>Ga0105242_10003053_pt1 | contig 13084 bp, 12 predicted proteins | sample KBSM24metaG_FD_81521 | JGI IMG/M metagenome (GOLD analysis project Ga0105242, IMG submission 81521) | Miscanthus rhizosphere microbial communities from Kellogg Biological Station, Michigan, USA - KBS M2-4 metaG | ecosystem: Host-associated > Plants > Roots > Rhizosphere > Soil | place...
GGGTCGCCGGTGGAACGCTTCTCGTTGCAGCCGTCTACGATCTGACCCCGCTGAAGGACGTCTGCCTGGCGAAGTGCCGTAGCCCGCTCGGCTTCCTGCTCGGGACCTGGCGCGACGGCTGGGGCGGAGCACTGCAGATGGGGGCCAAGAACGGCGCCTGGTGCGTTGGATGCTGCTGGGCGCTGATGGCCTCACTCTTCGCGCTCGGGGTGATGAGCATCATCTGGATGGCGTTCGTTGCCGCGCTGATCGCGATCGAGAAGACGCTGCCTTGGCGTCGAGTCGCGGTTTACGGAACGGTCACGATCCTGCTCGTGTTGGGCGTGCTGCTGCTGGCAGCGCCCGATGCCGTTCCCGGTCTCACGATTCCCGGAGTGAGCCCGATGGAGATGGACCAGATGGGCTCGTAGCCGGCCGCGGCCCGTAGGGCTCAGCCCTGGATCACGATCGGCGCCGCCATCGCCGCGAGGATCGGGCCAGGTCAGTCCGCGTCGGCGGAGTGACCTGGCCCGTTGTCTCGTTCTGCTCCAGCCCCCTTACGGGAGGTAGTAGTTCGGGTTCGGCATCTTGAACGTCTCGTCTGCGAATCCACCGAGGAGATCGCTGAACTGGTCGCCGAAGTTGGCGACGATGTCGTAGCCCTGTGACTCGATGTAGGCGCGCGTGCCGGACTTGTACTGGATCGTCGGGCACGAGGCCCCCGCGGCGATCGACGGCCCGCAGAACTCGGGCTTGTTCAGGTACGCCGGGTACGAGCCGACCGGCGGCTTCGTGAACAGGCCGTCGGTGAAGCCGCCGTGCCCGGTGTCGATTGCCGTCGGTGCCGGGTAGCCGGCGTCGATCTCAGGGACGGTCTTGCCCGCCAGGGTCACGGAGGTGATGTCCGCGAATCCGGCCGCAGTGTCGCTCACGAGGTTGGCGATCGTCGCAGCGTGCTGCGAGTCGCCGCGTCCAGTGACGAAGAAGATGGCGTAGCCCAGCGCATTGGCGGTGTTGGCCAGGTCGATCATGCCGGGCGTCGCCGGGAACAGGTTCCCGGTGAAGGTCGTCCCGGTGAGTCCGACGAACTGGGCGTTCGTGGTCGGGTTGAAGTCCCAGTTGCTGAAGAGCTCGTAGTTCCAGGTCGTCAGGGTCGTGTCGTCGACGTCGAGCACGATCGCCTTCTTGCCCGACGGCTTGCCGTTCCCCCGGTCGTTGTGGTGGTCGTTGTCGTCGTGCTTGGCCGTGTGCTCCAGCACCTTCGTCCCGTCCTCGGCCACGTCGCGCGCCTCGCGGGCGTAGTTGCTGTCGAGGTTCAGGGGCGTCGCCCACGTTCCGGTCGCGCCGGAGCCGGCAACCGCGGTCGGTGCGCCGTAGTAGTTCTTGGCAAATGCGCGGGCGACGTCGATGTTCGTCATATCCCGCTCGGTTTTCGGTGTGAACGTGAGGTCCGCGGGCTTGAGCCCCGCGATGGCCACCGCAGCCGCGGTGAACAGAACCCCGATCGCGAACACGACCACGAGCAACAGCGCGCGCCGTGACCTGGCAAGACGCCTCATACAACCCCTCCTTGTTTGGTCGACTCTCCCCTGACGAGGGGAGAACATACAGCCTCATTACCTCGCAGATCGTCGGCCGGTTCTCAGCACTGGAAGCCGCCGCCGTCCAGCCCGGGGGCCGTGATCTGCGGCCTGTTGTCACCGCCTCCGGGCGGATAGACCGTGTCCCACCATTGGGTGAAGAACTGGGCGAGCGCCGTCCTGCACGAGGGGGTCTGGCTGGGCAGGAACGACGCGAACGCCGACTCGAGCTGCGGCTCCGTGATGCTCCCCTGCCGGAAGGTGCCCTGGACCTGCAGCAGCGCCGCGTCGAAGTTCGGCGGGCCGAGGATTCTGCGCAGCGCGATGTACGCGATGCCGGGCCGCGTGTACGTCTTCGAGCCCGAGAAGAGCGTTGCCGGCCGCGGGTCGGAGGGCGCCCCGGTCCACAGGAGATCGGGTCCCGCGTAGTTGAGGTTGAACGTGTCGACGAGGCTCTGCTCGAACGCCGCAGCCGAACCGCCGGCGGCGGCCTGAGCGTTCGCGGCGACGAAAAGGTACTCGCCGAGCGTGGCGAGCCCTTCCTTGAAGAACGTGAGGTTGTAGTTCGCCTCGGAGACGTTGTCGCCCCACCACTGGTGCATGGTCTCGTGATGGAGCGTCAGCAGGTCGATCGTCTCGTTCGCGAACGTGATCTTCGTCTGCATCTCCTCTTCGAAGCCTGCGTTCGGAACGCCGATCACGACGCCGTCGGTCGTGAACGGATACGGCCCGTTGAAGGCCGACTGGAACGTGACCACGCTCTCCTGCGTGTCCATGATCGCCTTGTTCGCCGCAGCCCGGTTCTTGGCGATGCCGGAGTCCTGCGCCTCGTAGTACTGGATCCCGCTCGCAGCGAGGCGGACGTTCAGGTCGTAGGAACCGATGCTGTTCTCGACCAGGTACGACGAGATCCCCTCCGGCGAGTGCCAGTGCCAGGTCGTCGACCCGCCGGGGAAGGCGGCGTCGGGAAGATTTGCGAGCTGGGAGACGAGCTCGCCGTTCGCAATCGCCGTCTTGCCGAGAGGAACGGTGTCGTGGAAGTCGTAGGTGGGCTTCGCGCTCGGGTGATCGTTGAGCGGCATCCAGTCCTCGGTCGCGACCGGCTCGGTCGTGACGAAGCTGCCCGTGTCGCCCGGCCGGCCGACCCTGAACCAACCCTCGGTCGTGCCGTCGCCGTCGTTGTGGACACCCGGCCGTCCCGTGTAGTTGACGACGACCACGAACTGCGCGCCGCTCGCGATCGGAGTCGTCGGCGTGATCACGAGCTTGTTCGCCGGGCACTGCGTCCCGTCCAGGTCGGACTGCTTGTTCGGGTTCGGCGACAGGAGCTCGGGCGAGCACGCGGGCGGGAAGGGGTTGTTGTCCGGGCCGCCGACCGGCGTCAGCTGACCGGCGGCGTGCGCGCGAGGATCGGGGTCGTTCTGGCCGTTCGGGTCGCCGGGGTAGGTGGGCTGGACGAAGGTGAAGCTCGCCGGCCGCCCATTCACGAGCACTGCGCCGACGGTCATGTCCGGGCCGTCTTTCGTGTTGGCCGATGTCCGCTCGAAGTCGAGGCTGAAGTCGGTCAGGCATTGCGTCGCCTGCTGGGTGAGGACGACGCGCGTGCCCGGCAGGAAGAGGTTCGACTCGGTGTCGTAGTTCAGGAAGACGTCGGTGTGCAGGCTCCTGTAGCCGCCGTTGCCCGTCTCCGGGTAGACGTGCGCGCCGAAGGGCGAAAGCGAATGAGCGCCCGAGGAGCACTTGGCCGCAGCGGCGAGCCGGAGACCGGCCGGAGCGCGTACGCGCTCCGCGCGCCCGATCTGCAGATGGCGCCGCGCGGTCACGCATCCGAGCGGTCCGGTTCCACCGTTGTGCGCTGCGCATGCGACGAGCGCGTACGACCCGTCCCGAAGGCCGCGCGGCAGGCGGACGCGGACGCGGTAGCTCGCCGAGCCGTTCGCCTGCAGGCGGAGCGCGGTGCGGCCGATCGCGACCGGTGCGCTTCCAACCCGGAGGAGGTGGACGACGACGCGAGCGCGGGCGGCGTCGCTTCCGTCGTTCACGACGGTTCCGCGGAGCACGTACGCGCGCCCGGCGCGCGCGTCGGCAGGCGGAGACTCGAGCTGCGAGACCACGACGTGGGCGCCCGTGACGCGCTGCGGTGGCGCGTAGACGGAGGGCAGTGACGGCAGGGACACGCTCGGGCCGGGTGGCCGGGCGCCGGCGCCGACCGGCAGCGACAGCGCCAGCAGCGACGTCAGCCCGAGAGCCGTCAAGGTCCAGGCGATCCTCATCTCATCCTCCCTCGTTCGCGGTCGTGCGGTTTATCCGCCGTTCGGGGTGCGCTGTCAAGCACGGGCTCGCCGACAACGGGTCAGTCGGCGCGGCGGCGGTAAGTGACCCTCATGTCGTCCTGCCACTCGCCCGGCGTTTCCGCGATGTGAAGGAGCCGCCTGGAACTCATCGGCCGGCGTCCTCGACGAGCCGGCACATCAGCTCGACTGCTTCCTCGTTGCCGAGCCCCTGGTCGCGCGCGAGTGAGCGCCACGTCGGGAACGCAAGCGCGTGTCCGATCGCGGCGCGGACGTACTGCCCCCGGCGGCCGCGCAGGCCACGGCCCGCGGCGAGGCCCGCCTGGATGACGCCGAGATAGCCGTAGAAGTCGCGGAGCCGGAGGTGGACGGCCGGCACGAGTGGCTCGTCGCGCAGCAGGCTGACATACATCGCCTCGGTGCTGTCGTAGAACGCGTACAGCTCGCGCAGGGCGGTGCGCGTTCGCTTGTCCGGGTCGTCGATCCACGACCACGAGCGCGGGTCGGGCGGCGGGTTCGCAGCGCGCCAGTGCGACGAGCACGCGGCGAACAGCGTGTCCTCGTCGGGGAAGTGGCGGTAGACGGTCGACCGGCGGACGCCTGCGCGTTCGGCGATAGCGCTGATCGAGGTCTGCGCGGGGCCGACCTCCTCGTGGAGCGCGACGGCACTCTCGGTGATCCGCCGCCGCGTCTCCTCCTCGAGCTCGGCGCGGCGCTTCATGCGGTATGGACGCTTTTCGCCGGACATCTGTGTCCAATCATATTGACAACAGGATCGCCGCTGTCGTATATTTCGCGAGACACTAATGTCTTACGAAAGGACTTTGGCGATGAAGACCGCAAGCGAAGGCGTGAAGGTGGTCGGTCCAGACAATGGGCGCGACGGCTTCCTCGGGAGCATCGGCGTCCGCTTCCTGATCGACGGCCCGGATGCCGCCGAGCACTTCTCGCTCGTCGAGCATCCGATGTCCCCGCGCGCGCTGGCCGCGCCCGTGCACCGGCACACGCGCGAGGACGAGTACAGCTACGTGCTCGAGGGGCGGATGGGCGCGTTGCTGGGCGACGAAGTCGTCGAGGCAGGGCCGGGCGACCTCGTGTTCAAGCCGCGCGGCCAGTGGCACACCTTCTGGAACGCGGGCAACGAGCCGTGCCGGATCCTCGAGATCATCTCGCCGGCCGGGTTCGAGCGCTTCTTCCAAGAGCTGTCCGATCTGGGCGGTGTGATCGAGGCCGGCCCGGAGGCCGTCGCGGAGCTCAGTGAGCGGTACGGCCTCGAGATGCAGCCGGAGACGGTCCCCGGCCTGCTCGAGCGCTTCGGGCTGCAGCTCGGGGATCCGCTCCCCGGTGGCTGGAGGCCGTAGCCCGCGCCGCTGCTGACAAGATCGCCTCGTGCCCGAGGCCGAGCACGCGGTCACGCCGCTCGAGCTCTTCTTCGACCTGGTGTTCGTCTTCGCGATCACCCAGGTCACGAGCCTGCTGACCGACGAGCCGACCTGGCACGGGGTGATCCGCGGCTCGCTCGTGCTCGCGGCGGTCTGGTGGGCGTGGTCGGGCTACGCCTGGCTGACGAGCACGCTCGACGTCGACGAGGGCGGCGTGCGGCTGGTGATGCTCGCAGCGATGGTCGCGATGCTCGGCGTCGCGCTCGCCGTGCCAGGTGCGTTCGGGGACGACGCCGTCCTGTTCGGCTTCAGCTACTTCCTCGTGCGCCTGCTGCATCTCGTGCTGTACGCGTACGCGAGCCGCGACGACCGCGACCTCTTCCAGGCGCTGCTCCGGATCGTGCCGACCGAGCTGCTCGGCGCGTCGCTGATCGTCGTCGCGGGCTTCCTCGGCGGCGAAGCGCGGATCGCGGCGTGGGTGCTCGCACTCGCGGTCGACTACCTCGGGCCTGCGGTCGTCACGCTGCGCGGCTGGCGCATCGCACCGGAGCACTTCGCGGAGCGTCACGGGCTGATCGTGCTGATCGCGCTGGGCGAGTCGATCATCGCGATCGGCGTCGGCGCGGGGCTCACTCTGACGACGGGCGTGATCGTCGGCGCGGCACTCGGTGCCGTCGTCGTCTCGGCTCTCTGGTGGCTCTACTTCGACGTCGCTGCGATCTTCGCGCGCAGGCAGCTCGTACAGGCGGTCGGTATCGCACAGGCACGCCTCGCGCGCGATGCGTACAGCTACCTCCACCTGCCGATGGTCGCAGGCATCGTCTACTTCGCCTTCGGCCTGAAGACGACGCTGCACGGCGTCGGCGACACGCTCGATGCGGTGCCCGCCGCCGCGCTCTGCGGGGGCGCGTCGCTCTATCTGTTCGCGCACGTCGCGTTCCTCTTCCGGGCCACGGGACGAGTGTTCCGGCGCAGGACGCTCGGTGCCGTGGTGCTCCTTGCGCTGATGCCGGTGTCGGTTGTCGTGCCCGCGCTCGCTGCGCTCGCGCTCGTCGCGGCGGTGTGCTCACTCGTCGTCGCGTACGAGGCGGTGCGCTACCGCACCCACCGCGTGCAGATCCGGCACCCGGAGCTCAGTCCCTGACGGAGACGCCGCCGAACACGGCCAGGCCGTCGAGGCTCAGCACCGGTGCGTCTGCATCCGGCGGCGTCGACGGAACGTCCACGCCGCCGTTGATCGCCTTCGTGCTCGACTCGATCCGCCAGTGCGCCGGCACCTTGAGGTCGATCCCGCCGTAGAGCGTGTGCACGGAAAGCCGGGCGTCCGGTGCGAGCTCGGCCTCGCGCAGGTCGACCGAGATGCCCCCGAACCACGCCAGCATCGATCCGCCGCGGAACGCCTTCGATCGGTTCGTCAGATCGATGCCGTCGCGGATCGCGACGAGCGACAGCTCGTCGCTCTCCTCGTCTCCGCGCGACCGCACGGCGCGCTTGACGAACTCGGACGCGGCGAACATCCCGAGCCACCAGCCGAGTGAGACGAGAAGCAGTGAGCGAAGCGCGCGCGTGTTCCGACCCTAGCGAACGGGCCGCGTCAGCGGTCGATGAAGCGCTGGTGCGCCTCCGAGTAGCGCGCGCCCTCGGCGTCGAGGTGCGCATCCTCGAGCTCGCGGAGCTCGTCGGGCGTCAGCTCCAGGCCTGCCGCCGCGATGTTCTCCTCGAGCCGGTGCAGCTTCGTCGTGCCGGGAATCGGGACGATCCACGGCTTCTGTGCGAGCAGCCAGGCGAGCGCGATCTGCGCAGGCGTCGCGTCCCTCCGCTCTGCGATCGACGTGAGCAGCTCGACGAAGGCGAGGTTGGCCCTGCGCGCATCCGCGTCGACGAAGCGAGGGACCGTGTTGCGGAAGTCGCCTGCCTCGAACTCGGTGCTCTCGTCGATCTTCCCCGTCAGGAACCCCTTGCCGAGCGGGCTGAACGGGACGAAGCCGATGCCGAGCTCCTCGAGCGTCGGCAGGATCGCATCCTCCGGCTCGCGCCACCAGAGCGAGTACTCGCTCTGCAGCGCCGTCACCGGCTGCACCGCATGCGCGCGGCGGATCGTCTGCACGCCCGCCTCCGAGAGGCCGAAGTGAGCGACCTTGCCCTCGTCGATCAGCTCCTTCACCGTGCCGGCGACGTCCTCGATCGGGACGTCCGGATCGACACGATGCTGGTACAGCAGGTCGATCCGGTCCGTGCGCAGCCGCTTCAGCGAGTCCTCGACGCTGCTCCGGATCGTCTGCGGCCGGCTGTCGACGCCTTGCGCCTCACCGGTCGAGAGCTCCCAGCCGAACTTGGTCGCGATCGCGACCTGGTCGCGCACGGGCTCGAGCGCCTCGCCGACGAGCGCTTCGTTCGTGAACGGCCCGTACACCTGCGCGGTGTCGAAGAACGTGACCCCACGCTCGACGGCCGCGCGGATCAGCGCGATCGCTTGCTCCTTCGGCGGGATCGGAGGGAAGCTCTGGCTCATGCCCATGCAGCCGAGACCGATCGCCGAGACGTCGAGGCCGGACCCGAGTGTGCGCGTATGCATCGCCGCAGAGACTACGCGCCGTCGCGCTCCACGGTCATCCGGCGACCGTGCCGTACTCCTCGTCCGTGACGTGCTCGCCCCAGGTGACGACGTGTCCGTCGTCGTCGGCCTGCTGCATCGCGACGTGCGTCATGAAACGGGTCGGCGCAGCACCGTGCCAGTGGTCCTCACCCGGCTCGAAGAACACGCGGTCGCCCGGGCGGATCAGCTCCACCGGCCCGCCGCGCCGCTGACAGAGGCCGACGCCCTCGGTCACCCAGATCGTCTGACCGTGCGGATGCGTGTGCCAGGCGGTGCGCGCGCCGGGTGTGAAGTGCACGCTCGCCGCGCCGATCCGCCAGTCGTCGGACGGCGACGAGATCGGGTCGACGTAGACCGAGCCGGTGAACCAGTCGGCCGGGCCCGGATTCGTGTCGAGGCTGTTTCTCGTGATCTGCAAGCAGGTCTCCTTTCACGCGCGGACGGTGAGCACGACGTTGCCGGTCTTCCGGCCGCTCTCGACGTAGCGGTTCGCTTCGACGACGTCGTCGAGCGCGTACGTGCGATCGATCACCGGGCGGTACGCGCCTTGGTCGACGAGCTTCTTCACGAGCTGGAGGTCCTCCTTGCGGTAGCTGCCGATGCCGAGCTTCGCACGCCTGCTTCCGACGAACCGCGTCGCGAGCGAGACGAGCGGCACGTGGTACATGAACCCGAGGCCGGCTGTGACGTAGACGCCGCCGGGCTTCAGCGCTCGCCGGCAGCGGCGGAACGAGGACTTGCCGACCGCGTCGACGATCGCGTCGTAGCTCTTGCCGGTCTTCGTGAAGTCCTCTCGCTCTCGGGCGAGCACCTCGCGTGCGCCGAGCGAGCGCACGAGCTCGACGTCCTTCGTGTCGCACACCGCGGACACGTCGGCGCCGAGATGGTGTGCGAGCAGCTGCACCGCGCCGGTCCCGATCGAGCCGGCCGCGCCGTAGACGAGCACCTGCTTGCCGCGCACGTCGCCCACCGACCGCAGGATCGTCAGCGCGAGCAACGACCCGTCGGGGACGGCCGCGGCCTCCGCCCACGACAGCCGCTCGGGCTTGCGCGCGATCACGCCGGTCTCGCGCACGGCGACGTACTCGGCGTTCGCACCGCCCTGGAACCCGAACACCTCGTCGCCGGCCGCGAGCTCCGTCACCGCGGCGCCCGTCTTCTCGACCACGCCCGCGAACTCCGTGCCGGCGATCGTGCGCTTCGGCCGGCGCATGCCCGTGAACGCCCGGGCGAACGGGTACTCGACGCTGCGCAGGTCGGTGTCGCTGCGCGTCACGGTCGAAGCCTCGACGCGAACGAGCACCTCGTCCTCCTCGGCGACCGGCCGCTCGACGTCGGCCACGCGCAGCACCTCCGGCGGCCCGTAGCGCTCGTGGAGTGCTGCTCTCATGTGGAGGCTTGCTCTATCGCGCCGAGCGCCGCTTTGCAAGGTCGTCTAGCGTTCGCGCCGTGGCGGAAGAGCAGGTGCTCGCCGTCGCGGGCCGCGAGGTCACGATCACGAGCCCGCGCAAGGTCTTCTTCTCGGAGCGCGGAGAGACGAAGCTCGACCTGGTCCAGTACTACCTCGCGGTCGCCGAGCCGCTGCTGCGGGTCGTCGGCGGCCGGCCGACGCTCATGCAGCGCTTCCCGCACGGGGCGGAGGGCAGCTCGTTCTTCCAGAAGCGCGTGCCCGAGACGCGGCCGGAGTGGCTCGAGACCGCGATCGTCAGCACGCCGAACGGCACGACCTCTCGCGCGCTCGTGCTCGCAGACATGGCGCACGTCGTCTGGGCGGTGAACCTGGCCTGTCTCGGCTTCCACGTCTGGCCGTCCGTCGCCGATCGTCCGGAGGTCGCCGACGAGCTGCGCCTCGACCTCGATCCGCAGCCGGGCGTCGGCTTCGACGACGTCCGCGCGGCCACGGCCGAGCTGCGCGAGCTGCTCGACGAGCTCGGGATCGCCGGCTACCCGAAGACGACCGGCAACCGCGGCGTCCACGTCTACGTCCGGCTGGAGCCGCGCTGGGACTCCTATCAGGTGCGCTCGGCGGCGGTTGCCGCCGCGCGCGAGCTCGAACGGCGCCGGCCCGACCTGATCACGGCGGCCTGGTGGAAGGAGGAGCGCGGCCGCCGCGTCTTCCTCGACTACAACCAGAACGCGCCGCACAAGACGGTCTTCGGCGCGTGGTCGGTGCGTGCCCGGCCCGGCGCGCAGGTGTCGGCGCCGTTCGGCTGGGACGAGCTCGACACGATCCACCCCGACGACCTGACGATCGCGTCCGTGCCCGGCCGGGTGGCCGAGCAGGGCGACCCCTGGGGAGAGCTGGTCTCGAGCCCGCAGTCGCTCGAGCCGCTACTCGAGCTGCACGAGCGCGACCGCGCCGCCGGGCTGATGGACGCGCCCTGGCCGCCCGTCTACCCGAAGCAGCCCGACGAGCCGCCGCGCGTCGCGCCGAGCCGCGCCCGCAAGACGTGAGAGCATCCGCCGCGTGACGACGAGCGCGATCGAGAGCCGCGTCGAGGACCTGCTCGCGCAGATGACGCTCGAGGAGAAGGCCGGGCTGATGTTCCACGCGCCGATCTTCATGAACGAGGACGGCACGCTGCTCGACGGCACCGAGGAACGCATCGCAGAGCGGCACCTCAACCACTTCAACATCTACTTCGCGCCCGCGCCGCGCCAACAGGCGGAGTGGCACAACCGGCTGCAGGAGCTCGCACGCGCGACACGCCTCGGCGTGCCGGTGACGATCTCCTCCGACCCGCGGCACAGCTTCACCGAGAACCTCGCCGCCGCGTGGGCAGCTACCGGGTTCTCGCAGTGGCCGGAGCCGATCGGCTTCGGCGCGCTGCGCGACGAGGAAGCGATGCTCGAGTTCGGCGACATTGCGCGGCGCGAGTACCGCGCGGTCGGGATCCACGTCGCGCTCCATCCGATGGCCGACCTCGCGACCGAGCCTCGGTGGGCGCGGATCATGCACACGTTCGGCGAGGACGCCGAGCTCGCGTCGCGGCTGCTTGCCGCCTACATCCGCGGCTTCCAGGGCGACGAGCTCGGGCCGAGCTCGGTCGCGTGCATGACCAAGCACTTCCCGGGCGGCGGCCCGCAGCGCGACGGCGAGGACCCGCACTTCGCCTACGGCAAGGATCAGGTCTATCCCGGCGGCATGTTCGACTACCACCTGCGCGTGTTCGAGGCCGCGTTCGCGGCCGGGACCGCGCAGATCATGCCGTACTACGGCCGGCCGGTCGGCACCGAGCTCGAGGAGGTCGGCTTCGGCTACAACCGCGACGTCGTCACCGGGCTGCTGCGCGGGCATTACGGCTTCGACGGCGTCGTCTGCACCGACTGGGGGCTGGTGACCGATGCGCCGCTGCCGGACGGCTCGGTCTTCGCGGCGAAGTGCTGGGGTGTCGAGGAGCTGAGCGTCGAGGACCGGCTGTTGAAAATCGTCGAGGCCGGTTGCGACCAGCTCGGCGGCGAGGAGCTGCCCGACGTGCTCGTCGAGCTCGTGCGTGCCGGACGGATCTCCGAGGGGCGGATCGACGAGTCGGCGCGTCGGCTGCTGCGCGACAAGTGCCGCCTGGGGTTGTTCGACGACCCGTTCGTGGATCCCGACGAGGCAGATCGCACGTGCGGCGCGCCCGCGTTCCGCGCCGCGGGCGACCGGGCGCAACGCCGATCAGCGGTGGTGCTCACGAACGACGGCGTGCTACCGCTCGCGCCGCAGGCACGCGTCTATGCGGACGGCCTCGTCCACGACGGCGCGATCGCGCGGCCCGAGGACGCCGACGTTGCGATCGTGCGTCGCGACACCCCGTTCGAGTCGCGCACGAACGGCCTGATCGAGTCGCTGTTCCACGCGGGCGATCTCGACTTCAAGCAGCCGGGGCTCGACGAGCTGCTCGACCTCGCACGCCGTGTGCCGACCGTGCTCGTGCTCCACCTCGAGCGCCCCGCCGTGATCCCGGAGCTCGTCGCCGCGTGCGCGGCGGTCGTCGCCGTCTTCGGCGCGTCCGACGAAGCGGTGCTCGACGTGCTCTTCGGGCGCGTGCGACCTGAGGGACGCCTGCCGTTCGAGCTGCCGTCGTCGATGGACGCCGTGCGCGAGCAGCTACCGGACGTGCCGGGTGACTCGCGTGACCCGCTCTTCCGGTTCGGGCACGGGCTCGACTACTAGAACTCCTCGCGCGCGTACGCGGGATCGGCGAGCGGGCCGGCTGAGCCGATCTCGTCCAGCACCGGCGCATGCATCCGAGTGCGCGCGCGGGGGATCACGGTCGCGGCAACGCCCGCGCACGCGGCGACGACGGCGGAGACGGCGAAGGCGTGCGTGAACCCCGCGTCGGTCGGGATGCCGGCGACGGCGCTCGCGGCCAGGATGGTGGCCGAGACCTGCGACCCGAGCGACGAGCCGACCGAGCGCACGAGCGCGTTGAAACCGGTCGCCTCGCCGGTCTGCGCCGCCGGGACCGCTTCGATGATCAGGTTCGGCATCGCCGCGAACGCGAGACCGATTCCGCTGGACATCACCAGGCTGAACAGCACGACCTCGAGCTGGGTGTCGTGCGCGACGGCGAGCAGCGCGAGGCCGAGCGAGGTCAGGAATCCGCCGATCGCGAGCGGCACCTTGTTCCCGACGCGGCTGCCGATGATCCCCGACGCCGGTCCGAGCGCCAGCATCGCGAGACAGCCGGGGACGAGCAGCAATCCTGCGTGCGTCGCGTCCGCGTCGAAGCCGTAACCCGTCGATGCCGGCGCCTGCGCGAGGGTCGGGATGAGGATGAAGGAGCCGAACATGCCGAAGCCGACCAGCAGCGTCGTCAGGTTCGTCAGCAGCACAGGCGGACGCGAGAGCGCTTCGATGTCGGCGAGCGGCTGCGGCGTCCGCCGCTCGAGCATCACCCAGAGGGCGAGCACGACGAGGCCGACGCCGATCAGGAGGAGCGTGCGCGGGCTGCCCCAGCCGACGTCGTGGGCCTGTGAGATCGCGATCAGCGGCAGCACCAGGCCGACCGCGAGCACGATCGCGCCGCGCACGTCGACACGCGCCGGCGTGCGGATCGGCGACTCCGGGATGAGCAGCTCCGTCGCGACGGCCGCGCCGAGCCCCATCCCGGCGCCGAGCCAGAAGATCCAGTGGTAGGAGACCTGGTCGACGAGGATGCCGCCTAGCACGAGGCCAATGCCGCCGCCGATGCCGGCGATCGCCGACATGACGCCGATCCCGCGCGCCACGCGGTCGCGCGGGAACTCGTCGCGGATGATCGCGAAGCA
>Ga0105242_10003055_pt1 | contig 13083 bp, 6 predicted proteins | sample KBSM24metaG_FD_81521 | JGI IMG/M metagenome (GOLD analysis project Ga0105242, IMG submission 81521) | Miscanthus rhizosphere microbial communities from Kellogg Biological Station, Michigan, USA - KBS M2-4 metaG | ecosystem: Host-associated > Plants > Roots > Rhizosphere > Soil | place: Michigan...
AAGATCAGGCCGTATGTCTTCGTTTTCACCGCGGCTGAAGGCCAGCCCTCTCAGCTGAAAATCGTCGAGGGCGACGAAACGTACTTCTCGAAGAGGATCAAGTGAGCTGCAGGCCGCTTTAGGTGTCTTCGCACGTCATCTCGCGGGCAGCTGGCGCGCCGCTCTGCCGCTGGGAGAGCGCGGCCTGCACCGCGTCGTAGGCCTGCTTCTCGCGATCGGGATCGACGTCGAGGTTGATGTTCGGTCCGAGCGCGAGGGCGATGCCCCAAATATCGGGCCATCCCGAGCGTAGCGAGGGACCTGGGCGGGCGGGGCACGATGCACACGCCTCGCAGCGCCACCCGAGCCCCAGATCCCTCGCTCACGCTCGGGATGACACGCAAGCTCGGGATGACACGCAAGGATGAAACGTTTCGACGTCTTCCGTCACTACTGAGGCATCGAGAAGGGAAATCCGCATGCTCCACGCTGACCGTTTCGTGATCCCGGTCACGGCCACAGACACTGATCCGACCCATTTTGACTCCCTCACGCAGATCCGCATCTGCTTCCGGAAAGACGAACCACTTTCCATCTAGGAGGTCTCTTGTCGTATCCACGCTACGACGTCGCGATCCTCGGCTCCGGCATTGGCGGCTCGATGCTCGCCTGCATCCTCGCCAAGCACGGCCTCTCGACGCTGCTCATCGAAGAGCTGACTCATCCGCGCTTCGCCATCGGCGAGTCGCTGATCCCCGAGACCGGCGTCCGCCTGCGCATCCTCGCCGAGAAACACGGCATCCCCGAGATCGGCTGGATCGGCAGTTTCCACGCGCTGCGCGACAACGTCAGCTCCGCGTGCGGCGTGAAGCGCTCCTTCGCGTTCATGTACCACCGGGCCGGCGAATCGCATCGCCCGGAAGAGACGAACCAGCTTCCGACGCTGACGCCGCCCTTCGGACCCGACTCGCATCTCTTCCGCCAGGACACCGACGCCTATCTCGCATCCATCGCCGTGAAATACGGCGTGGATTTCCGGCAGCAGACGAAGATCGTCGGTCTCGATTTTCAGGCCGACGAAGTGAAGCTGACCACGGACAAGGGCGAAGAGATCCGCTGCGCGTTCGTGATCGACGCCGGCGGCATGCGCTCGCATCTCGCGACGCAGTTCAAGCTGCGCGACGAGACGCCGCGCTTCCGCACGAACACCCGCGCGCTCTACACGCACATGCTCGACGTCAAGCCCGCCGATCTGCTCCTCGAGCGCGGCCGCCGCGTCGTCCCCTCGCCGCTCGGCCAGGCCACGATGCATCACATCTTCGACGGCGGATGGATCTGGGTCATCCCGTTCGGCAATCACCGCGAGTCGACGAATCCGCTGACGAGCGTCGGGATGATGCTCGACCGCCGCAAGTATCCGACGCCGCAGGGAACGCCCGGCGAGGAGTTCAAGAGCATCATCGCGCGCTTCCCGACCATCCGGAAACACTTCGCCGACGCGCGCCCCGTGCGGCCGTGGGTCGGCACGGGCCGCATTCAGTACTCGCAGAAGCACTGCGTCGGCGACCGCTACATCCAGCTCCCGCACGCCGCCTGTTTCGTCGATCCGCTGTTCTCGAGCGGTCTCTCCGTGCTCACCGTGGCCATCGACCTGATGGCCGAGGCGATGATGCGCGCGTTCAAGGACAACGAGTTCTCCGCCGAGCGTTTCCAGCGCGTCGAGGACGTCGTCAACACCGGCTTCGATCACTACGACCTGATCGTGACGAAGTCGTTCGACTCGTTCGCCAGCTACGACCTCTGGAACGCCTGGAATCGCAACTGGGTGATGGGCAACTTCCTCGGCACGTTCGGCGCGTTCAAGCTGCTGCTGCGATTCTTCGAGACCGGCAACAGCCGCTTCCTCGACATGACCACGGAGCCCGGCCGCATCGGAGTGCTCAGCAGCCATCTCCCCGAGGTCCGCGCGGCGATGGACGCGTCGGGCGACGACATCGCGTTCGCACTCGCGGGGCAGATTTCCGACGTCGAGGCCAGCCGGCGGATCTTCGAGCGCCTCGGCGCGCTGCGATTCCTCCCGCCGTACATGGGCTTCGGGCGGCCGGAACAGAAAGCGCCGTCGACGTTCACGCTCCCGATGGGCGCGCGGCATGTGCTCTGGTACCGCTTTCAAAGCGATGCGAAGTGGCGCGACTATGCCAGCTTCAGTCTTCTGACCTACGCGCGGATGGTCCTCGGATTCACCACGCGGCAAACGGGTGAAGCGGCCCGGCGTTTTTCGACCGCGTTCCGCGACGTCTTCTTCGCGGACAACGACGACTGGAAATACACGCCGCACGCCTTGCGCGCGCACGGCCGCTATCACGAACCGTTCGCGGACGACTTCACACCTGACGACGTCATCGAGACGCCGATCATTCAAATCGCAAAATGATTTCCGCGCAGCAGCAGTCTTCGTGGCGCGGAATCTTCCGCGACCTTCCGCGCGAGCATGGCTTCGAGCCGCTCCGCGTCGAAGGCTCGCTGCCCGTCGAGCTGCAGGGGGCGTTGTATCGATGCGGGCCGGCGCGGTTCAGCGTCGGCGGCGATGCGTATCCGCACTGGTTCGACGGCGACGGCGCCGTCACCGCGGTCCGCTTCGGAGCCGGCCGCATCGAAGGCGCCGTGCGGCTGATCGAAACGCATTGGCTTCGGGCCGAGCGCGCCGCGAACCGGCGCCTCTATCGCGGCTATTCGCAGACAGGACGCGGATGGCGGCGCTGGTACCTGCCGAAGAATCCGGCGAACACGGCCATCCTTCCGTGGAACGGAGAGCTGCTCGCGCTTTGGGAAGCGGGTCTCCCGATCGCGCTCGATCCATCGACGCTCGAGGTGCGCGGCGAAACGAACCTCGACGGCCGCATCCGGCCGACGTTCTCCGCGCATCCGCATCGCGCCGGACGGACGCTGTTCAACTTCGGCATCCGCCCCGGCCCCCGTTTCGCGCTCGACCTCTACGCGTTCGACAACGACGTCCGGCGCATTGCCTCGCTGCCGCTTCCGCGGCCGACGACGATCCACGACTTCATCGCCACGCCGCGCCATCTCATCTTCTTCTGCCCGCCGATCCGTCTCCGCCTGGCCCGCTTTCTGGCCGGATTCGGCACGTACGAATCGAATCTCGCGTGGGAGCCGTCGCACGGAACGGAAGTGATTGTCGTGCCGCTCGCCGCGCCGGACAAACCGATCCGTTTCACTGTTCCGCCGTTCTTCCAGTGGCATTTCATCAATGCCTGGGAAGAGAGCGGCGGCGTGCTCGTCGTCGATTACGTCCCGTACGACGACTTCGAGTCGAACGTCTGGTGGGGGCGGCTTCCGTTCGACATGCCGGCGTCCCCGCCGAAGTCGCGTTACTCGCGCGCGCGCATCGATCTCGCGGCGCGTCGCATGGACGTCGAGGTTCTCTCGGACATCTCCTGCGAGTTCCCCGCGATTCATCCGCACGACGCCGGCAGCATGCATCACCGAACGTGGATGCTGTCGTTCGAACAACTACCGCCGACACTCGGCTGCTTCGATCCGTCGACCAAGACGTGGCGCACCGTTCCGCTCGGCCCCGAAACCGTCCCGAGCGAGCCGGTCGTCGTCCCCTGCAGTGGAGCGGCGGGCTCTCAGCCCGCCACCCGACAGGCTAAGAGCCTGTCGCTCCACTCTAAGAGCCTGTCGCTCCACGAGCTCGTGCTCAGTCTCGTTTACGACGGCACGCGCGACGCGAGTTACGTCGCCGTCATCGACGGCGCGCGCCCCGAGGATGGGCCGGTCGCGCGGCTCTGGTTCGATCACGCAATTCCGTTTCCGTTTCACGGTGCATGGGAGGTGAAGTCATGAGCAATCCGATCGCCATCGTCGGCGCCGCGTGCCGTTATCCCGATGCCGCTTCGCCCACGGAGCTGTGGGAGAACGTGCTTTCGCAGCGCCAGGCGTTCCGTCGCATTCCGCCGGAGCGTCTTCCGCTCGACGACTACTACTCGCCCGATCCGGCGATGCCGGACCGCACGTATTCGCAGAACGCCGCGCTGATCACGAACTGGACGTTCGATCGCGCGAAGTACCGCGTCTCGCGCAGCACGTTCGACTCCGCCGATCTCGCGCACTGGCTGGCCCTCGAGGTCGCCGACGCCGCGCTCGCCGACGCCGGCTTCGATCCTCCCGCCGGCACCACCGGCGTCATCCTCGGCAACACGCTCACCGGCGACAGCTCGCGCGCGAACTCGCTGCGCCTCCGCTGGCCGTACGTGCGCCGCGCCGCGATCAACGCCGGCGCGTCGGACGACGTGCTGCGCAGGCTCGAAGAGGAGTTCAACGGTCCGCTCGCCGCGGTCGGCGAAGACACGCTCAGCGGCGGCCTCTCGAACACCATCGCCGGACGGATCTGCAACTACTTCGGATTCCACGGCGGCGGCTACACCGTCGACGGCGCCTGCTCGTCGTCGCTGCTGTCGGTGATCCACGCGTGCAACGCGCTCGTCGCCGGCGATCTCGACGTCGCCCTCGCGGGCGGCGTCGATCTCAGTCTCGATCCGTTCGAGCTGATCGGCTTCGCGAAAGTCACGGCGCTCGCGAAGGAGCGCATGTGGGTGTACGACAAGAAGTCGAACGGCTTCCTGCCCGGCGAAGGCTGCGGCTTCGTGGTGCTGATGCGCCGCGACGACGCGATCCGCCAGGGCCGCCGCATCTACGCCACGCTCCTCGGATGGGGCATGTCGTCGGACGGCCACGGCGGCATGACGCGCCCCGAGGCGAGGGGACAGCGGCTGGCGTTCCAGCGCGCGTACGCGAAGGCCGGCATTCCGATCGACAGCGTGACGCTGTTCGAAGGACACGGCACCGGCACGCCGGTCGGCGATCCGATCGAGATCTCGACGGTGACGTCGCTGCTTTCCGATGACCGGCCGCGTTTCATCGGCTCGGTCAAAGCCAACATCGGCCACACCAAAGCCGCCGCCGGAATCGCCGGCATGATCAAGGCGATGATGGCCGTCCACACCGGCGTCATCCCCCCGATCACCGGCTGCAGCGAGCCGCGCGACCTCGCGCCGCTGCAGGTCGCGCAGACCGCGCTTCCGTGGCCGGAAAACGCGCCGCGCCGCGCCGCCGTGAGCGCGATGGGATTCGGCGGCATCAACACGCACGTCGTGCTCGAAGGCAGTTCGCAATTGGCGGTTGGCAGTCGGCAGTGGAGGACAGCGCGCGAAGAGTTGTTTCTGTTCGGCGCGTCGTCGCGTGAAGAACTGCGCGCGACGCTCGATGCCGTGGCGTCGCGCGCGGCCGATCTCTCGCTCGCGGAGCTCACCGATCTCGCCTCGGCGCTGCGCAAGAACATCACCGGTCGCGCGTTCCGCGCCGCCTTCGTCGCATCGACGCCGCATGATGTGGCGACCGCTGCCCTCAGCGGTCGCGATGCCGCTGAAGGCGGCGGCACCCACAAACGACCCCGAATCGCGTTCCTCTTCTCCGGCCAGGGCTCGATTCCCAACGTCACCACCGACGTCGCCCAACCGGCGATCGTGCGCGCGTCGCTCGAGCGTCTCAACGAGTTGCGCCGCCTCGGCATCGAGGCCCACTGCGCCATCGGCCACTCCCTCGGCGAGCTGACCGCCTTGCACTGGAGCGGCGCGCTCGACGAGCAGCAACTGCTCGAGCTGGCGACGTTCCGCGGCAACGCGATGCAGCAACTCGCCGGCGACGGCGGGATGGCCGCGTTGTCGTGCGGCGAAGACGATGCACGCGCGTTGATGGACGACGACGTCGTCATCGCCGCATTCAACGGCCCGCAACAGACCGTCGTCTCCGGCCCGGGCGCCGCGATCGATCGCACCATCGAGCGCGCCCGCGCGCGCGGCATCGGCGCGACGCGCGTTCCCGTCGCCGCCGCGTTCCACTCCCCGATGATGGCCCCCGCGACGTGGCCGCTGCGCGAATACGCGAGCAACCTCGCCGCGCGCGGCCCCGGCCGCGGCGTCTTCTCGACCGTGACCGGCGACTGGCTGCGCCCCGAAACCTCGCTCCCCGACCTGCTCGCGACGCAACTCACCGCCCCGGTGCGCTTCCGCGAAGCCGTCGAAGCCGTCGCCCGCGAAGCCGACCTCCTCATCGAAGTCGGCCCCGGCCGCGTGCTGACCAACCTCGCATCGTTCGTGTCAGTCCCTGTCGTCTCCTCCGACCGCATCCTCGATGCCGTCGCCGCCGCCTGGACCGCCGGCGCGGACGTCGACGTCGACGCACTGTTCGCCGATCGCTTCGCGCGCCCGTTCGACCTGAACGTGAAACCCACCTTCATCGTGAGCCCCACGGAAAGCCTATGGACTGCGGCGGCAAAGCCGCCGCTTTCCCCCAGCGAAGCGCCAGCTTCGCTGGCACAGGTGAAAGCGGCGATTAGCATCGCCGCAGTCCAAACGGGCACGCTCCGCGAGTTGGTCGCGAAGCACGTAGACCTCTCCCTCGATCTCGTCCTTCCAACATCCAAGCTCCTGAGTGATCTCCACCTCAGTTCCATCACCGTTGCGCGGTTGCTCGCCGACGCGGCGCGGGCGATGGGCGTGCCGCCGCTCGCCGATCCGACTTCGTTCGCGAACGCGACGATCGAAGAAGCGACAGCCGCGCTCGAAGCATTGCGCGGCGTCGAAGCGCCGCCGCCCGAGCCGCGCCTTCCCGAAGGCGTCGCCAACTGGCTGCGCGCATTCCGCATCGAAGAAGTGCCGGTGAAGATCGGCACGCACCGCCGTGCCTCCGAACCCGATTGGCGCATCCTCGGCGACTACCCCTCCGACCGCAAACCGAAAGGCCGCGGCACCATTGCCGTCCTTCCAAAAGACGACATCGACGCCTGCATCGACATTCTTCTTCAATGCCGGGACACCGCCGGACGTCTCGTTCTGGTGCAGCAGGCGCCGTGCGGCTCCGGCTTCGCGCGCACGCTCTTCATCGAAAAGCCGGACGTCTCCGTCCGCATCGTGAACGTGCAGCGCTTCGATGCAGACGCGATCATCGCGGAAGCCGAAGCCCATGGCGACTTCTGCGAGGCGACGTACGGCGAAGACGGTGTGCGGCGCGAGCCGCGCGTGGTGCTCGCGGATGTCCGGCGCGCTGAGAGCGCGCCGCTCCACTCGGATGACGTGTTGCTCGTCACCGGCGGAGGGAAGGGCATCGGCTTTGAGTCGGCGCTGCATCTTGCGAAGACCACCGGGGCGAAGTTGATTCTCCTCGGCCGCTCGCGAGAAGACGACGAGTTGCGCGCGAATCTGGCGCGGCTCGATGCCGCGAACGTGAGGTACGAATACGTCGTCGCGGACGTCACGAAACCGCTGCCGGCGTTCGCCAACGTCACAGCCATCCTTCACGCCGCCGGCTCGAACGCGCCGGCGCTGCTCGATGCGCTCGACGAAACCGCATTCCGCGCCGCGGTCGCGCCGAAAGTCGACGGTCTGCTCAACGTCCTCGCGGCCGTCGATCCGAATTCGCTGAAGCTCCTCATCACGTTCGGCTCCGTCATCGCCCGCACCGGAATGCGCGGCGAGGCGCATTACGCGTTCGCGAACGAATGGCTCGCGCGCGCGACCGAGGAGTTCGGGGTTGCGCATCCGATGTGCAGAGCGATCTGCATCGAGTACAGCGTCTGGTCCGGCATGGGCATGGGCGAGCGCCTCGGCACGATGGACGCGCTGCGCCGACAGGGCATCACGCCCATTGCACCCGACGACGCCGTTCGCCTGATGGCGCAGCTCGCCGCCGCGCCGCCCGCATCGCACGTCATAGCCTGCGGCCGCCTCGGCGATCCGCCGACGATTCGCTTCGCCGACGAGCCGCTGCCGCTCTATCGCTTCCTCGAACAGCCGCGATTCTCGATCCCGGGAGTCGAGCTCGTGGCCGATGCCGAGCTTTCGCTGCGGAACGATCCCTATCTCACCGATCACGCCTTCGGCGGCGAGCCGCTGCTCCCCGCCGTGGTCGGCCTCGAGGCGATGGCCCAAGTCGCGCGCACGGTTTCCGGGGAGATGCCGGTGAAGATCGAAAACGTCGAGCTGCTCCATCCGGTGACGCTCGCGACGATCCGCATCGCGTCGCTGGTTCACGATGACACCGTCGACGTTGCCGTCCGCTCTTCGTCGACGCAGTTTCACCTCGACCACTTCCGCGCGCGCGTGCATGTCGGTGAGCGTCCGGAGCGCCCGCGCATCGAGATCGCGGACGGTCACGTCGATCTCGATCCCGCGCGCGATCTGTACGGCCCGCTCCTCTTCCACACCGGCCGCTTCCGCGGCGTGCGCCGCTATCGCCGCCTGACCGCGACCGAGTGCGTCGCGGAGATCGCCCCGCACAACGAGCCGCTCTTCCATCGCTACCTGCCGCCCAATCTCCTCCTCGGCGATGCCACGATCCGCGACGCCGCGATTCACGCGCTGCAGGCGTGCGTGCCTCAGGCCACCGTACTGCCCGCGGGCATCGGGTCCGTCGAGTTGTTCGCGCGCGTCGAGGGCGATGCCATCGTCGTCGCGCGCGAGACCGCGCGCGATGCGAGCGGATTCGTCTACGACGTCGACCTCGCCGCGCCCGATGGACAACTCTTCGAGCGCTGGCACGGCCTGCGGCTGCAGATCATCTCGCGCCGCGAGCGCATCGACGATCTCGCGCCCGCGCTATGGGGACCGTTCCTCGAGCGCGAGCTGAGCGTCACCGTGCGCGTCGGCGATGCCGAAGTGCCGGTATCGCACCGGCACGACGGCAAGCCGCTCGTCGCGCGCGGCCACATCTCCAGATCGCACGACGCCGACGTCGCCCTCACCGTCACGCACGAAACGCCGGTCGGCGTCGACGTGCAGCATGTGAACGGCGAGCCGTGGGACGCGATCATCGGCGCGCACGACGGCGGCCTTGCCGACGTCTGCGCGCGCATCTCCGGCGGCGACCGCCGTTTCGCGGCGGCCCGGATCTGGTCGGCGCGCGAGTCGATGAAGAAACTCGCCGGCGACGCGCTCGTGCCGCTGGTCGTCGACGCCGCCGGCACGCACGGCCGCGTCACGTTCCGCTCCGGCGCGCACCGCATCGATACGTTCGTCATGCGCGACTGCGTCGTCGCCGTGGCCAAGGAGAGGAGCACGTAATGCGCTACTACGAATACGAGCACATCGTCGGCTTCCAGGAGACGAACCTCATCGGGAACGTCTATTACGTCCACTATCTCTCCTGGCAGGGCCGCTGCCGGGAGATGTTCCTCCACGACCACGCGCCGGGCGTGCTCGAGGACATCGCCGGCGGCCTGAAGCTCGCGACCGTGCGCGTCGCGTGCGAGTACGAGGAAGAGCTCCTCGCGTTCGACCGCGTCGCCGTGCGCATGTCCCTCGGCACGCTCAAGCCGAGCGGCATGACGCTAAGATTCACGTACGTGAAAGTCGAAGAGAACCGCGAGACCGTCATCGCCCGCGGCGAAATGGAGATCGCCTGCCTCCGCGGCACCGCCGCCGTGCCCGTCCCGGAAGAGCTGCGCGAAGCGCTGCGCCCGTACCGCGAGGAGGCCGCGTGATCTGGAGTGCGGTGGCAAAGCCACCGCTTTCCGCGCCGGCAGCAAAGCTGCCGGCAGCCGCGGCCCTGCCGCGGCTTTTGAAAGCGGCAGCTATCGCTGCCGCAGTCCAAAAGACAACCCCATGAACACCCTCGCCGTCACGCTTCTGCAGATCATCATCATCGTCGTCTGCGGACGTGCGCTCGGCCTCCTGCTCCGGCGTTTCGGACAGCCGGCCGTCATCGGCGAGATCGCGGCCGGCATTCTCCTCGGGCCCTCCGCATTCGGGTATCTCGCGCCGAATGCGTTCGCGTTCGTGTTCCCGGCGGCGAGCATTCCGGCGCTGCAGTCGCTCAGTCAGATCGGACTGATCCTGTTCATGTTCCTGGTCGGCCTCGAGTTCGCGCCGGAGCTGGTGCGCGAGCGGAAGCGCACGGTCGTGGTCATCAGCCACGTCAGCATCATCGTGCCGTTCCTCCTCGGCACGGCGCTCGCGGTCTACCTCCATCCGAGGGTCTCCGACCCCGGCGTGACGTTCCGCAGCTTCGCGCTCTTTCTCGGCACCGCGATGAGCATCACCGCGTTTCCGGTGCTCGCGCGCATTCTCGAGGAACGGCAGATGCTGCGGACGAAACTCGGCACGACCGCGATCGGTTGCGCGGCCGTCGACGATGTCACGGCGTGGTGCATTCTCGCGTTCGTGGTGATGCTCGTCCGCGCGGGCAATCTGTCGGCGCTGGCCATCAAGCTCGCGCTGCTGGCGATCTATGTCGTCGCGATGATCTTCGTCGTCCGCCCGCTGCTCGCGAAACCGTCGCTCACCGCGGCCCTGATCCTCGCGCTGGCGTCAGCGTGGATCACGGAACAACTCGGCATTCACGCGCTCTTCGGGGCATTCCTCGCGGGCGCGATCATGCCGAGGGACGAGACCCTTGCGCGTCAGATGCAGGGGATCAGCGTCATCTTTCTCCCGTTGTTCTTCGCCGTCACGGGACTGCGCACGAACATCGGCCTGCTCCACACACCCGCGCTGTGGTTCTGTTGCGCGCTCGTCCTCGCCGTCGCCATCGCCGGAAAACTCGGCGGCGCGACGCTGAGCGCCGTCACGGTCGGCTTCAACTGGCGCGACGCCACCGCGATCGGCATCCTGATGAACACCCGCGGCCTGATGGAGATGGTCGTCCTCAACATCGGCCTCGACATCGGCGTCGTCTCCCGCCCCCTCTTCACCATGATCGTGATCATGGCCCTGGTCACGACCGCGATGACCGCACCGCTGCTCGACCGGGTCGTGCTTCGAGCGCGGGAAGCCTCAACCGCAGACGATCTCCCGGGTTTGACTCAATCCTCATAGGAGAACGGAAAAATGGCGACACGAAAAGCAAAAAAGCCGGCCGCGAAAAAATCATCCAAGAGGAAGCCCGCTGCGAAGCGGGCGGCCGCAAAGCCGCCAGCGGGAACCGCGGCAAGACTGCATCCGCGTCTCCGCGAGCAGAACTTCGGAAACGCGGGACGCGCGCTGCCGGAGGATTTTCACGCCCTGTACGACGAGGGGTTCCGGACGTCGCGCGGCGTTGCGCGCGCGGCTGCCGCGCCGATCGAGACGGCCGGACGGCTCCGGCTCGCCGCCGAGGTCGCGGGTCTCGACATCCATTATGACGACGCGACCCAGCTGCCGAATCTCGTGATCAGCAAGCAGCCGGCGGCGCGACTCTCGCGGCGCGCGGCCGGGACGCCCGAAGCCGCGGCGTTGGAGTTCATTCAGCGTCAGGGCGACATCTGGAATCTTTCCGCCGAAGACGCCGGGACGATCGAAGTCGTCTCCGTCAGCGAGGGAGGCCGCGGAGCTGCACCTCCCGCTCCGAGACCCGGCGGCACGGCCGCGCGTGCGGCCCGAGGCGCCGACTTCGACCTCACCAATCTGCACACCGTCAATCTCATTCAGCGCATCGAGGGAAAGGAAGTCTTCAACTCCGATGTCACCGCGGCGGTCAGCGCGGACAACGAGGTCATCGCCATGGCCGGCCAGTTCTTCCCCGGCGCCAGCGACCAGACCACGCGGTCGAGAGCGCGCGGAGCCGCGGCCGCCCAGCAGACAGCGCCGGAAGAGGAGGCCATCGCCCGAGCGGCGTTCGATCTGACGAACGCCGCCTACACCGCCGCCGACTTCGCGCGCGCGGCCGACCGCGCTGACAGCGGCGCTTATCGAAATTACGACTTCAACGCGAAGTCGAACGATACCCGCCCTTCCTTCGAACGCCCGGTGCGCCTGAAAGACGTGATGTTCCCCCTCGGCGACGGTCAGTTCGTTCCGGCTTACTACATGGAGCTCTGGATCGCCGGATATCCCGCGTTCAGCTACGTCATGGACGCCGTCGATACTCCGGACGTGCTCTATCGCAAGAACATCACCTCGCACGTCGCGTTCAAGTACCGCGTGCACAACACCGGCGACGCGATTTCTCGCCCGCACGACGGGCCGGCTCCGGGAACGCCGCATAAGACCGGCAAGCCGGACGGATTCCAGGCCAAGACCATCGTCGAGAAACTGATCACCATCGAAAGCCTTCTGCCGGGCAATCCATGGCTGCCGCCGACTGCGACGACCACCGACGGCAACAACTGCATGGCCTACGCGGACCTGAGCTCACCCAACGGCTTCGGTGCCGGCGACGTCATCGGAACGGTCTCCGCGCCGCGTAAGTTCGACTACAAGTATGATCACACCAAGCCGGCCAGCAACGCGACGAACCTGCAGAACAGTCTCGTGGGGATGTTTTTCCACGTGAACTGGCTGCACGACCGCTGGTATGAGGCGGGCTTCGACGAAGCGTCGGGCAACGCTCAGAAAGACAACTTCGGACGCGGCGGCGTCGCCGGCGATCCGATCCTCGCCGAGGGGAACGACTTCAGCGGCACGGACAACGCAAACATGGCCACGCCGTCGGACGGCGCGAGTCCGCGCATGCAGATGTACGAGTTCGTGGGCCCGAGTCCGCTGCCGAGCCGCACCAGCAACCACGAGGCGCTGATCACGTTCCACGAGATGGGCCACTACGTCACCAATCGCCTGGTCGGCAACGCGAACGGACTCACCAACGTTCAGGGATCGGCCATGGGCGAAGGGTGGGGCGATTTCTTCGCCATCTGCATGACCTCGCAGAAGAAGGACAACTTCAAGACCGGCGTGTTCGCGGTCGGCGGCTGGACCGACATCACCTCCGACTTCAAGGACAACTACTACTACTCGATCCGCCGCTACCCCTACTCCGCGGACATGAAGAAGAACCCTCTCACGTTCAAGCACATCAGCAACAGCGTCGTCCTGCCGTCCGGCCCTCCCATCAATGCCAGTCCCGCCGGCAACAACGAAGTTCACAACGCCGGCGAGGTATGGTGCGCGATGCTGTGGGAGGTGTTCGTGAACCTCGTCGCCAAACATGGCCACGAAGCCGGTGAGAAGCGGATGCTGGCCTATGTCATCGGCGGATTGAAGCTGACGCCGCCGCGCCCGACCTTCACGCAGGCACGCGATGGCATCCTCTCCGCCGTCTCGGCGATCGCCG
>Ga0105242_10003057_pt1 | contig 13075 bp, 16 predicted proteins | sample KBSM24metaG_FD_81521 | JGI IMG/M metagenome (GOLD analysis project Ga0105242, IMG submission 81521) | Miscanthus rhizosphere microbial communities from Kellogg Biological Station, Michigan, USA - KBS M2-4 metaG | ecosystem: Host-associated > Plants > Roots > Rhizosphere > Soil | place...
GACCATTCCGCTCCCCGGCGCGCTCCAGGATCCCACCTTGGAATTGCATGACAGCTCCGGCGTTACCGAAGGGAACGACGATTGGAAGCAGACGCAGCAATCCGATATCGAAGCGACCGGCATCGCGCCCGGCGACGATCGCGAAAGCGCCATCGTGCGCTGGGCGCCGAAGGGGCTTCACACCGCTGTTCTTCGCGGAAAGAATAACAGCACCGGGATCGGACTGATTGAGCTCTACGATTTGAGCAATTAGCGCTGTAGCCACGTCGCTCTGTCGACGTGCCGTTGTAGCGGCGGTCTACGACCGTCGATCCCAGCAAGGAGGGGCGCTTTCCAAACCGCCCCAGGGAAACGGCGGTCTGGAGAGCGCCGCTCCTTGTTAAAGGCGCGCCGAAATGCGGTAGCATCGGCGCTCTCCAGGCCGCCGTCTTCTGTAGCGGCGGTCTACGACCGTCGATGGCGAAACGCGTCGCCCCTGATTCCGTCGACGGTCATAGACCGCCGCTACAACAAGACAGCTACATCGAGCTTCGAACACGGAATTGCGTCGACACCCCCGTTGCGATTTCTATTCTCGACCTGACTTGAACACGATCGACCGGCGATGGTGTCGAACAACATGCGCGCTGTTCGTTGCACTTGTGGTCCTGCCGTTTCCGGCCCTGGCGGCGGACTCGGGCAACGCAGACCAGGCACGGCTGTCGTCGTTGCAAAAGAAAATCGACGAACTCGATCGCGCCGGAAAATATCGGGAAGCGGTTCCGATCGCGGAGGAACATCGCCAGCTCTCGGAAAAAACTTTCGGGACAGACGATGCGAAGACGGCGGCCAGCCTGAACAAACTCGCGGACCTTTATCGTGAGGTAGCCGATTTCCAAAGAGCCCGGCCGGCAGCCGAACAAGCGTTGAAGATCCGGGAGAAAGCGCTGGGACGGGAAAGTCCGGAAACCGCCGCGAGCCTGGAATTGCTTTCGGACATCGCGCAATCGGCCGGGCACGACGCGGAGGCGAAAGAGCTGGGCGATCGCGCTCTCGCCATCTTCGAGAAAGTGCTCGGCCCGGATCATCCCGACACAGCGGAGAGCGTTCTCGGCGCGGGGATGATGCTCGGCAATGCCGGTGAATTCGCCAAGGCCGAGCCGCTCTATCGACGCGCACTCGCCATCTTCGAGAAACGCCTCGGCCCGGGGCATTGGAAGACAGCGTTCGCCCTGAGCAGCCTGGCGTTTCTTCAGCTCAACATGGGGGAGTACGCGAAGGCCGAGCCGATCGCGGAACGCGCCACGAAACTTTGTGAGAAAGCGCTGGGACCCGAGCACCCGAAAACGGCCGGCTGCCTCAGTATCCAGGCGGAAGTTTATCGCGCCCTCGGAAAGCAAGCGAAAGCGATTCCGCTCTGCGAGCGCGCGTTGCGGATCCGGGAGAAAATGCTCGGGCCGGATCATCCCGACACAGCCGAGAGCGTGAACAACCGGGCGTTGCTGTATTACGAGGCCGGCGACTTCAAGCACGCGGAGCCGTTGTTCAAGCGCGCCCTGGCGATCAGCGAGAAATCGTTGCCACCCGATCACGTCTTCGTCACCAGCTCGCTCAACAATCTGGCGGTTCTTTATTGGTCGCGCGGCGAGTTCACGAAATCCGAGCCGCTTTATGTGCGCGTCCTCGAGGTTCGGGAAAAATCGCTCGGGCCCGACGACCCGAACGTGGCGATCAGCCTGGACAATCTCGGCGGCCTCTACGGGGACACGGGCGAATTCGAAAAAGCCGAACGGTTCTTGCAGCGCGCTCTTGCGATTCGCGAGAAAGCGCTCGGACCCGAGGCTGCGGATACCGGCACTTCGGTCATGAACAACGCGACCTTCTACGTCCAAATCGCCGACTACACCAAGGCGTTGCCGCTCCTCGAGCGCGCGCTGAAAACTTACGAGAAAGCGCTCGGACCCGAGCACGAACTGACCGCCACCGCCGTCAGTAACCTGGCCATCGCCCGCCAGAAGATGGGCGCCCTGGCGGAAGCGGAACCTCTCTTCGTCCGCGCGCTTCAGATTCGCGAAAAAGCGAACGGCCCTGAGCATGCCGAGACCGGGAAAGCCTTGAACAACCTCGCGATGCTCTATCGCAGCCTGGGCCAGAACGAAAAAGCGAAGCCGCTCCTGGAACGAGCGCTCAAGATCAGAGAGAAAGCGCTCGGCGCGGATCACTGGCTCACCGCCCAATCGCTCAGCAACCAAGCCTTGCTGTTCGAAGATGACGGCAACTTCGCCGCCGCGGAACCGCTGCTCCAGCGCGCTCTCAAAATCGACACTGCGGCGTTGGGAAAGACTCACGAGACGACCGGCACCGATCTCGAACGATTGGCCCAGCTCAAGATAGAGCAGGGAAAATTAAAAGAAGCGCATGACTTCGCCGTGCAGGCGTCACGCGCGCAGGAGAAGCATCTCTCCGATGTCCTCTCGTTTACTTCGGAGCGGCAGCGCCTGGCGTTTCAGCAAACCACCAAGCCTTACAAATTGTTCGGCACCCTCGGGAGCGCGCGCGAGCTCGCGGAAACCGTGCTGCGGCAAAAAGGCGTCGTCCTCGATTCGCTTTTGGAAGATCGGCTCGTCGCGGAAGCCAGCGCCGACCCCAAGCAGCGCGAGATCATTCAACAACTCGCCCTCGCGAAGGAACGAATGACGCAACTGGTCATCGAGGTTCCTTCCGATTCGTCGGCGGAAGCGCGCCGCCAGCGCGAACAGGAAAAGGAAAAACTTTCCACGCAGATCGAGCAGCTCGAAGGGAACCTCGCGCGGTTGACCGCCGGACTCGGGCGCGGGCGGCGCGCTCTGTCGGTAACGGTTGAGCAGGTCAAGGCGGCATTGCCAAAGCAGGCCGCGCTCGTGGAGCTGATTCGCTACGGGTATTACACCGGGAAGAGCAAAGAGGAGGCGCGCTACGGCGCGGTTGTCATCGCGGGGAATCACGAACCGCGATGGGTTTCGCTCGGTTCCGCCGACGAGATCGACAAGAACGTCCGGCTCTACAAAAGAGCGGTGCGAGAGAAAACGGACGACGCAGCCATGCGCGCGTTGCTCCGCGCGCTCCACGATCAAATCTGGGCGCCGATCGAAAAACTCCTGCCCGACGATTCGAAGACCGTTGTGGTAAGCCCGGACGCCGAACTCAGTTTTATTTCTTTCGCAACCTTGCTGGCAACTGACGACCGGTTCCTGAGCGAAAAATATTCGATCCGTTACGTGGCGAGCGGCCGCGATTTGCTGCGCGAAACAAAGGCCGAACCGAGTCCGGCCACGACCATGCGGATCTTCGCCAATCCTGATTTCGCCGGCGGCACCGGAACTCCTGCTCAGGACAAGACGACCTCGATCGCGCTGCGATCGGTGGAGACGCGTGATCTCGAGAATCTCTCGCTCCCGAACCTGCCGGGCACCGAGAAAGAATCGGAAGCCCTGGAGGCGCGCGCGAAGAGCTCGGGCTGGCAACCAGAAGTCGTCCTGGGCGCCAACGCGACCGAAGCCGAACTGCGCAAAACCAATTCGCCCCGCATTCTCCACCTCGCGACGCACGGTTTCTTTCTCCCCGAACAGCGCGCCGCCGTCGTTCCAAATACGCGGAGCACCACCGACGTTTACAAAGGCAAACTGGTAAATCCGATGCAGCGGAGCGGCCTCGCCTTGACCGGCGCGCAACGCACCTTCCAATCGTGGATGCGCGGCGAAGCACCCAACACCGAGAACGACGGCGTCGTCACCGCCGAGGAAGTCGGCGGCTTAAGACTCAACGGCACCTGGCTCGTGGCCTTGTCCGCCTGCGACACCGGTTCCGGCGAAGCCAAAGCCGGCGAAGGCGTAATGGGTCTGCGCCGCGGCTTCATCCAATCCGGTGCCCGAAACCTGTTGATGACCCTTTGGCCAATCAGCGACGAGATCACCGTCCAGATCATGACCGACTTCTACGACGCCGCCTTCAAAACCACCGACGCCCCCCAATCCCTCTCCGACACCCAGCGCAACTGGCTCGTAAAACTCCGCCAGGAAAAAGGCCTCCTCCCCGCCGTCCGTCTCGCCGGCCCCTTCATCATCAGTTCGCAGGGAAAACCGTGACCTTGCCGATCAACGATCCCGACAACTCAGACCACATTATCCTTGGCCGGTCGCAAGGTAGTCCCTAACATCCCCGGCAAATCGCGTCGGCCTTTCCCCGCCCCCCTTATTCCTCCATGGCAACTCGAATTAGACCCAATAAATGCGCCTTTAAAGGCGCAATAATTCAGCCTAATTCTCGTTAGATGGTGAAGGTGCCCGGCGGATCAGAGCTGGAAATTGTGTGGCGACTACGCGACCAGCAAGCACTTGAACGAGAGCTCGAGCGCCTCTACGGCGACACACCCGGTCGCGAGCGCTGGGTTCGTCGAGTAGTCGAGTTCTTCTATTGGCGTCTACAGGGGCACCCGCGCGTCCACCCTCAACACGCAGCGATGCGCTCTCCCGCCAGCCGTCGCTCATCTTGTTCTCGTTAGGCCTCATGAGTTCGACCTCTCAGCGGAGCGAAATGGCCGACACAGTGTATCAGCAACTAGCGCAGTCCACAGTGTCGGCAGCCGAACTCGTGCAGCAAGTGCGCTCAAAGTGGGGTCCTGATCACGGCGTTGGAGAGGTGCATCATTTTGTCGAGGAGGTTGCGACCTGTTTACTCCACCGCGACGATGTCGAGGTCGGCGACATGCGCGATGGGCAGTTCGTTTCGTGGGGACTCGAGCCTTGGTACGCACGCGATCGGATCGAGCGAGAGCTTCTGGCTATGGATACGTTTCTCGATGACACGCGGCGGTTTGTCTTTCAGCGAGCGCAAAAGGCCTAACCATGCGATGGAGCGAACGGCTGGCAGCCATGGAAAGTAAGATTTAAGAATTATGAAGGATCAAACCGCAGCGACGCGCTCTCCCGCCAGCCTTCGCTCATCTTGTTCTCGTTAGGCCTCATGAACGATCCGCTAGATTACCAGACGATGAAGATATCCCTGGAGATTTTGGTCGATCGCTATATTCCCCGCCGGAGATCGTTACGCCGGAAAATCACCCAGCGCGCGTGCCAGACCGCATGGAGAAGGCGAGCATGTCCATGGCGCGCAGAGGCGCAGCGGTCGCGCTTGGCGATTGTGTTGAGATGACTCAGGATGTAGCTGGTGCGCAGTTGGAGCAGATCGATGCAGAGCTCGTGCGGCGCGGTGGATATCCGTTATCTACGCTCCGGACGCGATTGTCCCGGCGACGTAACCAGGTCTAACCGTGCGATGGAGCGAACTCCGAAAGTATTCGCGAGCGGGCTGGCTGGCAGCTTTGGTTCCTCACTCGCTATGACATTCCACCCTCAACCCGAAGCGACGCGCCTTCCCGCCAGCCGTCGCTCATCTTATTCCCGTTAGATGTGAACGCCCCATGACAGACGAAGAACTGCTCACGAAGGCGATTGAGAAGCTTCAGGCGTTGGAGGCGCGTCGCACAGACGTCCCGGAGAGGCTCAAAACAGTTACGGTAGATCAGCTGCCAAAGCGACGCATGCGAGACGGCGTCGTCATCGATTTTGAGCGCGACGAGAAAGGTGGACGCATTCAAATCTTCCTGGATCGCGAATCGGGAGATATGATTTCAGCGACGTACAGTCCCCCAAAAGACGCTTGTGATGACACGACCATCTAACCAGGCGATCGAGCGAACGGCCACCCGCAGCGCGTGCACATCTTCGATGGCTTTGACGTTTTTTCTGCAGACCGCGCTCGCCCCCGGTGGCCGTCGCTCATCTTATTCTCGTTAGACCGCACTACCCTCCCCATGAAAGCGAGGAACATCGCGCTCTGTGGCCTTTTAGCTTTGTCTTGCGTGCGAGGTGTAGCGGCCGAAAGCGACGCGCTGCCCAAGAAACTCGCCGCATTTAGCGGCGGATACTGGACCGGCCTCCACCACGTCGAGTTGGAGGGGGACACGCTTCTATATTGGCGAGGCGGACCTGATGACAAGAAAACTGCCGAGCACATCAAGCCGTCGGCCCAGCAGTGGCGAGATTTTCGGACCGAGCTAGATAGCATTGGCATTTGGCGCTGGCGCTCCGATTACTCAACACGCGCGATTTTTGATGCCACAGCCTGGATTTCCGAGATCGAGTATTCAGATCGCAGCATCAAGACGGGCGGAGATAGCGGCATTTTCCCTGACGAGGCTGGCTCGCCTGCACCCGATCGCAGCCAGCGGTCACGAGAGCCATACACGCGTTACGTCAAAGCTTTGCAGAAACTCTTGTGTCGTGAAACCTTCCCACAGTAGCCGTTTGGTCTAACCATGCGATGGAGCGAACGTCTGGCAGCCTCGGCTCCTCACTTTCCATGAAATTCCACCCTCAGCCCGCAGCGACGCGCTCTCCCGCCAGCCGTCGCTCATCTTGTTCTCGTTAGGTGTTGCTCGCGCATCGTGAAAACAACAATCTTCGTTTTTCTTCTTGCCATGCTTGCTCTGTCGACGCATGCCGGCGATTTCACCCGCGGCTCAACTTTCGATTCGGTCGACGCATTCGTTGCCGCAGCGAAGACCTTCCGGCCGGCGGCTGTTAATAGCGACTTATCCTCTCTTTTTGGCGTCCCGGAGATAGGCGAGGACGATCATGGCAAGACCGTTGTGGCGGTCTCCACCCGCTCGTGCGAGGTCATCTGGTCAGACGAAGACTCGGCTTTGGTCATCGCCATTGCCAGTCCACCGACAGAAGCGACTCCTTCGAGTGTTGGGGTTTTGTTCCTACTCGCTCGGCGGGCCGGCCAGTGGCGCATCGCGGATCTTCTGCGCTTCGCTGCAGCCGGCAAGGAAGCGCAGGTTTCAGCGGAGCTTACCGCAGGCACCGGCACGGGGTACCGTCTCGGCCGGGAGGGGATGGCGCCGGTGGTAACCGTAAAGGAATCTCACGGCGGTCGCGGCTATGCGTATCAGCTCTATGCTTCTTATTCGTTCGGTGACGCTCAGCTCAAACGTCTCGACCTGAAATGAGCGCAACACCTAACCAGGCGATGCAGCGAACCGCTCGCCGCTCCGCGTTCTAGCTTTCGATGACTTCCGCACTCAACCTGCAGGCATGCGCGCTTTCGCCAGCGGTCGCTGATCTTGAGTCTCGTTAGATGTCACCTTCATCAACTCGCTTGAAATACGTTCTTTTGTCTGCGCTCAGCCTGGGCTGTGTCTGCGCTTTCGACCTTCCCTGTTTTGCGGCAGAGGATGCCGTCCAACTCAGTGTTGCAGAGGCAAGGCGCGTGACGATTTCGCAGACTATGCCCCGATATCCGGCCGGCGCCCGTTCCGCTGGTATGAAAGGAGAAGGCATTTTTCTCCTTCATGTGAGAATGAGTACCGGAGAAGTGGATAGGGTAGAAGTTTACCGGAGTACAGGGTTTCGCGCGCTCGATATTGAAGCGATTAGGGCGCTACGTCAGTGGCGCTTTCGGCCCGGAACCTATGATCGCATTCGCATCCCCATCCACTTCGCCGGATGGTGATAACGCGCACCCTGGCAGTGACCGAACATCTAACCAGGCGATGCCGTTTCGACCCATTCGACGATGCTCAGGACTAAGCAGGCTCAAGGCCCTGAGTCCATCGAAGGGGAGCGAGCAGCTGGCGGCTATGGAAAGTAAGAATTATGAAGGGTGAAGCCATCAATCACGCGCTCTCCCGCCAGCCGGCGCTCATCTTATTGATGAACTCGCGCGACTCGTCCAACCTACGGTCGAGGCCTATGTCACGGCCTGCCAGTCCGTTCCATTGACTCACTTATTCCCATTCGTTCGCATTTCATGCTAGGGTCCATCTCACTCTGCTCCCGCAGGTTCGATTCTCGTTAGGTCTATGCGGCACGTCATACTGACAGCGGCGATCCTGTTGCTCGGTGGATGCGTCCCGTACCACTCGCACGATGCTCCACATGCCGCTGGTCGCGTGGTTAATCGCACGACCGGCCAACCGATCGTTGGCGCGAGCGTATCGATGACAGCTGACCACGATTGGGGCGGTAAGACCGTGCGCGCTTACACAGATGCCCGCGGATATTTCAGTTTACCCGAAATTGATCATTGGTTTGTCGCGCCTCTTTCCGACGGCATTACAGACGGCGACGGCACCTTGACCATCGAGGCGCCCGGCTATCGTTCACATCAGGAGAGGCGCAGAAGGGCGGTAGAAGATTTGACGATCACCTTGGCACCGAAGACCTAACCATGCGATGGAGCGAACGGCTGGCAGCCACCTGACAAATTTGAATTAAGAGTTAAAAATTATGAAACAAGCCACACGCTCTCCCGCCAGTCTTCTCTCATCTTATTGATGAACTCGCGCGACTCGTCGAACCTACGGTCAAAGTCTATGTCACGGCTTGCTAGTCCGTTCCATTCTCGTTAGGTGCTGAAGCCTTAGCCGTGAAAAAGCACTACACCGTGTTCGCACTCGTAGGATTGGTCTTCGTGATCATCGTTGCGGACGCGGTCGACAGATGGGCTCTGTCATATCCATTGCTGCGATCTGACGACGGCGATTCGGCAAATCCCGCGGCTCTTTGGTCTCTCGAAGTAGGTCGCTTTCTGGTCGCCGTGTCGCTGGTTGGCGTGGGCGCCGTCGTGTTCTGCCGCCGCCCAACGGCGCTTGTAGCCATCCCATATGCAATTGTGGGCGCACTCGGATCGAGTGCTCGTCCAACGTTGCTTCTAACCCACGGCGATATCCCGTTATTGCGCCCTCCATTGTTCTTTGGGCGGCGTCGGGGAACCTGCTCAAGGCGTTTGCATTCTCCGGCCTGCTGGCTATCGGCATCGCTGCGCTTTTCTTGTTGTATGCGCGACGCACCTAACCATGCGATGGAGCGGACGGCTGACAGCTTTGGTTCCTTGTTTTCGATGAAATTCGACGCTCAACTTGCTGCGACTCGCTCTCCCGCCAGCCGTCGATCATCTGGTTGATGAACTCGCGCGACTCGTCCAACCTATGATCGAGGTCTATGTCACGGCTTGCCTGTCCGTTCCATTCTCGTTAGGCCTATGAGACGTGCGAAATTCTTGTCTGGAATCGCGCTCTTGGGCCTCTGTTGTTTCGTGCGCGGGGAGATCTATTCCCCCGAGGGTGGCGTCAGGCCTTCCAAAGGCAAGGTTGACGTCGAGTTGATTGAGCTCGTCACAGACCAGAATGTAGTCGGGCGTAACGTTTCGACTGGTGAACTCGCCGCCTTCATAGAACAAGCTGAGAAGTGCGTCGCCCACAGCGTTCCGCCCAACGCTGCCCCTTTTCGCCTCCACGTGCTCGTGACCTGTTCCCCTCGTACCAAACCGACGTTTCATCTAAAATATGATCGACAGGTCCCACACGATCTGCTTCAGCACATTTACGATAGTCTTCAGAAATTGCCTGATATCCGGACCAAGAATGACTCAATTTCCTTCAAAATCGATTTTGTCATCAAAGCGAAGGCCTAACCAGGCGATGCAGCGAACCGCTGGCCGCTCCGCGTTTCAGCATTCGATGGCTTCCACATCCACCCTGCAGCCAGACGCGCCCTCGCCAGCGGTCGCTGATCTTGTGTCTCGTTAGATGCAATCCCCTAAACTTCGATCAACGCGCTTGGGCTTAGTAATCATAGCCATCGCGTGCGGTTGGCATCATCGCGCGTTAGTGGCTGGGTCTCCCGGATATGCCGCCGCGAAGAAGGAAGCGCTCCGATTGATTCATACCGACGCCGGTTATGATTACGCGATGAAGTTCATGGCGGCACTCGATAAAGAGCAAGCGACCCGCAGAGCGATGCGGGCCTGCATGCCCGGTATCCCCGGGAGAAAGAAAGACATCCGCTGCGGTGTTGTGTTCGTGGTGTCCGCCGAAGGTCGCATTGGTATGTTGCGCGACTCTGACCATCCCGTTGCGTTGTGCTTCGCGCGGAGTTTTAGGCCGCCACGTTACGTTCCGCCGCCGCCTCGGGATCATTGGCCGATTTCTTGGGAGTTCGTCTTTGGCCCCTAGAATCCATCTAACCATGCGATGGACCGAACGGCTGGCGGCTTTGGTTCCTCACTTTCCATGAGATTCCACCCTCAACCCGCAGCCACGATCTCCATGGCTCTACTGCTGCTTTCCACTTCTGTTTTCGCTCGTGTCGGTGAGACGGTGAAGCAGGTCGAAGCTCGCTACGGGAAGCCGCAGAAGGTCTTCATCGACCGCTCAGACCTGCGCAAAATCGGATACGGTTACCGCGGCTTCATGGTCATCGTTTATTTCAGCGGCGGCATCAGCGAGCGCGAGAGTTTCAGCCAGCCCGATGTGTCGCGTCTGCCGAAAGAAGCGGTTACTCAGCTTCTTGCGTTAAGTGCTGCTCCCGGCACCACGTGGAAGCCGTGGACGCCGGCTACAGCCGAGCGAGGTGAACAGTTCTGGATGCGCAGCGATGGCGCAGTCCTCGCCAACTGCGGAAGCCACGCTGGCATAGGCGTAATCGTGTTTCAAGACCGCAACTTCAAATCGAGCGAATAGGCCTAACCATGCGATTGAGCGAACGGCTGACAGCCGAATGGCCAGTCTGATTTACAAATTAAGAATTATGAAACAAGCCACGCGCTCTCCCGCCAGCCGTCGCTCATCTTGTTGATTGACTCGTGCGTTCCCACTTACTCGGTCTGGCGACTGAACCATCTATGTCGCTCGCATCCCTGCGGCTCCATTCACTCATGCTATTCGTTCACCCTTCGGGGGGCCCGTCTATGTCACGGCTTAGTAGTCCGTTCCATTGTCGTAAACCTATGACCAACCGCATCACAACTCTTTTGATCGTCGCCCTCAGCGCCGCATTTGCGGCGAGCGTTCGGAGCGAAACACACTTCGAGCGCGACAGGGTTTTCCTGTACCAACCGGACGCGGACTTGCGTGCTCGACTCGAGAGCGTGGAGGACCTCACGGCTTACATCAAACGTCTTCAAGCGGCAGGCACGAGCTTCTTTGCTTCTGAGCAGAAGCCAGAGAGCTTGGATGTGATTGTCGGCGTCAAACCCGGGAAGAGAGTCAAAATCTGGTTTATTTCTTCGCGAAGACCCAGCGAAGACAAAGAGTTGGGCGCACTGCGCAAAAAGCTGGAGGCGGTCCGACCGTGTTCAGTGCACGCTGGCGCCGTCGTGTTCGCGCTCAACTGGACGATTGCAGGAGCCAAGCCGGCTGCGAAAGGAAAGGCAGAATCACCCTTCCCCATTCCGAAAGAGTGGCGAAATTCAGGCAAGAATCTCTCAGTGCCAGACGGGATCTTCGAACGTATATGGCGGGACTGAAGCAAAGTTCTGACCTCAGGCTTTCGAGAAGGGCTTACAGTCTACACGGCTTGACTGGCCTTCGTCCCCGAAGTCTCGCCCTCTCGGGTTTTCCCATCTATGTCGCTCGCAACTTCATCTTGCTTGCGACGTTAGCTTCCATGCTGATGATGCCGTTTGTCGCGGCCAAAGAGCCGAAGCCACCGGCTGGCAGACGCGACGGTTCGTCCATTGAAAAAGCCGTCCTGGTGCGCGGCGGAATAAACGCGGAAAGAGCATGGTTGATCGAACATCTCGGCTACGCACCGCGCATCAACTACGAACACGGCACGATCGTTCGTGAGCGCCGCATCTTTAGCCGCTGGTCTTTTTCGACACCTGACGGGAAGCGCCGCGACGTCTATTTCGACACGGGCGATTACGTTAAACATATCCGGCTTCCGGAGTTCGACCCGACGAGATGAAAGATGCTTTCACCCGTATGGCACGGCCTAACGGCATATGAAGCTGTTCTCGACTCTACCAACCATACCGGAGCTGCAAGAGTTTGATGCGGCCCAGCGCACCCAGGTGATTCGGCGGTGGATCCGGGAGGTGGATCAGCCGTGGTCCGGGTATCTTCGCCACGTTGGATTCCTGTTGCTGGTGTCGGTGCCGATTACATCGCTGCCTTCTTTATTGGTCCGCGGTCTCACCTCGGTGCAACCTCCGCACTGGCTGTTCGCGGTGACTTTGCCCTTTGCCCTTGTTCTGGGAAATCTTCTCTATATCCGCTTCGTTTTGCCGAGACACCGGGACGTTCTCCACCGCGTTTTGCAGCAGCGACAGCGCGCACTCTAGCCAGACGCCATGCCAAAAAAAGCAGATCAAGTCGGCACAAAGCGGAATGCAGCCTCAGCGTCGACTTGTCGGGAGCACGACGACAGTGCCGGGGTGACGGCGCACCTGGCCAGGATGACGCATCCGCTGAAGCCAACCATCGAGAAGCTGCGCCGGACAATATTGGCGGCCGATCCTGCCATCACGGAAGGGATCAAGTGGAATTCTCCCAGCTTTTATTGCCACGGCTGGTTTGCCACCATTAGCAGCCACAAGCCCACCCAATTGGATGTCGTGCTGTTCTGCGGAGCGAAGGTGCGCGCTGATTGCACCGTCAGGGATGACATTGACGATCCCGATGGCTTGCTCATATGGCCATCGAAGGACAGAGCGCTTCTAGCTTTCAAGGCTGGCGACGCTGATCTTAATGCCAAGCTGAAGTCCTTGCAGCGCATTGCGAAGCAATGGGCCGAATACCAGAAACAAAACGCCGAAAGCCATGATCACATACAGCGTTACGATAACCATTCACGCTGACATCGAGGCTGAGTGGGTGGATTACATGAAGAGCGTCCATGTTCCCGACGTGCTCCGGACAGGGTGCTTCCTGGAGTGTCGTTTCTACAAGGTTCTCGGCGCTGAGAACGAAGAGCTGACCTATGTCCTGCAATACAGTTGCCGATCGGCAGAGGAATATCAGCGCTACCGGGAGAACTTTGCTCCGGCGCTCCAGAAGGAGCACACCGACAAGTTCAGCGGGCGGTTCCGTGGTTCCCGGCAGCTCCTGGAAGAGCTTGCCCGGATTGAACCAAAATAGACTTAGCGCCTGACCGCGATTCCCTGCGCTTCGAAGCGGCCGCCGCGGAGGAGCGGGCCGGAACCGATGAAGGCACGGGCTGGAAAGTCCTTGATGAAGTAGGTGCGATAGATCTCGTTGAACTTGTCGTAC
>Ga0105242_10003058_pt1 | contig 13073 bp, 15 predicted proteins | sample KBSM24metaG_FD_81521 | JGI IMG/M metagenome (GOLD analysis project Ga0105242, IMG submission 81521) | Miscanthus rhizosphere microbial communities from Kellogg Biological Station, Michigan, USA - KBS M2-4 metaG | ecosystem: Host-associated > Plants > Roots > Rhizosphere > Soil | place...
CAGCGAGGCCAGTTCCGCATAGCAAAGGCCCGCTAAGGTGCAAATCACCGCTGCAATGACAAAGGATAGGACAACCGCGGGTCCTGCATAGAGAGCCGCAGCCTGGCCCGTTATGACGAAGAGCCCCGCTCCAATGATCGCTCCGATCCCGATCGTAATGAGATGGATGGTTTTGAGATGGCGTTTGAGTTGATGCTGTCCTTCATCGATTTCTACAAATGAAGCTTTCATCGGCTTTCTTCGGAAGATACTTTTCATAACCGGTCCTTTTTTATAACCTCCAAATAGTTCTATGCTTGGCAATTGTCAACAATAATCATAAAAAAAATTGCCCCTAGGGAGGGTACCGTAAAGATTGCTTCGTCGCTTTTTGGGATTATTTTGGCCGCTTTTCGACTTCAAAATTTGGGGGACCACAAGAAAAAAAGGGGGCGAAACATCGACAAGCGCAGTTCGCAGACATCCTCTGAGAACTCTCGGAAGCAACCGGTTCTCTGGCATGTTAATTTTAAGACAAGATTTCTTAAATATTGATTCGATATTGGCGATTCGTATAATGAGCGTTAGATCCGGAAGGTTTTATGAGCGCTGTAACACACCCCTATGCCTTCAATCCGAAACGGACCGGTTTATTCCCCTCTTCATCAGCCTATCGCATATCGACCCGAACACTTGCACTTGTCGACAACCTCTTTAAAGTTGTAGGCGGCTGCGCTACGTATTGTTTCAATCCGGTAGAGACACTCAAAGGAGCCTTAGCCGGAGCTGCAGTTCGCCTGATCATGCACCATGATATAGCTCCGCCGGATGAAAACTCTGCGAGAGCGTACCGCATTGCTTCCATCTGCATGACCGTCATCGCCTTTGTTTTTGTTGTTGCGATACCCGGACCTCATCCGTTCGTTTCTCTCCTTCTCGGCTTTTCAGCTGCTGGAGACGGCGCTTACGGACTGCTGAGCAAATTGATAGATTGAACCTCCCTCGCCTTTAGGCGAGGGAGGTTCAAAGCTTAGCATTGCATAAGGCGAGCCAGGATCACATCAAAATCCGCCACTTCCTCCTCGGTTGCGCGCTTCTTGACCAGTTTTTCTAGAAGGCGAGCCCTAGCAAACTCGGCACGCTCCTTCTGATCGCTCATCCCAGCTTTGTGTACGAAATTACTGGCAAGATCGACAGGCGCCTTGTGATGTTTCGAGTAGCGTCCGGCAGGTTCGCTCGTCTTTGTGCTTTGAAAATGGCTTGTCCGGGAAATATGACCCTCAACTCTTCTCATATGACTGCTCATAACATTCCTTTGGTTTCGAAAAAATGAGGACGAGGCTAGCATGTAAAGAAAAAAATTGGCAATTGGATTTTTTTCCACTTTCTCCCAATACGTGGAAAAATTCTTAATTCTGAAGCGATTTTCCGTAGAGGCGCATCGCTTCGAAAATGACTTTGAGCCTAGTTTGCATTGCAAAAGGTTTGCTAAGATCTAGCAAGACCGGATGTTTTTTCTTGGCATTGGCTGCATGAAAATAATAGCCGATGCTGATTCGCTCAGGGGCTTTCGGGTGAGGCTCAGATCCCCAATGAAAGACGCCTGCATTCCATCCCATCAAGCTTCCTTTCGCCGCCGGCAGAGCGCGGATATTCACCAGCTCTTCCGCTTTCCAGCGTCGATGGCCCTCAGTTTTCCATTTTTTCGCCCACCCCGAAACCCCATGGGGATATTCAGGGTCTCGCGAGGCGGGAAGCAAATACATACAAGAGCTGTGCGTCGTTACATAGGTAAGAGGAATCCACACGCTGAGCAAAGTCGGCTTTCCTTCTTCATCGATAAAATCTTCGTCGTCCGTCAGATCCCGATGCGGCGGAAAATAATTGGCCGTCTTTTTTCCGTCTACTACCCAAGCCCAGGCATTTTCGATAACGTGGTAATCCCCATGCAGCAGTTCGCGCAAGATCGGGTCCAGATCGAGAATGAGCTGCCAAAAAATGTCGTAGGCGAAACAAAATACGGGAGGGAATTTTTTTTGGATCATCAGCCGGACACAGGCGAGCATCCGGTCAACTTTTCGGGGATCGATTACGGAAGGGATATAGCAATACCCGTCTTGTTTCAGCAAGTCGTTCTGATTTTCAGCTTCAAGGGGGGAAAGCCGGTAAAAATCTGTCGGTTGCAGCGGCTTTGTTTCCTCGATCGATTCATCGGGATTCAAAAGCCTCCACATAGATGCGTTAGCAAGCATGAATCCATGCATAGCAGAAGCATAGAAAATTATCTAGTAGTCCTTTAAAGAACAAGAACCGCTACGACTTGCCCTGTTTTAGAAGCTTTTTTTCTTGCTTCTTTGCCTTGCGCTCTTTGGGCGTCATGGTTGGTTTTTTTCTTTCATCCTTGCGATGCTTGACGATTTCTTTAGTCATAATCAACTCTCTTGTTCTTTGCAGGATCTAAGCACAATGATAGATGCCTATCATAGCACCGTTAGGGGCTAACTATCCTTCTTGCCCTCATAATTTTCAAGAGAGGACTGCACACAGTGTATCGTAAATACTTCTGTCGATTTTGGGTTTAAGCCGATTTTTCGATGAGCCCTATTCCCCTATGTCGAGAGAAAAAGATGAGCAGAGATTTTGAGATGATTTTTGAGATTTTCGACGAGGGAATATTCTTGAATATTTCCGAGGAGAAAAGCGCGAAAAGCGCTCAAAAGATCCCTCAGATTTTTGCTCCACATTGGGGATAGGCTCGTAGATCTGAGGAATCGAAAAAAATAACTTTTTTATATCGGATCGATCTTCTATTTTTTGCACATGCACAGTATCGCAACCGTCATTAACTTTTGCACGAATGATTATCAGTTTTTACGCCCCTGTATTCGCGAAGCCAAACATTTTTCTTCTCAAATCCTCATTCCTGTTTCAGATCATTTTTTTGACGGAATGCCGGAAAATCGCGACCTATTGGACAAGGCTTATGAGGAACATCCCGATTGCGAATTCATCGAATTCTCTTATGATCCTGATCGTCCTTATGGATATCCCTGTTCGAAGCGGCCTGAGGATCTAGATTGGTCCCGCCATTGGCATAGCACTGCGAGAATGATCGCGTATCACTATTTGCAGAAAGAAATCGAGTATGTTCTCTTTATCGATGTCGATGAAATCTATGAAGGCCAAAAATTCAAAGCATGGTTGGATCATTTCGATTATCGCTCCTATGCCGCGCTCCGTTTCTTATCGTATCAGTATTTTCGCGAACCTCGATTCAGGGCAAAAGAAGAGTTCATCTCGGGACTCATGGCAAAAAAAATCCATTTGACTCCTAAAATCATTTTAACCGTCGATGAGAGACTCGGGCTTTATCATAGCCTTCCCGAAAAAAAAATCATGCACCTAAAAGGGATAGAAGGAGTTCCAATCATTCACCACTACAGTTGGGTAAGAAGCAAAGAGCAAATGTTGAAAAAGGTGACCTCCTGGTCGCATCACTGGGAAAAGGATTGGATCGCAATGGTCGAGAAAGAATTTTCAGGCCCTTTTTCCGGTAAAGATTTTTTAAGCGATCGAGAATATGAAACGGTAGAACCTTACATCGATCTTTCGCCGGCGCAACCCGCGCATCGCGCCACCCCGCGAGAGATCTTCCTGAAAGATCTAGCATTAGAATTCGATGTGTCGAGTGAAACGATCGGTTCATAACCATGCCGATTCATACATTGATCTGAATCCATCTTTTTTCTATGTTCCGAACTATGCCTGATCGATTTCAATACAAATGGTGGGCGCTCCTTGGAGTATGCCTGCTTGCTTTCACAGCGTTCTTAGACGCGACCATCGTCAATACAGCACTGCCATTCATCCAGACGGCATTAAACGCGAGTATCATCCAATTGCAATGGGTCGCAAATATCTTCACAATCGTCCTAAGCATGACTTTGATCGCTCTTGGGAAATTCGCTGATTTATGGGGGAGAAAAAAGATATTTTACACAGGAGTGGTGCTGTTTGCGATCGCAGCTCTTGGCGCAGGGTTCAGCCCAAACATAAAAACCTTAGTTGTATTTCGAGGAATGCAATCTCTTGGCGCCTCTGCGATTTTGGTTGCTTCTACTGCTTTGTTATCGAATGTTTTCCCAGAGAAGGAAAGAGTGCGTGCCATTAGTATTTATGCAGGAGTGACAGGATTCGGATTGATGATCGGTCCGTTTCTAGGAGGCATTTTAATGTCGCTTCTCGGATGGAGATGGGTTTTTTGGATCAACCTTCCTCTTATTGGCCTTGGACTTGGCGCTTGTTCCTTCAGTTTGAAAGGATATTCCCATACAAAGCCTTCGACGCGAATTGATTGGGCAAGCCTTGTGCTTCTGATTTTTGGCTTGGGATCTCTCCTCTATGGCATAATTGCCGGAGCCCAAAGCGACTGGATCTCGGCTGGAGCGTGGATTTGTCTAGGATTGGGAATCGTTGCATTGATTTGTTTGCTCATTTTAGATGTGCGTTCTCAAAATTCTCTGCTCGATCTCCATATCTTCAAAAAAAATCTTATGATTCTAGCCGCCCTAAGCTGCGCCTTCGGAGGAGTAGTTTCTACAGTCTTTATGTTTTTCGATCCTCTTTATCTTCGCATTCTTCGGGAACTATCCCCTTTTTTTATCGGGCTTCTAATCGCGATCATTCCTGCTGCGCAAGTTCTGATTTCTTTTGCATTCGGTCGATTGGAAAAATGGTTTGGCACTGCCAATCTTCTCTTTATTTCAAACGCGATCGCATTTTTAGCTGTTGTGCTTCACCGTGTTCTTGAACTGCATACGCCTTTGCTTTTTCTCATTCTTCCCTTTTTTTTACTCGGTATTAATTGGGGCTTAAGCAACGCTGCAACCATGACAGCCGCCAACCAAGTGATCCCCGTTCATGAAATCGGGGCTGCCATGGGCATGATTTTCACTATTTGGAATCTTGTGGGATCTATTCTCTTGGCTGCCAGCACAGCTGTTTTCCATGCAACCGAAATGCGAACCTCCTTTTTACCTGCTTTTCATAGTGCGATTGATTTCAATATCGCATTTGCTGCAGTGGTTTTTTTATCAGCCATTTGGGTTCGCATGCGCTTACAGCATAAGAGGGTATCTTAAAACCATCGCATTTCGGTTTTCTTGGCTGCCGTTCAGGTGGAACGGTCCGATGAAAGAAGGCCTAGCTCTTCAAGCTTTTTGACCCGGAGAAATAATTCCCGTTTATTGGAGCAGTCTAATTTGCCTTTCAAGGTTTCGAGATACGATTCGACTGTTCGAGGAGAAAGGTGCAGAGAGGAGGCCGTTTCCTTGGCTGAAAATCCTTCTAGGAGATGCAAGACACAGCGCCTTTCAGCGGGAGTCAGGGAATCGGCATACGCGAGATCTTTCTTTAGTCCAAGATCGAACAAAAAAGCCTGGGAATTTTGCCTGTTGCCGGATGGGACGATAGGCTGCTTGCAATAGAAATCTTTTCCTTTAAGGGCGGGCAAAGAGATCCCAGTTTGGTCCATTTCTCTTAAAACCGAAGCGAGTTCTGTTTTAAAATAGGAGGCGAAGTGCTTCAAGATCCCTCTCTGATTCAAATAGAGTCGATCGAGACAGCTACTGGATCGATTGGCCGCAAAGCCAAAAAATTCGACCTCCTCTTCCTTCTTTTTTTCAATCAAAACAACCCCCAAGTCCCAATGGAATTTTGAGCGTCCGGTCTCCAAAACCGTGTTTTTATAATGTTCCGAGCCGTGATGATCCAGGAGACATATCCCCGGGCGATAGACTTTAGGATCTCGCAAATAAGGGTCGTGTTCGTAAAATTTTTCCGAGACATAGTTTTCAGCCCAGTCTGGCCGATCGACAAGGACGGTGTAATTCCCTTTTTCATCGATCCGATGATAGGTAAAATATTCAATACCAAATCGGGTGAGGAGCGGGCGAGTGGCCTTTTGGATCCGGTTCGAGTACCGAATCACATAATCTTGAACGATCTCTTGCCATGTAAACATAGGAACTCAGAGTCTGTCTCCGAATCAAATTTCCCGTATTTTTTACCGTATTGCTCGATCGCAATTTATCGCAAACTGGTCCTTGTTGAAATTAATGGTCCATTTCAAAAATTCTTGAGATAATTTCTAGCGTGAAAGCTAGCTAGAATCGATCGACCGCAGGCTCATGCCAAGTTTCTGAGTATTCATTAATACGCAGAAACTTGCGATCGTCGATTATAGCTGCTTTGACGTCGAAATGATTCCAAGAATTTTTAAAATGAACCACCAGGAGTCAATTATGAAAAAAATCGTCTTTTTTTTCGCTCTCTTTTTTGGAGTTACCATGATAGCAGATACAGTTCAGTATGTAAAATTAGACAATGGGTACAAAGTTTGGACAAAGCGTGTTGGGCACGGCCCTACCAAGATTCTTACTTTGCATGGGGGGCCCGGATGTTGCCACGATTATATCGAAAACTCATTTCAGAAGGTCTTTTCACCTGATGAATTTGAAATCGTCTATTATGATCAATTGGGATCTTTCTTATCCGACCAACCCGATGACGCGTCGCTGTGGACGGTAGAGCGTTTCTGCGAAGAGGTTGAGCAGGTTCGCAAAGCCTTGCAGCTCGACGATTTTTATCTTTATGGCCATTCGTGGGGCGGCATGCTCGCGATCGAATACGCCTTGAAGTACCAGCATCATTTGCAAGGGATGATTCTCTCCAATACCCCTGGCAGCATAAAATCCTACGAAGTCTATATTAGGGAGTTACGCTCCAAGCTCCCAGTAGAAGTGCAACAACAGATGATCTGGTACGAAAAAGAGAACGATTTCTTAAACCCGGAATACCAAAAGCTGATGTTAGAAAAAGTATACTCCGTCCATCTCTGCCGGTTGAATCCTTGGCCTGACGATCTTATGCTCTCGTTCCAACGCCTTAACGAGCAGCCCTATCACACGATGCAGGGACCCAATGAGTTCGTCATAACGGGGAATTTCAAGGATTGGGACCATTGGAGCGATTTCTCTTCGATCCGCGTGCCGACTCTGGTGATTTCCGGCCGGCATGACACGATCAATCCGGCCGACACGGCTAAGATTGCGAGTCTGATTCCCAATAGCTCGTTCAAGGTCTGCGAAAACGGAAGCCATTCATCTATGTACGACGATGCTGAGAACTACTTCAACGCCTTGTTCGATTTTCTTCAGAAGAAACGGTAGATTGTAACGGGACAGTCTCTTATGCCATCGGGATCCGGTCGCGCATGGTTTTTATCGATGAGAAAATCATTTGATCAATTATGCGGAAGCTGCAACAAGAAAGGAAATAGCCAATAGAGAGAAGGCGGTTATGGCGAATACTGCAAAATATCTTGAAAAAACGTCGCAGCCCATTAAGGGAAATCGCGGGGCATCGATTCTGGGGCCGCGCAATGTCCCTCTCGAGCGAGAAAATCCCGACTTACTGGCTTCGCCCTACACAGATGCTGGTACGATCCCCAATTTAAAATTCTCTTTTTCTACTGCCCGCAACCGCATTACCTCAGGAGGTTGGGCGCGCGAAGTGACGGTGCGCGAGCTGCCCGTGTCCACGACAATGGCCGGTGTGAATATGCGTCTGAAACCAGGCGGGATTCGGGAATTGCATTGGCATAAAGAAGCCGAATGGGCCTACATGCTTGCTGGGCGGGCTCGTATTACTGCAGTCGATACCGAAGGGCGCAATTTTATCGAAGACGTGGGTGTAGGAGACCTGTGGAATTTTCCAAAGGGGATCCCACACTCCATCCAAGGCCTTGAAGAGGGCTGCGAATTTCTACTGGTATTCGATGACGGCAACTTTTCCGAGAATGAAACATTTCTGCTATCGGACTGGTTTGTCCATACACCCCCTGAAGTGCTAGCGAAGAATTTCGGCCTCTCGCAAACCGCTTTTGCCAACATCCCCGAAGATATCGAACATACTCGCTGGATTTTTTCCGGAAAAATACCTGGATCTTTATCATCCGACAAAGTGAATTCACCATATGGTTCCGTGCAGGTGAAATATAGCTATCATCTGTCGGACCAGAAACCGATCAAAGTGCAGGGCGGCCAGGTACGCATCGTCGATTCGAAGAATTTTCCTGCAGCGACGACTATTTCAGCAGCAGTAGTAGACATAAATCCCGGCTGTATTCGCGAGATGCATTGGCATCCCACTAATGACGAATGGCAATATTACATTCAAGGGCACGCGCGTATGACAGTATTTGCTTCAGGAGGAAGGGCGCGGACATTCAACTACCAAGCCGGGGATGTGGGCTATGTACCCTTTGCCATGGGACATTATGTCGAAAATATCGGCAAAGAGCCATTGCGTTTTCTTGAACTTTTCCGCAGCCCCATTTTTGCTGATATTTCCCTGAATCAGTGGATGGCTTTGACACCTGCGGAGCTTGTACAAGCCCATCTCAACCTAAACAAAAAGACAATGTCAGCTCTTCGCAAAGACAAGCCTATTATAATCTAGTGGTCCTTAACAAAAATTCTTGAGAAAATTTCGGCGTCAAAGCGCGGATAATCGACTCATGCCAAGTCCATTCGTATTGCATGAATACGGATGGACTTGCGTAGCCTGCGGTCGATCGATTCCACGCAGCTTTCACGCTAGAAAATCCTTCAAGAATTTTTGAGACAAAGCACTAGTTCAATCTGATCGAAGAAAATATGAATCGACCCTTCTGCGTCAACTCTTTCTTGTTTCTGGAGCTCTTGAAAAAAATCTTCGAGAAAAGCGGGTTGATTCCTAGGAGCTAAATGCTGCAAAGGAGTCAGTATCGCCATTAAAAAGAGCAGTCAAGCTTCCATCTCCACATCCCACGTCCAGAATTTCTTTCGAATCGACAAAAAAACCACTCTCTATGATTCTCCTGACTTCCACCCCGTCATTGGAAGGCTTGTTATGGTAATTTTCCACTTGGTTTTTGTTAAATTCGAAAGATCTAGATATTTTTATGGGCATTTGATCATCCTCCTGGCCGAAAAAGAGCTCCACGATATAACAAGCAGCAGAAAATTTTCATGGAGAGATTTATAGCACGATATTGATAATGAACCTATCCGAATCCAATTTTTCGTCGGGTTTTAGGCTTGGAGAAAACCTCGAAAAACGAATGCAATTTATCCTGTACTGGAGGGGAAATATGAAAAACAATGCATTACTGATTCAACAGGCCCTTGACGAGGCGAATCAAACTGTCTTTTCCGCCCGATCTCTGCGCTTAGAACTATTAAAGAATTGTCCTGAGACAATCCCCGTATTGGCTGAATGGATATACGAAGATTGGCATACCTATGATGCTTCATTGACTAAGGAGAGGCTTACAAAAGGATTCAAGGGACGTCTAAATAACAATCAGCTGCCGCTTACCTTTGTCGCTTTAAAGAGTTCTAAGCCTGTCGCTGTGACTTCCTTAAAAAGCGAAGAAGCACCTGAACTATCCGATCTACAAGATGGCAGTTGTTGGCAAGGAAGCCTGCATGTAATACCCAAAGAGAGAAACCAAGGTCTTGGGGTCGAGATGATCAAATTTCAAGCGACCGTAGCAAAGCGGTTGGGGTATGAAACAATCCGGCTTTACATCTCAAACCCTGAAAAAGCACGATGGTACAGCGAACAAGGCGCTGAGATGATTGAAATACGTCCGTTTCGCGGCCATTCCATTACAATTATGCAATTCGTCTTATGAGTGCAAGACAAGCCTTGGAATCATAAATCTTCTGGTAGACGCGATGCTATATCCAAACAACTTGAAAAGTGGAATTTCGACTGCGTCAGCTTTGCCTCAAAACGATTGTCCTCGTCCTCGGCAATAGTTTTCGTCGGTTTCGAATGCTATATCTACCACGCCTCGAGATGCAAACATGTCTACGAACTGCTTGTACATTACCGGCCTGTCCTTGCCTTGGGTATTTTGTAAAAGCAGCTCCCGACCGTAAATGGCGATGTCTTCCACAATTCGCTCATGCCGGTAATAGGCCAGGATTGTCGCATTCACTTCAGTCTTTCCGTAACCTTTGAAAAAGAGTGTTTCCTCATGCGGTCGATTCCACACATTTCCGATTCCACCGCCAATAAACATGAGATCCCGTTCTTTTGGGGCCATGATCGGATCATCCCAATCCACTATGTAGATCCTGTCATCTCCTGCCAGCAGCACATTGCCTGCATGAATATCGGAATGGCACAGCACAAATTTAGGCGATAGGTCCCGCAGCTTTTGGGCTAACCCTTCAGAGCGTTCTACAATCCTCTGAATGGCTGAAATCTTCCCTTTCATAAACTTCAGTAATTTTGAGGCAACCTCATCGACCGGCTCAGCCTGAATATGCGGATAGAGCGACTGAACGGCCTCCCGCCACTTTGGCGAATATTCTTCCCTCCGCACCTGATTTCGGATAGCGAGAGGTACATCGATTTCATGAACTTGCTTCATCGCCTTGCCTAATTTAAACCATTGACTGTCAGTCAGATTACAATGAAATCCGTTCTGTCCTTCGACAAATGGATATACAATGAGAGTGAAATCTTCTATCCGCTGAGTTGGCCTGCCATGGATTGTTTGGATCGGCGGAATGATCTGCTGAATCCCCGCCTTATGCAACAACTCCACAATCGCAACACCGATGTCATGATGGTGGCCTCGTTTTAGCTTTACGAAATAAGAGGTCTGGTCTGTTGCTTGGGCTTTGAAAAGCGATGCATGGATATCAGCGCCAAGTGGGAGAAACGTCAGTATTGCAACTTGGATGCCGTAGTCGGTTTTGAGATAACCGATGATAAGTGGATCTGGAAGGGGTGGTTTCTCTATCAAGAGCGTCCTACCAAAGCAGGGTCGTATCTGTCAGCTTTTCCTTTAATGAGAAACTCCGAACCGTTAGGCTATCTATTCCAAGAGCCAAAACTGATAGGTCTGACCAACAGTGAGGCTAATGTAAGCAAGGAAAACAGAAAATCGCAAGCATAACTTATGGTATGCAAAGCGATTTTCGTGCCTTAAAACCTGTCCTAAATAAGGACCTTTGTGGGGAGCAAAACCGGCTCTATCCGTCCGATCGATTGCATAGGATCGGACGCAATGAGAACTTTTGGTTGGAAAAAACTAAAAAAAACTCTTAAAGTGATCCTTTTTCAAATGGACTTTGGCTCCATGAAAATGATCCTCGTTTTTCTTTTATCTTTTGCTTCTCTTCATGGATGCGGCATTGCGTTTATCCGTCTGAATAAACCTCTTTCGTATTACCAAGAAAAATACGGAGATCCTAAATGGGGCCTTTCCAAATTAATGTCCCTGATGGACCGACAGAGAAATCGAGGTCAAGATAGCGCCGGTATTGCGATTTCGGGAATGGAAAATGGGCAGATTTATATTGATCAGGATTTGTCTCTAGATGTTCTTTTTTCCCGTTTCTCTCAAGTCGAAACCGGGACTCTGCTCCTAGGCCACCTTCGTTATAGTACTTCGGGCAATGGGGATCTCATCCAATGCCATCCTCTTCTCCATCAAGCAGATAATCTGGAACGGACGTTTGCACTCGCTGGGAATTTCAATTTGACCAATACAAAGGCGATTCTTGGGTGCAATAACGAATTGAGCGATACATTCGCCATTCTTAAGACGTTGGCGGAACTCTACGAAGGCAACTCTCTTACAACCCTTAAAAGAGCGGCTCCTCTTTGGGATGGAGGCTACCTCCTATGTCAGCTTTATGCCGATAAAAAAGTTCTGATTTGCCGAGATTCAAATGGGATCCGGCCAGGCTTCTATTTCCAAAACGATGAACTTCTCGCGGTTGCTTCAGAACGATCCGCATTAACGAATACTTTTAATGTAGATGAAAAAAATATTCTTCCTATTCCTCCTGGCCATGCTCTTCTTGTTTCCGAGTTGGGAGAATTCCAAATCCAGCCATTTCTCGAGCCTGCACTCGAAATGAATTGCGTCTTCGAAAGAATCTACTTCAGCAAAAGCCTTGATTCGAAAATTTATAAAGAGAGAAAGGAATTAGGTCGTCAACTTGCCATTCGAGTATGGAAGGAACTTTCAGGCGATTTGACTCACACAATCTTCACCTATGTGCCAAATTCCAGCCAGATCGCCTTTTTAGGATTGATTGAACAGATCGATCAATTTCATCGGGAAAAGATCGAAAAAAAATGTCTCGAAAACGCTCCTTTTGGTGAGATTCAATCTCTTTTAAAGCAGAAAGTCCGGAATGAAGTGATTATCAACAAAAACCAAGGAATGAGAACGTTCATTGCTCCAGATGCAAATCGACGTCAGCAAGTCTCGCAACTTTACGAAATCACCCCCAATATCGCCACTGAAAACGATACTTTGGTGGTTGTGGACGATTCAATCGTTCGAGGGACGACTCTAAAAGAATCATTGATCAAAAAACTCATTGCTCTCAATCCCAAAAGAATCATCATTGTCAGCTCGGCTCCTCCCGTCCGCTTTCCTGATTGTTATGGCATAGATATGAGCCAAATCAGCCGCCTGATCGCCTTCCAAGCCGCAGTTGAGATCTTCAAAGAAAAAAAAGGGCATTCCCCAACCCAACTTTGCCAAATCTATGATTGCTCTACCCATGAAGAACTCGAACAGAAAGTAGCTCAACTGATTATGCCCGAGCATACATTGTGGAAAGGAGAACTGAAAATCATCTATCAATCTATGGAAGGATTGAATCAAGCCATACCACTTTCTCAAGGCCAATGGGTCTTTACCGGTCAATACCCCACTCCCGGCGGCTTCAAAACACTGCAAACAAGCTTTGACAACTGGATCCAAAAAAATGATGCGCGCAGTTATTGAAAAGATCAAAACCTCTCCATAAAGTAGTTTCTAGTCCTTAACAAAATTCTTGGATAAAATGGACTTAACGCGATGTGCGAGTTTCCGCTTCGGAAACTCGCACATCGCGTGACATTATCGACCTGAGTTTTGGGTTCGATCCGACTCAGCCTCAAGGATCTATTCGCGATCTTTCGCACTTTTTTACTCATCCATAGCGCCTTCGGCTATGGATTTCACAAAAAAA
>Ga0105242_10003062_pt1 | contig 13064 bp, 3 predicted proteins | sample KBSM24metaG_FD_81521 | JGI IMG/M metagenome (GOLD analysis project Ga0105242, IMG submission 81521) | Miscanthus rhizosphere microbial communities from Kellogg Biological Station, Michigan, USA - KBS M2-4 metaG | ecosystem: Host-associated > Plants > Roots > Rhizosphere > Soil | place: Michigan...
GAGCCGACGATGGTGTTGGTCGCCGTGTCGAGGATCCCGATGCGCGCCACGCTGGTGCCGTTGTTGGTGGCGCCGAAGTAGGCAAGTCCGGTCGCCGAGACCACGGCGACTTCAGTGGGATTCGCGAGGTTCACGCTCCCGCCGAACGGCCGAATCGTCTGAACCACGGAGGCCGACGTGGCGTCCGGATCCGTATCGTTCGAGGCCGGCGCGATCGTCACGCCGTCGCCGGCTATCGCGAACGCAGAATCGTTCACGAAGACCGCGGGCGGCGCGTGATAGATCTCCGTCGTCCCCGCGAGGCTCGCGCCAGCGAAGCCACCGACGATCAGGACGTCGCCGCTGGCCAGGCGCGTGGCCGTGTGATTCTGTCTCGGCGACGACAGCGACCCCGTCAAGCTCCATACACCTGTCGCCGGATTGAACAGCTCCGCGGACGGTTGACTGGCCGACCCGTCGGTGCCCCCAGCGGTAAGGACCGTTCCGTCGGCCAACACGGTCAGCGTGCTCGCACCACGCGGAGCGTTCATCGAGCCGGTGTTGGACCAGGCGAGACTGACGCCGGGCTGCGTCTCGAACGTCACGTCGTCCATGATCCAGGCGCTGCCGCCTCCGGTCATCAATGGACCGATCGTCCTCACGCGCACCTCGTCGACCATTCCTGAATAGCCGGACGCCAGGAATGTCAGCGTCGGCGAGCCGAGGTCGGCCGATGTGTGCACCAGGATGCCGCGATGGAAAAGCTCGAAGAAGACGCGCGATGCAAACTGGGGCGTCTGCAACAACGGAGCGGAGAACGACGCGCCCAGGAATACGCGTTCCGGGAAGGTGAAGGAGGCGCCGTCGACTGCGGCAAAGATCGCGTTGGCGCCATGGGGCTGATAGCCGTTGGGCGTGTACGGCGCGTAGTGGCGCCACTGCGTCCAGCTGATGTCGCGATAAAGACCGGGGAAGGCCGCAAGCGGGAATTGGTCCGGTTGGTCTTCGAAATCGATGACGCCGGTCGCCGATGACGGCGCCGCCGAGTACAACTCGGCCGTCGCCGTCGGGAAAGCGCCGGATGCGCAGTTGCCGGTGAAGGCCCCGGCGGCCAGCACATCGCCGCTCGTGAGCCTGGCAAGGAACGGTTGTGCGTATCCGGCGCACGACGCGCCGCGGCCGACGGTCATGCTTGCGGCCGGCGTCCACACACCGGAGATCGGATCGTAGATTTCCGCGCTGGGGACGATCTGGAAGGAGCCGCCGGTGGTGCCGCCGGCCACCAGCACGCGCCCATCCGAGAGTCGCACCGCGCTCTCGTATTCACGAGACGACGCCATGCTGCCGGTCGCGGTCCACGTGTTGGTGGCCGGGTCGAACAGCGCAGCGGTGTTGAACACCCCGCCGCACCGATTCCCTCCGCCGGCCACGAGCACACGGCCATCGAACAGGAGAGCGGCGGCGGCGCCCGACCCGACCGGCGCCGGAAGCGGGCCTGTCAGCGACCACACACCCGTGGCCGGGTCAAAAACCTCGGCGGTCGCATTGGAGGTGCATGCTGAATAGGCCGATGTTCCACCGACCACCAGGACGCGGCCATCGAGCAGGCGCGTGGCGGAATGTTCCTGTCGTGCAATGCCGTTGCTCGCGCTGGCCGACCACGCTCCGGTGGTTGGGTCGAAGATCTCGGACAGCGCGATCGACGTGCCCGCCTCGTCGCGCCCGCCGCTCACCAGCACGCGGCCGTCGAGCAGCCGCGTCGCCTGATGGGCGGTTCGCAGGAGATTCAGGTTGCCCGTGACGGTGAACGTGCCGGTGGGAATCGGGTCCGATCCGTCGGGCGTCTTCCCGATGGGTCCGGTCCACGCGCTGCACCCGGGCACGTTGCAGGCGCGCACGTACCACTGGTACGAGGTGCCGGGATTCAGGCCGGTGATCGTGGCCGTCGTCGAATTCGCGGCGACGGTGCGCGCGACCGTGAGCGAAACGTCCTGCGCGATTTCGAAGCGCGTCTCGTTCGACGACGTGTCCGTCCAGGTTAGATCGACGCGGCCCGCGAGCGGCGACCGTGCGACCAGAGCGGCCGGCTGTGCAGGCGTCGGCGCCGCCACGATGGTGGTCGACTCGCTCGCCGTGTTGTTCGCCGGGTTCGGATCCGACGCGGCGCTCGTCACCGACACGGTGTTGGTGACGCTGCCGGAGGCGATGTTCGGAACCAGGCCGAGCATCACCGACACCGACGCCGCCGGGGCCAGCGTCCCGATCTGGCAGGTCACGACGCCGCCGGCGATATCGCAGACGATCCCGTCCGGGCTGCTGTAGCCCGAGAAGGAGAGGTCGGCCGGCACGGTGTCCGTGAGCACGACCCCGGTGGCCGCGCTCGGACCGTTGTTCGTGATCGTCGAGTTGTAGCCGATCGCCACCCCGAACTGACCAGGGTCGAAGCCGGCGTCGGTCTGCGTCACCTGCAGATCCGCCGACGCCGTGGCCGCGGCGACCGCAATCGTGACGGTGGCGAGGTTCGAGTTCGCGAGGCCGTCGTTGGCCACGTACCTGAACGTGTCGATCCCGACGAAGTCCTCGAAGGGTATGTAGGTGAACGACCCGTCCGGATTCAGCGCCAGGGCGCCGTGTTCGGCGTTCTGGACGAGCACGGCGGTGAGCGTGTTGCCGTCACTGTCGGTGTCGTTGCTGAGAACGCCGGGCTGACAGCCGGAGTAGGTCCAGCTGATGACATCCGCGTTCTCGAAGTCGAGTCCGGTCGCGCTCGTGAAGCCGGCATACGCGGTCTGCCCGCCGAGGATCGTCGGGATGTCGATCGTCCTCGACACCGTCGGGAACTCCGGACGGCTTCCACTTGCGCTGACGCGAACCTCGAGCGTCGTCCCGTCGTAGTCGAGCCAAGCGGTCCACAGGCGGCCGTCGTCGAACCGGCCTTCGACCGCCTGCGCCTGCACGGAGAAGACGCTGCCGTTGACGTTGATGCCGACGTGGTTGGTGTCGGCGTCGCCGTATTCGCCGTTCTGGAAGGTGTCGAATTCGACGCCGACGCTCGGCGCGATGGCGGCGCCGAGATCGCCCGGATCGAAGCCGTACCCCATGCGCCCGCCGGATCCGCCGAGCGCCGCCGGACCCGCGTTCTGCAGCACGAACATGATCCCGTCGGCGCCGGCGCCCTGACCGTCGAAGCCGTCCGGGCCGGCGGTGCTGCCGTTGCCTGACATCTGGAACGTGAAGGACGTGTTGAACGCCGCGACGCCGACCGGCGTGTTGGTGAACGCACTGCCGCGCTGGCCGATGTCGGCCGGCACGAGCCGCAGCACGTTCTCGACGATCGTGCTGCTGCCGTTCAGCGTGAGCCCGGATGCGGCGCCGAACGAGGCGTAGCTGACGGGCGCACACGTGGCGGTAGTCACCAGCGGCGTGTTCTCTCGAGCGACGTAATGATCGTCGGTCGCCTGCGGCGTGTGATTGGTCGCCGCCGAGATCGAGAAGGTCGCAGGCGCGGACGTATCCTGTCCGCCATTGGCCGTTCCGCCGTTGTCCTTCAGCACGACGGTGAGGTGCGCGATCCCGTTTGCGGTGGCGGCCACACTGTAGGTCAGGGTGCCGCTCGGCGAGACGGTGGGTGCGACAGTGAACAGTCCGGGGTTGTCGTTGCCCGTGAAGATGAAGCTCGCGGTCTGAGCCGATTCGTTCGCCGGTCCGACGCTGATCGCGCCGGCCCAGCCTTCGACCGTATGCGCGCCTGCGTCGGTGACCGACTGATCGGCGCCCTTCGCGAAGCTCGGCGCGTCGTTGACCGGCGTCACGGTGATCGTGAATGTCTGCGGCGCGCTGGTGTCGATCCCGCCACTCGCCGTGCCGCCGCTGTCGTGGAGCTGGACCGTCACCGTGGCGCTGCCATTGGCGTTGGCGGCCGGCGTATAGGTCAGCGTGCCCGCCGGCGACACCGATGGCGGCGTCGAGAACAGCGCACCGTTGTTGTTCGAGACGAGGAAGTTCAGGATCTGCGCCGACTCGCCGGGTGCACCGGCGCTGATGGCGGTCGCCCAGTTGGGGACGGTCTGCGCGGCGGCATCCTCGAGCACCGTCTGATCCGCGCCCTTGGTAAAGCTCGGCGCCGCATTGACCGGCGCCACCGTGATGAGGAACGTCTGCGGCGCACTCGTATCGACGCCGCCGTTCGCCGTGCCGCCGTTGTCGTGCAGCTGCACCGCGATCGTGGCGCTGCCACTCACATTCGCCGCCGGCGTGTAGGTCAGCACGCCCGCGGGAGACACCACGGGCTGCGTCGAGAACAACGCGGTGTTGCTGTTGCTGACGATGATGAAGTTCACCGTCTGCGCGGCTTCATCCGGCGGACCCGGCTTGATCGCGGTCGCCCATGGATTGACCGTCTGCGGACCGGAGTTCTGGAGCACAGTCTGGCTGGGCCCGGCCGTGAAGCTCGGCGGGTCGTTGACCGCCACGCTGATGAGGAACGTCTGCGCGGCGCTGGTGTTGACGCCGCCGTTCGCCGTGCCGCCGTTGTCCTGCAACTGCACCGTGACCGTGGCGACCCCGGCCGCATTGGTGACCGGCGTGAACGCCAGTGTGCCCGTGGGCGAAATCGTCGGTTGTGTCGAGAACAACGCGGGGTTGTTGGTGGTGACGATGAAGTTCAGCGATTGTCCCGCTTCGTTCGCGGGGCCGCGGCTGATGGCGGTTGCCCAGGCGGTTACGGTCTGCGGGCCCGCGCTGTGGTTGAGCAGCTGATCCGGTCCCTTCGTGAAGCTCGGCGCGTCGTTCACGGGCACGATCGTGATCGTCACGGTCGCGATGTTCGAATCGGGGCTGTACGGGTTGGCCGGACTCCATAGCCCGGCGTTCACCCTGTAAGTGAAGCTGTCGGGACCGTTGTAGTCGGCCGCCGGCACGTAGGTGAACGAGCCGTCTGCGTTGAAGGTCAGCGTGCCGTGGACCGGCCCGACGACGACGAGCGACTGCTGCCGGGAGCGATCGCTGTCCGCGTCCGTGTCGTTGACGACCACGTTGCCCGCCAGCGCCGTGTCTTCGTTCGTGCTGAACGCGTTGACGACGGCGATCGGGGCGTCGTTGATGGCGGTGACGGTCGCGAAGTTCGACGCGCCGCTGACTGTTTCATCCGTGAAGGCCGCCTTCACGAAGTAGGTGAACTGCACGCCGTTGGGCAGCTCTTCGTTGTCGACGAAGGTCGTGGTCGTCGAGGTTCCCAGCAGCAGGGGCACGCTTTCGGCCGTCACCGTGGCGCCGGTCACACGGTAGACCGAGTACGAAGACGCCGTGCCGACGCTGGGTACCTGCCAGTCCAGCCGGACGCGGTGCAGCGGCGACGTGCTCGCACACCCGGCGGTACCCGACACGCATGCCGTCAATCCGCTCGGGGGCATCGCGCCGACGATCGCCTTCGCGGTCTCGAAGTCGACTTCACCCTCGGAGCCGAAGTCGGCGCCGGCGCCGAAGTCCCGACCGCCGCTGAAATCGATGCCGCCGCCGAAGTCGATGCCGCCGCTGAAGTCGATGCCGTTGGAGAACCCCGCCATGTTGCGGCCGGCGCCGAGCTGATTCAGCTTGAGGTTGATCCAGTCGTTCTCGCCGTGGAGCGGCGGTCCGTCCACGATGCCGTCGAAGTTGACGTCCAGGCGCTGCTGGGTCTCCGTCGTCTTGCCGTCGCCGTCCCAGTCGATCGCGCTCAGGGCGCTGGGCGCGTCGACGCGTCCGGTCGGCACCGGCGGCGGAGTCGGGAAGCTCGAGCCGTCGCAGAATTTCTTGGCCGGCGGCGTGCCCAGCACGTACGCGAGCGTCCCCGGCACGAGCGGCTCGTACCATGCCGCCCGATAACGCAGTCCGCCCAGCGATCCGTCGGACAGATGACTCTCATCGAGAGCCGGGTTCACCTGGCGGGAGTAGTCCAGGTGCGCCACGCCCTTGTCGTCGAGCAGACCCTGCAGCTGGAACAGGTAGCTCATCACGCTGAGGTAGTTCGGCTTGCAATTCGGCTCGAACGTCAGCGTCGGGCTGTTGGTGGGCCCGGTGTAGAGCGGCGGCGCCCCGCCATGCCACAAGTCCAGCTGATGCCCGAGCTCGTGCATCGTCGTCGTGGCAATCGCGAAATCCGAGCCGACGAAGTTGTCCCACAGACCGAGCGTGATCATGCCGTTGCCGCCGGGCAGGTCGCTGACGCCGGACACGCTCCGGGGTACGTGGAAATCCGGCGAAGTGGGATCGACCGACTTCGGCATGCCGCGGGCGTGCGCGTACAACAGGTAGTGGAAGATGCCCTGACGATTGCTGTCGAACCGTCTGCGGCAGTCCTCGTTGTTGGGATCAGGATCGTCCCGGTCCGTGTATGCGTCGCAATGCAGTCCGCGGAAGTCGCGATCGCGGAACCAATCGTGATCGTTGTCGCGATCCCACCGATCCAGCTCGGCCTGCGTCAGCTGTTCGCCGAACGGGCCGACGATCGCGTCGCGCACGAGCTGAAATCCGATCTTCCAGCTCACCGTGCCGGGAAAGTCCGGGAACTGGCACTTGAGCGTCGCGCTCGGCACGCAGGCGACTTCTTTGAGCGCCTCTCCGCCTCGGGCTCTGAACCACGGCACCAGGTAGCGATCCGCGTCGGTCGAGCGGTAGGCCGCGCCCAGAAAGTGATAGAACGGCCCGACGTCGAAGTGCGCCTTGATCCCCGGCCGCCCGTCAGGATTGCTGACCGGGGCGTCCGCGTAGGCGTCGCCGACCATCTTCAGCACGGCCGGCGAAGGCATGTGGTTGTGCCCGTCTTCGTCCACGACGCGGGGCGTCGTCGCGCTGAACGGAGCCTTGGCCGATCCGTACGCCGTGCCCTTGTCCGCTTTCATCGCGCCGATCTCGACGAACAGATCCTTGTGGCGCGGGTCCGCACCCATCGAGTGGATGTCCGGCAGGCGCCGGCCGTCGGGCTCCTTGAGGCCGCTGACTTTCTCCAATACGTCCGGCAGACCGTCCCCGTCCGTGTCCTGGACCGCGGTGCTGAAAATGATCGCGCCCCACGCCAGGCAGCCCTGGGGGAACGTGGTCTTGTAGTCGACCTTGGTGGTGACCTCTTCGCCGTAGCCGGCCCCGAAATCCCGGCCGGGCATCAACGTGCTGACGTTGAACGTCGGGTTCGACCAGCCTCGATCCGACGTGGGATTGGCGGTAGAGGGGAACGGATCGGTCGCAATTTGGGAACCGTTGAACCACAGGCGATCCGTCTTGTTCTGCGCGCCGCTGCCGACGATCTGCGTCATCTTCGCGGAGCGGCTCGTCGAGGACTGGAGGAATCCGCGCAGCGTCTGCGTCATCGTCTCGCCCGGCCGCTGCACGTGCACGCCGTCGTAGATGACGATCGAGGTCAGCGGCAGCGACGGATCGCGATAAATGACGAGCAGCGTGGCGCCCGCGCTCTGTGGCGCGCGCGTGCCGATGGCCGATTCCGGCAGCGTCACCGTGAGCTTCTCGCTGCTGGATAGATCGCTGTCGTTGACCAGCCGCTTGCTGGTGATCTGGCCGTTCGAGTCCTTCTGCAGTGGAAGGAACCGGAGCACGTCGGCGCGGAACATCGTCAGCGTGTAGTTGGGATGCGGTCCGGCGACCGGGTTCCAGCACGATGAGGTGTCACCGTCGAGTCGGGCCGACGTCGCTTTGACCACGGTCACGGGATTGCCGCGGAACTTGGCGCCGTCGACCTGCGAGATCTGCGTTGAGATGGTTTCCCAGTAGAGGAAGGCGGCGAGGATGTCCGCGTTGGCGGGCACGCCGCTCATCGAGATGGTGCCGGTCACGAGGCCGCTGGTCCCGGGCTGCGGCGCGAGATCGACGCCGCCTACAACGTAGTTGCCGGTGATCGAGTAGCTCTTGGCGAAGGGCAGCGCGTCGTCGGCATGAGCCGAGGGGGCGGCCAGCAGCGCGAGGCCCAGGGAGCACGCCACCACCGTCTTCAACCATCGGGGTGGAGCTGAGGGCAGCGGCTTGATGAGCAGCATAAGGCGTCCTTGAGATCGCGCCGGGATTTCCAGTTGGGTCAGCCCACCCACTTGCCGCATAATGCGGCAGTACGTGGCAGCCCCTGTACTTCCGTGTCTTGCTGAGTACTGTCGGTGATCGCGCACAATATGGCTGACCTAGGCCCAAAGCAAGACAATTCTTAGACGCACCCGTCGAAAGATTTCCGGGGTAGATTTCGGAACGAAAAAGGGGGGATTGGCCGTCTTTAGCTATGCGACGCCCTTCAAGACCGTGTTGTTTTGTGGATAATGGCGGCTCAGCCGGATTAGGTTTCCACCGTGCCCGATGAACGCCAGGACGATCTGACGAACGCCCTCGCTGGCCCGGATACCGGTTCGTCCGCGCGGACGGTCATGCCCTCTCCTGCGCCCGCAGGCTCGGCACGTGGGGCGGACGCCGGCCCGCTGTCGATGGGCGAAGCCTTCGGCTCGCGCTATCACATCATCAAGCTCCTGGGGATGGGCGGCATGGGCGCCGTGTACCAGGCCTGGGATCAGGAGCTCGGCGTGGCGGTCGCGCTCAAGGTGATCCGCCCGGAGGCGACCGCGGATCCGGCCGCGGCCGCCGACATGGAGCGGCGCTTCAAGCGGGAGCTGCTGCTGGCGCGGCAGGTGACGCACACCAACGTCGTGCGCATTCACGATCTGGGAGAGCTCAAGGGCATCAAGTACATCACGATGCCCTACGTGCAGGGCGAGGACCTTGCGACCTATCTGAATCGCGACGGCAAGCTGCCCGTCAAGCGCGCGCTGACCATCGCGCGTCAGGTGGCCCACGGTCTGGCCGCCGCGCACGCCGCGGGTGTCGTGCATCGCGACCTCAAGCCGGCCAACATCATGATCGGCGACGGCGCGCACGCGCTCATCATGGATTTCGGCATCGCCCGGCTGGCCGGGATGGACGCGCTGAGCGCGGCGCCGATGACCACGTCGGGCTTCGCCGCCGTCCCGGCGTTCCATGCGTCCGAGAGCGACGACAGCACCATGAACGTCGGGGGACGTCCACTCGATCCCGCCGCCAGCCCGGCGGATGGGATCACGATCGGGACGGTGCAGGCCGGTTCGTCGACGGCCGTCGAAGGCGCGACCGTCGCGCCGCCTTCGCGGGCGGTTCTGGCGCCGAGCGCGCTGGCGACTCTCGGTCAAAGCGGCATCGTCGGGACCCGCGCCTACATGGCGCCCGAGCAGGCGCGCGGCCTGGCCGTCGATCAGCGAGCCGACATCTATGCGTTCGGCATGATCCTGTCGGAGATGCTCATCGGCCGCCGGCCGCTGCCGAAAGGGCTGACGCTGGCCGAAGCGTTCGAGCGGCGCCTCTTCGAGACACCGACCTCGCTGCGCGCGACGGACCCGAGCACGCCCGCGGCGGTCGACGAGATCGTCCTCCGCTGCCTGCAGCCCGAGCCGGAGAAGCGCTTCAAGACGACGGCGGAACTGGTGGCCGCGCTCGACAACCTCGACGATCGCGGCATCCCGATTCCGATCGTCCGGCGTCTGACGCCGCGGATGATCGCCGCGACAGCGGTGCTGGTGGCGGCGCTGCTTGCGGGCACCTACGTGGTCACGCGGCGCGCGGTGGCGCCGCCCAAGCAGCACGATCCGATTTCAGTGGTGATCGCGGACTTTGACAACCGCACCAACGACGCCGGGCTGGATCACGCGCTGGAGCCGATTCTGAAGCGCGCGCTCGAAGGCGCGAGCTTCATCAGCGCGTTCGACCGGGATGCCGTCACCCGTATCGTCGGCGTGCGACCGCCCGCCAGGATGGACGAGCCGTCGGCGCGCGAGATCGCGGTGAAGCAGGGGCTTGGCGTGGTGGTCTCGGGTTCAGTCGATCGCCAGGGCAGTGGCTACGGAGTGTCAATCAAAGCGGCGCAGACGGTGACCGGCACCGTCCTCGCCGATGTGAAGGGGAAGGCCTCCACCAAGGAACAGATCGTGCCGACGGCGACGAGGCTGGTAACGGCCGTGCGCAAGGCGCTCGGTGACGAGGCGTCGGAGTCGGAACAGATCTTTGCGATGACGAACCTGTCGGCGACCTCGCTCGACGTGGTGCGCTTCTATGCGGCGGCGCAGGAGGCGGCCTCGAAGGGCAAGTTCGAGGAGGCTCGGGACAATGCGTTGAAGGCGGTGGCGCTGGATCCGAACTTCGGCGTCGGTTACCAGGTGGCTGCCGTCGCGTCGCGCAACCTCCACAACCAGCAGGACGCCGACAAGTACAGCGCCGAAGCCCTGCGCCATCTGGACGGCATGACGGAGCGTGAGCGGTACACCACTCGAGGATTCTTCTTCAGGGTGTCGGGCGACTACCAGGGGTGCGTGAAGGAGTACGGCGAGCTGATCGCTCGCTTCTCCGCAGACGTGGTCGGCCGCAACCAGCATGCGCTCTGCTCGACCCAACTCCGGAATATCCGCGAGGCCGTGGACGAGATGAAGGGCGTCGTGACGATGCTGCCCAATCGCGCCATCTTCCGAAACAATCTGGCGTTGTACGCGAACTATGCCGGTGATTTCCAGACAGGCGAGAAGGAAGCACGGATTGTTCCGCAGCCGGACACGTACGCGCTGTTGGCGTTAGCGTTTGCGCAACTGGGTCAGGGTCAGTTCAGTCAGGCCAGCATCACCTATCAGAAACTTGGAGGCGTCGGCGCGCAAGGCGCTTCTTTTGCCGCGTCCGGCCTCGGCGATGTGGCCGCGGTGGAGGGCCGCTTCTCGGATGCCGTCCGGATCCTCGAACAGGGCGCGGCCGCGGACCTGGGCTCCAAGAGTCCCGACCGTGCGGCCGCGAAGTTCGCGGCGCTTGCCTATGCGCAGGTCTCGCGAGGGCAGAACGGTCCGGCGATCGCGGCGGCCGGGAAGGCGCTGGCCAACAGCAAGGACGGCAGGATTCGCTTCCTCGCGGCGCGCACGTTTGTCGACGCCGGCGAGTTGCCACAGGCCAGGGCGCTGGCGGCGAGCCTCGCCTCCGAGCTCCAACCCGAGCTGCAGGCCTACGGCAAGATTGTCGAGGCGAACATCGCCATGAAAGGCAAGCAGGCACGCGACGCGATCAAGCTGCTGACCGAGGCGAACCGCCTGCTCGACACGTGGATTGGCCACTTCGATCTCGGGCGCGCCTACTTGATGGCGTCCGCATTCGCGCAGGCCGACGCGGAGTTCGACCGCTGCATCAAGCGCCGCGGCGAAGCGCTGGCGTTGTTCCTCGATGAAGAGCCGACCTACAGCTTCCTGCCGGCTGTGTACTACTATCAGGGTCGCGTGCGTGAAGAACTCCGGAGCCAGGGGTTTGCCGACTCGTATCGCACCTATCTCGCCTTCCGCGGTCAATCGACGGAAGACCCTCAACTGCCCGACGTCCGACGCCGAGCCGGACAATAGCGGCCGCTCGATTTCCGCGTCTCTTTCCCGCCGGATAGAATACGAAGCCCTATGGAAGTCGTACGCAAGGCGCCCCAGCACGGTTGGATCGAAGTCGTCACCGGCAGCATGTTCAGCGGGAAGAGCGAGGAGCTCATCCGCCGGCTGCGCCGCGCGCAGATCGCGCGCCAGCGCGTCCAGATCTTCAAGCCGCTCATCGACAACCGCTTCAGCGAAGATCACATCGTGTCGCACAGCGACATGCGCATCGCCTCGCAGAACGTCCGCAACTCGGACGAGCTGGTGCAGCAGGTCGCCGACGACACCGAGGTGGTCGGGATCGACGAAGGACAGTTCTTCGACGCCAACTTGCCGGCGGCGTGCAACACGCTGGCGGATCGCGGCAAGCGGGTGATCGTCGCCGGACTGGATCAGGATTACCTCGGCCGTCCGTTCGAGCCGATGCCTCAGCTGCTCGCCATTGCCGAGTACATCACCAAGACCCTGGCGATTTGCGTGGTCTGCGGCGACCCGGCCAACCACACCCAGCGGCTGGTCGCGAGCAGCGACCGCGTGCTGGTCGGCGCCACTGGTCTTTACGAGGCGCGCTGCCGGCACTGCTTCGATCCGCATCTGGCCGAGGTCGAGAAAACGTAACTCCCTGGCGTTCAATATCTCGTCGTGGATCCCATCACCGGTCTTCTCATCCTGCTCGGCCTTGGCTATCTGTTCCAGAACGCCAGGCTGGCCTACAGCTACATCCGGTTCCTGAGGCGCAAGCGATCGGCGATCCTCACGTGGCGGATCCCGAAGCCGCCGCTCTATGCCTTTTCGCTCGGGATCGGCGTCGCCCTCGGCGTGCTCGTGTTCGTGAAGGTGGTGTTCATCCACCGCCAGGCCTTCGGCGAGCTGATGATGTTCGTCTACTACGCCTACCTGTCCCCGATGAGCCTGACCATCGGGCGCGGGTTCTACGAGGACGGCATCTGGGCCGACACGGCGTTCATCCCGTACAACGAGGTGGGCGGGATCAGCTGGCGGGAGAGCGAGCACCAGATCTCGCTGATCGTGATCTCACGGCTGCGCAATCTTGCACGTCGTCTCAACGTTCCCGGCGACAAGTACGGCGCGGCGCGCCGGCTGCTGCGCGACAAGATCGGCGAGCACGCGATCCATTTCACCGGCACGGGCCTCGATTTGGGCCTGCACGACGAAAGAGATGAGGCCTAGTAGCCGATAGGTGGTCATATGGCAGCGAGAGCGACCTGGAAGGGTTATCTGAAGATCTCCCTGGTGAACATCCCGATCAAGGTGTTCCCGGCGACCGAGTCGAGCGGCTCGATCTCGTTCAACCAGCTGCACGCCGAGTGTCAGACCCGGATCCAGCAGAAGAAGTGGTGTCCGCACTGCGAGCGCGAGGTGCCGAACACCGAGATCGTCAAGGGGTTCGAGTTCGAGAAGGGGCGCTACGTCATCATGTCGGATGAGGATCTCGAGAAGGTCCGCCCCGAGTCCACGCGCGTGATCGATCTGGTGCAGTTCTCCGACGCCGCGTCGCTCGATCCGATGTACGTCGATCGCACCTACTACCTGGCGCCGGACGGCACGCTGGCGGCCAGCGCGTTCGCGGTCATGCGCGAAGGCATGCAGGGCAAGGTCGGGATCGGGAAGCTGGCGCTGTAC
>Ga0105242_10003063_pt1 | contig 13062 bp, 10 predicted proteins | sample KBSM24metaG_FD_81521 | JGI IMG/M metagenome (GOLD analysis project Ga0105242, IMG submission 81521) | Miscanthus rhizosphere microbial communities from Kellogg Biological Station, Michigan, USA - KBS M2-4 metaG | ecosystem: Host-associated > Plants > Roots > Rhizosphere > Soil | place...
AAGGTTTCACCGAAGGATCGCCAGCCCTCTAGCTGGCGTTTCTTTTGTCCCCATCGTCTAGAGGCCTAGGACACCGCCCTTTCACGGCGATAACCGGGGTTCGAATCCCCGTGGGGACGCCAATAAAAAGAAAAACGCCGGCCCGGTGCCGGCGTCTTTTTTTAACCGCGCCATTATCGAGGACTATCGCTATGACCGAAACCCTTCAGTGCCTGAAAAAGCATGGCCAGCGCCTGGACCTCGAGATCGCCAAGGAAATGCGCATGCCTCTCGCAACGGTGAGGCAGCACCTCACGGCCCTTGCCGAGCGCCGCGAGGCGATCGTTTGCAAGACCATCCAGTTCGACAACGGCCGCCAGTTCGAGGCGTGGCAGGGCCGCGTCTCGGGTTACGTTCCGCCGGCTACGCCGGGCCGGAAGCCGAAGGCCAAGTAATCCTGCGATAGAAAAGAAAACGCCGCGGGCGTGGCCCGCGGCGTTTTTATTGGCAGCCGCGCCTAGAACGACTTGCGCAGGGTCACGCCGAAGGTGCGAGGCTGGTTGGTCGCGAATCCGAGGCGCGCGCGGCCACCCCGTTCCCGATCGAAGGAAAGCAGCGCCTTCTCGTCGGTCAGGTTGTTCACGTAGACGACCGCCGAGAATCCGCGATCGAAGTCCATCCCCGCGCTGAGGTTCAGGAGGTTGTACTTCGGCAGCTCCAGGTCGAGCGTCGTCGCCGCGGTCGCCGGCGCGCCCAGGAAGGGCAGGCCGTGCACGAACGTGCGCGGGTTGTTCTCCTGGTCCGACGGCTGCGTATAGCGGCTACCCACGTATTGCCACGAGACGCTGGCGTAGGACTCCTTGCCGGCCAGGTTGAAGTTCCAGGTGGCGCTCGCGGTGAATTGCTGCTTCGGCACCGACGGCAGGCGGTTGCCATCGCGAATGCCGCCGAGCACATTCCCGTTGCCGTCCACGACCGTCGAATCGAACTCCGCATTCACGAACGAGCCCGCGAAGCCCAGCTCGAGGCTCTCGGTGGGCCGGAACGCGAGCTCCATCTCGAGGCCGGAGGAATGGGCCTTGGGCACGTTGAACACGACGCGTGACGAGCACGACCCCGCATCCAGCGTCACCTGCAGGTCCTTCATGGCCGTGTGGAACAGCGCCGCATTGAAGCGCATCCCCGGCTGCTGCATCTTGAGGCCGACCTCGTAGTTCCAGAGCGACTCGTCGCTGTAGCGCTGGTAGCCGCCGAAGATCGCGGCGTCCTGCGGCGTGCACAGCGGGATGTTGAGCGGGTCGTTGACGCCGCCGAGGCGGAAACCCTTCGAGGCCTGGGCGTTCCAGATCACGCCGGGCGCCATCTTGTACGCGAGCAGGACCCGCGGGCTGTATCCGTCCGACTTCGTCTTGTCGAACCGGTTGTCCCCGTTGGAGAAGAGGCCGCCCGAATGGAAGGTGCGTTCTTCCTTGTAGTCGTAGTAGCGGACCCCGGCCGTTCCCGTGAGCTCCTTGGTGAAGTCGTAGCTGGCCTCGCCGAAGAGCGCGAATTGCTTCAGGTTGTACGGAAGGTCCGCGTTGTACGGCGAATCCGGGCCGAAGCCGTTGGCGGTCGCCGCGGCCGTTCCCGCGCCGAGCGTCGCGTCGGTGAAGGCGTCGTACCCGGGAGTCGGCAGGCGCTGGGCGTACTTGCGGTCGGCGTCGGAGTAGAAGCCGCCCGCCACCCACTGGAACGGGCCCGCGCCGCTGGAGCTGAAGCGCAGTTCCTGGGTCCAGCCCTTGTAGTCGGTGGTGTCGTTGAGGCGCGACGGCAGGAATACGCCGGCCGTGGGATATCCGAGATCGACCGAGACCGAACCCGTCAACGCGCTGGCATCGCGACTCACCAGGATGCTGCGATCGATATAGGTGGTCACCGAGGTCATGTCGAACCCGCGGAATCCCACCTTGGCGACCACGTCGGCGATCGTCGTCTTGTCCTCGAATTTTTCCCGCTGCAGCAGGTACTGCTGGTTGTCGTCGAAAGTGACCGGCGGAACCGTGGTGGTGTACGGGTTGGCGTACAGGTTGTACCGTTCCTCGCGGTTGAAGCCGTCCGCGGTCACCTTCTGGTAGACCACCCGCGGAGTGATCGTCACGTTGGCGCTGGGCTGGAACGTGAATGCCAGGCGGCCGCCGGTGCGGTCGCCCTCGTTGACGTTCTTGCCGCCGCCGGGGCCCAGGGCGTCGACCCAGCCCGCGTAGTGGGTGGCATAGCCGACCAGCCGCATGGCAGCTGCGTCGCCCATGGGGGCGTTGTACGCGACCTTCACGCTGCCGCCGGTGCCGCCGCCGGAAACCGTGTTCACGTTGGCTTCGACCAGGCCTTCGGTGACCCGCAGCCGCGGCTGGTTCGAGATGTAGCGGATCGTGCCACCGATGTTGCCGGCGCCGAAGAGCGTGCCCTGCGGGCCGCGCAGCGTCTCCACGCGCGCCAGGTCGAAGAGGTCGATGTCGGGAGTGAAGAGCGACATGGAGATCGCGGTCTCGTCGAGGTAGACCCCGACCTGTTCCTTGACGCCGGGCTGGTCGCGGACGACCTGGCCGGCGGACACGCCGCGTATCGACACCTGGCTCTGCCCGGGTCCCAGGTTCTGGACGGCGAGGCCGGCGACGTTGCGCGACAGGTCCTCGAGGGTCACGGCCCCGGATTTCTGGATGTCTTCCTGGGTCTGGGCGTTGATCGAGAAGGGCACCTCGACGAGGGAGCTCTCTCGCTTGGTCGCGGTGACGGTGATGCTTTCGAGCTTCTCGGCCTTGGGCGGCTCCTTGGGAGGCTCCGACGGCGCTTGCTGGGCATGCGCGATGCCCGCCGCCGTGATCGCCAAACTGGAAGGGAAAGCCAGCAGTACGGCCTTTGCTATCGGACGCAGTTTCATGATCTCCCTCTCTAATTGTTGGATTTGTTTCAGGTCGCGAGCGCAATCCTACTACTAGCCAAATTTTCCGGTTTTGGACATCCCCAGGCGGCAGTAGCGCCTAACGGGGCTTCACGAAGCGCAGCAGGAACTTGTCGCTCGTCTGCTCGGCGGCGGTCGAGGGCTGGTCGTGCGCATCGGCGGGATTCCGGAGGAACGTCGCTTCCGCGTCCAGCACGAATCCCGCGCGCTTCACTTCTTCCAGCACGACCGCCTCGTCGATGCGATGCAGGGTCTTCCCCGCGGAGATGCCGCTACCCGGCGTCGCCGCATGATCCATCACGACGAAGCGGCCGCCGGGTTTCAGCGCGGCGAAAAGCTTGCGATTCATCGCGGCGCGGTCCACCGGCAGGTAGCTGATGTCGTGGTAGTTGTTCACCAGCGTGATGACGTCGAGGTCCGTGGCATCTTCGGGCACCGGATCTTCGAACGGGCGCTTCGAGACCACGATGTTCGCCTGCGGATGCTCTTCGAGGCGCTTGGCGAGCGCGGGGCCCGGATTGGGTGACTGCGCCCACACCTTCCCGCCGGGTCCGACAGCGAGCGCCATGACCTGCGTCGTGTAGCCCGCGCCGGCGGAGACGTCGAGCACCCGCATTCCGGGTACGACCTGGGTGAACACGAGGAACTCCGCGGGTTTCCGCGAGGCGTCCATCTGCCGGTCGCGTTCCGTTCGAATCGCATTCTCGACGACGGCGCGCGCTTGCTCGGCGCTCATCGAGGATCCCGTGGATTGCATCCCGGCGCAGGCGGCGAGGAGGAGGGCGAGTACGACGATGGTGAAGGTGCGCATGGGTAGGGTCCGGTTAAAAGGGGTTCCGCATTTCGGGTGAGTGTTATTCTGCGCCCGGAGATACATCGACCTTGGGGAGGGCGCATGGATATCCGGCGTATTTCGATCACGCTCGCGAGCCTGCTGTTCTGCGGGTCGGCGGCCGCCCAGACGGTAAACAATCCATCGTTCGAGACTCTGGGCCAGGTGGGATGGACGGGGCTCCTAAGCGGCCCCGCCGCGTGGAACGACCTCGCCACCAGCCCACCGACGACAAATGGCGTGAACGGCGTGCAGGCCAATCAGATCCTCGCCAGCTCGCAGATCCTCTACCAGGACGTGACGCTTCCGGCGACGGGGATGTACACCTTCCGGGTGGACGCCAATTGCGTCCCGCTGGGCGGCACCGCCAATGATTTCTGCCGCGTGGACATCACCAATACGAACGCCGCGACGCTGACAATGCCCGTGCCGGGAGTCGATACGCTCGCGACGACCGGGGGCAACGTGGTGGCCCCGGTATTCTCGCTCGATGGCACTGGGGTGGTCACGCCCCAGGCCGCACGCTCCGCCACTTTCACCGGCGGCGCCGGCCAGGTCGTGCGGATTCGCTTCATGGCGCTGGCCTCGAACAACGTCGCGAACCTCAACATCGACAACGTTGCGTTCGCGCCCGCGGGAGCAGCGGCGGCCGCGCCGACGATGTCCGAATGGGCGCTCATCCTGATGGCGCTGCTGATCGCCTCGACCGCGGCAATCCACCTGAGACGCCGCTAGCGCCAAGACTACCGGATGTTATTCTCTCGCCGGGTTCAAAACAAAACACACAAAGGAAACTGGCGCATGAACTTCCGACGCATCTCGATCGCTGTCGCGGGCCTTGTCTTCTCCGGCTTCGCGAGCGCGCAAACCGTGACCAACCCCTCGTTCGAAACGCTCGGCCAGGCCGGATGGACGCCGGTCATCGCCCCCCCGGCCTTATGGGTCGACTCGGCGGCGAGCCCGCCGCGGACACTGGGTGCGAACGGCGTGCAGAGCACGCAAGGCGGCCCGAGCTCCCAGATCCTCTACCAGGACGTGACGCTTCCGGCGACCGGCACCTATACGTTCCGGGTGGCCGCCAACTGCGACCCGCAAGGCGGCGCCAACACCGACTTCTGCCGCATCGACATCACCAACACCAATGCCGCCACCCTCACGCTGCCGACCCCGGGGGTCGATACGCTGGCCACCACGGGGGGAAACGTGCTGGCGGCGGTCTTCTCCCTCGACGGGACCGGAGTGGTGACGCCGCAGACGACGCGCTCGGCCACGTTCGCGGGAGCGGCGGGCCAGGTGGTGCGCATCCGCTTCCTGGTCCAGGCGTCGAACTTCATCGCCAACCTCAACATCGACAACGTGGCGTTCGCGCCCGCGGGAGCAGCGGCGGCCGCGCCGACGATGTCCGAGTGGGCGCTCATCCTGATGGCGCTGCTGATCGCCGCGACCGCGGCATTCCACCTGAGACGCCGCTAGCGCGCAGTCCGCGTTCGGATCCAGCAAAACGCCGGCCCCGCGCCGGCGTTTTGCATCCTGGCGCGCCGAATTTGTAACAAGTCGTGCATGGGGGCGGGAAAAGTGCTTTGCTGGTCGCAGCGCGCGCAGGAACCGCGCGTCAGTCCTGGGGAGGACCCATGTGGAAAGTCCAAGCGAGATATCGGACCCACGATTCCGCGCGCACGGCGTTGGTCACCGCCGGCATCGCGCTCGTAGTGGGAGGCGCCGCGCTCTTCGGCATCATCGCCCACACCAAGATTCCCTTCAGGCTGGCCGGCACGTCGCCACCCGATAACCTCGTCTTTGTCGGGCCGCCGGCCCCCGCGACGCCGCAGCCGGTTGCGTCCGATCACCCGATCCGCGGGCGCCCCGTGGAGCTCCTCGTACAGTCGCGATCTTCCGAGCCGCCGCCTGCCGAGGCGGACATCGCTGAGACCATGCCGGTGGAGCCTCCGCCTCCCAAGGGTGAGGCAGGGACCGTGCTGGTCGATTCGCTCACGCGAGGCGAGACGGTCGTGCTGCTGCCGAAGGCCCCCAGCCGGCTGATGGTGCAGCCCCCGCAGCCCACGCCTCCCGTCGTTGCCGGGACGAAGATCCCCGAGGCAGCGCGCACGGAGGCGAAGATCGCTGAGAACAGTCCCGGCGAGCCGAAGCCCGTGGTCGTGCGCGTCGCGGACGTGAAGATCGTCGGGCCGAAAGCGCAGGAGGTGAGGCTCGTCGAGTCGAAGGTCAAGGCAGCGGAACCCAGGCGCGTCGAACCCAAGCCGGCCCCGACGAAAGTCGCGGAAGCGAAGCGCGCCGAACCCAAGCCTGCCGCGACGAAGGTCGCGGAAGCGAAGCACGTCGACACGAAGCGGGAAGAAGCGAAGCGGATCGCCGAAGCGAAGGTTGCGGAAGCGAAAGCGGCGGAAGCCAGGCGTGCCGAGGCGAAGCGCGTCGCCGAAGCCAAGGCTGCGGAGAAGATCGCGGAGACGAAGCGTGCGGCGGAGGCCCGGGCCACCGAAGCGAGGCTTGCCGAAGTCCGGCGTGCCGAGGTCAAGCGCGTTGCCGAGGCGAAAGCCGCGGAGGCGAAGATCGCCGAAGCGAAGCGTGCCGCCGACGCGAAAGCCGCGGAGCTGAAGGTGGCCGAGGCCCGGCGCGCTGCCAAGGCGAAGGCGGCGGAAACGAAGCTCGCGGAAGCCCGGCGTGCATCCGACCTGAAGGCGAAGGCCGCGGAATGGAAGCTCGCCGACACCAAGCGCGCCGCCGAAGCCGAGCAGGCGAAGCTCGCCGAAGCGAAGCGCGACGCCGAGACGAAAGCCGCGGAAGCGAAGCTCGCGGAAACCCGGCGTGCGGTCGAGCAGACCGTCGCGGAAGCGAAGGCGGCCGAAGCGAAGCTCGCGGAAACCAAGCGCGCCATCGAGACGACCCTGGCGCAGGCCCGGCAGCCGGAATTCAAGCCCGCGGTCGAGACGCGCACGGTGAAGCCGTCGACGCCGGCATGGGCGTGGTGCGACACGTGCGGCACGATCATCTCGGTCGTGACGCGCTATCTCGACCGGGGCACGAGCGGCTACGAGGTGCGCGTGAATTTCCGGGACGGCTCGAAGCAGGCCTTCATCTACCCGACCAATCCCGGGTTCGTGAACGGAGACCGTGTGCGCCTCGAGGCCGGCCGCCTGATGAGGATGGCGTCCAGCGGATAGCGGTAACAGGGATCTCCCTCCAGAATACGGACACCCGCCGGGAATAGCGTTCCCCGGGCGGGTGTTTTCGGGGTGACGACTACCGGGAGATCCCCATGATCCGATTACTCCGCGCCTTCGCCGTGTTCCTGGCGGCGGCCATCACCCTGCCGGCCGCGGCCAACTTCCACCTCTGGCACATGCAGGAGGTGTACTCGAGCGCCGACGGCAAGGTGCAATTCCTTCGCTTCGCGACCTCGACCGGCGGACAGCAGTTCGTCGACGGGCATGAGCTCACGTCTGTGAGCGGCGCCACGACGAACAACTTTTCCTTCCCCGGGAACCTCCCGGGCGACTCGGCGGGCCACTCGTTCCTCGTGGGGACGACCAGCTTCGCGGCGCTGAACATCGTCCACCCCGATTTCACCGTCCCCGACAATTTCTTCTTCGTCGCGGGAGGAACCGTCAGCGTACCCGGCATGGACTCGTGGACGTATCCCGTGCTGCCGGGCGGCACGAACTCGCTGAACCGCAACGGCGCCACGGGCCCCGCCACGCCGCGGAACTTCGCCGGACAGACCGGCTCGCTCTCCGGGCTTCCCGTCCCCACGGTGACGGTTTCCGGGCCCGCGACGTCTACTCAAGGCGACAACGTGACCTTCATGGCGACGTTGTCGGGCGGCAACAATCCCACGGGAACGGTGCAATTCAGCGACGGAAATTCGAATTTCGGCACGCCGGTGGCGGTCGCGGGCGGCGCCGCGAGCACGTCGACGGCCTCGCTCTCGCTGGGCACCCACCAGATCAAGGCGTCGTATTCCGGCGACTCGAACAATGCGCCCGCATCCTCGAACGTCCTCAACCACACGGTGAGCGCGCAGACGACGCCACCGCCGCCGCCGTCGGGCGGCTCGGGTTCGAAGACCCTCGGCTCGCGAGCGACAGTGACGCCGGGCGCCACGCTCTTCGGCGGCTTCGAGATCTCGGCGCAGTCCACGGTCTACATCCTCGTGCGCGGCAATTCGCTCGGCACGCTGGGCGTGACGCAGGGCTTCCTCGACTCGCCGCTGGTGCGCCTCTTCGACGGGCAGGGGCACGACCTCATCTCGACGGGCAACTCGCCGGGCTTCACGGGGTGCAGCGCGAACGCGAACAACGGCGGACCGGTCGTGAACTTCTATACCAATACGCGCGGCCAGCCGGCCAACGCGCGCGACGGCTGCACCGCGCAGACGCTGCCCGCGGGCGTGTACACGTTCACGGTGACGCCCAGCAGCGGCAGCTCGCCCACGTCGGGTGAGGTCCTCTTCGAGGTCACGCTCGGCGCCGGCACCGGCACGATCACCAAGACGCTCGGCTCGCGCGCCACGGTGAACCCGAACGCCACGCTCTTCGGCGGCTTCGAGCTCACCCAGTCGTCGAACGTCTACATGCTCGTTCGCGGCAACTCGCTCGGGACGCTGGGCGTCACGTCCGCGTTCCTCGATTCGCCGCGGGTGCGCCTCTTCGATTCGGGAGGCCACGACCTGTTGATGGAGTCGCCCACGGTGCCGGGCTTCACCGGTTGCGGCAATGCGAACTCCGGCGGCCCGGTGGTCACGTTCTACACCACCACGCGAAACCAGCCGCCCGACGTTCGCGATGCATGCACCTCGCGCGTCTTCCCGGTCGGGGTCTACACGTTCACGGTGACGCCGAGCACCAGCGGCGCGGTGAGCTCGCCGTCCAGCGGCGAGGTGCTGTTCGAGGTCACGCTCGGCCACTGAGGCGGCAATCCGTGTGAACCGCGCCGCCGCGGGCCCGTCCAACGGGCTCGCGGCGGAAACGGCCGCGCAAGGAGGCCCGATGGCGTCGAAGGATCGCAAGAACCCCCCGCAAGCCCCCACGGTGGCCGAAGGAAGGGTGCCTCCGCATCCGAAGCCCGACGATCCCAAGCACAAGGAGTGGCTGATCGACGAGGGCGAGGACGAGAGCTTCCCCGCGAGCGATCCCAACTCCGCCACGCAGCCCAAGCCCCGCGGCGGCCGCACCGCGCATTGAAAGGCTGCGTAAGTTTCGTCGGTTAGGATGTTTCCTTTTTCGCCGGAGCATCCGTTGAAGCGACTCGTCATTGCCGCGGCACTCGCGGCAGCCGCATGCGCCACGCCCGAGACCCGGGCTCCCGCTCCCATGCCGTCCGTCGAGGACCTGCGCATGCTTTCGGTCGGCACCGACTTCCTGCACGGCACATTCAACTCAGTCGCGCAGGAGAAGGGCCCCGGAGCCGGCACGCGGATGCGCATCGCGCGCATGTGGCCCGAGCGGGAGAAGACGGCGGGAGAAATCTGGCTGTACGTCGAGATGGCCCGCGTCCAAGACGAGTCCCATCCGTTCCGGCAACGCATATGGCGTGCGACCGTGACGGCGCACAAGTTTCGCATCGACGAATTCGGGCTTCCGGGCGACCCGAAGGAATTCGTCGGCGAGTGGCGCAAGGCCAAGCCCTTCGCGGCCTTCGGGCCGGGGCAGCTGCGCGAGTACCCGGGCTGCGGCCTGGAGATGGGCCTGATGTTGAGCATGACCTGGGCGCACACGAACGGGCAGTCGTGCAAGGGCGACGATCCCAAGGTGGCCTATGAGCGCACGGACATGTTCGCCAGCACGGCGGGAATGAAGCTGGGGACGTTCGGCTACGACGCGTCCGGGAAGCAGGTGGCGGGCGAGTCCCTGGTCTACGATTTCCGGCGCGTCGCGCGGCTGGAATAGCTGGCCTGGAGGCTCGGGGCAGGGGCGCTGGACCGGCTTCTGATCCAGCCGGCGCAGGGGAAATTAAAGAATCCGCCTGAGGTATATTTTACAACTCGTTGATTCTTATGGAATCACGGGTTGCGCCTGTAATGTCCCAATGGCGCCCACCTGAGCTAAAATACGATCCTTCTGTAGTCGAACACGAAGGGTCTTGTAGCCATGGTCCGACGCACCTTGTCGTATGGGATGACTGCCCTGGCGCTCGCCGCCGTGGCATGTCCCGCCATGGCCGACATCTTCATGATGAAGGACGAGCGTGGGGTGGTGCATTTCACCAACATCCCGCCGACCGACCGGCGCTACAAGATGGTCCGCAAGGAAGCGACGACCCCGCCGCTCACCGCGGCCGCCGGCCTGCCCCAGGTGCAGATGCCGCGCGAGGAGTTCATCCGCCGCTATACCCCGATCATCGAGCGCGTGAGCAAGGACCACGGCGTGGAAATCGCGCTGGTCCATGCGGTCATCTCCGCGGAATCCGGCTATAACCCGTCGGCCGTTTCCCGCGCCGGCGCCCGTGGCCTGATGCAGCTCATGCCCGATACCGCCCGCCGGTTCGGCGTGCAGGACATCATGGATCCCACCCAGAACATCCGGGGCGGCGTGGCGTACCTGCGCGAGCTCCTCACGATGTTCAACGGCAACCTCGAGCTCACGCTCGCCGCCTACAACGCGGGCGAGAACGCGGTCATCCGCAACGGCAACCGCGTCCCGCAGTACGCCGAGACCGTGAACTACGTGCCGAAGGTCCTCGACTTCTACCGCAGGTTCCAGACGCGCCGCGGCTAGTCCCGCGCAACGAATAATTGGGCACAGATGCCGGCCGAACAGGCCGGGTCTGTGCCCGATGTCTTTCTACTCCGCGGCGACGTGTTCGCCCGGGACCTGGGCGCGCTCTTCGGCGAGCCGCTGCTCGAAGGTCTTGTGGCGGCGGGCGAGCAGCGTATAGGCGGTGGGCACCACGAAGAGCGTGAGGAGCGTGCCCAGCAACATCCCGCCCACGATCACCCAGCCGATCTGCTGGCGCGACTCGGCGCCGGCGCCCGAGGCGAACGCGAGCGGCACCGCGCCCAGCACCATGGCGCCGGTGGTCATCAGGATCGGCCGCAACCGCAGCACCGCGGCTTCCTCCACCGCCTCGATCACGTCCTTGCCCCGCGCCTGGATCTGGTTGGCGAACTCCACGATCAGGATGCCGTGCTTGGTGATGAGCCCCACGAGCGTGACCAGGCCGATCTTGCTGTAGATGTTGAGCGTGCCGCCGGCGATCCAGAGCGCCACGAGGGCGCCCGTCACGGCGAGCGGCACCGTGAGCATGATGATGAACGGGTCGATGAAGCTCTCGAACTGGGCCGCGAGCACCAGGAATATGAAGGCGAGCGCCAGGACGAACACGAAGTAGATCTCGCTCGAGGAGTCGCGGAACTCACGCGACAGGCCGTTGAGGTCCGTCTGGACCGTGGGCGGCAGCACCTTGAGTGCCGCGTCCTGCATCGCGGTGAGCGCCTCGCCCTGCGGATAGCCGGGGGCGAGCGTCGCGGTGATCGTGGCCGCCCGGATGCGGTTGAAGTGGTTCAGGTTCTTGGGCGACACCGATTCGCGCACCACCACGAGGTTCGAGAGCTTGATCATCTCGTTCGCCTTGCCGCGCACGTAGATCTCGGAGATGTCGGTGGGCGAGCGCCGGTCGTTCTCCAGGATCTGCACGATCACGTCGTACTGCTCGCCGTCGCGCTTGAAGCGCGTCACCTGGCGGCCACCGAGCATCGTTTCCAGCGTGCGGCCCACGGCCTCGACCGAGGCGCCCACGTCGCTGATCTTCTCGCGGTTGACGCTCACCTTGAGCTCGGGCTTGTTGAGGCGCAGGTCCGAGTCCAGGTTCTGCAGGCCCGGATTCTTCGACGCTTCCGCGATCAGCGCATCGACGTAGCGCTGCAGCACCTCGAACGGCGCCTGCGACATGATCACGAACTCGATCGGGCGGCTGCGCGGCGACTGGCCCAGCGACGGGACGTTGGTCGGGAACGCCATCACGCCGGGGATCCTCGCGAACTCCGGCATGAGCGAGCTCACGATCTGCTGCTGCTTGCGCGTGCGCTCGGCCCACGGCTTGAGCTGCGCGATCGAGATGCCGTCCGCGACCGTCGGGAATCCCGCGAAGCCGTTGTACTTGAGCGTCTCCGGCAGTCCCTTGTAGATCGCCTCCAGCTGCTTCACGTTGTCGCTGGTGTAGTTGACCGTGGAACCCTCGGGCGCGCTCACGAAGCCGAAGACCACGCCGCGGTCCTCGGTGGGCGTGAGCTCCGAGCGCAGCGTCATGGCGAGCACGATCGACAGGCCGGCCACGAAGACCGCCGCCGCGAGCACGTAAAGCCGGTGATGCAGCGCCACGTCGAGCCAGCGGCGGTATCCCGCGATCAGGTTCTGGAACCAGCGCTCCGTGACGTTGTAGAAGGTGCCGTGGCGTTCCTCGTGCTTGAGGAGCTTCGAGCACATCATCGGGGAGAGCGTGAGGGCAACGAATCCCGACACCAGCACCGCGCCCGCGAGGGCGAGCGCGAACTCGATGAACAGGCGGCCGGTGCGCCCGGTCTGGAACGAGAGCGGGGCGTACACCGCGGCCAGCGTGATCGTCATCGCGATCACCGCGAACGCGATCTCGCGCGCGCCGATGAGGGCCGCGTCCAGGCGAGACTCGCCGGCCTCCACGTGCCGGTGGATGTTCTCCAGCACCACGATGGAGTCGTCCACCACCAGGCCGATGGCGAGCACCATGGCGAGGAGCGTCAGCGTGTTCACGCTGAAGCCGAAGAGGTACATGAACGTGAAGGCGCCCACGAGCGACACGGGAATCGTGACGAGCGGGATCACGGTGGCGCGCAGGCTCCTCAGGAAGAAGAAGATCACGAGGGCCACCAGCACGATCGCCTCGACGATGGTGTGGAAGACGGCCTTGATGGATTCCTCGATGAAGCGGGATGAGTCGTAGACCACCTCGATCTTCATGTCCTGCAGCGTCTTGTTGATCTCCTCGACTTCCTTGCGCACCGCCTGGGAGAGCTCCAGGGGGTTTGCCACCGCCTGCTTGATCATGCCCATGCTCACGGCGGACTTGCCCATGAAGCGGCCGATGACGCGCTCTTCGACCGGCGCGACCTGCGCGCGGCCCACGTCACGCACGCGCACGGGGTATCCGGCGACGTCACGGATCACGATGGCGTCGAATTCCTCCGGCGTCTGCAGGTCGGTTTGCGACAGCACCGAGAACTCGCGCTGGTTGCTCTCGATGCGGCCGGCGGGGATCTCGACGTTCTGGCGGCGCAGCGCCTCCTCCACGTCCTGCGGCGTTATGCGGTACGCCGCAAGCTTCG
>Ga0105242_10003065_pt1 | contig 13057 bp, 13 predicted proteins | sample KBSM24metaG_FD_81521 | JGI IMG/M metagenome (GOLD analysis project Ga0105242, IMG submission 81521) | Miscanthus rhizosphere microbial communities from Kellogg Biological Station, Michigan, USA - KBS M2-4 metaG | ecosystem: Host-associated > Plants > Roots > Rhizosphere > Soil | place...
GTGGCAGATGAGCATCTCGTGGACCAGCTCGGTCGCGTTGGCGTCGTCGACGCGCAGGAGCACGATCGGGCGGTCGCCCGAGATGCCGTACGCCCACAGGCTGGTCTGCTGGCGGCCGTTGCGCGCCAGCACGTCCGGCGGGGCGCGACGGGCGCGGCCTCTACGGTCGTGTCCGGCGCAGCCTGGCCCAGGGCTATGGCGAAGAAGGCCCGCTGCGCGAGCCGTGGCGCTGGATGGGAAAGCGCTCGCGGATGATCCTTCCGCGCGCTTCACGCGTGTCGCTGCGGCTCGCGGTCCCCGAGCGCACGGTGATCACGATCTTCGCGGATGGCCGCTTAGTCGAGCGCATCGACGCATCGCGCGGGACGATCGAGCCGGCGTTCGATGCCGCGCGCGAGATCGTGATCGAGACGAGCAGCATCGTGCACGCTCCGCGCGATGCGCGTGAGCTGGGACTGCGGTTGGATGGGGTCACCCCTCATCCGCCCTTCGCTACGCTCAGGGCACCTTCTCCCCGCACGCGGGGAGAAGGGCTCTCGCGGTAAGCGTGCATCGAGTGCCCCTCGCCCCGCGTAAGCGGGGAGAGGGTGCCGAAGGCGGGTGAGGGGCTGTATTGATTACGGCCTGAACTCGATCGTCTGCGGCAGCCACGTTTTCACGCGCTTGCCGTCCTTGACCGGCGCCGAGAAGCGCGTGGCGCGCATGGCCCGGATTGCGGCATCGTTCAGACCGAATCGCCCATCACCTTTGAGAACGCGGACGTCGGTGACCTGGCCGGTCTCGGAGATGAACGCGCTGAGGATGATCGTCGCGGCGATCTTCTGCTGGCGCGCGATCAGCGGATAGACCGGCGTGATCGGGCGCGTCGGCCTCGGGATCGAGTCGAGCGATCCGACATCGACCACGTCGCCCTCGCGCACGGACGCAGGCGCGGGCGCGGGTGAAGGCGCTGTCACCGCCGGCGCGGGAGCCTGGGTCTGCGTGACCACCGGAGCCGGAGCGCTCGGCTGCGGCTCGGCCTGCGCGGTCTCGCGCCGCTGCTGATCGAGTTGCGCGGCGGTGATCGAGCTGCGGTCCTCCTGCGCCGGTGCGGGCGCGGGCGACGCCGCGACCGGCGCATTCTTCGGCTGCTTCTGCTTCAGCTCGTCCATGAACTTCGTCTGAAGCTTCATCATCTCGGCCTGCATCTTCTGGCGCACCGCTTCTTCGAACGCGCGCTTCTGCGCTTCCGCATCCGTTCCGGTGGTGGCGGTAGCCGGGGCAGTGCTCGTCGGCGTGGAACCGGAGGCGACGACCGGCTCGGAGATCACGCGCGGCTTCGCGGGCGGGGGCACGACCTGCGCGGGCGCGACGGTGCCCTTTGCCGCGTCAGGTTTCTTCCTCAGCATCACGAACGCGCCGCCGCCGGCGAGCGCGAGAACGACGACCGCGGCAATCGCCAGCGGCAGTTTGCTCTTCTTCTGCCCCTCGATCGAGGTGAACATCGGCGTGTCGTCGATGTGCGCGGCAGGCGACGGTCCCGAAGAAGACTTCGGCGCCTCGAGGTACGGAGCGACGTTGACCTTCGACTCCTTCTCGCGATCGACCGCCTCGCTCTCCATTTCTTTCTTCAGCAGATTGCTGAGATAGAAGGCGAGGTTGAACGTCGACGCCGAATACTTCCCGCCGTGCGCGAGCGCGGAGAGGGCCTGCTTGAGATCGCCGATCGACGCGTAGCGCATCGAGACGTCGAGGTTGAACGACTTGTCGAGGATCACCCGGATGTCGTCCGGAACCGGAGTGCCGGACATCGTCTTGGCCGCGCGCACCGCGGCGCCGAACGCGCTCGCCGTCGCCGCGTCGGGCGGCTCCTGGCCGGTGACCAGCAGAAAGAGGATCGCGCCCATCGAATAGACGTCGGCCGTCTTCGCCTGCTGCGCGGCCGTGCGTGAGTCGGGAGAAAAATAGCGGCCGATGTCGGCGGTGATCTTCGGATCGCCGAGCGAGGCCATGAGACCGGCGCCGAGCTGCTGACCCGCGACGCGGATCTCGCCGTCGTCGGTGATCCAGATGAACTGCGGAATGAGCGCGCCGTGCGAGAGCCGCGTGCCGCTGCCGTCGCGCAGCTCCGCGGTCGTCGCGAGCGAGAGGGCGATCCTCTCCGCGATCACGATCGCCTGGTCGATCGGCAGGGGATTCGGAGCGACGCCGTTGCCGCCCCGCCCGCGGTCGATGATGTGCCGCAGCGAGCGTCCGCCGGCGTAGCTGTACGCGATGAACGGAACGCCGTCGATGACGCCGACGACCTGGTCGCGCGCGAAGGATGTCCCGCTGAGCTGCGGAAGGAGCGCGGCCACCGCTTCCGCGTTCGCCACGAGTGCCGCGCGATTGCCGCCGCTCAGGCGCCGCAGCGCGACCGTGCCGCTGAGCTGACCGCCGTCAATGCGCCCCGCACGCCATAGATCCCCGAGCGAATCGGTCTCGAGTTTCTTGAACAGAATGTACGGACCAAACTGGTCGTACGGCTTGTTCCGCGCAGCCATCGTACTTGGACCCCCGAGAGTTATTTGCTGGACTTAATAGAATACCAGAAATGGTTGCCCGGCTTCCCACGCGCATTCTACTGCTCCGGGCAACCGGGCAACCGGGCAACCGCGTAACTCGGTGACCTACCTCGCGTTCGCGCGCCGGCGGTCGCGAAAGAACTGCCGTTGATACTTCTCCACGTTCACGTTGTGCTCCTGCATCGTCGTCGAAAAAACGTGCGAGCCGTCGTTGCGGGCGACGAAATACAGGAACGGAGTCGTGGCCGGCGCGGCGGCGGCGCGGAGCGAGGCCAGGCCGGGATTCGCGATCGGGCCGGGCGGCAATCCCGGCTTGCGATAGGAGTTGTACGGCGAATCGATCTGCAGGTCGGCCTTGCGGATGTTGCCGTCCCAGCGGCCGGCGAGCTTGAGCGCGTAGATGACGGTCGGGTCCGCGCCGAGGAGCATGTGCTTGCGGATGCGGTTGAGATAGACCGACGCGACGACGGGGCGCTCCTTCGGCAGTCGCGCTTCGGTCTCCACGATCGACGCGAGCGTGACCGTCTGATGCACGTTGAGGCCCGTGCTGATGTAGGCGATCTCGCCGCCCCAATGCTCGCGGAAATTCGCGACCATCGCTTTGACGATCGTCGTCGCGGGCGTGCCGGGATCGAACTTGTACGTATCAGGAAACAGATAGCCTTCCAGCGAGTCCGCCTCGGGCGCGATGTCGTGCACGAGATCGGGATCGGAGGTGACCTTCTTCCACTCCTCTTCCGTGCCCAGTCCTTCCGCGGCGAAGAGCCTGGCGATAGCGAAGCGATCGAGCCCCTCGCGCACCGTGATCGTCTTCAGCACGACGTCGCCGCGCACGAGTTTGTCGATCACGTCGACCGGCGACATCGGCTTGGTGAACTCGTAGACGCCCGCCTTCACGGAGTCGCGTCCGCGGAAGACTTTGATGTACACGAGCGGAATCCACTCGTCCCGCAGCACGCCGGCCTTTTGCAGCTGCTGCAGGATGACGGACGTCCGCTGGCCGCGGCGCACTTCGACGCGTTTGGCCGTCTCGGTGTAGCCCTTGTACGGAGTCCGCACGGCGCGCCAGAAGAACCAGCCGCCGCCGATGCCGAGGAGGACGGCGAAGGCGAGGATGGTGAGGAGCGACTGCAGCACTTTCCGGCAGCCGCGTTTCGAAGCGCGGCGTGCTATGACGGCCTCCCATCGAGATAAGACTGAAGGATCACGGCGGCGGCGTGCATGTCGATATTTTTTTGCGCCTCGCGGCGATTGTGTCCGGCCGCGCGCAGCCGTTCCATCGCTTCGACCGTGGAGAGACTCTCGTCCCAGAGCACGACCTGTTTGCAGGTTCTCTGCCGCAACTCCTCGGCGAAGCCGCGGTAGTTCTCCTCGCCTTTCGTCGAATGCGCGCGCCGCGGCAGCCCGACGACGAACGTCTCCGCCTCCAGCTCCCGCCCCAGCCGCTCCAATTTCGCGATCACGTCACCTTCGTTGCGCATCACCGAATGCGGAGTGGCCACCACGCCGGAGTCGCTGACCGCGATCCCGATCCTGCGCGCGCCGAGGTCGATGCCGATGAGGGACACGGGGAGATTCTAGATGGCAGATGGCAGATTGCAGATGGCAGAAGAAAAAACCGCGGGGCTTCTGCCGTCTGCCATCCGCCATCTGCCATCTGTACAATGTCCCCTCCAGCGAGGGACCATGAAGAACTTCAACCTCGACGCCATTCTCGAGGCGATGCTGAAGATTTCGGATCGCGTGTCCGATCTCAACTTCTCGGTCGGGAGGCCGCCGCAGGTCGAGATCGACGGCACGCTCGTCCCGGTCAACTTCCCCGGGCTGCCGCGGCTCACGCCGTTTCAGACGGAGATCCTCGCGCTGCACATGCTGCGCGGCGACCGCGAGCTCACGCGGCTGCTGATCGCGAACGGAAGCGTCGACCTCTCGTACTCGATCCCGCAGAAGACGCGTTTCCGGGTGAACATTTTCTCGCAGCGCGGCACGTACGCCATCGTCCTGCGCGTCATCCCGGAGGGCGTTCCCTCGCTCGACTCGCTGAGGATGCCGCAGGAGATCCACAACGTCTCGAAGCTGAAGAACGGCATCGTGCTCGTCACCGGTCCGACCGGCTCCGGCAAGTCGACCACGCTCGCGGCGATCATCCACGAGATCAACCAGGAGCACGCGTATCACATCATCACCATCGAGGATCCGGTCGAGTACATGCACAAGCACATCAAGTCGACCGTGAATCAGCGCGAGGTGGGATCGGACACGAAGACGTTCTCGCTGGCGCTGCGCGCCGCGCTGCGCCAGGCCCCGAAGGTGATTCTCATCGGCGAGATGCGCGACGTGGAGACGATCGAGATCGCCATGGAGGCCGCCGAGACCGGACACCTCGTGCTCTCCACGCTGCACACGATCGACGCGGCGAAGACGATCGATCGCATCGTCGGGGTCTTTCCGAAAGACCAGGAGCCGCAGATCCGGACGCGCTTCTCGCAGTCCTTCCGCTACGTCATCTCGCAGCGCCTCCTGCCGAAGATCGGCGGAGGGCGCATCGCGGCGCTGGAGATCCTGAAGTCGACGATGCGCACGCGCGACTACGTCATGCGCGGGGAGTCGGAAGGGCGCTCGCTGATCGACGCCATGCACGACGGATCGGTCGACGGCATGCAGACGTTCGACGACGAGATCGAGAAGCTGTGGAACCAGCGCGTGATCTCGAAGGAGACCGCGCTCGCGTACTCGACGAACCCGACGAACCTCGCCCTGCGCATGACCGACGAGCCCGAGTCGTCGCACAACGACGCCGAGGGCGAGTCGATGCTGTCGATGCTGGAGTAGCGATGGTCAAGATCACCTGTTCGAACTGCCACAAGCCGCTCTCGCTCGACGAGACGAAGCTGCCGCCGCGCGAGGTGTCGTTTCCGTGCCCGGCCTGCAAGGCGAAGATCACGGTCGACGGCCGGGAGCTGCAGAACGCGGAGGCCCAGCAGGCGCCGGATGCTCCCGCGGCGGCGCAGCACGAAGATCACGCGGACGAATTCGGCGCCAAGGCGCTGCTGGTCGGCGCCGATGATCCGGCACTGCGTCAGGCGGTGAAGCTGATCGGATTCCTGCCCGTGCACCACGCCGAGGCGCCGCGGGCGCGCGAGTACTACATGCAGGAGTTTCCGCAGGTGGTGATGCTTCATCCCGCGCAGCTCACGGCGCCGCCGCTGGAGCCGATGGGAGCGATGGTGTCGATCGTTCCCGCCGACCGGCGAAAGTCCTTCTTCATTCTCGTCGCCGACGGTCTTCGCACGCTCGACGGCAACGCCGCGTTCCTCTACGGCGTGAACCTCGTGGTGGCGAAGAAAGACCTCCCGCAGTTCTCGCAGATCTACCGCGAGGCACACATCGCGCACGAGCGCTTCTACGCCGGCATCATCGCCGTGCAGCGCGAGAAGCAGGCTTAACTTGGTGTGGTGCGCGCCTCCGGCGCGCCTTGACCTTCCCCCGAGGCGCGCCGGAGGCGCGCACCACACCGCCTTACTGCGTCTGAACTCCCTCCGGGTACTTCACGAACGTGCCGCCGGAGTAGATGATGTCGCAGTCGAACTTCGTGGTGACGATCACGTTGCCCTGGGTCTCGGCTTCGTCGAGCTTGTCCTTGCCGTACGACTCGATCGCGTAGCACTGGTCGGTGCAGCCGGTGCCGGTGGCGAACTTCGTTCCCCAGGCGTCGGTGAGCGGCACACGGCGGATGTACGTCGGCTCGAGGAGCGTACGCAGTGAATCGACGCCGCCGGCGGTCGTCGTCGGCCAGGACACACCCGCTCCGGAGGCCGCGTAACTATTCACGTCCGCGGCGCGTTCTTCCCAGGCCACGGCGACCGCGCGCATATCGGCCATCGTCCGCTTCTGGCGCGCGCGGTTCATCGCCGAGATCAGATTCGGGATGGCGATGGCCGCGAGGATGCCGATGATGGCGACGACGATGAGCAGTTCGATGAGGGTGAAGCCGCGCTCTCTCCGCATTCGCGTGCTCCGATCCTGTTTCAAGTCATGAAAAAGGGGCGCACCCCCAAAGGAGGGCGCCCCCGTTCTTTGCGTCAGAGACGTTGTTCCTGCTACTGAGTCTGCACACCTTCCGGATAGGCCACGAACGTGCCGTCCGCGAAGATGATGTCGCAGTCGAACTTCGTCGTCACGGCGGCGTCGGTATCGTCGCTCTTGTTCTTGCCGTACGACTCGATCGAATACTGCGTCGCGCTCTTACCGACCGCGAATTCCTGTCCCCACGCGTCCGTAACCGGCGTTCTCTTGATGTACGTCGGCGCGAGCATGGCCGCCACGGCACTGGAGATGGTCTCGTTCGGCTCGATGAACGAGACGCCGCCCAGCGTGGCGCCCGCGGCGTTGTACTGGTTCACGTCCGTTGCGCGCGCTTCCCACGCCGTGGCGACGCTGCGCATGTCCGCCATCGTCCGCTTCTGTTTCGACCGCTGCATGGCGGTGAGCAGATTCGGAATCGCGATGGCGGCGAGAATGCCGATGATCGCGACGACGATGAGCAGCTCAATGAGCGTGAATCCTTTTTGCTTTTTCGTCATGGATGCCCTCCTTTTCCGAGTTCCCACTAAGGCAAGCCGGATACCGGACAAACCATTCCTGCTAAGTCTTTATAAGTGAGCAACTTAGTGTCGACTGACGATCACCGGGTGGACAGAAAGTGGCGTTCATTTTTCGTGATTCGTGACAAAGTTTGTCACCCTTGCGCCGAAGCTGCCCACGCCCGAACCGCCCGGCGCAGGTACTCGATGCCGTCCATGAACCAGTCGAGCCGGATGCGCTCATTCGGACGATGGATCGTGACCGACTGGGCGATGTCGACGAGATACGGCGAGACGCCGTAGCAGGCGATTCCATGACTGCGGATGAAGCGGCAGTCGGTGATCGACGCGTACAGAACTTCGGAGCCCGCGTTCACGCGGTAGAACGTCCGCGCTTCGTTCGCGAGCGTCGAGAACAGCGGCGTGTCCGTGCTCGACATCGGCACCGGGCCCTCTTTCTTCTGGATCTCCACCCTCGGCCCGTACGGCTCGACGAACTTCTCGAGCCAGGCGATGCGCGCGTCGGGATTCTCATCCGGCAGGTTGAGCATCAGGACCGACATCACCCACTGCTTGCCGTCCTGCCACGGTTCGGTGACGTAGAGAGAGTCCTGCAGGAGCTCGCGATAGCCCAGCGGCAGCCTCCACATCTCGCCGCGCGCGATCGTGCCGTCGATGTCCGCGAGGTAGTCCTTGAAGGCGATGCGCGAGGGCGCGACGTCGCGGAAGAAGCGGCGCACTCCCGGCAGCACGCGATGCCGATCGCGCGAGGTCATGTAAGGCTCGAGCGCGATTCGCAGGTCGAGCAGCTTCTCCTTCGACGGTGAATAGAGAAACGTCCGCACGTGCTGCTTCGATCCGACTTCGATGCCGAAGTACGACGTCTTCTCGGTCAGCACTTCGGTGATGCCGCCCTCGGTGATCGCGTACGCAATCCCTTCGAAGAGATCGGGACGATGTGCAAGCAGCCACTTCATCCCGTACTCGCTCCCGCTCTCTTCTTCGGCCGTGGCCAGGAAGGCGATGTCGTGCTCGGGCGTGCGTCCGCTGCGCTGAATGCCGGCGATGGCGAAGAGCTGGCAGAGCGCGAGGGCCTTCATGTCCAGCGCGCCGCGTCCCCACAGTTGATTGAGGTGGGTCTCGCCGGCGAAGGGAGGATGCGCCCACTCGGCCGGAGTGACCGGAACGACGTCGATGTGATTGAAGAGGAGCAGTCCTCCACCCGGCCGCTTTCCGCGGATGCGCGCGTAGACGTTCAAACGTCCGGGAGCCGACTCGATGATCTCCGCGCGCAACCCGTTCCGCGCGAGGAGATCGGCGAGCCACCGCGCGCCTTGCGCCGCCCCCACGGGCGTCGAGGTGTCGATGCGCACGTAGTCGCGAAGGAGAAGGATCTCGGGAGTGATCGTCTCCCGCTTCGGGATGTAGCGCGTGTCGCGGCGCAGCGCCGCTTCTTCCGCTTTGTTCCAGCGGATGAAGCCGAAGACCACGATCAGCAGGACGCCGACGAGGATCGCCGCGGCGATGCGCTCGTTGCGATGCCTTTTCGTCAGTGCCATGGTACGCGGCGCGGCAGCAGCGCCGCCGCGATCAGAAGGATCGTCACGATGATCGATAGTTTCAACCCATTCGCGGCGAGATTGTTGCGATAACGCATCGCCACGCGGTGCCTTCCCGCCGGAACGACAATCCCCTGATATCCGATGTTCGTGATGACCGGCTGCACCGGCCGTCCGTCGATCGTCACGCGCCAGTACTTGTGGGGCGTCACGCTCATGACCAGGAAGGCCTTGCCGGACGCATCGACGTCGATCAGCGCCGTGTTCGCGGTTTCCCTGACGCCGCGCACGACGCCGCGCGCGGGGACGAATCCGGGCCCGGTGATGAATGCGGCCTGGAGCGAGTAGCGTCCGGGCGTGTGCAGTTTGTCGACAAAGTCCCGGCGGTCGCGGACCGTCACGACCTCCGGCGCGAAGTAGTAGCGCGGATAGTGCTCCACGATTTCGGTGAAGACGATCGGCAGCGATCTGGTCAGGTCGCCGCGGACCCGCTTCTTCTCCTGCGCGAACGGCCGGTATTCGCCGCGATACCAGATGTTCGACATCGCCGCGAACGGACGCCACCAGTCTTTCCGCCCGTTGCGCTTCACGTCCCACACCGAGTCGATGAGGTCGAGCGTCGGGAGCAGCGCGGTCTTGTCGTAGTCGCGGTCGATGACCAGTTGCAGCCGGTGACCGGCCGGAATCATCGGCAGGATGCCGTTGCGCACGATCCAGTAGACGGCGCTGCCGGCGGAAAAGTAATCGCGCGCCATCGGCTCGCGTCCGTACCAGTCGGCTTCATGGAAGATGCGATACGCCGCGCGATTCGGATGGAGCTGCCGCAGGACTTCCGGTTCTTGCCGGAAAAAACGCGCCGGCATGCGCGGGTTGAGCTGATGCACGACCGGTCCGAGGTCGGCGATGAGAAAGAGAGCGGCCAGTGCGAGCCAGAGCGGCCGCTTGATGACGAAGACGAGCCGCAGAAGTCCGAACAGGATGAAGGCGCGGATCGCGGCGACGATCCAGTCCTGATGGGAGATCGAGATCATGCGCGTCGCCCCACCACCCTTCGTCAGCGCCCACACTTTCGAAAAGGCCTGGCCGTAATACGGCGTGAAGCCGGCGATGGCGATCAGCGCGGCGACGATGCCGGTGGCGAGCACGAACCCCATCGCCGCGTCGCGGATGCCTTGGTCGCCGCGCAGCATGCGGTCGAGCAGCTGCGCCGCGAGGATCGTCGCGGCGAAGACCGCCACGAGGATGAACTTCTCCGGATAACGGATCGACTCGGCGACGCCGATCTTGTAGAGGAAGTGGAGCACGGGCGTGTGTCCGCCGAGGGCGATCGAGGCCGAGATCAGCGAGACGATGAGGACGAACCGGCCGCCGCGCGGGCGCACGAACAATGCCGCCGCGGCGAGCGCGGTCAGGAGCAGGCCGCCATAGATGCTGAAGAGAAACGGCGAGCCCATGCCCGGATACAACCCGCCCGCCCAGTACCACATCACCCGGTTGATCGAGATGTGCCCGAGGAAGTTCGGATAGATCAGCTCCGCGAACTTCGCCCACGGCATGCTCCACGCGCTGACGAGCGAATAGTCGAACGCCCGCGAGCGCGCCGACGCCGCCACGTGATCGAAGGCCGGCAGCATTTGCGCGGCCCCGACGGCGAAGGCGGCGATGGAGATGAGGGCGATGCATGCCACGCGCGCGAGCATCTCCGGAATCGCGTACGTCCACGGGAAGCCGTAGTCGCGCGCGGCGTACCAGCCGCGATAGAGCGCGTACATGCCGATCAGAAATCCGGTCTGCATGACCGTCGTCGGCTCGGCGACCAGGAACTGCAGCCCGAGGAAGAGCGACGCGAGCGCGAAGAACTTCAGCGTCGGCGTGAAGAGAAACTTTCGGACGTAGAGACAGGTCAGCGGAAGCCACGCCGCGCAGAAGAGGATCGGCAGGAGGTTGACGTAGGAGAGATAGATGCCGCCCAGTCCGAACGCGAGCGCGCCGAAGAACGCCGCCGGCGGACGCAGCTCCATCGACCGCAGCAGCGCATACATCCCGAGGAGGCCGATGTAGATGTGCACGAGGATGTGCAGGCGGTATCCGAGGTCGTAGCTCGGGAGAAGAATGAGCCAGGTGAGCGGATAGAAGACCTCGTGCTCGGGATTGGCGGCAATCGGCTGTCCGGCGGAGAAGTAGCGATTCCAGTAGGGAAACTCGCCGTTCTGCACGATGTCCCGCAGGAGATGTTTGGCGGGGTAGTAGTAGCGCGTCAGATCGCGCATGTAGAAGTTCGCGCTGCCGATGAGGACATCGGCGAAGAACGCCGTGGCCAGAACCGCGAGGATGCCGATGGCGATCCAGTCGTGCCGGCGCGCGTCAGTCACTGCTGGAGGCGCGCCACCGGCGCGGCGGCCGCGGCGCGATCACGGAAGATGCGGTGCGAGTAGATGTGCTTCTTGTGCAGTTTGTAATAGACCATCGTCTTGAGGATCGAGAGGCCGTAGCGCACGCCGCGCCAGAAGCCCACCTGGGAGGCCTCGTCGAAGTAGCGCGTCTGGATCGGTACCTCCCGGATGGTCAGTCCCTTCGCCACGGCCTGGGCGATGATCTCCGTGTCGAACACGAAGTTGTCGGAGTTGGCCTCGAAGTTCACGGTCTCGAGAAAACGCTTCGAGTAGGCGCGGAAGCCGGAGTGGTATTCGGAGAGATAGACGTAGAACGTCGCGTTCTCGACCATGGTCAGGAAGAGATTGGCGAAGTACTTCCACTTCGGCATGCCCCCTTCGATGGGGCGCCCGCCGAGCATGCGCGAGCCGAAGACGGCGTCGCAGTCGCCGCGCAGGAGCGGCTTCACCAGCTCGGGGATGATCTTCGGATCGTACTGGTGGTCGGGATGGACCATGACCATGATCTCGCCGCCCAGCTCGTCCATCGACGTGCGGTAACAGGTCTTCTGGTTCCCGCCGTAGCCGCGGTTTTTCTGGTGGACGAGGGTCGTGATCCCGAGCTTCTTCGCCAGCTCCACGGTGCGGTCACGCGAGCAGTCGTCGACGAGCAGGATCTCGTCGACCCAGTCCTTCGGGATGTCGTCGTAGGTCGCTTTGAGTGTTCGCTCCGCGTTGTACGCGGGCAGGACCGCGATGACCTTTTTCTCGTGCAGGGGCATGAGCGGCGGGCGAGGATAACATAGCGCCCGCCGCCCGCCCGCTCAGCCGCAGTTCGGAATCCCCCCGCGCGGCGAGATGACCTCGGCATTCACGGAGAGGATGTTCTGATTCGATCGCGCCATGAACGCGAGCGCGACCTGAGTTCCGGCGGCGACCCCCGTCTGGCAGACCGTGATCTGGTCCTCGAGAACGTAGTTCGTCAGGCTCAGGAGGTCCTGCACGGTCGCTGTTCCGTCCTCGACTTGCGGCGCGCGAGCGAGGTAGAGCGCTTTGCCGGCGGGAATGGTGAAGTTCGTCGGATTGGCTCCGGTGGGATCGAAGAGGAGCACGTAGGTTGGCATCGGTCAGATTCCTTTCTGACCTAGAGAACGCTTGGCTCGGGGGACGCGTGAAAATCGCGTTTCGCTCAGGACTGCAAACCGGCGCGCACGGCGTCGCTCACGGCCACTCCATCGCGCTCGCAGGCGCGGGCGATCCGCTCGTACGCTTCGCGGCGGCGGCCGTCGCGCAACAACTCGAGCACGCCGTCCGCGAGAATGCCGTCGAAGAAGCGCTTTCGATCGACGTCCGTCGGCAACACCGCTTTCGCCCCGTCGCGCAGCGTGCCGAGGACGTCGTTCAGCTCCGCGTATTCGGGACCGATGAGGCGATATAGATCTTCTTTCAGCGTGCGCGCGACGGCGGGAGACTTGCCGCCGGTGGACACGGCGATCTGGATCGAGCCTTTCTCGATGATCGCCGGTACGATGAACTCGCAGAGCGGCGTGACGTCGACGACGTTGACCGGGATGCGGCGGCGGCGGCAATCGGCGGCGATCTGTTCGTTCACGCGCTGATCGTCGGTTGAGGCGATGACGATGTTCGCTCCTTCGAGGTCGCCATCGTCGTAGTGCTTGCGCTTGATCGCCAGCTTTCCCTCGCCCGCCCACTGCTCGATCTCGTCCGTGAATTCCGGCGAGACCACGGTCACGCGCGCCCCGTACTTCATCATCGTCTCCGCCTTGCGCGCGCAGACATTCCCGCCGCCGATGATCACGACGTCGCGGTTCTCGATGTCGATGTAGATGGGGTAGTAGGGGTAGTTTTTCATGTGGTTGCTGGGTTGCTGGGTTGCTGGGTTGCTGGGTTGCTGGGTTACTGGGTTACTGGGTTACTGGGTTCTAGATCGCATTTAGCAACCCAGCAACCCAGTAACCCAGTAACCCAGTAAGCCAGCA
>Ga0105242_10003066_pt1 | contig 13057 bp, 10 predicted proteins | sample KBSM24metaG_FD_81521 | JGI IMG/M metagenome (GOLD analysis project Ga0105242, IMG submission 81521) | Miscanthus rhizosphere microbial communities from Kellogg Biological Station, Michigan, USA - KBS M2-4 metaG | ecosystem: Host-associated > Plants > Roots > Rhizosphere > Soil | place...
CCACGGCTCCGATCCCGGCTCCATGAAGACACGCGCGGTGAAGAAGGGGAACGAGTACGTGCTCAACGGCACCAAGCTGTGGATCACCAACGGTTCGGTGGCGGAGGTGGCGGTGGTGTGGGCCAAGGGCGACGACGGCGAGATCGGCGGCTACCTCGTCGAGCGCGGCACCCCGGGCTTCAGCACCCTGGACATCCACGGGAAGTTCTCCATGCGCGCCTCCATCACCTCGGAGCTGGCCTTCCAGGACTGCCGCATCCCGCTCGAGAACAAGCTGCCGGGCGTGAAGGGCATCAAGGGACCGCTGTCCTGCCTCTCGCAGGCGCGGTACGGCATCGCCTGGGGCGTCATCGGCGCCGCCATGGGCTGCTATGACTGGGCGCTCCAGTACGCGCAGCAGCGCATCCAGTTCGGCAAGCCCATCGGCTCCTTCCAGCTCGTCCAGCAGAAGCTCGTGTGGATGATCAACGAGATCACCAAGGCGCAGCTCCTGTGCCTGCAGCTCGGCCGCCTCAAGGACGCGGGGCGCGCGCGCCCCCAGCAGATCTCGCTCGCCAAGATGAACAACGTGCAGATGGCGCTCGACACCGCCCGCCTCGCGCGCGACATCCTGGGCGCGGCCGGCATCGTGGACGAGCACCCCATCATGCGCCACATGATGCATCTCGAGACCGTCAACACCTACGAGGGCACCCACGACATCCACGTGCTCATCGTGGGGCGTGACATCACGGGCCTCGACGCGTTCGGTATCTGAGAACGGTGTAGCATAGCCGCATGACGCCGCCCGAGACCGCCGCCGCCGTTCCCCTGCCTGCCGTCGTCCCCGCCGGCGAGGGAGCCCGCGTCCGCCCGGACATGCGCCTGCTGGGGCTGCTCGCCCTGGGGCACATGGTGATCGACATCAACCAGGGCTCCCTGGCCGCGGTCCTGCCCTTCCTCAAGGACGCGCTCAAGATCTCGTACACCGCCACCGGCTTCATCGTGCTGATGGCGAACATCACCTCGTCGCTCATCCAGCCGCTCTTCGGCTATCTGGCCGACAAGACGGCGCGCCGCTGGATCCTGCCCCTGTCGGTGCTGCTCTCGTCGCTGGGCCTCGGCTTTCTCGGGCTCGCCCCATCGTACTGGGCGGTGCTGGCCCTGGTGATGGTCACCGGCTTCGGCGTGGCCTCGTATCATCCGGAGGGCTATCGCACCGCGACCGCGGTGGCGGGCGACCGCAAGGCCACCGGGGTCTCCATCTTCTCCACCGGCGGCAATATCGGGATCGCGCTCGGCCCGCCCCTGGCCACCGCGCTGCTCACCGGCTTCGGGATGCCCGGCACCCTCGGCATGCTGGTGCCGGGCGTGGTGATGGCGGTGCTCCTCACCGCGGTGCTGCCGAGCCTGTCCGCGCCGGCGCCCTCCGTCGCGCGCGCGCAGGCCAGCGCCAGCGGCGCCCAGACCATGGTGGGCGCGATGAGCCTGCTCATCCTGGTGGTGGCCATCCGCTCCTGGACCCAGCTCGGCTTCACGACCTTCATGCCGTTTTACTGGAAGGAAGTGCTGCACGGCGACCCGCGCCACGTGGGGACGCTGCTCGCCGTCTTCCTCGGCGCGGGCGTGGTGGGGACGCTGGCGGCGGGGCCGGTGGCCGACCGCATCGGCGTGCGCCGCTACGTGGTGGCGGTCTTCCTCCTCGCCACCCCGCTGGCGGTGGGCTTTCTCTTCGCGGAAGGCTGGCTCGTCTTCGTGCTGCTGGGCCTCCTCGGCTTCGTCCTCGTCTCCACCTTCACGGTGTCGGTGGTGCTGGGCCAGGCGTACCTGCCGAAGAATCCGGGTCTCGCCTCCGGCCTCATCGTGGGCTTCGCCATTGGCGCCGGCGGGATCGGCGCCAGCGCGCTCGGCTGGGTCGCCGACCACTGGGGCCTCCCGAGCGCGCTGTGGATCTCGGCCCTCATGCCCCTGGCCGGGTTCGTCACCGCCCTGTTCCTCCCGGAGCCTCGGTCGCGGTGACGCCGGACAAGCTCCAGGACGGCGAGCAGGTGCTGCTGATCGACCAGCGCGGCCGGCGGCATCTCTTCATGCTGCGCAAGGGCGAGACCTTCCACTCCGATCGAGGCTGGGTGCTGCACGACGCCATCATCGGCCAGCCCGACGGCTCCTGGGTCCGCACGTCCAAGGGCACGCGCTACGTGGCCCTGCGGCCCACCCTGGCCGAGTTCGTCCTCGACATGCCGCGCGGCGCGCAGGTGATCTATCCCAAGGACCTCGCCATGGTGATGTTCTGGGCCGACATCTATCCGGGGGCGCGCGTGCTCGAGGCGGGGATGGGCTCGGGCGCCCTCACCCTGGCGCTCCTCCGCGTGGTGGGTCCCGAGGGCAAGGTGATCAGCTACGAGCAGCGGGACGACTTCGCCCGCCGCGCGCTGGCGAACATCCAGCTGCGCATGGGCGAGGTCACCAACCTGGCGGTGCGGCTGCGCCCCGTGCAGGAGGGGCTGGCCGAGGAGGAGCCGGTGGACCGGGTGGTGCTCGATCTCCCCGAGCCCTGGCATCTGGTGGAGGGCGTGGCGGCCGTGCTTCGCGCGGGCGGGATCCTGCTCTCCTATCTGCCCACCATCATCCAGTCGCATCAGCTCACCGAGGCGCTGCGCCGCCATCCCGGCTACACGCTGATCGAGACCTTCGAGACGCTGTTCCGCCCCTGGAATATCGAGAACACGTCGGTGCGCCCGTTTCACAGAATGGTCGCGCATACCGGCTTCATCACCGTGGCCCGGCGCGTGGTCCCGGAGGATGCGCCCTTCCAGCCGCGCATCAGCATGCCCGAGGTGAACTGAGGCATGCTCGAGCGCTGGTTCGGGCTCACCGCGCGCGGCACCACCGCCGCGCGGGAGACCCGGGCCGGCTTCACCACCTTCATGGTGATGGCCTACATCATCTTCGTGAACCCGGCCATCCTCTCGTTCGCGGGCATCGCCGCCCTGGAGGGCAAGGGGGTGCCGTTCCCCGCCGCCCAGGCCGCGACCTGCCTGGTGGCGGGCGTGATGACCATCGCCATGGGACTCGTGGCCAACTATCCGCTCGCGCTGGCCTCCGGCATGGGCCTCAACGCGGTGGTGGCGTTCCAGCTCATCGCCGGACTCAACCTCTCGTGGCCGGCGGCGATGGGCGTGGTGTTCATCGAGGGACTGGTGATCACCGCGCTCGTCCTCACCGGCTTCCGCGAGGCCGTCATGAATGCCATCCCGCTGGCGCTGAAGCAGGCGATCGGCGTCGGCATCGGCTTCTTCATCCTCTTCATCGGGCTGGTGACGGCGGGCATGGTCAAGCCGGGGCCGCCCGGCGTGCCGGTCACGCTCGGCGATCTCACCGCGGCGCCGGTGGCGGTGGCGGTGTTCGGCCTCCTCCTCACGCTATGGCTGCAGGCCCGCGGCACCGGGGGCGCGTTGCTGGTGGGCATCCTTGTCACCACCGTGGTGGCCGTCGTGGTCAACGCCGCCACCGGCGGCCGGGCGTTTCCCATTCCCGGCCAGGCCGTCATCCCCCGCGCGCTCTTCGCCTGGCCCGATCTCTCGAGCCTCGGCGCGGGCGTGAACTTCGAGGTCTTCGCGCGCGTGGGCATGATCACCGCGGTGGTGACCATCTTCTCGATCATGCTCTCGGATTTCTTCGACACCATGGGCACCGTGATCGGCATCGGCGGGGAGGCGGGCTGGCTGGACCGGAACGGCCGGCTCCCGCGGCTCAAGCGCGTGCTCCTGGTAGACTCGCTCGCGGCGGCGGCGGGGGGCGCCGCGGGCGCCTCGTCGGCCACCACCTATATCGAGTCGGCGGCGGGGGTCTCCGCGGGCGCCCGCACGGGGCTGGCCTCGGTGGTGACCGGGCTCTGCTTCCTCCTCGCGCTCTTCTTCTCGCCGCTGGCGGGCGTGGTGCCCGCCCAGGCCACCGCGCCCGCGCTGCTCATCGTGGGCTATCTCATGACGCGCATCGTGAAGGAGATCCGCTTCGCCGACATCGAGGACGGGTTTCCCGCCCTCCTCACCCTGACCGTGATGCCCTTCAGCTACTCCATCACCAACGGGATCGGCGCCGGCTTCGTGGCCTACTGCTTCATCAAGCTGGTGCGGGGGAAGGCCGCCGCCGTGCACCCGATGATGTGGGTGGCCACCGCCGCCTTCGTGATCTATTTCGTCCTGCCCGGCCTCCGCGGGCTCCTCGGGGGCTAGTGCCCCGGGGCGCGGGCGGATCGCGGCCCCCGTGCTAACCTGCTAACCGAGATGTCTGCTCGAGCACGCCGTATCTCCCGGGAGGTCAGCTCGTGATCAGCACCATGCGTGAGTATTTCCGGGGACTGAAGTTCGTCCTCCTGATCGTCATTGTCGCCTTCATCGCCACCTCGGTGATGTACTTCGGCTCCGGGTCCATGAGCGGCGGGGTGAGCGACCACGCGGTGGCCACCGTCAACGGCGAAGAGATCCCGATGGATCGCTTCCGCCGGACCTATTCCAACTACATCGAGTTCTACCGCCAGATCTACAAGGACCGCTTGACCCCCGAGATGGCGGAGCGCCTCGGCGTCACCCAGCAGGTGATCAACGAGCTCGTCCAGGACGCGCTCATCGTGCAGCAGGCGAAGCGCGAGGGGGTGAAGGTGACGGACGAGGAAGTGCGCGTCCGCATCCAGCAGATGCGCCCCTTCCAGGACAACGGGCGCTTCTCCCGCGATCGCTATCTGAGCGTGCTCAAGCAGGTGCGCATCGATCCCGCCGACTTCGAGGCCGATCAGCGGCGCGACCTGGTGCGCCGGAAGATGGAAGGCCTGGTGCGCGAGGGCGTGAAGGTGACGCCCGACGAGCTGCAGCAGGTCTATGCCTTCCGGCGCGATCGGGTGCGCGCGGCCTGGGCGGGGGTGGAGGCGGCCCCGCTCATGACGCAGGTCACCGTGGCCGACGGGGACCTCGAGCCCTACCTCAAGTCGCATCAGGCGCAGTTCACGCGGCCGGAGCGGCGCAAGATCCAGTACGCGCTCGTCCACACCAAGTCCTTCGCCGAGCCCGTGCCCGACGCGGCGGTGGAGAAGTACTACACCGAGCATGCGGCCGAGTTCGAGAAGCCGCGCCGATTCCGCGCCTCGCACGTGCTCGTCCGCGTGCCGCCGGTGGGCGGCAGCGAGGCGGAGGACAAGTCACGGGCCAAGGTGGAAGACGTGATCCGGCGCGCCAAGGCGGGCGAGGATTTCGCGAAGCTGGCGCGCGAGAATTCCGAGGACCCCGCCACCGCGGTCCAGGGCGGAGACCTCGGGTTCGTGGGTCCGGGGGAGATGGTGCCGCAGTTCGAGCAGGCGGTGTTCGCTTTGAAGAAGGGCGAGATCACCGCCGCCCCGGTGCGCACGCCCTTCGGCTACCACGCCATCAAGGTGGTGGACGTGCAGGAGGGAGGGCGCCAGCCCCTGAAGGACGTCGCGCCGAAGATCAAGGAGAAGCTCCTCGCGGAGCAGAGCGAGCGCGCCGCCGCCGCCAAGGCGGAGGAGATCAAGGCGCCGCTGCAGGCGGCGAAGGATTTCCCGGCCGAGGCGCGGAAGCTCGGCGTCGAGGTGCGCGAGGCGACCATGGCGCGGGGCGACGGGCTCGAGGGCATCGGTCGCGACGCGGCTCTCGAGGAGGCGGTGTTCCTCCTCGCCCCGGGCGGGGTATCGAGCCCGCTCAAGACGCCCTCCGGCTACGCGGTGGTCAAGTCCCAGGAGGTTCTGCCGGCGGGCGTGCCGCCCCTGGCCGATATCCGCAACGAGGTGACCGAGGCCATCCGGCGCGAGCGGGCCGACGCCCTCGCGATGGAAAAGGCCAAGGCGCTGGCGGCGGCGGCGCGCGAAGGCGATCTCACCGCGGTGGCCCGGAAAGAGGGCGTGCCCAGCGGCGAGACCGGCTTCTTCTCGCGCGCGGAGCCGCCCCGCGACAAGACCTCGCTGCCGGGAACGGTGCTGGTGGCGGCGCTCCAGACTCCCCCCGGCCAGGTGTCGGACCCCGTCAAGACTCCGACGGGCTTCTACGTGGTGAAGGCGCTGGAGCGCCAGCCCGCCGATCCCCGCGCTTTCGACCTCGAGCGCGAGGAGCTGACCAAGCAGGTGCTGGATCAGAAGCGCAACCAGGCCTGGGAGGCCTGGATCCGCGCGCTCAGCCAGACGGCCAAGATCGAGATGAGCGGCCAGATGGCGGCGGCGGGGAAATAGACCCCGGCGCCGCGCGAGGCGTCGCCGCCGCCGTGATCGAGATCGTCCACTCCGCGCTTCCCGCCCCCGGTCGCCTCTTCGGCGGCCCGCGCCCCGATCCGCCCTATCCCGCCGCGCTGGCCGCGCTGCGCGAGGGCGGGGTCTCCACCGTGGTCTCTCTGCTGGGCGAGGGCGAGCTGCCGCCGGCGCTCGAGCGCGCCTATGGTGACGCGGGCCTCGCCCTCCTGCGCTATCCCATCGCGGACTTCGGTATCCCCGAGAATGCCGCGGCCTTCCGATCCTTTCTGGAGCGGGTGCTGGCCGAGATGCGCGCCGGCGCGGGGATCTACATTCATTGCGCCATGGGCCGCGGGCGAACCGGCACCGCGGTGGCGTGCCTGCTCGCCATGGCCGGGGCCGAGGGAGATCCGGTGGCGCTGACGCGGTCGATCTACCGGCGCGACACAGTGGAGACCGCCGGACAGCAGACGTTCGTCGCCCGATTCGCCGCCGGCCGCCGATAAGGGTCCATCGGCTTCGTTGCCGCCCTCGCCCGGGCGCTCAACGTACGGGGAGTACGCCTCGCGCCCGGTCCTCGGGCGGCGCCTCGCCGCTGGGCCCTTCCGGGCGGCGATAAGGGTCCATCGGCTTCGTTGCCGCCCTCGCCCGGGCGCTCAACGTACGGGGAGTACGCCTCGCGCCCGGTCTTCGGGCGGCGCCTCGCCGCTGGGCCCTTCTCGCCGCCCGGCAGGCGCGCCGTCGGAGGAGTCGGGCGCGGCGAAGCGGCTGCCACCCCAGGCCAAGCGGCCGGCGAGGGCGCGCTTCCAGCGCGGGAAGCGGATGCCGGCGAAGGCGCGCAGCCCCCGCATGTCGTCGAAGGTGGAGTAGATCACCGGCGTGATGAGGAGGGTCACCACCAGGCAGAGCAGCTGGCCGCCCACCACCACGGTGGCCAGCGAGGCGCGCGACGCGGAGCCGTCGCCGCGGCCGAGCGCCGCCGGCAGCATGCCGGCCACGATGGCGAGCGTGGTCATGAGGATGGGCCGGAGCCGCGCGCGGTCGGCTTCCATCTGCGCCTGGTCACGCGGCATCCCCCGCTCGCGCAGGACATTGGTGTAGTCCACCTGCAGGATCGCGTTCTTCTTCACCACCCCCATGAGGAGAAAGAGTCCCATGATCGAGTAGATGTTGAGCGTCTTGTCCAGGAGCTTGAGCGTGAGCACCCCGAAGGGGATGGACAGGAACATCGAGACCATGATGGTGAGCGGATGGACGAAGGACTCGAACTGCGCGGCGAGCACGATGTAGATGAAGCAGAGCGACAGCACGAAGGCGATGACGAAGTTCGCGAGCGCCTCCTGGAGCAGCTTGCCCCGGCCGGTGACGAGGATGCCGTACTCCGGGGGGAGATGCTGCGCGGCCACCGCGGCGAAGGCCTCCTTGTAGGCCTCCGCGAGGGGCTTCTCGGGCAGCAGATTCGAGACGATGGTCATGGAGCGCTCCTGCGCGTAGCGCTCGATCTGGCCCGGGCTCATGCCCGCGCCCACCGTGGTCACGTTGGAGAGCTTGACCAGCGAGCCGTTGGCCGCCGGCACCATGAGGGCGGGCAGGCCGGAGGCGTCCCTCCGGTACCCCTCGTCGAGGCGGAGCCGGATGTCGTACTGCTCTCCGGCTTCCCGGTAGAAGCCCACCTTCTCTCCGCCCACCATGGTCCGCAGCGCCACCGCCACCGCGTCCACCCGCACCCCGAGGTCGGAGGCCTTGTTGCGGTCGATCTGCACCTGCACCTCGGGCTGGCGGAGAGACTGGGCGGTGTCGAGATCGACGAAGCCGGGCCTGGTCTTCAGCACGCCGATGACGCCCTGGGCGTGACGCTCGAGCTGCGCGAGCTCGGGTCCGCGCAGGATGAGGTTGAACTGCGTCTGCCGGAAGCCGCCGCCGCTGATCAGGCTGATGTTCTGGACGCTGACGCGCATCCCGGGGAACGCGGCCAGCCGCTCGCGCACGTCGTTCATGAGCTCGAGCTGGACCCGCTTGCGCTGCGAGAGGTGCTTGAGCCCCACATAGATCGAGATGTCGGTGACGTTCGACTGGTACTGTCCGCGCACCCCGATGGTGGTGAAGAGCGTGAGGACCTCGGGCACCTTCCGGATCTCTTCCTCCATGGCGCGGCTGAGGCTGGCGCTCCTCTCGATGGAAGAGCCCGGGGGCGCCTCCGCCACCACCTCGAACTCGCTCATGTCGTCGTCCACCACGAACTCGAGCTTGGACGACGTGATGAGGAACCATCCGCCCACCATGATGGCGGCCAGCACGAGGAAGCAGATCGCGCGATGCCGCAGGCACCAGCCGAGCGCCGCCTCGTAGGCGGTCTCCAGCCGGTGGTAGAAGCCGGACTTGGAGGTGGAGGTCGCATGCGCCCCGCCGGCGGCGTCGCCGCCCGCGCCCCTCCCGGAGAAGACCCGGGCCGCGAGCATGGGGGTCAAGGTGAAGGCCACCACCAGCGAGACCATGATGGCGAAGGCGGCGGTGAGGCCGAAGGAGTTCCAGAACTTGCCCACCAGGCCGCCCATGAAGGCCACCGGCAGGAAGATCACCACCAGGGACACGGTGGTGGCGGTGACGGCGAGGGAGATCTCCCTGGTGCCGGTGATGGCAGCCTCGAAGGGCGGGCGGCCCTCTTCCTCCGTGTGCCGGAAGATGTTCTCCAGCACGATGATGGCGTCGTCGATCACGATGCCGGTGGAGAGCGACAGCCCCAGCATGGTGAGGTTGTTCAGCGTGAAGCCGGCCATCCGCATGGCGGTGAAGGTGGCGATGATCGACACCGGGATGGCCAGGGCGGCCACGAACGCCGGCCGGAGCTTCTTCACTGAAAAAAAGAAGATCATGGTGACCGCGATGCACGCGCCCGTCACCTTGAGGAGGAACTCGGGGTCGCCCTGGAGGAAGGCGGCGGTCACCGCCGCGATCAGCGCCACCAGCACCAGGCTCTCGTACCAGAGGAGCCGGCCGATGAAGAAGGCCACGATGAGGCTGGCGAGGAGACCCCCGAGGAGCAGGTGGTCCTGCACCTCGTGGAAGGAGCGCTTGATGAAGCGCGAGAGGTCGCGGACGATCTCGAACTGGATGTCCTGGGGCAGGCCCTTCTGCACCTCGGCCAGCCGCGCCTTGATCCGGTCCACCACCGCCACCGTATTGGTGCCGGACTGCTTGCGGATGAGGAGGGACACCGCGTTGGCGCCGTTGAGGCGCGAGAGCGTGCGCGGCTCCTCCTCGGCGTCCCGGATGATGGCCACGTCGCGGGCGCGCACCGGACTGCCCTTGGCGTCGGCGACGATGAGGTCCTCGAAGGCCGCCACCGACTCGATGCGCCCCAGGGTGCGCAGGCCCTCCTCGTTGCCGCCGGCGGTGAGGCGACCGCCGGGGATCTCCACGTTCTGGCGGAGGAGGGCGTCCTTGATCTGCTGGATGGACAGGCCGAAGGAGGAGAGCTTGTCCGGGTTGACGAGGATCTGGATCTCCCGCTTCCGGTCGCCCACCAGGGTGATGGCGCCCACGTCCTTGACCGTCTCCAGCGCCCGCTTGATGCGCTTGTCGGCAATCTCCGTGATCTCGCGCGCGGAGCGCTGGCCGGAGACGACGAGGGCCATCACGGGGGCGGAGTCGGGGTCCACCTTCTCGACGATGGGCGACTCCGTGCCCGCGGGCAGGCGCGAGAGCACGGTCCCCACCTTCTCGCGCACGTCGTTGGCCGCCTCCTGGACATTGCGCTCGAGCACGAAGGTGGCGAACACCTGGGACTGCCCCTCGATGGTGGAAGAGCGCAGCTCGTCCAGGCCGCTGATGGTGTTGACGACCTCCTCGATGGGCTTGGTGATCTGGCTCTCGATCTCCTCCGGCGAGGCCCCGGGGAGGAGGGTGGTGATGGTGATGGTGGGGAGGTCCACCTTGGGGAAGATGTCGACTCCCAGCTGAACAAAGGAGGCGAGCCCCAGCACCACCATGGTGGCGATGACCATGGTGGTGAACACCGGGCGGCGGACGAAGACTTCGAGGAAGCCCATCAGCGAGCGGGCGGGGTCTTGGGCGCGGGGGCGGAGCCGTTCACGAGGGTGATGGGAGCGCCGTTGAAGAGCTGCGAGAGATTGGTCACCGCCACCGTCTCACCGGGCTTCACCCCGTCGAGGATCTCGATGAGCGGGCCCTGGCGGGCCCCCGCCTTCACGATGCGCTCGACCACCTTGCCGTCACCCACCACGAAGACCTTGCTGATCCCCACGAAGTACACCACCGCTTCCGCGGGCACGAAGGCGGCGGTGGCGTCCATCCGGGTCAGGGCCACGCCCTTGGCGAAGAAGCCGGGCCGGAGGCGGTTGTCGCCGTTGGCCACGCGCCCCTCGAGGGCCAGGCTGCGGGTCTGCACTTCCACCGAGGGGGAGAGCCGCGTGACCTGGCCCGCGAAGGTCTGGCCCACGTAGGCCTCCACCGACAGCTCCAGGCGCTGGCCCACCTTGATCTCGGGGGCGTGGCGCTCCGGCACCGTGCCGGTGTACTTGAGCGGGTCCAGCGCCACCAGCGAGAACACCGGGGTGTTCTCCTTCACGTACTCGCCGGGGTTCAGGTGCCGCTTGGCGATCTGGCCCGCGAAGGGCGCGCGAATCGTCGTATCCCCGAGCCGCTTGCGCATGATGCCGAGCATGGCCTCGCGGCGCGCCACCTCGGCCTCCGCCACCCGGAGAGCGGCGCGATCGGAATCGAGCTGGGCCTCGGCGATGCGCACCTGATCGGGGTGCAGGCTGCGCACGTTCATCGCCACCTGGAGCGAGGCCACCGCGGTGTTGTACCCGTTGCGCGCATTGTCCACGTCGCGCTGGGCGATGAACTCCTTGCGGAAGAGCTCCTGGGTGCGGTCGAGCTCGGACTTCGTCCACTCCACCTGCGACTGGTTGCGCGCCACCTCCGCGTCGAGCGCGGAGAGCCCATCGCGCGAGCGCCGCAGCGCCGCCTCGCTGGAGGTCAGCGTGGCCTGGGCGCGCGCATACGACTGGCGCGCGGAGAGGAGATCGGCGTCGGCCTGCTCCACCGAGAACTGGAACTCGCGGGCGTCGTACTCGGCCAGGATCTTTCCGGCGGTGACCGCGTCGCCCAGATCCACCAGCAGCTTGGAGACGGTGCCCGGCTGCTCGGTCTTGACCACGGTTTCCTGCCAGGCCACCAGGCTGCCCACTGTCTCCACGGTGCGCTGCACCGGCCGCGATTCGGCGCGGGCCACCGTGATGGGCAGCGGCTTGATGGCCACGGCAGCCTTGGGCGGGGCGGGCGACTGCTGCGCGTCGGACTTGCTGCAGGCGGTGGCGGCGGCAATGGCGAGTGCCACGACCAGGACTGGAGCCAGGAGACAGCGCATGAGGCCACAAGTCTACCCCAGGTCACCGCCCCCCGCGAGCGCTCGACCGGAGGCCGACTGTGTCGTAACATACTGACCCTATGGCGATTCAGCGCACTCCGATGACCCGTCCCGGCCATGAGCGCCTAAAGGCGGAGCTCGACCGGCTCAAGCGAACCGAGCGCCCCGCGATCACGAAGGCGATCGCCGAGGCCCGGGCCCATGGCGACCTCTCCGAGAACGCGGAGTATCACGCCGCCCGCGAGAAGCAGGGCATGACCGAGGCTCGCATCAAGGACCTCGAAGCCATGCTCGGCACCGCGGAGGTCATCGAGCCGCCCACCTCGGGGGACCGCATCACCTTCGGCTCCACCGTGAGGCTCGAGGACGAGTCCGGCAAGGAAGTCCGGTATCAGATCGTGGGCTCGGAGGAGTCGGAGCCCACCCGCGGGCGCATCTCCATCCTGGCGCCGCTGGCCCGGACGCTCATCGGCAAGAAGGTCGGCGACACGGTGACCGCGCAGCTCCCCGCCGGCAAGAAGACGTTCGAGATCCTCGCGGCCAATTTTCCCTGGCCGGAGAGCACTTAGCCCCCCCGCTTCTCCGCGCGCTCGATTCTTGAGTGAATCTTGAGCGCCGCCCTGGCTAGGCTCGCCCTCGTATGAGGTGAGGCGCGCGACGGCTCGCGCGTCTCCGAGAGGGGGCCCGTCATGGGCGATGTCGTGTTCTTGCTGCTGACCGTCGCGTTCTTCGCGCTGTCCGGGCTGTTCCTCCGCCTGTGTGAGCGGGTCTAGGAGGGCGCCATGCTCCTTCTCCACGTCATCGGCGGCCTCGTCGCGCTGGGACTGATGGCCTATCTCGTCCTTGCACTCCTCAAGCCGGAGCTCTTCTCATGACGGCCAGCAGCGCGCTCCAGCTCGGGCTCTACCTGGTGGTTCTGCTGGCGCTCGTCAAGCCGCTGGGCGCCTACATGGCGCGCGTCTACGAGGGGCGCCCCATCGGCCTCGACCGCGTCTTCGGCTGGCTGGAGCGGCTCGTCTACCGGCTCGCCGGCGTGCGTCCGGGCGCGGAGATGGGCTGGAAGCCCTATGCGGCGGCGATGCTGATCTTCAACTTCGTGGGTCTTCTCGCCGTCTACCTCCTGCAGCGGATCCAGGGGCTCCTGCCGCTGAACCCGCAGGGCTTCGGCCCCGTCTCCGCCGACTCCGCGTTCAACACCGCGGTGAGCTTCGCCACCAACACGAACTGGCAGGGCTATGGCGGCGAGACCAGCATGAGCTATCTCACCCAGATGCTCGCGCTGACGGTGCAGAATTTCGCCTCGTCGGCGGCGGGCATGGACGGAGAGCGGAACAGGAACTGCATGCGTCGATCCTACGCGCGAGGCCCCGCGAGGCGATGACGATGCGGTGACGCCAGCGCAGGGCAGCCTCGGGCGACCTCAGCCCCCGAACGCCGTCACCACGAGGATCAGC
>Ga0105242_10003068_pt1 | contig 13055 bp, 12 predicted proteins | sample KBSM24metaG_FD_81521 | JGI IMG/M metagenome (GOLD analysis project Ga0105242, IMG submission 81521) | Miscanthus rhizosphere microbial communities from Kellogg Biological Station, Michigan, USA - KBS M2-4 metaG | ecosystem: Host-associated > Plants > Roots > Rhizosphere > Soil | place...
TAGAAGATCTGTTCCCACGGACCGAAATCGAGTTTGCCGTTCGTGATGGCGACGACGACTTCGCGGCCCATGACCTGGCGCTTGTGATGCGCGTCGCCGTTGTCCTCTCCGGTGCGGTTGTGGTGATAGCGCTCGGGACTCGGATCGTACGGCGCGAGCCACTCCAGCCAGCGCTTGTAGTCTTCGTGGAGACCGCGCTCGTCATCGTTGATGAACACGCTCGCCGTGATGTGCATCGCGTTCACGAGACACAACCCTTCCTTCACCCCGCTCGACTTCACTTCCGCCTCGATCTGATGGGTGATGTTGACGAACTCCGTTCGCTCGCGCGTGTGGAGGGTCAGGTGTTTGGTGTGTGATTTCATAATCATTGGTTGCTGAGTTGCTGGGTTGCTGAGTTGCTAAAACCTAATAACCAAGCAACCCAGCAACTCAGCGACTGGTCATTTCAGCTTCGGCAGCTTCACCCGATTCTTGAACACGTCCGCGAACAGGTCGCCGGCTTTGGCGAGGCGGTCCGGCATGGTGCGGAGGTTGAACTTCTTGGGATCGAGCTTCGGGGTGATCTCGCTCCACTTCAGCGGCGCCGACACGGGCGCGCCGTCGATCGCCCGCAGCGAATATGGCGCGACGACGGTCTTTCCGTAGCCGTTCTGCATGCAGTCGAGGTACAGACGGCCGCGCCGTTTGGCGATGCTCCGCTCGACCGTCATCCCCGGCACCTTCGCCGTCACCGCCGCGGAGACCGAGCAGGCAAATTCGACGGCCTCCTCGTGCGTGTAGCCCGGCGCGAGCGGGACGAGGATGTGAATGCCGCGCTTTCCCGACGTCTTCGGCACGCTCGGCAGCTCGAGATTCTCGAGGAGACGCCGCATCACGCCCGCCGCCTCGATCGCCTGCTCGATGCCCTTCCCTTTCGCCGGATCGAGATCGAACAGAATCCAATCGGGCTCCTCGAGGCTCTCGCCGCGCGAGGACCACATGTGAACCGTGAGCACCGACATCTGCGCCAGCCAGCGCAGCGCGTCGGCACTGTCGGCGACGAGATGCTTGACCGTCTTGCGGCTGCTCGCGCGCGTCGGCGTCTCGATGACCGTCAGCCAGTCCGGACCCTCGCGGCCGATGTTCTGATGGAACCACGAAGGCTTGTCGATGCCCTGGTTCCAATGCTCGAGCGTGAGCGGACGGTCGCGCAGCGCGCGCAGCATCGGCCCGGCCACCGCCTCGTAGTACGCGGCGACGTCGGCCTTCTTGATGCCGTCGCGCGGATAGAGCAGCCGGTCGGGATTGGTGAGCGTGACTTTCGGTTGCGCAGTGGAGCGGCGGGCTCTTAGCCCGCCGGAAGCGCCGGTGGGCTGAGAGCCCACCGCTCCACTGGTTTTGATCGGGCGTTCGTGGACCACTTCCTTCACGGCTTTGTCGTCTCGCAACCCGAGGAAGGAGGGATGACGGAGGCGGTGATCGCCGGTCCACTCGGTGAATGCGACCTGGGCCACGAGGCGGGGGCGCACCCAGGTCGTGTCGCGGACGCCCGTGCGCGGCGCGTCCTTCACCGCCGGCTTGTCGATCACGTTCATCGACAGCTCGTCGCGCAGCCAGGTGCGCATCTTCGCGGAAAAGCCGGTGCCGACTTTCCCCGCGTAACGCAGCTCGCCCTCCTCGTTGACGGCGAGGTGCAGCGAGCCGATGTCGTTGGCCGACGCGGTGCTCGGCTGCCATCCGACGATCACGAATTCCTGCTCGTTCAAAGTCTTGATCTTCAGCCACTCCTTCGAGCGGCGGTTCTCGTAGACCGACGTATTCCGCTTCGCGATGATCCCTTCCCACCCTCCCGCGGCCGCGTACTGCAGGGCCTTCTCGCCGCTCATCGACAGTTTCTGCGAGACGGCGATCCCCTTCGGCGTTTTCGCGCAGAGCTTCTCGAGCAGCTTGCGGCGCTCGAGGTACGGACGGCGGCGCAGGTCCTCGCCGTCGAGCCAGAGGATGTCGAAGACGAACATCCGCTCGTCGCCGCCCTGCTGCAGGAGTTGGAAGCGCGGCGCGCCCTGCTCGTCGAGCACGACCACCTCGCCGTCAAGGATGATCTCCCTGGCTTTGATTTTCTTCAGGGCCTCGAACGTGCGCGGGAAGCGCGGCGCGAGATCGAGCTCGTTGCGGCTGAGCATCGCCACCTCTCCGCCGGCGATCGCGGCCAGCGCGCGGAAGCCGTCGTATTTCAACTCGTACGTCCAGTGCTCCTCGTCGCGCGGCGCAGCGTCGGCGAGCGTCGCCAGCATCGGCGGGAAGACGCGCTTGAGCAGTAGCCGCGGCGTCATGGCGCCGGCGTCACCGGCAACGGTGCGATGACATGCACTTCGTCGAATCCTTCCTGCAGCGATGGAGGCACGAGTTTCTTCGAGGCCACGTAGATCACGACGTCGGGCACACGCGCTTTTCCTTCCCGCGCGCGGTTCCGCGCGACGGCGTCTTTCACGATGGTCTCGAAGTAAACCGCGATCACGCGCGCGCCGAGCTGGCGTCCGAGCTCGATCAGCGGCGCGCGAATCGCAGGCGTCTGGTTGGTGTTGTCGACCACCACCGATTGTCCCGCGCCGAGCGCCGCGGCGATCATCCGGCGCTGCTTCCCTTCGCGATCGCGCGTGTTTTTCATCAGATCCTTGCTCACATGCACGTGCGTTGCCGCAAGATTGGCGTGGTAGTACGTCGACTTGCCGGCCGCCTGCAGGCCGACGAAGATGATCAGATCCACTCTGCGCATCGTTACACAGGAGGAATGAAGAGATGAAGTGGCTCCGATGGTTCATCGCCGGCGCGCTGGCCGTCCCGCTCTGCCATCACGTGATGCTCGCGCTGCTCTACGCCGGCGGCCTCACCACCTATCGTCCCTACTCGCTCGATCCCACCAAGCCCTTCGGCGTCCCGCAGCTGATCTCCCTCGCCTTCTGGGGCGGCGTCTGGGGCCTGATCCTCGGCCTGGTGCTCCTCCGCGCGCGCACGCCGAGGATGTTCTGGACGATCGCCATCGTCTTCGGCGCCATCGCTCCCACCCTCGTCGCCGGCCTCGTCGTCGCGCCGCTGAAGGGGCAGCAAGTTCATCCGAACGCGACGCTGCTGATCGTCGGATTGCTCGTCAACGGCGCATGGGGCGCGGGGACGGCGGCGTTGTACAAACTGATGGAGCGATGGAAATGATGATGTACGTTTACAACGATTCCTGAAGCGCCTATCATTCGCGACATCCTAATCACCTTCAATCGTTACCTCACCGCGATCGCCGCAGTGTGCCTGCTCTGCGCTGCAGGCGTAAGGGCGCAGCCGATCCATGTGACGCAATCGGTCGTCGGAGTCATGGGAATCGGCCAGACGGCGACGATCACATGGGCCATCGTTGGCACGACGAAACCGGTCCACATGCAGCTGAAGAATACGCATCCTGAGACCGCGACACTGGAGCGAGGGAACATTCAGACCGCCACGAGCTCCGGCGGCAACAAGAACATCGTGTCGCGGAAAGTGACGGGTCTCAGCGAGGGAGAATTCAACGTGGACGTCGAAGTCCTCGGCACTCGCGAAGACCCGAAGATCATCGAGAGTGCGTTCCGCCGCGAGTTGCGGCGCATCGCTGCGGAAACGAAAAAGGCAGCCAAGCGATTGCCTGTCGATCGAAGGACCATCGCCAGAGAGGACGTACTCGCGCTGATCGATCACGCGCAGCAGGATGTCATTAGATCCTTACCCTTCGATGATCTCGCCGCATTTCGGGACGCCGTCGCTGCGTTGGTGGAGGACCTTCACCGTGACGCGGAGGCGATGACGCTTGCCCGCGGAGGATCGCGGTCGATTTTTCTCGTGCAGAATCGCCCCGCGTCCGCGCCGCGCCTCGCCGAGAACGACGCGCGATCCTTCATCGATCGCTTCGTCGATTTACTCAACGGCAGCAGCAGGAGCTCGCCGCAGCGAACGATCTGTGTCATGTCTTCCCCCGAGAGCGGCGCGCTCGTGCGACTGTATGCGGTGAGCTTTCCCACCGAAGGCGACATCGTCATCTCCACCAATCCTACGACGCTGTACATGGGCCTGTACGCGTATGAGCTCACGCAGAAGGGCGATCAGACCCACAAAGGAAAGGTGGATCTCCTCACCAAGCCAGGTCACGTTCTGCATTGTTCGTTGATCTGCGAGCTGCTCCCCCGAACCGAGGAGAAATGCGAATGAGCGAAGCGCGCACGGACTGGTTTTCCTTCCTGCCGCCGGTCGCGAAGAAGTGGGTCAAATACCTTGGTGGCTTCACCGTCGGAGTCGGAGTCGGGCTCGCTCCGTTCCTTGGAGCAGCGGCCGTTCCAGGGTTCCGGCCGCTTCTCTCGCTTTACCCGATCTATGTGCGAGAGACACTCATTCCTCTGTCCATCCTTCTGATGGGGATGATCGGTGTCATTGTCCAACTCGCGTCGTTCGGCAAACCGTCGAAGAAGAAACTGAAGCGCTGGTTCATCGGAAGTGTCGTCGTGTTTGTCGTTTCGTTCCTCGTGCTTCTCGGGCTTTATTCGCTTTTCGTCGTACGCGTCGAAGGAAAACAGGAATCGGAGCTCGTTCCGTTCACTGTCATCACCGGCACACCGACAGTTCCTCCCCGTCCGCCCATGTCCAGATGTACTTGTGTCGTCGGAGAACCTGCGGAGCTCTGCATCGCGGACATCTCTCTCAATCCACTCAATGTGCGAAGCTGCTTCGGCGTGCAGCGGGTCATCGTTGCGACGCTTGCGCTTTCGCTCCTTTATCTCATTCTCACCAGTTCGCTCGCCGCCGCGGTCGGGTTGCTCGTGTTGACCGACTTGCGGCATGCTCGTTCTCGACGAAAATGACGCGGTGGCCCGCTACGTCATGCATGCGCCGGGCGAGGGTAATGACTACGCCAGCCGCCCCAGGATCCGCAGGTAGCATTCGTCGGAGCCGACGACCAGCACGCGCCCGGCCTCTTCCCACTCGCGGAAGCGCGACTGCACGCGTGGATGTCCGAGCTGGCGCTCGTCGCCGAAAAATCCGAGGAGCAGCGAGCGCGAGACATTCATCACGCCGCGCGAGCGGATTCGCTCCATCCCGACGAGCAGCGCATCGAGCCGGTACTCGATGTCTTCGTCGAGCAGCTCGCCGTCGTCGCGGCGGCTGATCACCGCGCCCAAACCGAGGAACGCCTCGAACGGCATCGGCCGGAACTCCTTCACCCCGCGGGCGAGAAGCTCGTCGTCGGGCATTTCATCGGCGAGAAGGAGGCCGGGGATTTCCGTCCCCACGCCGTCGATCTCCCAGCCGATCCAACGCTCCTTCCCGAGGAGCGCAATGCGCTGGATGTAGCGCGCCATGTCGAATGCCCCCACCTGACGTTACGAAGTTGTAGCATAACTCCCGCGGGCGGGGATGCTACCTTGCTCGGCGCAGGCTCCTCCAAAATCGGGAAAACCATGTTTGAATCCGTCGTTCCGGAAACGGTTGCGCCGAAGAGCCGCTGGCTCTTGGTGGAAACGCTGCCGTTGTCTCTGGTCTCGCACGCGCTCGTGATCGCGGCTGTGCTGACGGTCAACATGTGGGACGTGAAGTTTCCGACGATCTCCCCGAAGATGTTCATGCTGTACTCCCTCGTCGAGCCTCCCCCGCCGCCTCCTCCGCCCCCGCCCCCACCCGCGCCGAAACGCACCGAGATCCCGAAGCCGGCCCCCGCGAACCTGCCGCTCGTCGCGCCGACGGTCATTCCTGACGCCATCCCCGACGTGGTCGAAGCCCCGGTCGCGGCGGAGCCGGTCGCCGAAGTGGCAAGCGATGACGGCCAGAAGGGAGGAGTGGTGGGCGGCGTCGAAGGCGGAGAAGTGGGCGGTGTGGTCGGGGGAATCATCGGCGGACTGAAATTGCAGCCGCTGCCCGACCTCGTGAAATTCGAGCGCGACGCGCCGCTGCCGCTGGTGTCGGTCTCGCAGGTCTATCCGGAATATCCCGAATACGAGCGCTCGCGCGGCTGGCAGGACTCGCTCGTGGTCCGCTACGTCATCGGGAAAAACGGGAAGGTGAAGGAAGTGACGGTGGTCACGCCGCCCGATCGCGAAGAGTTCGCCCGCGTCACGATTCGCGCAATCCGCAACTGGCGCTTCCAGCCCTTCCGCGATCCCGCCAACGGCGAGGTCAAGGAAGTCGTGCACGAGCTGACGGTGGAGTTCAAGCTCGTTCGCCGGAGGGCGTAGGTCTCCGGTTTCCAGGTCTCTCGCCGTTAGAGCAGCCTTTTCGTTGTGATGTTCACTATCAACGTCGCGCCGCCGCGCTGGATCTCGATGCTGTGTTTCCGGGCCGGTCTTCTGAACAACGCTCGGAGCTCGTCCAGTGAATAGGATTTTGCGTCGCGAGCGTCGACTCGCAGCAGAATGTCCCCTTCCTTCACGCCGGCCGCCGCTGCTGGTGAGCTCTCGATGACGACAAACACCTGGCGGCCGTCGAGGTTGGGACCCGATGCCACGATGAACCAGCCGGCCATGTCAAAGTCGAAAGGGCTGTTGAACCGGCTGTTCTTGACGAGATGCAAGACTCCGCGCGAGTAGTCAAACGTCGCCGTGAAACGCCGCAGCGTTTCGCCGCTGATCTGCCCTGCACGATCCACGTCGTCGCGGACAACACTGGCTACCGGAGCTTGCAGAGTCAGGCCGTCGATGTCTAATGACTCCACGCGCATCAACACCGCCTCGGTCTCGCCTCCGATACTGCGACCGCGGGCGGAGAAGATTCCCGGGCCGCTCAAACGCATTCCGTTCGCCATCGCAAACGGCGTGTTGATGTTCAGAGCGTCCATCGAGCCGGTATCGATCTCGAAGCGGCCTGTGGCCCGTCGGCCGTCGCGTCCGACGACAGTCGCGGTGACATACGGTTGGCGCAGAGTGGTGTCGATTGCCACCGATGCCGCATGGCCGGGGTGCCTGTAGGAAGCAGCGTCAAAGAGCGTCAGCACGTTCTTTTCATAATCGATCTCGACGACGTAGGTCCTGAAGAAGTCGTAGCCGAGAATGCCATCGTGCCTGCGGCCGAAAAACATCCCGAACGGCGACAAATCGAGGGCGGAGATTGCCGCGTCCGGGATTTCGTGGCCGCCTACGCGCAGACGCGCGCCCGATATCGTCGCTCTCTCGATCACTCCGCCTGGCGCCTCTCTGTGCTGCGTCTCGCCGATGCGGAGACCCAATCTCGATGCGACGGCGCGGTCAACCGCGCAGTTCTGAAATCCGGAATCGAGCTCGAACCAGAACGGCCCCTTTCCGTCGATCGTCGTGGGGACGAAAACGATCCCGCTTCGGATGTCGACGGAGATCCGCGCCAGCGGCGTTGGGCGATGGCGTGCGGCCGAACGGCAGTTCAATGTCAATGCACAGAGCACGACCAGCCCGGCCACGATCGTCCGATTCATGCGCGTCTCTCCGATGGTTCGTACCTTGTACGATTGGCGAACGCCGACGGTTAACAGAGGGATGTCCGCGCGCCGCTTGTGTAGAATGAGCTCGTGAACGATGACGAGTTGAAGCGGCTGCTCGATGCCACACACGCGGAGACGCGCCGGCACTTCGACGAGACCGCGGAGCGAATGGCGGCCGAGACTCGCCGTCACTTCGATCTCTCGATCGCAGCCGTTCAACACGAGGTTCGCCTTGTCGCCGAGGCCGTCGCACAGCTCGAAGAGAAGGTGGATCGTGAAGTCGACCGTTTGGATGAGAAGCTCGACCGCGGATTCGCGGAGACGCAGGCGATGATCAAGTTCTGGCACGCGGAGCTCGACCGTCGCGTCCGAGCACTGGAACAGGCGTTCTCCGATCTTCAAGCGCGCGTCGAACGCTTGGAAGAGACGACGCGCTAATACACCCCTTCTCTGCGGTCGTAGGGCCGGTCAACACGCCCCCGCTCTTGCTCACCCGGAAGTGGGAAACAGCAGCTCATTCCCGTCGGGGTCGTCGATCTGGATGACGTCGTAACCCCACCAGGAGGCCTTGCTGGGAACCGAGCGCTCGACGATTTCACGACGAAGCTCGGCCAGCCCGTCGTGGGTGAGCGAGATAAATAGCCGGGCCTTGTCTCTGCGCGTAGCGTCTTCGCAGAGAATGATCTCGCATTCTCCACGATCGACTTGGCAGACCTTGCCCGCGCCGTCGCCTTCATGCCAACGCTTCTCGAAGCCGAGCATGTCCACGTAGAAATGAAGCGCGCGGTTCACGTCGGCAACGAAGAGCACCGGACGCATGTACCACTGTTGAACAATCTTTGTTTTCACGGCCTGCTCCGTCATTCTCAACCCCTATCCGCTTGGCGCTTGGAGGCGAAGTTTAGCGTTTCCACTCGACAGCCCACTTTGCTCATGACTGGCGCTAACCCGGAAGGAGTTTTATCCGTTCGGTGCCGGCTTGGCGCCAACCGGCGAAATCACATCGGCTGGCGCCGACGCCGGGCATGAGCATCCGCGTTCGCAGGAGCTGATCGAGCTTCTCTTCTCGGGTTTGAGCGAACAGGCGAGTCAAGGATCCATCATCGCCGCAGGAATCTGCATGGATGTCAAGGTTGTGCCTCCAGGTTCGATCGCAAAAACAGACGCCATCTGCGTGGAGCTCGAGCACCGTGACGGGGAAGCGGTCGATGTCTTTGTCCCATACGCGATCAGTTCATCGGGATCGATCACGTATGGCGAAATTTTCGCGACGCCAGGAGAGCAAACGATCTTTCTCCCAACGGCAGGCTGACTCCTGGGCCGAACGTGACGCGCTTCGGATCAAACCGGTTTATGGCTGGGGACTACTCTCAGATGGATCGACGGCTTGATCCAACGTTGGCGGTGTATCTCGCATATATTCACGCGTCGCCATGATCGCAACAGCAAACGCCGCCGATACGAAGGCGCCAACATATAAGCCGATCAGTAATAGGTTGAACGGAATAAGATCAATTGGACGATTTTGAAGGATTTGTTCGCTCGTCGGAATCTCGCCGCCACGGATGATATACCAAGCGTCCGACGTAAAGATCTCTCTCACGGCCACAACTGACCGGCTGAGTACGCTTTGGTAGGAGACAAAACAGGCAATAGCACTTGCAATACCGATCAGCGGCAAGAGCTGAGCCAAGGCCCTCCGGCGGATAAAGAGACGCGACAGCGGGTATCGGCTGTAAAAGACGTAAACCAGCACGAGGAAGCAAAAGAAGCTTGTGTACATCGAGAACAGGCGACGGTGAGCCTGATACATTGGGATGAGATCAAGCGCCGTTACCAGAATAGGCATGGCAACTGTAACAATGGCTAACAGCGCTAAGATAACCGACGTCAAGGAGAACCGTTGTTTCGGCATGAGCAGACCTCTCCGTTAAGCGGCGCGGCCCGGTTCGGGGATGCCATCCACTGCTTTGCGTCGCGTTTGTTGTTGCGTTTTCTTGTCTTTGGGTCGCCACCGCTGACACTTTCGAGTAACCCGTTGCTCACTCAGTAGTGTAGTGACTCAGAGTGTTAACGCGTTTCGTCCCAACCCACACCGAGCCGCCGTTTATGGAAAGTAGGCGGCAATATTGGTGGTGATCATGAGGAAATCCGTGTTTGACGGCCTACCATGTCTGCGGCGAGCCCTCCGGTGCCAAAGCCGATGATGAGGTACGCGGTTGCCGCGAAGACGCGCCGTCGCCACGCTGAGAAAGATTTGCGAGCTAGCAGGAGCTAGCTGTGCGTTTAGATCGGCGGGCCCGTACCCCGGCGCGAGCCCCAGAACGCGACGATTTCGATGTATTCAGGCGATCCCACGAGTCTGTAGTAAACGTCGTAGTGAACTCTCTCGATGTGAATACGGCGAACGCCTGCCAAGCGAACGTTCACGGCTCTTGCGCCAAGATTAGGACGTGACGCGATCATGGTGCCTATGCGTTCCAGTTCTTCACGAATCGCGTTTGGAGCCTTCAGGCGGTTTTCGCGCCACCAGCGATCTGCCTTTTGAATCTGGCGATCAGCTAGTTCGCTAACTTCAATGCGAAGCGGGTCACTCACTCCCGACGCCGTAGCTCCTCAAGTACTTGCTCGAACGGAACCGTCTGCCCTCGCTCGCACTGTGCGATTGACTCGAGAAGCATTCTCTCAGTTTCCTCATCCGCCTCGAACGTTTCATCTCCCTCCGGGAAGAGAACCGTGACCGTGGCGCCCTCGGGAAACTCAGCGTCCATCAACTCAACGCGACCGTCGATCACCCGACCAGAGGCTACTCGCACGAGATCATTCTAACCCAGAACCTCTTCTCAAGAAGTAGGCGGTTTATTGAAAGGATGTGGTCGATTCTGCTGAGTATCCTTCCGTCGGGCCACCACGCGTCAGAATGACAAGCGCCAGAAGACACATATCGAGAGCCTGCAGATCCTATCCTTCCGACCCGAGCAGCAAGACTCGGAGATCCGCAGCATTGACGGGCGTGTTCGACTTGGCGGTATCATGACGCATCGCCGTCGCCAGCCGTATTAGCGCGTCTGCTGCGGCGGGTCCGACAGATTGATGCTCGCGCAGAAAACCGGCCATGGCTTTCACAACCGCGGGCGACCCATAGATTGCCACGCGCGCTTTGGCGTCGCTCAAATCCCGCGTAGCCTCGGGATTCTCTCGTCGCAGACGATTCGAATGCGCCAGATCTGAGAGTGCTTTGATGAAGTCGATACAAGCTCGAGCTCTGAGCTCTCGTAGCTGACGACGTTCATCCAGCCGTCGGGAGTAGAGCTGTTGCACCCAAGCGCCGACCATGATTCCTACAAGGCCCAACATGGCGGGTATCACGACTGAAGCGCTCATACCGCGAGGATACTCTCCATCAAGTCGTCCTCGAACATTCTCCGTTCAGGCAAAGCGAGCCCTCCGTCTGCCCAACGTTCGTCGCGCCTCACCTGCGGCGAGGAGGCCCCTGGTGCCGAAGCCAACGCGGCGCGACGGCTGCGGGCGGCATGATGTTTACATGCGCCGCCCCATCGCGGCCGGCGTGCCGCCGCGAGGCTTGGAAGACTACCGAGCCTGCTCGGCCGGCAGGCCAACGAACGGGCCGCCGTCAGGTGCTAGCAGAGTTAGCCGGCAAAGTATCAAAGCGCTACCGCCCTGCTTCGTTGGAGGGATTTAGCGAATCTAGGCCGGAGTCATGCTGCATGGCCTTCAGCAGATTGAGCAAGTAGAGTGCGTCTCGAATAGGCATGACCAATTCGCATAGAAAGCCGGTCGTGCTTTCACTGCACACTTGAACGAATGCCGCTGATCAATTCGTCCTGATAGAGACTGGCGCCCCATACGCGACCGACTTCCGGGAGGTGATACGCTCCGTTGGAGTTCTTCGAAAGCCAGATTGTGTTCTGTGGCGGATCCTTTCGGACGGTGACAACCCGTTCTCGACCACGATGAGCATACAACGCCTGATCGCGGGCACGTGCCAGGCGGGATATGGCTCTTCCCGTTCGATAAGTGAGAATGGGGACGTCGTGGAATTCCTTGGGGATCGCAGCGTGAAGGGTGTCCATAGCATTTCGATGGCAGATAAACGCATGGATGTCATTGGGGCGGACACGGGTAGATCCGAAGTTGGTCCACATAGTTGCGATTCTAAGAAGGTCCTGAACCAAATCGGCCCTCGACTTTCCAACATCCTGATACTGAGGGATCTTGTTGACAATTCTCCACTCCAGCTGACCGGAGTTTCGTTCTGGCTCCATGTACTCATAGAGGGTCAGCAGCCGGGCATACATGGTGGAGTCCTTCGTGAATGCCATCGCCTTGTTGGTAAGCGTCATGGGACTTGGCTTGCCACCGACAGCGCGTTCCAATTCCTGCTTTGCGAGCCGAAACAGCCATGCAAAGGTGCTCGCTATCGGACCAGCTTCATCGACATAGATGACTCGCTGAGCATCTTGAGCAAGAGCCCATTCCCACGAGACAATAATGCCGAACGAGCCGAATCGCTCCCGATGTGTAGTGGCTTCGGCAATCGGCAACTGGGTGAAGGAAACCATGCCGAATTCTTGCGGCTCTCGTTCGGAGAAGAGTTCTTCACCGAGTAGAGCGTTGATGAGGTGGCGCTTGTTAGGAACGAGAAGAAACCCGGTTCGAAGTATCGATGCGACAACCTCCGGAGAACCAGTGTAGTGCACGAGTCGGTAAGTCTCTTTGTCAATCGGCATACGGATATTATTGTCCGCCAAACTGTCGATTTGTACTGTCAAGGTTGTTGCTATTCCTATACAGCGCCTCATATAGGTTTCGCGACCCACCTTAAGCGAACAGGCGCTTCCCGCCCACCACGCCTTCGGGTGGGCGCGCTGGAAGCGCGCACCACTCCCCCGCGCGCGCATGGATGACGTCGGGGAGGGCGGGCGAGACGCCCGCGCCCCCCGGCGATCCCCGGAGACCCCACCCCACGACCGGCGGCGCCGCCGGGAACATGCCTCGAGGGCACGCGGGGACCGAGGAACCGGGCGACCGAGGAACCGAGCAACCCGAGGAACCGGGAAACCGAGGAACCGGGAGACCGAGCAACCCTTGTTATATCCTCCGCGCGCATGGATGACGCACTGGCCACGATCTACACCGCTCACGTAACGATTCAGAAGCTCCGGCACGACCGCGCGCTGGCCGAGGGGAAGTTCGACCACGCCGTGATCTTCTCCGGCGCGCTGCACTACCAGTTCCTCGACGACATGTCCTACCCCTTCAAACCGAACCCGCACTTCAAGTCGTGGGTGCCGGTGGTGGGCAACCCGAACTGCTTCGTCGTCTACACGCCTTCGCTCAAGCCGAAGCTGATCTACTGGCAGCCGGTCGACTACTGGCACAAAGTCGCCGAAGCGCCGAAAGAGCAGTGGGTCGAGAAGTTCGACATCGTGATGATCGCCGATCCCGACGAGGCGAAGGCGTTCATGCCCCAAGGGCGCGTCGCGTTCATCGGCGAATGGGATCCGCGGTTCGCCGAATGGGGCGACCTCGCGTCGAATCCCGAGCCCGTGGTCAACAGCCTGCACTGGGATCGCGCGTGGAAGACCGA
>Ga0105242_10003070_pt1 | contig 13042 bp, 15 predicted proteins | sample KBSM24metaG_FD_81521 | JGI IMG/M metagenome (GOLD analysis project Ga0105242, IMG submission 81521) | Miscanthus rhizosphere microbial communities from Kellogg Biological Station, Michigan, USA - KBS M2-4 metaG | ecosystem: Host-associated > Plants > Roots > Rhizosphere > Soil | place...
GACCGACGAAGGCGGCTTCGAGGCCATCGTCGCCCTGTTCGACAGCACCATCACCTTCCGTGCCCAATACCAGCTGCGCCACGACGTGCCGGCCCTGGTGGACCTGCTGGTGCTGGACCAGGACAACCCCCGCTCGCTGGCCTGGGTGGCGCAGACCCTGCGCGGGCGGCTGCGCAAGCTGCACCGAGGCGCGCAGCACAATGCCGGCCCCGGGCTGGCCGATGGCGAATCGGAACTGACGCTGTTCGACCCGGCCGAGCTGCCGCTGGAAGCGCTCTGCGAGCAGGACGAGGCGGGCCGCTATCCCGCGCTCGCCGAGACGCTGGCGCGCTGCACGAGCGAATCGTGGCGCCTGTCCGACCAGCTGGGCGCGCGCTATTTCACCCACTCGGGCGAGCAGCGCCAGAGCCTGGGCACCTGAGCGATCGAACGCCCCCCCCTTTCACCCGGAAAGATCTGCCCGATGCTGCTGCGCGTCATCCACGAAACGGTGTACGAATACGCCCCGTCCGTCAGCAATGCCCAGCACATGGCGCATCTGCGGCCGCTCGACGTGCCGGGCCAGCGGCTGCTGGAGCACCATCTGCGCATCGACCCGCCGCCCGCGCAGTGCCTGGAGCGCACCGACGTCTTCGGCAACACGCGCGCTTTCTTCAGCCTGCCTTTCTCGCACGAATCGCTGCGGGTGCGCGCCGAGAGCCTGGTGGAAACGAGCATGCCGTTGCCTGCCGCCGAGGGCGAAGGTGCCGGCAATGCGCTGGAGACGCAGGCGGCCGAGGACGTTCACGATCCGGCCTTGGATCTGGCCTGGGTATTGCCGCCGAGCCCGGCCTGGGAAGAGGTGCGCGACCTGCTGCGCTACCGCCGGGGTGCGGCCTACGAGCCCGCCGCCGAGTTCGCCTTCGCGTCCCCGCACATCCCCCGCCATGCCGACTTCGTGGCCTATGCCGAGCCCAGCTTCACGCCGGGCCGGCCGCTGCTGGAAGCGGCGTGGGATCTGATGTCGCGCATCCATGCCGATTTCACCTACGCTCCGGCCGAGACCGATGTCGGCACGCCGGCGCTGGAGGCGCTGTCCATGCGCCGTGGCGTCTGCCAGGACTTCGCCCACATCATGATCGCCTGCCTGCGCGGGCTGGGGCTGGCGGCGCGCTACGTCAGCGGCTACCTGCTGACCCAGCCGCCTCCGGGCCAGCCGCGCCTCGTGGGCAGCGATGCCTCGCATGCCTGGGTGTCGGTATGGGTGCCGGGCGAAGGCGATGGCCTCGTCAGCAGCGAAGACGGGCAGGCCGGCGGCACCTGGCACGACCTGGACCCGACCAATGACCGCGCTCCGGGCGAGGACTACGTCACCCTGGCCGTGGGGCGCGACTATGCCGACGTGTCGCCGCTGCGCGGCGTGATCCATGGCGGCGCCCGGCACATCCTGCGCGTCGCGGTGACGGTGGCGCCGGCCGACGAGGTGCTGCTGGAGTCACCTCGGCCTGATCAAGACCTGTAGGCAAATCGGGCCGCAGCGCGCATTCCGCCTGCGCACGCTGCTATGTTTTTTGATGAGCGATTCGCTGGAACGGGATGGGGTGCCTCATCCCGCCCCGCAGGCTCGACTCAGGCCGGCGCTGTTTCGGCCGTCTGCACTGGCGGGGGCGCCATGCCGGAGCCATCCACCGGGGCTGCGGCGGGCGCTGCAGACGGCGCGTTCGCCATGTCGTTCACCGACTGCTCCACGGCCACGGGCGTCAGCTGGCCATGCACCAGCGCATGCACGAAGCGCAGCTTCTCTTTCACCCCGGTACCCAGCGCGAACGGGTAGGCGTCCAACTGGCCGAGGCTGCGGTTCAGGCTGTTGAGCAGCAGCGTGAGCGGCACCCAGGCGGTCAGCATCGCGTCGAAATCGGGCGCGGGCGGGCCGAACGGGTTCACCATCGCGTAGCGCGGTTCGCTCTGCGGGTTGGGAATGGAGACCTCCGTGCGGTAGCCCTGCGCGGTTTCCAGCAGGTCCACCATGTGCAGGTAATGCGCCCAGGTCTCCGCCCAGTCTTCCCAGGGGTGCGAGGTCGCGTAGTCGCTCACGTAGTCGTCCTGCCAGCCCGTGTGCGGCACACTGGCGTAGTGGGCCTTGAGCGCCTCGCCGTAATCGGCGCGCTCGTCGCCGAATACGGCGCGGAAGGCGTCCGCATGGCCGCCGCGCAGCACCAGTACGTCCCAGTAGTAGTGGCCGGATTCATGGCGCAGATGGCCGAGCAGGGTGCGGTAGGGCTCTCCCAGGTCGAGCCGGCGGCGAGCGCGCTCGTCGTCGTCGGCTTCCGCCACGTTCAGCGTGATCACGCCATCGGCATGGCCCGTGAGCACCTTGGCCTCCGGCGTGTCGGCCTTGAATTCATAGATCGGTCCGCTCTCGCCTTCCACATGCGCGATGCCCATCTGCGCCAGCGAGTAGTAGAGGCGCCGCTTGGCGTTCTCGATGGCGGTCCAGCGGCGCACGTTGTTGGCATCCGACAGGTCGGGCAAAACGCGCGTCTGCTGGCAAGACACGCACAGATGCGGCATGTCGGCCGCCTGGGCACCGTCGCCGCCGGCTTCCTGGGGAATGGCGAAGTTGCAGGCGTTGTGCGCCTCGCGGTTGGCGCACATCACATAGTGCGGCGGCGCTTCGGCGGGTGCGGGGGGCTCGGCGACCGCGTTGCCTGCCTCGTTGCCCAGGTCAGTGGCGGAATCCGTCGAAGAGGGCGAGCTGCCCAGCAGTTCCCAGGTGCCGGCCACATCGGCGACGGGCTGAACGGCCACCATGTCCAGCCGTTGCGGGTCGAAGGCCAGGGTGGCGCCGCAGCCCAGGCATTCCGTGCTGTCGAAGAACACCAGGGAGCCGCAATGGGTGCAATGAAAGAGTCGCATGATGAAAAGCCTGAGCGTGTGGGGAATGGGGTGCGGTGCGGGTGAGGGGGCGGCTTGAAGACGGCCTCTGGCGGCGGGAGCGGGTGTGGCGTGCACCATGAAAAAGGCCACGGGTTTTCATAGGAAAAACCGTGGCCCTTGGAAGCCGCTCAGCACATCGGCCCGCGCCAGGCAGGGGTGAGCCTGCCTGTGGTGCGCCCGGCTGCAGCGTGCTCAGAGGTTCCGAGCGGCTGCGCTCCGCAGCCGATCAGGGGCGAACGACGATGCTGTTGCGCACGTCACGCACGTGCTTGGTGTTGCGTGCGATGGCTTCGGCCTGGTTCTTTTCGGCTTGCGACTTGGCGAAGCCGGACAGCTGCACCGTGCCATTCAGCGTCTCGACGCTGATGGCCGTGGCGGAAACGGTCTTGTCTTCAGCCATCTTGGCCTTCACGGCAGCGGTGATGCCGGCGTCGTCCATGTAGGAGCCGACGGTTTGCTGGTCGCGGGCGACCGAGCAGCCAGCGGAGATGATGGTGGCGCCAGCCAGTGCTGCGAAAGCGAGTGCACGTGCGTATTTCATGATTGTTTCCTTTTCTGATCTATCGTTGGTCATAACACGGGTGCAGGGAGGCTTCAGCTCATCGACCTATTGCACCCCCCGTGGTCGATGGACTGTGGGTGCGGATGGCGCAGCCGCTGGTCAGCGGTGCAGCCAGTCCTTCAATTCGTCGGCATGTTCTTCTTCGTCCGCCAGGATGCCTTCCAGCATGCGGCGGGTGGTGGGATCCTTGTCGCCGATGAGCGAGATCATCTGGCGGTAGGCCTCGACGGCGATGCGTTCTGCCACCAGGTTGGCACGCACCATGGCCTTCAGGTCGGACGATTCGTCGTACTGGGCATGGCTGCGTTCCAGCAGGCGGTCGGGCGCGAAGTCCGGTTCGCCGCCCAGTTGCACGATGCGCTGGGCGATCAGGTCGGCATGCGCCGATTCCTCGTTGGCGTGGACCAGGAATTCCGCCGCGATCGCGGGAGATTCCAGGCCGTCGGCCGTGAAATAGTGGCGCTTGTAGCGCAGCACACAGACCAACTCGGTCGCCAGCGCATCGTTCAGCAGCTTGACGATGGCGTCGCGGTGCGGGCCGTAGGCCGGCGTGACGGCGCCTTCGTCCAGGTCCACCGTGGCGGCCTGGTGCAGGGCGGCTTCGTCCAGCACCAGTTGGCTGTCGGCTTCGTTGTCAGCCGGGCTCTTCATCATCGTCGTGTTTTTCATGGGGCGCTCATTGGAATCGTGGGGAAGGCGTGGCGGTGGCGTGACCGGCTAAGGGCGTGCTGCCTGGCTGCCGCTCAGTAGTCGCCGCGGCGGCGGCTGTCGCCCCGGGTCAGGAACAGCAGCGTGGCGAAAGCGGCGCCGGCGGCCGCAGCGATCAGCATGGACTTGCCTGGCTGGTCGCTCACGTAGCGCGTCGTGGCTTCGGCGGCCTGATTGAACTGGCGGCGGGCGCGTTCGCTGGCGTCGGCGCAGTAGGTGATGCTGCGGTTGGCCAACTCCTGGGCGCGGGCGGCCAGGTCGTCGATGGTGGGGTTCACGGCGCTCTTGAGGCCTTCCACACCGGCTTCGGCCTTGTCCAGCGACGTGTTCGCTGCGCGGCGGGTGGCCTGCACGGCGTCCTTGGCCGAGTCCAGCACGTCTTCGGCGACGGAGTGTGCGGTGTCAGCTGCTTTTTGGGTGGCGGATTGCAAAGTCATGGGAAAACCTTTCTGTGGAAGATGTTCGAGAGCCGTGCGAAGGGCACTGAGTCGGCCGCCTCAGCGGCGCTTCATCAGGCCCATCACGAAGGTCACGATGGCCATGGCCACGAACACGAAGAAGAGGATCTTGGCGATGCCGACGGCACCTGCGGCGATGCCGCCGAAGCCAAAGAGTGCGGCCACCAGGGCAATGACCAGAAAAACGACTGCGTAGTGCAACATAACCATCTCCTGAAGACCGGATGCCTGGGGCGCCGGTGATTGAACTAAAAGCACCGAAGGGCTTGGGTGCATGGGTTCAATGTAGTCAGGAGGCTGTGCACTAGATGCCGGTGTCCTGCGCGCAGGGATGTAGGACTGCACCCCCGCCCCGGTGGGGTGTGGCAACGGTCCTATCGCCCCGGCCGTGCCCCCAGCGCCTGCAGCCTGCCCCGGGCGGTCGGCGGAATCAGACGTAGGGCAGGACGGCGGACACCAGCGTGCCTTCGCCTGGCTGCGAGGTGATCGTCAGCCGCCCGCCGGCCGCTTCGACGCGGTGGCGCATGCCCATCAGGCCGTGCGAGCTGGCGTTGATGGCCGTGGCGTCGAACCCGGTGCCGTCGTCGCGGATCTGCACCGAGACATGCGTCGGGTAGTTGTGCACGGCGACCAGCGCCTTGGTCGCACCCGCGTACTTGCCGATGTTGGTCAGCGATTCCTGCACCATGCGGTAGACGGTCAGCTGCACCTGCTCGGGCAGATCGACCGTTTCGAGGTTCACGTCCACCACGATGCCGCTGCGCTCGGCGAACTCCCGCGTCAGGATTTCCAGCGACGTGGTCAAGCCCAGGTTGAAGAGCGACGAAGGGCGCAGGTCTTCGATGATGCGGCGCTTGAGCGCGATGCCGCTGTTGAGCGTCTCGGTCAAGTGGCGCAGGCGTTCGGCGATTTCGGGCACCTGAACGTCCACCCGCGACTTGAGCCGCGCGACGTCCAGCTTGGCAGCGGTGAGCAGCGCGCCCAGCTCATCGTGCAGTTCGCGCGCCAGATGTCCGCGTTCGTCCTCGCGCACCTGCTGCAAGTGGTTGGCCAGCTCGGTCAGCGACGCAGTGCGTTCGCGCACGAGTTGTTCGAGCCGATCCCGTTCACGCGCCAGGACTTCCTGTTCACGCTGGTTCAGGGACTGCAGCGTGATCGCCTGGTGCAGGTACATGTAGAACGCCAGCAGGCCGATGGCCGCGAAGGTGGCGATGCCGATGCGCGAGAGCAGCAGCGAATGCAGGATGGCCTCGGTGCTGTCCTCGGTCTGCGCCGTGCTGCGCTCGATGAGCCGCGCTGCCAGAGTGCGGATGGCGTCCATGTTCTGCTTGCCGACATCGGTGGAGAGGACGAACTTCCAGGCGTCGTTGTTGTTCTGCCGCCGCAGCAGCAGGCTCAACTCCATCTCCGACATCTTGCGGGCGATCTGCCGCGACATCAGCGCCAGATCGCTCAGTTCCTCAGGCGAGTTGACGAAGATGGTGCGCAGTTCGTCCAGGTTGCCGCTGATGGTGGTGACTGCCTTCTGGTAGGGCTCCAGGTAGCGGTCGTCTCCCGTGAGCAGGTAGCCGCGCAGGCCGGTTTCCGCATCCAGCATGTTCTGCATCAGGCGATCGAGTGCGGCGCGCGTGGCATGCGTGCGCGACAGCGCGCTCACGGCATCGCGCGAGCGTGAGTAGCCGACCTCGTTGATGCCCACCAGCACGGACACCGCCAGCAATGCCAGGGGCAGGCTGATGGCCATCTTGCGGAAATTGGGCCAGCGCATATATAGGTTTCTCCGGACGACAGGCAGATGTTTTCTGGATAATGTCAAATACAGTCAGCTTGTCGCTCGTCGGATCTTGCAACGCAGATATGCTTTGGGTCCGACGGCTACCAGCGGCCGAACGATACCGCGTAAAGAGCGACCTTCAGAAAGAAAGCTTAATGATCAAGATCGGGATTGTTGATGACCATGCGATTGTCCGCTCCGGGCTGCGGCAATTTCTGTCCGAGCATGTGGACCTTCGGGTAGTCGGCGAAGCGTCCAATGGCCGTGAAGCCATCGACCTCGTGCGTGCCGAAGAAATCGATGTGCTGCTGATGGATCTTTCCATGCCCGGCCAGAGCGGCCTGGACGCCCTGGCCATGTTGCGTGCCAAGGCACCCGACATGGGCATTCTGATCCTGAGCGGCTACCCCGAGGAGCACTACGCCATCAACCTGATCCGTCAGGGTGCGAGCGGCTACCTCAACAAGGAATGCGACCCGAAGGAGATCGTCGAAGCCATTCGCACGATCTCGCTGGGCCGACGCTACCTCACGCCTGCGGTGGCCGATCTGCTGGCACAGCAGCTCAACCGCAAGGACGACGCCCCGCCGCACGAGCAACTTTCCGAGCGCGAGTTCCAGGTCTTCCTGAAGCTGGCCAAGGGCGAGACGGCTGGCGACATCGCCAAGTCGCTGTCGCTGAGCGTGAAGACGGTCAGCACCTACCGCACGCGGCTCATGGAAAAAATGGCCCTGTCGTCCAATAGCGACCTGACCTACTACGCGCTGAAGAACAAGCTCATCGATTGAGCTTTTTCGATCGGACATCGGCATGCTTCGCGGCGTGCCGATGGCTTGGTTTTTCAGTGTTTCGCTGGCAGGCGCGCAAAAATAAAGCCGGTAGAAATACCGGCTTTATTTTTTGGAATTTCGTAAATGCCGCTTTTCGCGGTAATGCAAGGAAATGTATCCGGCTCTCAGACCGCCAACATGCGGGCATCGCTCGCGTTGGAACTGTGCTGAATGCAATAATCTACCAGCGCATCGATTTCATTGGATTTATCGAAAACCGCATCGACACCGAGTTGCGCGCAGCGCATGCGCACATCGGGCGTCGCGTAATTGCTTAGTACGACCATTTTCTGGCCGGCAGTGCGATTTCTGCAGGCTGCCAGCACGCCCAGGCCGCTGCCCTGGCGAAGGAACAGATCGACGATGGCGAGATCCCACTGGGCAGGGTGGGACGTGAGCCAGTCCTTGCCGTCATCTTCGGTCTCGGCTATGCCGACGGCTTCTACCTGGGCCAGTTCCTCCAGCGTACCGATCAAATTCTCGCGAATCGTGGCGTTGTCTTCGACGATGTAAGTACGCAATTTCACTGGGGATTCCTGTCCAGGTCGCTAAGGTGATATGACCAAGACTTGAATGTAAGCTCCGGACACAATTCATTTTGCCAGCAGCGACAAGCTTAGAGGGTAGGAACAATCCTACCTATGCCCCAGGCGTCAGACAGCAGCGTTGCAGGCCGCATCCGGCCCGCACACCGGGCAGCCCGGATCGCGCGCCGTGCGCATGCGCGTCCATTCCATGGACCGGCCATCCAGCATCAGCAGGCTGCCGGCCAGGGTGGTGCCGGTACCGACGAGGAGCTTGATCGCCTCGGCCGCCTGCACGCTGCCCACGATGCCGACCATGGGCGCGAGGACGCCCATCGTGGAGCATTGCACCTCCTCGAATTGGGCGTGCGGCGAGAAGAGGCAGGCGTAGCAGGGCGTGTCGGAGCGGCGTGGATCGACGACGGTCACCTGTCCATCCATGCGGATCGCGGCGCCCGCCACCAGGGGCTTGCGGTGCGCGACGCAGGCGGCATTGACCGCCTGGCGGGTCGCATAGTTGTCGCTGCAGTCCAGCACCACGTCGGCCTCCTGCACCAGGGCGGCGAGTCGCTGTGCATCGACCCGCTCGCGCAGGGCACGCACGCGCACATCGGGGTTGACGGCGTGCAGCGCCATGGCGGCAGACTCCACCTTCGCCATGCCGATCCGGTCGGTCGTATGGGCGATCTGGCGCTGCAGATTGGTCAGGTCCACGGTGTCGTCGTCCACCAGCGTCAGCGTGCCGACGCCGGCCGATGCCAGGAACAGGGCGGCCGGCGAGCCCAGGCCGCCTGCGCCGATGATCAGCGCATGCGAGGCCAGCAGCCGTTCCTGGCCTTCGATGCCGATCTCGTCGAGCATGATGTGGCGCGAATAGCGCAGAAGCTGGTCGTCGGTCATGGCGGCGGAAGGTAGGTTGAGCGAATGGGGCTGCGCAGAAAAGAAGAAAGGCCGGTCGCCTCGAAAGGCCCGGCCTTGGGCGATCAGCGAGCGGGGCCCTTGGGGGCCTCCCGCTGCCTGCTCAGTTGTCCTTCTTCTCTTCCTTGCGCTCGGTCTGCGTCTTGCTCGCCAGCACGGTCTTGCCCTTGAGCTGGTTCAGCGCCTGCTGCAGCTGGAAGTCGGTGGCCGAGCCGAATTCGGGGATCTTGGGCTCGGTGATGTGCTTCTTGGCGTCTTCTTCCAGGCGCTTGCGGGCCTCTTCGCGGGCCTGCTCGCGCGCCACGTCCTTGACCTCTGCGCCCTGGCCGCTGGCCAGATGCTTTTCGAGATCGGCTTCACGCATGCGCAGCGCGGCGAAGAGGTCGCCTTCGGCGGTTTCGTCCACCATCACGTCAGGCACGATGCCCTTGGCCTGGATGGACTTGCCGCTGGGGGTGTAGTAGCGGGCCGTGGTCAGCTTGATGCCGGTGTCGGGGCCGAGGGGACGCACGGTCTGCACCGAGCCCTTGCCGAAGGTCTGGCTGCCCATGACGACGGCGCGATGGTGGTCCTGCAGGGCGCCGGCCACGATCTCGCTGGCCGATGCCGAGCCTTCGTTGACCAGCACCACCAGGGGCACGGTCTTGAGGGCTGCGGGCAGGCGCTTGAGCGGGTCGCCGCTGCCGCGCCGCTGGTAGTACTCGGGCGCAGCCTTGAAGACCGCCTTGCTTTCGGGCAGCTGGCCGTTGGTCGAAACCACGGTCACGTTCTCGGGCAAGAAGGCGGAAGACACGGCCACGGCAGCATCCAGCAGGCCGCCCGGGTCGTTGCGCAGGTCGAGGACCAGGCCCTTGAGATTGGGGTCCTGCTTGTAGATCTCGTCGATCTTGCGCACGAAGTCGTCGACCGTGCGTTCCTGGAACTGCGACAGGCGCACCCAGGCGTAGCCCGGCTCGATGACCTTGCCCTTGACGGACTGGGTCTTGATCTCTTCGCGCGTGATGGTCACGGGGAAGCTGCGGCTCTCGTCCTTGCGCAGAATGGTCAGCGTGACCTGCGTGTTGGGTTCACCGCGCATCTTCTTGACGGCGTCGCTCAGGGCCATGCCCTTGACGGCGGTGTCGTCGATCTTGGTGATCAGGTCGTTGGTCTTGATGCCGGCGCGGAAGGCGGGAGAGCCCTCGATGGGAGAGACGACCTTGATGAGGCCGTCTTCCTGGGTGATCTCGATGCCCACGCCGACGAAGCGGCCCGAGGTGCCTTCGCGGAATTCCTTGAAGGACTTCTTGTCGAAATATTGCGAATGCGGATCGAGGCTGGACACCATGCCGGAGATGGCGTCGGTGATGAGCTTCTTGTCATCGACCGGATCGACGTAGTCCGTCTTGATGAGGCCGAATACGGCGGAAAGCTGCTGGATCTCTTCCAGCGGCAACGGCGTCATGGCGCCGCGCGCCACGGTTTGCAGCGACACCGTCGTGAGTGCGCCTGCGAAGACGCCCACCGCAATCCAGCCCGTAATCTTGAGTTTCTGGCCCATACAACACCTTTACCGCTTCAATATACACACCTTGGAAGGCCCGCGCTCCACGCAGTTCCCTGCGGGGCGCGCGGGGCCTGTGCCCGGGCGCAGCTTTACCCAGGCTTTACCCGCTCAAAGGCTCACGCCTTCCCTTGCGATGCCACGGCCGCTGCGGCCTTGGCTGCCGCTTCGGCGTCGCCCAGGTAGTAGTGGCGCAGCGGGCGCAGATCGTCGTCCAGTTCATAGACCAGCGGAATGCCGTTGGGAATGTTCAGAGCGACGATGTCGTCGTCCGAAATGTTGTCCAGGTACTTGACCAGGGCGCGGATCGAGTTGCCGTGCGCGGCCACGACCACGCGGCGGCCCGAGCGGATGGCCGGTGCCATGGTCTCGTTCCAGAAGGGCAGCACGCGGGCGACCGTGTCCTTGAGGCATTCGGTGAGCGGGATCTGCTCGGGCGAGAGGCCTGCATAGCGGATGTCGCCGCGTTCGCTGCGCGGATCGGTGGCCTCGAGCGCCGGCGGTGGCGTGTCGTAGCTGCGGCGCCAGACGAGCACCTGCGCGTCGCCGTACTGCTTGGCCATGTCGCCCTTGTTCAGGCCCTGCAGCGCGCCGTAGTGGCGCTCGTTCAGGCGCCAGCTGTGCTGCACGGGCAGCCAGGTGCGGTCCATCTCGTCCAGCGCGTGCCACAGCGTGCGCGTGGCGCGCTTGAGCACGCTGGTGTAGGCCTGGTCGAATTCATAGCCCTCGGCCTTGAGCAGGCGGCCCGCATTCTTGGCCTGCTCGATGCCGGTGGGGGTCAGGTCCACATCGGTCCAGCCGGTGAAACGGTTTTCCAGGTTCCAGGTGGATTCTCCGTGGCGTATCAGGACGAGCTTGTGCATGTTTCCCTCAAGGAATCGGGTTCAAAACCTGGCATTCTAGAATTGCCGGCTTTGCATCCCCTGAGGACCGACGTGAATTTCATCATCGACAACTGGTATCTGTTCTTCATCGCGCTGGCTTCGGGCGGCATGCTGCTGGCGCCGCTGGTGCGCGAAGCCACGGGCGGAACGCTCACCCCGGCCAACGCGGTGCTGCTCATCAACCGCGAAAAGGGGGTGGTGATCGACGTGAGCGAGCCCGAGGAATTCGCGGCCGGCCATGTGGTCGGCGCCAAGAACGTGCCCCTGGCCCAGCTGGAAGAGCGCCTGCCGCAGGTGGTCAAGAACAAGGCGCTGCCGGTGGTGCTGGTGTGCGCCAAGGGCGCGCGGGCGCAGCGCGCCGTGGGCGTGGCTCAGAAGCTGGGCTACGACAAGGCCCAGGCCCTTGCCGGCGGCATGAAGGCCTGGCGCGATGCCGCGATGCCGGTTGAAAAAGCCTGAGCCGTCGCCAGTTGCCCCTGACACGCCCGCTTTTTGCCGTTGTCCCCGCATTCCAGAAAGGTCGCCATGCAAGCCGTGAAGATGTACACCACCGCCGTCTGCCCCTATTGCATTCGCGCCAAGCAGATCCTCAAATCCAAGGGCGTCGAGCAGATCGAGGAGATCCGCGTGGACATGGACCCCGCCGCGCGTGCCCACATGATGGAGATCACGGGCCGCCGCACGGTGCCGCAGATCTTCATCGGCGACACGCATGTGGGTGGCCATGACGACCTCGTCGCGCTCGATGGGCGCGGCGGCCTGATGCCTCTGCTGAACCCGGCTTGAGCGCCCGTGGGCAGGCTCCCGGGGCTGCATAATGCGGCCCGATGGCCCGCTGTGGGAGTCCCTTCCGCAGCGGGCTTTGTCGTGTCGGACCGGCCTGGGCCGCTCCCCGGCACGGCGCAATGCATTCACTGATTGATTCACTCACCGATCGTTTGAAAGAACCCCGAACATCATGGCCAACGAAGAAGCAACCCCCGTGTTCCAGATCCAGCGCGTCTACCTGAAGGACGCCTCCCTGGAGCAGCCGAACTCCCCCGCCATCCTGCTGGAACAGCAGCAGCCCAGCGTGGACATCCAGCTCGGCGTGGAAGCCACCCCCGTGGCCGAAGGCATCTTCGAAGTGGCCGTCACGGCCACCGTGCAGACCAAGATCCAGGACAAGACGGTGTTTCTGGTCGAAGCCAAGCAGGCCGGCATCTTCGAGATCCGCAACCTGCCCGAAGACCAGATGGGCCCCATCATGGGCATCGCCTGCCCGCAGATCGTCTATCCCTACCTGCGCGGCAACGTGGCCGACCTGATCACCCGTGCCGGCTTTCCGCCCGTGCACCTGGCCGAAATCAACTTCCAGGCCATGTACGAGCAGCAGCAGGCCCAGGCCGCTGGCGAGCCGTCTTCCATCCTCACCCAGTGAGATGCGGCCGGCGCTGCAGGCTGAACGGCCTGCAGCGCTTGCCCCACAAGCGCTGACAGCTATGAAAATAGTAGTGCTTGGCGCGGGTGCCTGGGGTACGGCGATGGCGCTCTGCGCCGCCTCGCACCCGGCCGGGCATGCCGTGACGCTCTGGGCGCGCGATGCGTCCCAGGCCGAGGCCATGGCGGCTTCGCGGCAGAACGCCCGCTATCTGCCGGGCATCGATTTCTCTCCCTCCCTGCAAGTGGTGTCCGGCGATGTGCTGGACGCCGCGCACGCGGCCGACCTGGTGATCGTCGCCACGCCCATGGCGGCGCTGCGCGGCACGCTGGCGCGGCTGCGGTCGCTGGCCGTGCCGGTCGCCTGGCTCTGCAAGGGTTTCGAGGCGCCGGCCGACGGCGTGCCCGGCGCTGCGGGGCTGATGGGGCACGAGGTCTGCGCGCAGACGGCCCCCGGCCTGCGCACGGGCGTGCTCAGCGGCCCGAGCTTCGCGCAGGAAGTCGCC
>Ga0105242_10003071_pt1 | contig 13040 bp, 10 predicted proteins | sample KBSM24metaG_FD_81521 | JGI IMG/M metagenome (GOLD analysis project Ga0105242, IMG submission 81521) | Miscanthus rhizosphere microbial communities from Kellogg Biological Station, Michigan, USA - KBS M2-4 metaG | ecosystem: Host-associated > Plants > Roots > Rhizosphere > Soil | place...
ACGCAGATCGCGGAACCTGAGTCCGTGGTCATCAGGTTCGGTTTCTTTTTCTGCGAACAAAAAGCCCCACCAGCGGATCGGTTACCGTCTCCTGATTAGCGGTCGCCCGCCCCGGCACCGCCCCTCCGAACCCGCCCCGGAACCACAACGCAGATTTTAAAAATACAAACATGATCAAAACGTTTCTTTGCCTTGTTATCCTGGCCAGCTTTTCCAGTGGGCTCCTGGCCGCCGATCCTTCGAAAAAGAAGTCGAGTAAGAATTCCAAAAAGGCCGATGCGAACTCGGCGAAAATTGTGCCGGCCACGCCGCTCGCTTCGGGTTGGTCGTTGGTGAATGGAGTCTGGCTTCATTCCGACGGCTACAAATTTGTGAACGGACAAGTCGTGCGCAGCAGCGCGCAGACTCATATGCCCGCTCCGAAACCGCCGACGCAAGCCGACCAGCAGGCCGCGACCGCGAAAAAGCCGGCGGCCAAAACGCCTGCGCAAATCGAAGCCGAGAAGGCGGCGCAACGCGAGCGCAACCTCGCTCCGCGCCCCGCCTCGCAAACCGGATCGCATTTGTAAGGGAACGCAGATGATCTGATGGAGACGGCCTGACTTCAGGTCGTTGGGGGTAAGCGTAGTTTCTTCTCACCGGCACGATGTCGTGCCGGCTCCATCAACGTCGTGCCGGCTCCACTTTGCATTCGGGGTTGGTCACTGGCCGTCGCCCGTGTTTTAATTCCACGGCGCGCGGGCCTATAGCTCAGCGGTTAGAGCAGGGGACTCATAATCCCTTGGTCCCAGGTTCGAATCCTGGTGGGCCCAGCCCGTAGGCCTTCGGGGCTGGCACGCCGCTGTGAAGCAAAATCGGGCTCGAGCACTTTTGTGCCGCCAGCCGCAGTCGAGTAGCGACTCGGCCCGGCGTTACCGGCATGGCCGCGCGCGCTATTCTGCGGAAGAGGCAGAACTCCGGTCAGAGGCCCGTGTTGTCGACGTCCCAAGGTTCGACACTGGAATCGGTCATGCCCGCTTTGTAGGCGACTGCATTGAAATACGCATACTGACCATTCCCAACTCCCAAGGGCCCGTAGTACACCTGGCAATTAATCGGAGTCGAGCCGTCGTGGGTCGGGACAGGGGGCGGGCCATACGGCCATAGGCTCCTGGTGTAAAAGATCGTTGCTCCGCTGGTAGCGGTGGTTATCGAGACATAAATCGTATTCGGATGGTGACCTGTCTGCGTAAATTCCGGCATCTCGACCTGGTCGGCCAGGACAGAGGAGGTGGAGAATAGAATCAGCGCCAGCGCTGTGAGCGACGCACTAATCGTGTGCCAAATGGATTGGGGTTTCATGATAACTGACTCGCTTTCTTGGTGGGGTTTAACTACGCTTTCCACTCTGTTCCGGGGTTTTTAGAACAGAACGGTTTTCTCCTTATGAATACGACGTTGGCCCCGTAAAGTTCCCACGTTGCTTCGTAGGCTCGCGCCCAGCAGCCACGTTCAGCGCGTGCGCCAGGCGCTCAAATTCGAAATACGAAAAACAATTTTCGAATCACCGAATATCCCAGTTTTGAAATTTCGGATTTCGCCCTTTCGAATTTGTTTCGAGTTTCGATATTCGGATTTCGAAATTTCCCCTAAAACATTCCTGTGCGACGCGCCGTCCTCGCGATTGTTGAGATCGTAATTCTTTCCGCGCTCATCCTCGCCACCCGGTGCGCGAACTACGGCGACGTTTTCGTGAACGGTGAAATCTTCTTCAGCGATGCGGATTGCTACGCGCGGATGACGCGGGTCCGGATTTGCGTCGAACATCCGGGAATAATTATTCGTCATCATTCGTTCGAGAATTTTCCGGAAGGAACGACGCCGCACACGACGGCGCCGCTGGATTATTTGATCGCGGCGCTGAACGTGGCGCTGAAGCCGTTTACCAATCGCGCGATTGACCTGGCGGGAGCGATCGTGTCGCCGCTCCTGGCGCTGCTCACCGGCTGGTTCCTCTGGTGGTGGTCGTGGCGGACCCGGCTCCCGTATCGAAGCGCGATGCTTTTGATTTTCGCGGTGAGCCCGATCCTGGTTCACGGGACGGAACTCGGACGGCCCGATCACCAATCGCTTTTGGTCGGGCTAATCGCGGTGGTGCTTTGTGCGGAATGGTCGCTGAGGGAGGTGGAGGCGGTCGCGAAACAAAGGTCGCTCCCACATTGGGGCTGGATCAGTGGAACGGCGTGGGGACTCGCGTTGTGGGTTTCGTGGTATGAGCCGCTGGTGATGCTTGCTGCGTTGGCGATCACGCGACTCGCGGTGGACCGGCGCAGTTTCTTCGGGCGTGAGCGATGGACGGGATGGATCATCTGCGGCGCGATTCTTTTGCTGGCGTTCGCCATCGAGCAACGGCTGCCGCAGTGGCCGCAGAATAACGAGCTGTTCTCTCGCTGGTCGAAAACGATCGGCGAACTGAGTCCGGTCTCGTTGACCGACAGAATTTGGATGAGATGGGCGGGTTTGCTCGTGATTCCGTTCCCGGCGTTGCTGTGGATCGCGCGCCGCGAGAAGCGCCGGATCCCGATGTTCCTCGTCACGCTTCTCGCAGCGACGTTCGCGCTCACCCTGTGGCAGGCGCGCTGGGGCTATTTTTTCCTGCTCGTCTTCGCGCTGATCTTGCCCCTGGCGCTGAACACGTTTCGAAGCCGGATCCTCGGCGGCGCTCTCTTTGTTGTTTCGCTTTTCCCGATTCTCCAGGAGTGGGACGAGCGCCTTTGGCCGGATGACGCGCGCCGGGCTGCGCTGATCGAGCAGCGGATGGAATCGCTCGCGTTCCGCCAGATCGCCCGGCAAATCGATGGTCCTTTCCTTGCGCCCTGGTGGTGGAGCCCGGCGATTGCCTATTGGTCGGGGCAACCCGGCGTGGCCGGCTCCTCGCACGAAGCTTTGCCGGGGATTGAGACCAGCGCATGTCTGTTTTTGGCGGGCAACCCGGAGGCGGCTCATGAGATTTTGGCCAAAAACCAGGTGGCCTGGGTGGTGGCCTACGATGCCGACCGGATCACCGCGAATTCATCGGCAATTCTCGGCGTTCCGCCCCCGAATGATCCGCTCGGCCGGGTCTTGGATCGCACCCCCAGCCAGGCTCCGCCGGCGCTCCAGCTTTCGGGCCAGAATTCTGCCGCAAAACTGTTTCGGGTTCGATTTTTTCAGGAAAAATAGGATTTCCACAGCTAATCCGTTGACAGTCTGAAGCGCGCTAACCATAATGCCCGCCGTGCTGAAGAAATTCATTCCGCAAAAGCCCATGTCGTCGATCGGAGAAGGATCGTTAAGCGCGGGCACTGAGGAGAACAACAATGGTCTCGCTCCGCGCGAAGAACCAAGAGCAACACCAACAATCGATCCAAAAAAATATATGGCTGAACACTCAGGCAAAGACATCCTGTCGAGCGACGTTGAAATCGAAGGCTCGATCAAATTCCAAAAAGAACTCCTCATTGACGGCAAGGTGAAGGGCGAAATCATTTCGGACGGCATCCTGACCATCGGCGAGAACGCGAACATCAACGGTGAGATCAAGACGAAGTCGATCACCGTTTATGGCAAAGTGCTCGGCAACATCACCGTGGCGGAACGCTGCGAGCTGAAGAGCCGTTGCACGCTGCAAGGCGACCTGAAGGCGGCGCGTCTCGTCATCGAGGAAGGCGCAACCTTCATCGGCAAATCCGAGGTCACCAGCGGCGGCGCCAACAAGGCCGCGGCGTCGACCCCGGCCCGTCCGGAGATCGTCCGTAATGAAGAGCCGGCGGCGCCGGCGAAATCAGCTTTCGGCGCTCGAGTGTAAGTAACCAGTCACCTCTCGCTCGGGCCTACAGTGGCAAAGTCGTCACCTGCAAAAGTCAGTGTGGATTGTCCACATTGTGGCTTTAAGCAGATGGAGTATGCCGCTGCCAAGAGCACGATGTGCCGCCAGTGCGGCTCGCATTTCGCGCCTTCGGCGCCGAAGCAGGAAGTGCGTCTTCGGCCCAGGGAAGAACGGGTCGAGGCCTCTACGGCTTCCACCGATGTGTCGTTGCGCCACAAGCTGGAGGGACTTTGGGGCAAGCACCATAACTCCGAGATCGAATGCTTCGAGTGCAAGGCGAAGCACGAGGTCAGCTCCGCGGCCGCTTCGAGCTTTTGCCCGAAATGCAGCACCCACGTCGACCTGCGCAATTACAAGATCACGACGAGCTTCAGCCGCTCGATCAAGACCCAGGGCGAGGTCCACGTCACCCCGAAGGGCGACCTGAGCAGCACGAACGTCACCTGCCGGGCCGCGCTCATCGAAGGGAAGATGCGCGGCAATATGAATTGCGTCGGCACGGTCACGATCAATTTCGTCGGCAAGATTCCCGGCCGCGTGACGGGCGAGCACGTTTTGGTCGAGCGCAAGTCGGACGTGCATTTCTTCCGCCGCGTCCGCGTGAAGAGTATCGAGATTCGCGGGAGAATGACGGGGGAGATTATTGCGGAAGGCACGGTCGTGATTCATCGCAACGCGTTGCTCGACGGCAACGTCACGGCGAAATCGATCTCCGTGGAAAAAGGCGGCATCTTCATGGGCCAGCTGATTATCGGCACCTCGGGCCTGGAGCAGGCCGAGCTCTTGCCGGAAACCTCGGCTTCCCCAGCCGTAGCTGCTACTTCCGATAAGGACGAAGTCGCACCGGGAGCGGTGCCGCATCCATTGCCCGCGACCTAGCCGGGCTCAATGCAAAAGCTGCGACCACGCAGTCCCTACGAACGGTTGGGCGGATACGTGCATCTGCCCCGGCTGATCGATAAGGCGAAGTTGCACAGCAAGGGATTGCTCGACGGCTACAATTACAAGACCGTCGGTTTCGATAAACATCTCCTCGCTTTCCTGCGCCTCGACCCCGACAAATTCGAGGAAGCCGCCAATCGCCTCGACGATGACAGCGCGATCCTCGAGTGGGTGAAAAAGAACGGCGCCCAGCATTCGCCGGAGACGATTGAGCATTGGAACGAGACCATGATCGCGCGCCATCCCGATACCGCCGCGAAGAAAGCGCGCTTCCTTCATTTCCTGAAAGAAGCCGGCGGCGCCGGCCGCAAAGATATCAAGACCTACTTCGACCTCATCGAGTTCGATGAAGGACGTTTGAAGTAGGGACCGCGCGTTGCCTCAACTGGAGGGACGGGCGCTGTCCCGTCCCTTGCCTACAGGGACGCCACAGCGGGCGTCCCTCCATTATTTGAATCGCGCCTTCAGCGCTGATTTCTTGGCGGTCGGAACCTGGGGCGTTGCCCCAGGCTAGGGTGAATCGCGCCGTTGGCGCTCTGCTCTCCTGGAGGGACGGGCGCTGTCCCGTCCCTTGTCTATCGGGGACGCCACAGCGGACGTCCCTCCATTGTTTGAATCGCGCCTTCAGCGCTTATCTTTCCCCTCTGCCCGTGGCCCTGGGGCGTTGCCCCAGGCTAGGGTGAATCGCGCCGTTGGCGCTCTGCTCTCCTGGAGGGACGGGCGCTGTCCCGTCCCTTGTCTATCAGGGACGCCACAGCGGACGTCCCTCCATTGTTTGAATCGCGCCTTCAGCGCTTATCTTCCCCTCTGCCCGTGGCCCTGGGGCGTTGCCCCAGGCTAGGGTGAATCGCGCCTTTGGCGCTGTATTCTTGGAGGGACGGCCGATAGCCGTCCTCAACGAATCTCGAAACGGCGCTGCTCGTTATTCGATCGGACGCCCGTCGGGCGTCCCTCCAATTCGCGCCATCGCTGGCGTCAGTTTGAATCGCGCCTCCAGCGCCAACGGCGCGACTCAACTTAGCCTGGGGCAGCGCCCCAGGAACCGAACGTAAACTCTACGCAGCGCTGAAGGCGCGATTCACCCTTGTCGCGGGTAACTCACACAAACTTCGCGAAGATCTGGTTCGCTTCTTCCAGCGTCTCTTTGCTGCCGATGTCGAACCACGTCCCTTTGATCTGGAACGTCTTCACCGGCTTCCGCTGGTACAGCCACTGGATGAAACGCCCGGGCTGATCCGGATTGTTCCCGGCCGCGATATACGTCGTGAAAAGCGGAACCACCTCGCGCGAAAAATAATAAAGCGCGATTCCCGCCATCGTGTTCTTAGGATCCGGCGGCTTTTCCTCGAACTGGGTGATCACGCCGTCCGCATCGGTCGTGATGCTGGCGTATTTCTTCATCGCTTCCAGATCGCCGACATCATACGTCGCCAGCATCGCTTCCGAATTTTTCGCGGCCCGCGCGAATTCGGCCAACGGTTCGCTGAACAAATTATCGCCCGCCACCACGACCAGGTCGTCGCTGGCCAAATCGTGTCGCGTGACGGCGAGACAAATGTCGCCGATCGCCCCGAGCTTATCCGAATCATCCGTCGACCCGTCATCGATGATCTCGATGGTGAACCTCGGTTTCTTCGTGCGGTATTGCTCGGCCCAGCTCTGAAAGTCCTTCACGAATTTGCGGTTCGTTACGACGTAGACGCGCTCGAGGTCGGGGACCGGCGTGAGATTGTCGAGCACCCAATCGATCATCGGTTTGCCGGCGACCTCCAGCAGCGGTTTCGCTTTGGTCAGGGTCAATGGGTAAAGCCGGGTAGCGTAACCGGCGGCAAGAATGAGTGCGTTCATGAGCAGAAGATCGGCGGGAAACTAGGCGGAAACCGGCGCTGGGCTAGCGGATTCGATTTCTCGTCGACCGCCGGATGGGCCGATGGCGGCTTCCTGCAATTTCTGCAATAACCCGGCAATCCGCCCCGAGTCGGTGATCTTCCCGTGCGTCGTGCGGTCGGCCACGTAAAAGGTGTCGATCGCCGCGCCTTTCTCCGTGCTGATGCGCGAGAGCGCGATGGAAACGTTCTCTTTTCCAAACGCGGTCAGCAAATCGTAGAGCAAGCCGAGGCGGTCCGGCGTCTGGATTTGCACGAGCGTGTAGGCCGGATGGGTTTTGTTCTCGAGTGTGACACGGGTCGGGAAATCGAGGCCATGCCGGCTGAGGCGCGCGATCCGGCGACGGGCTCGTTCGAGGAGCGGCGCGAAATCGAAATCCGGATCGGTCAGCGCCGAGCGCAAGGTCGATTCGACCAGGGCCTGGTCCCGTTCGTCCGTCACGGCCCGGAACCGGGTGTCGCAGACGCGAAAAATGTCGAGCACCACGTTGTCGCCCCGCGTGTAAATATCGGCACTGAGAATATTCAACGGCACGACGGCGAACGCCCCCGCGATCTTCGCCAGGAATTCCTGCCCATCCCACGCACAGAACGACGCGATGCTGTGGCCCTGTTCCGGAAACGCCTGCCACGCGACCGCCGGCAGCAAAGGTGGCTCGTCGCGCAGGTAAAGATTCTCGAGAAAACGCCGGAACAACTTCAGGTGCGCCGCGATTTCCTCGACCTTGAAGGCGCGGAAATAATTGTCCGGCATGACCTCAAAATGTGCCTCGACCTCCTCGGTGAATTCATCGCCGAGCTGCGCGGTCAAGCTGCGCTGCAATTCCTCGCGCTCGATCTTGGTCTGCTCGTAGAACGCTTCCTGGTCCGACAAATATTGCGAGGTGGAATGATGCAGCTGCCAGACCAGCGTTTCCTTCCAGTCCGACCACGCATCGGCGCTCGTGCCCTGGCCATCGGCGAGGGTCAATAACATAAGCGCGTCGAGATTCGCGTGGTCCCGTACGATGCGTGCGAATTCCACGGCCGTTTCCGGGTCGTCCAGGTTTCGCTGCTGCGCCATGTTGGACAAAGTCAGGTGATGATCCACCAGCAGGACGAGCGACCGGCGTTGCGCCGCGGTCAGGCCGAGGCGCTTGGCGGCCGCCTGCGCGAACAGCGCGCTCGCTTCCGAATGCGGACGCGCGCCCACGGCCCGGCCGGTATCGTGGAGAAGAAGCGCGAGGTAGAGAACAAACGGGTCCTTGAGCTTTTCGAAGAGCGCGCGGTAAGACCGCAGCTTCGGGTTCTCCGTGTCCATGATCTGGTCCAGCTTGTCGATGCTAACCAGCGTGTGTTCGTCCGCCGTGTAGCGATGAAAAAATTCATGCTGCACCAGGCAGGTGAGCTGCCCGAACTCAGGAAGATAGCGCCCGAGGAAATCGACCCGGTGCATCATCCGCAGGACGCGGCCGACTGCGCCTTTGCGGGAAATGATCCTGCGAAAAATATCGCGCGGCTTCCGGCTCGCCCGATAGTTCCCGGTCACCAGGCCCAGGTTCCGGGTAAACAAATCCGATAAATCCGGGCTGAGCTCGAGCTGGCGTTCCTGTGCGAGCTCGAACACTTCCATCATGCTCTCCGGCGTTTTTTCAAAAACGTCCGTGCTTTCGGCATAAAGCTGTCCGTTCCGAATAACGAAGTGCCCGACCTTTTCTTCCGGCGTTTGCAGCGGCGGAAGAAAATGAAAAAGCGAACCGATCGCCATGGAAGAGCCGGCCGCGAATTGTTCGGTGATCCGTTCCGTTACGCGAAAAATATTTCGCGCGTGCCCGTAATAATCCTTCATGAGCGCTTCCTGCCGGAGCGTCCCGCGTTTGTGGACGTAACCGAGCCGCTCCGCGATCTGGTCCTGGACGTTGAAGTGAAGCGTGTCGTTGGCCCGGCCGGCCGCGTAATGAAGATCCGTCCGCAGCCGCAAAAGAAAATCGTAGGCGGCCTCGATCCGGCGCCGGTCCGGTTCGCTCAGCCAATCCTTGCCGGCGAGCTGCGTAGTGGTGAGGGCGCCCTCGTGGAAAACCGTTATCCAAACCAGATTCTGATAGTCGCGCAGACCGCCGCAGCCGCTTTTCAGGTTTGGTTCCTGGACGTAAACGCTGTCGCCATATTTGGCGTGGCGCGCGGCCTGGTCCTGCATCCGCAGCTCGACGTATTCGCGCTCATGGCCTTCGACGCAATGCGCGCGAAACGCCCCCCGGAAATTTGCCGCGAGGTCGTCATCGCCCGCAACGCGACGCGACTCGAGCATCGCGGTCTTTGTGAGCATGTCGGTGTTTGCCAGCTCGATCGCTTCGTCGATGGAACGCGTCGAGTGCCCGACCTTAAAACCAACATCCCAGAGAAGATAAAGGACCTGTTCGATGACGTGCGCGGCGTAGGGCGAAATCTCCGCCCGCTTCTCGTCGTGCAGGAACATGATGTCGACGTCGCTGAACGGGTTAAGTTCACGCCGCCCGTATCCGCCCAAAGCCATCAACGTCAGCGGGGCAGGGGAGACGCCGTGCTCGCGATCGGCCATGCTCGTCGCGGCGGCGAAGATGTGCCCGAGCAGCACGTCGATCAGCGCGACTCGCAATCCACAAATCTCCCGCCCGCCCCCGCCATAGCGATGGCGCAAAAGAAGCCGGTGCTCCTCGATCTTGAGAAACTTTTTGTAAACGGCGAGCGACTCTGCCTCCCCGAGCGCCTGCGCCGAAGTCAGTTCGCGCTCGGCATGCGCCAGGACTTTACCGAGATGGCGGTTGGCGGGCATCGGTGAATTTTCGATTTTCGATCGGCGATTTTCGAATGAGATCCGACGAGAACTTCGCCCCTCAATCGAAATTCGAAATTCGAAATTCGAAAATCCTCACAGCTCGATCGCGTAACGCTTCATCTTGTTGTAAAGCGTCGGCCGCTGGATCCCGAGGACTTGCGCGGCTTTCTTCTTGTTGCCGTGGCATTGGGCGAGCGCCTGGATGATCGCGTTCCGTTCGAGATCGTCGAGATTTTGCACGCCGCCGCCGTTGCCGCTCCGCTCGACCTGCTGCAACGCCGCGGGCAACTGCACTTCGGCCGGCAATTCTTTCACGCTGATCTTGTCTTTCCGGGCCAGGACGACCGCATACTCCATCGCGTTCTGGAGCTCACGAACATTGCCCGGCCACGCGTAATCGAGCAGTTTTTGGAACGCCTCCGGCGCGATCTCCGGCTCCGGTTTGTTCAGCTCGTCGGCAAAGCGTTTCAGGAAACTGGAGACGAGCGGTGGAATATCTTCCTTCCGTTCGCGCAGCGGTGGGATCTCAATTTGGAAAGTGTTGAGCCGGTAATAAAGGTCGGCCCGCAGCCGGTTTTCGGCGAGCGCAGTCGAGATCGGGCGGTTCGTGGCTGCGACCACGCGGAAATCGGCCTTCAACGTTTTCGTGCTGCCAAGCGGGCGGTATTCCCGTTCCTGGAGCACCCGGAGAAAACGGGTCTGCAGTTCCGCAGGCATCTCCGAGATTTCGTCGAGGAACAGCGTGCTGCCCGCCGCGGCCGCGATCATTCCCGGGAAATCGTTCATCGCGCCGGTAAACGCGCCGCGCACATAGCCGAACAGCTCCGACTCGATCATGGCCTGCGGGAACGCAGCGCAATTCAGCTTGATCATCGGTTTCTCCGCGCGGCGGCTCCGGGTATGAATGACGTTCGCGATCACTTCCTTGCCCACGCCGCTCTCGCCCGTGATCAGGACGTTGGCTTCCGACGGCGCCATCGCGTCGATCAGCTCCTGGATTTCCTGCATCGCCTTGCTTTTGAAAACCGGCGCCAGCTTCGTCTCGGCAATCTCGAGCCGTTTCTCGAGTTGCTTCGTTTTCTTGCGCAGCTGTTCGGTCTCGCGCAGGAGCGATTGTTTCTCGAGGGCTTTCTCGATCAGGCTGAGCAGCTCTTCCGGCGCGTATGGTTTGCTGATGAAATGGTAGGCGCCGCGCTTGATCGATTCGATGGCGTTGTTCAACGAATCGTGCGCGGTCAGGATGATCACCTGCGTGTCGGGATGTTCCTCCTTGATTTGCGCGAGCATCTCCAAGCCCTGGGCGTCGGGTAACTGAAGATCGAGCAGGACGACCGCCGGTGGCTTTTCTTTCAGGCGCCGCAGTCCGTAGGAAGCGGTCGCGGCGGTTTCTGTTTCGTAACCGTGCCGGCCGAGCAACGCCTCGAGCGTGAGCAAAATCGTGCGCTCATCGTCGATGATCAGGATGCGTCGGTTCTCAGCGGTCATTTTTCCCAGCGTGGCCAATTGTTGGACGGACCCGCCCAAACAGGAAGAGCAATCGACGGGCGATTACAGCTTTTCATTCACCGAAAAACGCTGTGGACGTGTTTTTTATTCCTCCGAAGGTGTGATCGGGAGGGAGACGGTCGTGACCAAGGCGGAAGCGGCCTCGTCAAAATGGGCGCCGAACTCGCCCTGGTGGGCTTCCACAATTCCCCGCGCCCGATGGAGACCGAGCCCGTAATGTCCCTGGCCCAGGGCCCGCAACGGTTCGCGCCCCCAGTTTTCGGTGGACCGGTTGAACCCCGTTTTCTTCGGCTCGGTCAGAGTGATGACGTAACGGCGGTTATCAACCCGGGCCGCCATCGAGATCTGGCCTTCGCCCCGCTCGTGGCGAAAGGCGTTGGCGAACAATTCCGAGAGCGCGGATAACAACAACTGGGGATCGATGTTCAGGGTCGCGTCTGATGGATCGACGTTCCATTGCACCTTCGCCCCCTCTTCCGGATGCGCGGACGTCACCCTGGCTTGCAGGTCCTCGAGCAGGTCGCGCGCGCCGTAGTGCATCTCGGTCAGTCGCGGCTGGCTGAGCGCGGCGGTGACTTCCTGGAGATTGGCGCCGACTTGCGCGATCATGCTGCGCAGCCGCTTGATTTCGTCGCGCACTTCGCTGTTTTCCGCGATCTCGATGAGGTAAGCCGATTGCAGCTCCGCGGCGTTGAGATGATTGCGGAGATCGTGGGCGAGCTGCCGAATAAACTTCACCACCTCGGGCATGGAGACCTGAAGTGGCGGGGTTTCGACGGAGGATTCGGAGGCAGCGGCCATTGGGAAGAGAAAATCGTAGCGCAACCGGCGGCGAGCGCCAGTAACAACGGCCTGAAGTCAGGCCGTCTCCGGTGGGAAGAAAAATTTCACGCAAAGGCGCAAAGCGGGGAGGGAGCACTTGGCCCCGCAAACCTTTGCGTCTTTGCGCCTTTGCGTGACACCTTCCATGGAGGGACACCCGATGGGGGGCCCAACGACGGACGCCGACCAACCAGTCGTTGAATCGCGCCTTCAGCGCTTGACGGGGAGGATGGCGGCGGAGCCTGGGGCGTTGCCCCAGGCTGAAATTGACGTCGCGCCTTTCGCGCTTCCAAAACCGGGAAAATGACTCACGCAAAGACGCAAAGGCGCAAAGGGGGACAGAACCGTAGTAACAGCCAACCTTTGCGACTTCGCGCCTTTGCGTGACAACTCTTTTCTGATTCGAGGGCGGGCATCGCCCGTCCCTCCAGAGCGCTGAAGGCGCGTCGTCAATCTAGCCTGGGGCAACGCCCCAGGGATTCGATCGCGGTTAGGCCAAGCGCTGAAGGCGCGACTCAAATCACGGATTGGCCGCGAGATGGCGGAGGATGTGGAAGACGTCTTCGGGATCGGCGTCGAGTTGTTGCGCGATTTCCTCGGGCGTCTTGAGTTTGCCGTCGGCCAGGACTTTCTTGACTCGCGCCTGCAATTCCAGGATGCGAGTCGCCGCTTTCTTGCCCGCTTCCACGCCGGGCTGGTGATACGCGTTGATGTTGACCAGCGAGGCGTAAAACCCGACCGCGCGTTCGTAGAGCGCGATCAACGCGCCGACATAAAACGCGTTCACTTCCGGAATGCTCAGCGTGATCGATTCGCGTCCGCTCTCATACAGCGCGGTCCGCGTGCCGCGCAGAAACCCGTGCAGGTAATCACCGCTGGTCACGCCCTCTTCCACCTCAAAGCGCGCCGCGTCACGGTCCTTGTCCACTTCAATAAACGTCACGAAAAAATTCGGCACGCCGTCGCGCAATTGCTGGACGTAAGCATGCTGGTCGGTTGAGCCTTTGTTGCCGTAAACCGCGATCCCCTGGTGGACCACGTTGCCTTCGAGGTCTTTCTCCTTGCCTAACGACTCCATTACCAGTTGCTGGAGATATTTGCTGAACAACATCAGCCGGTCCTTGTAGGGCAGGATGACCATGTCTTTCTCGCCCCGCCCGTTCCCGGCGTAATGCCACATCAACGCGAGGAGCATGGCCGCGTTTTTGCGGGCATCGGGCGCGCGCGTTTTTTCATCCATGGC
>Ga0105242_10003074_pt1 | contig 13030 bp, 16 predicted proteins | sample KBSM24metaG_FD_81521 | JGI IMG/M metagenome (GOLD analysis project Ga0105242, IMG submission 81521) | Miscanthus rhizosphere microbial communities from Kellogg Biological Station, Michigan, USA - KBS M2-4 metaG | ecosystem: Host-associated > Plants > Roots > Rhizosphere > Soil | place...
GTTGCAGCTGTAGTCGTAGTCGGCTTAGCGGCAGGCGCCCTACTGATGCACAAAAAACCCGCTGCTAAGCCGACTACGACTACAGCTGCAACTATACACAGGAGCAGCATTTTGCGATTGTCTTTTGGCTCGGAGGCTTTAGGGGTTGCTACATCGGGCGCTGGGGTATTGTCTGTAGGTAATGTAGGCTGAGTGTTCGGCGCTTCGCTGGTAGGCATACCGGCGGATGAAGATTGGTCGTTCATAAGTTGAGGTGTCCTTTATAATTTTTTAAGAGCCTATTAGTATAAGCGGCTTTGAGCTTGAGTATAGTGCTTATGGATATTGTTGTACAGAATGATATTTTTCTACAATAGTTCGTGTACCGGCCCGATTGATCTGTCGGTATTGACTACGGGTGGCAAAACAGGCCGTAAGGGTATTGCGTCGGTTTGGCGGTGCGTGGGTAACCGACCTGCCGCAGAAGGCCGTATGTCATATACAGATCCTGACATTTTGTCTCGGCTTGCGTGTCCGGTAGCCTTGGGTATTCCCATGCAGGCTGTTGCCACAAGGTAGCACTCCTGGGGTATGCAAACACTACGCCTTCGACGTAAAGAGATAGCCGGTAGAGAGTGATCTTTACGACCGAAGTATCGTATTATGGACGTACATGAAAATATTGTTTGAGTTTTCTCGAGGTGGCCTGAAAGAGCACCGAAGCGCTTTTGAGCTGCTTCGCGCGTCTATCGTCGCTGGCGGGCATGTGCTCACAAATGACCTAGTGCAAGATTCTACGCCTAATCCAGACGTATTACCTGACGATATTTATAGTCGGTTGCGGAAGGCGGTTGTGGAGGCGGATTGTATTATCATCGAAGGTAGTGTAGTAAGTTTAAGCCTTGGTTTCGTACTCACCGAGGCAATCCATGCCGGAAAGCCAGTTCTTTTCTTGATACATGCCAATAGCTTGACGCAGCGTAACCGGTTCATTAGCTCAATTAGGTCGAAGCTAGTTACCTATAAAAACTACCGGACCGATGAAGAACTTACCTCGTTTTTGCGTACGTTTTTGCGTCACCATAACTACATTAAAACGCGGTTCAATCTGGTTCTTTCCAACGAGCTTAATAGCTATATAACCATTCACAGTCGTGAAAAAAATATTTCAAAGACGGAATACATCACCCAAATACTCGAAGAATACCGCAGAAAGCAAGGGTAGTCGTGGTTGTTTTTATGGTGCGCAGTAGCTACGCATAAGAACCCTGTTCCTATATGGTGTAGTTATTGTGATAGTAGGGGGATGGCAAAGCATAGCACACAAAGAGTTTTGAGTGAGGTGACTCAGAAGTTGGCTACTATTGTGGTTGGCCTTGGCAGGCAATCATTGTCCGACCACCTACCGACGTTACTACGCAGCCAGGACGTTACCATAGTTGGGGTGTGTGATATCAGCCCGGCAGCTTGCGCGGTGTTTCGGCAAAAATTCCCTGAATTGCGGGATATTCCAATCGAGACTAGTCTGGATAAACTGCTAGACAAGACGGAGCCTGCGGTGGCAATTGTGGCTGTTCCTCACGATAGCTATTTGCCTATCGTGACACGGCTCTGCGAACATGGCGTTTATTTTCTAAAAGAGAAACCGCTCGCGCGTAACCTTACCGAAACGATGGCAGTGTTAACGATTCCGCATTTTTCGCACTACGGCCTGATTGCCGCACAGCGCTGCTACAGTACGGTCTACCAGCAAGCAAAAGAGTCAATGGCATTACTCGGCACGCCTTACCTGTTTCATGGAGTGTACACGCTGCAGGTAGATATGTCGGACATCGGCTGGCGAGGCAGTAAAGCACGGGCCGGTGGGGGATGTTTGATTGACATGGGCTACCACCTGGCGAATCAGCTAGTATGGTGGTTTGGAATGCCGCAGGACGTGCATGCGCATTTGTCCAACTTAGCAGTTCCGCATAATCAGTATGATGTGGAGGATAGCGCAACGGTCCTATTTCGCTATGCTAGTGGCTTGCACGGTACATTGTTGGTATCACGCGCTGCAGGTGAGAAACGGGAGCAATACGAACTGTACGGATCAGAGGGTTCGTTGATAGGTGATAAGGCGGGGTTTGTGATACGTGACCGTGACGGTACTGTATTGAAGCGAGTAGTTCAAAGAGATACTGCCGAGATGTTGGATGGCCAGCTATCATTTTTTATCTCTAGGGTGCGCTCCGGCCAGGGTTTTACTGATGTCCAGCAGCGCCATATTGCCACGATGAAATTTATGGATCGCTGCTACACAGCAGCTGCTCCTGCCAAGGTATCAGTTAAAAGGACTCCTTATGTATCGGTATAAGTGGCCACATATCACCCAAGCTACTAAAAAAGCTGTACAACGCCAGCTAGATACAGAAGAGATATCTATTTACGATGGTTCCGGTATATTTACCGTCTTCGAGGCTGCGTATGCGACATCACTTGGCAGGAAGTATGCTCTGGTGGTCAGCTCTGGTACGGCGGCACTGCATACCGCAATGGTTGCGGCGGGCTTTGGCCCAGACGATGAAGTCATATGCCCGGCTTACACTTTTTTCGCGAGCGTAACACCAATCTTCCAGACGGGTGCAGTACCTATACTATGCGACGCGCAGGCAGATGGAAATATCGATCCGCGCAAAATAGAAGCGCTTGTGACTCCCAAAACAAAAGCAGTGCTTGTTACGCACATGTGGGGCATGCCCTGTGATATGGATGCCATAGTCAAACTTTGCAAGCGGCATAGCCTGACGCTTATTGAAGATTGTTCGCATGCGCATGGTGCAATATACAAGGGAAAACCGGTAGGTTTCCATGGTGACATAGCAGTATTTAGCTTGCAGGGGCAAAAGATCGTTACGGGTGGCGAAGGCGGTATTCTACTTACCGACAGCACGGAGTTCTACGAGCGTTCGCTGTTATTTGGACAGTACAATAAACGGTGCAAACAAGAGATACGTCCCCAGTCACCCTATTACGAATATGCTACGACGGGCTTTGGCTTGAAGCTGCGTGCCCATCCGTTTGCGGTCGCTATGGCGAATGAACAGTTTCAGCATCTTCCGGAGTGGCACACTACAAAGCAGCGGCACGCGCGTTATTTGAACGAGAGGTTGGCGGCATACGATCAGTTAGTATTACCCGTTCCGCGGCACCGGAACGATGAGCCGAGCTGGTATGCCTACACTTTTCGTATTAAACCGGGTGCGCTCACCCTATCTACACAGGAATTTTGTGCAAAACTCAACAAAGCGGGGCTAGTTGAGGCCGACATCCCTGGTTCTACCTGCCCACTCAATTTACTGAAACTCTTTCAGGCGCCAGCGGTACTATTTCCCGCCTACAAGGGCAAGGTGGCATACCGACCGGGGGATTTTCCTATGGCGGAGGCGTTCTATGCTAGTGCCATCAAGCTGCCTATAGATGTCTATGACACGGCGGAATACCGGGCTGTACTCGATGAGTACGTGTCTATTATCGCCGATGTTCTAGGGCGCTATCGAAAGAGGCCAGCATGAGTACTGCCTCGTTGCAGCTGACAAGGCTTGACGCCGAATGCAAAGAGCTGGTGGAGGTTGCGAAGACAACGCTTGAAAAACACTTTGCGGTCGGTCGTCACCACGTCGCTTGTGCTCTAAAGACAAAGACGGGTCGGATATATCCTGGCATACAGCTCGACTGTGCTGGTTTTGACACCTGTGCCGAGCCAATCGCTATTGCTGGCGCCTGTCTTGCCGGAGACGATGCTCTACGTCTGATTGTAGCACTACTGAAAAACCCGGAAACAGGTAAGGTAGACGTCATCAATCCTTGTGGTAACTGTCTGCAACACTTTTTGGTCTTCGCTCCGCATATAGAAGTGCTGACACAGACCGCACAAGGTCTGCGTAGATTGCGATTGCAAGAATTACTCCCTTATCCTTACGGCAAATAACAGGCTTGTGGGTGTCGAAGTCGACCAAACAAGCAGACTTTTGATAGTGCTTGTGTATACTTGAGGTATCATTCTGTTACAGGCCTCTTTTAGAAAGGAGCAAACTTGCAATGCCAAAGGTAGCAAAGAAAACAACTGGTGTGCGCGTGGGAACGGGTAACAGTCGGAAGTCCGGGTCTGATCTGAATAGAACTAAGTCGTGGGTGTTGGCGGGGGCGTTCGTACTGGTCTTTGGTGGCATAGGTGCCTATCTTGTCTCCTTGAGCAACGCTGCTACTGCGCCAACTGTTGTTGCACCGGTATATACGTCTGCCACGCATCCCTATATAGGACTCACCAAAATGGTTACGTTAAAGGCAAACCAGAAAGCGTATCTATACACTACGCCTCTGATTGCCAAGGTTACTAGCTGGGGTACAGGCAAGCCCACAAACGTTGGCACCTCAACGTCAATCATTTGCACTAACTCCGCAGGTGTCGTCAAAGTAAACGCCACGCACGGCCAGAACATCGTACGGTCCGAAATTATTCGTCCGATGGTGCGCGCTATGCTCGACCCGGGGGCAGCCGGAACCTACCGGTGCAAGCTGGTGTTGTATGCATACAGCACGGTAGCCGCACCTGGCATGAAGGCAGCACTATATCCATTGGGCGGCTATGCTTCTGCAATTCAGGTCAGCCTTTCTGATGGTGATGGTAACGCAACCTGGGCTGACACCAGGGCAGACTCAGGTGGTCATGCTGGATACAGCCTTAACCCTAATGGCACAGTGATCAACTATCTTCAGAAAACCCTGCCAATCCCTCGCGCTGCAACTACCACAAGTTGGTTCGTGGTGGTGGATAGTATGATTAGCACCTGCACGAGGCTTAGTGGGTACCCACCCCTGTGTAACGCTTCGTCGACCGGGGTGGCCTCATCAACCGTGCAGACGCAGATACTCATCCAGCCAACCAAGGCTGACGGCAGTTCTTGTGGTGCAAACATGTTTACGTCCACGGCCGTAAAAACTATCATTCCCGATGCCACGCACCACCGTACTACGCCCAATAGCGTGTCACTTTCAGGCGATACACTGCGGGCACTTCCGACTGCTTGCACAGTGGCCAAAATCAAACTGCAGGCTAAGGTGATGGCCGGTGACTATGCAGTCGCTCACACGGGGTACAACTACTCACACGCCTTCGCGTTCGTAGTAAAATAAAACTAACCGTCCGGCCACCACAGACTCTAAGTCACGGATTCAATTCTAGATGGTTGAGGGTTGGAATCATCAGTATTTACATACGGAATGTCCAGTTTGGTATGTAATTAGTCTTTAGGGTACATACGTCAGGGGTATGTAGTTGGGTGGCATGTCTTCTACTGCTCGTCTTTCGCCACCATGTGGCTGAGCGTATGGATACACAAACGGCTGTAACTGCTTCCGATCCATGAGAGCTTGATACTGCTTGGCGTGAGAGCTGACAGCAAGAGCCCGTCTAAGCAGATTTGGCGGTACTACCACCAACTGAGTCGCTGTCGTGCGACATACAATTTCCGGTTCATTGGGGCGGAAGTTGGGAGCCCAAGGGCCGCGTTGTAATTCCGGAGCCTTGGGTACTGGTATGTAGGGTGCGACGGATCCCTCGTAGATTATGGGTGCAAGGTCGGGGTAAGTCTGAATAGCTTTCATAAAACCTTCGGCATGCTGTGACGGTACCGACAACGTTGTGACTAAGGGTGAACCGTCAGTACGTGAGCTACGCGTGTCCTTGCCTCCTACTTGCCATTGCACTATTGCAAAACTAACAAACCCCTTTCCAGGCTGTATTGGCTCGGTCACGAGGAAGTTAGTGCCCAGATATTTAGACGGTGTTCTACCGTCACCCGTAGCGCTCTCATGGTCCGTAAGAATTTTTACGAGTCTCATCGCATCAGATTCTCCGTTGGCCTGCCTACCAGTATGCACACCTGGGTGCTGTCGTCCTGCCTTATCTTCTACTACCATAAAATCACCATCAGGGGATCCAAAAAATTTGCCTTCCAATGTAGCGTTGCATTGGTCTGCAAAGCGTACCCACCCTCCCAGCCAGCGTTCCATTTGCTCTGCGCTTGCGTTCGGGCCTTCCTCTATAAGATTTCCATGATTGGGGGCTGTTTGATTAGGGTGGCTCATATTAGCAATTATAGCAGGCAGTGCATTTAGATTCTTGATATATTGAAACAATGACGATTGGACTATACGATTTCAGCGACGAGCGGTGTGGCTAGTTGTTTATAGTCAGTCGATTTTATTGCAATCGAGCAAGTACGGCCTGCGTTGAAAATGATCTTTTCGTTTTTGTATAGTGTTGGATCGGTCAACACGCTCAGCCCAAACAAGTTGCCGAAGGGCGGTACTCCACCTGGTTTAACGCCATCCGTTATGCTTTCAACCTCTTCTTCAGTAGCAAAACGCAGGTCTTTAGAATGCAGGATTGCTTTGGCCTTAGTACCGTCAAATCTTCTATCAGCTGGCATGACGAGCATAACGAATTTCTTGCCCTCGCCGCTGACTTTGGCACGAACAATAATAGCTTTGGCACCTTGTTGCAATGTGTACCCTGGGCGAAGAACTGCCGCTTCTTCACTTGTGCGTACTGGTTCGTGCTCAAAAGTTTCATACCAGTAATTGTGGCTTTTCAAAAGATCAATGATCTGCTGGCTTATTGGATGTTCGCCCATAGGAACAGCATAACAAACACAAATAGAGAAAGGAATTAAACCAAACTTTTGGAGACAGAATATGACCAAAACGCAAAAGACGCTATGCTGTGACGTACTTTCGAATTAACCCTCTATCGAGCCGGTATCGTGCCAACGCTTATATGGAGTTGTTGGTCGCTGTAGTAAGTAATCTCGACATTAAGCTTAGCATTATCTTCAATGCGATCAGCCCCGGCCTCTAACGAATCATTTTGGAAGCCCCGGGAGGCAAGAATACTGGACAGAGTAGAGAAACTGCGGGTGTCACCATTTGAATATACGTAGTTCCACGCTTTGCCTTGGCCTGTCATAGCGTTCGTGCCGTAGTTTTTTGAGATCAAATGAAAACTAGGGGGGAGGTCTAGCTGATATTCAGTGCCGCTCCGGTGGGTCGATGCATGTCTAATAATGAGCACTCCGCTAGTGGACAAGGTGGCTAGTACCAGTAAAAATGCGACGTATTTCGTGATTGTTTTGGGCTTTTGTTCTATAGACATACTTGGATTTTAGCATGAGGCTAGTGTTTGTGCCTCGTAAAGAACACTAACCGAAAGTCAAAATTCGTAGATACAAAAACAGCTCCGCAGAACTGCAAAATGAACTTTGTTCTAAATGGCTGGGAACAAGACCCGCAGGTGGAACGCCCGTACATAAGTGCGGTACGCGTCACGGGCAAACTAGAGTGTCTCGGGCTATGTTATGAAAATGGCAGAGTCATTGCCGATGCAGAATAGTGTTAATTAAGGGCAATGGTATAGTTACGCACAGAAATCAACGACCATGACCGTACGGTCATCATTGGATTTAGTAGATAGATATTTCTTCCATTTGTCAGGGTCTCCTTTTTCTACGCGTGCGTGCAGTTTCTCGAAAGCATCAATAGTCGGCTCGGGCGGTACGGCATAATAGCCGTCAGTATATATCTCTAAAGTTACTACTTTGGAGCGCTTGAACATGAATGTTCTGACAAACCTATCCGGAACGGGGGTGCCGTTAATCTCACCATAGCCTACCGGGGAGTCTGCATTGTTTCGATACCTATGTTCTGTTTCGAGCAGGGGTAAGATATATTCTCGACCTCCGGTAACATCTCCAGTCGCCCGTATATATTGCGCTCTCGTTTGTGCCATAAAATCGCAAATCAAAGGAGGATTTGAGTATTCAGCCTGTCCATTTACACGAAACGAAGTGTCGCCTACTTGGGTAATAATAATTTCGTCGTTTACTATGCGAGCGCACACCATAACGGCGCCAAACTCTACGTCATTGCTAAGCGCGCCAAGCTCTTTGCGTTGAGACAATAGAGCGGCCGAAAGTCTGGCTACCAGTTCGGTGCCGCTAAGCGTGCATTCCAAGGCAGTTCGTACTAGTAGTTTGGATGCTATTTCGCCGCCCGTCTTACCATCGTACAAAGCGTCTTTCTTACTAGTGCTGCCGTCGCAAACAATAAAAGAAGTCTCGGTGTGACCGTATGCATCTTCGTTCCTAGGCGGAAGTTTGCCCTTGGTAAAAACAGTAATCCTCATGCTCGCCTAATCTTCCCATTAATTCCGTAGCGGAGAACCTGTATGATTAACCAGTATATCAGTAAAAATGGCCAAACTAGTGAGTTACTGTTAAGCACGCAAAGTGCCCCAGAACGGCAAAAAGCACTCCATTTCTGTGACACGTTTTATATCTGTTATTCTAGACACTCGCGCCCGCTATGCCCTGGCTACCTAGGGTACGGAGGCGAAGCCTTCGAATAGCTTCTGCCAAGTCCTTATCATCGACTTCGTGTATGTTGTCGAATGGTCGAGCTGCAGCATAAAGCTCGGCGTCCTGTATGACGTCGTGTAAGTTCTGCGGATTACGTTCCCGCCGTAGCAGTCCCGCCCACTGCGTATCTGCTGCTGCATGCTCCTCTACTATACGTGCAGCCACGTCTGGCCGCATGAGGATAGTTGCTCGATAAGATCTTGCCATCGTATCGCGCTGACCTTGCAAGTATGTCATATAGGACGGTTCCAACTCGCTTAGCCTGAATACTGTGCTGTTTCCGGCTTTGACGAGTGGATCAATAGCTCGCGCTTTGAGTGGTGGCAAATGTAGTATCAACCCTCGATCGTCCCATCGCATAGCCTCTACAGCGACCGCATCAATCTCCTCTATGACCACATTTGCAGGATAGGGTCTACCGAAAGCTTCACTTTGCCAGGCATATGACTTAAGTGGGTCGGGAAACTCGGGGAATTCCCATCCTGATTCCTCGATTCCCCTAAACACATGATTCAGATCATCACGACGTGCCTCAATAAAAATCCTTCGCTGCATAAGAGCCGTTTGTCGCATAACGCTCTCTAAATGCAGCATATCCCAAGAACGAAAGTGAGCAGAAAAGTCGGTATCTATACCGTAGAAAGCCTCACGTGGATGCATACCATTCCAGCGGACCTTCTCTATTGCCGATGACCTAACTGTACTCTGAAACAGCTGCAACTGCATACGGTGTATCGGGTGTGACCAATGTTCGGTAGGCAGCAGGCTAAATCCGGCCGCGAAGTAGCGCGCCATCTGCTGATCCTTCATGAGCAGCTGACCTTCTCCGTTAATCTCAAATACAGATTGCGGATTTTCCAATGCCTGTAGACACATATGCAACGGTATGGTTGGTACGCCCCAGCGTAGTATTTCACGAAAGCCATAGTCTACTCGGTCGACACACAGGTCTGGCGACGGGCATTCCACCCAGTCTTTTACATCCGGAAAAACTGTCTCCTCAGTTGTAAGGCCGTACCGTCTCAAAATCCCGTCTATACCCGAAACGTGCAATATATCCTTAAGGTCCTGGTCGTGCAGATCTTCGCCGCCATTAATTCCTTGAAACACCCAATCCCCCAGGTGTGAGAAAGCTGTATGTCCCACGTCAGACAATAACGTACGCAGCTGCAGAACCGCCTTTTGGCGGTCATCAATGTCTTCGCGACCTTCGAGCATCTTACGCACAAAGACTGTGCTTCCCCAAGCGTGCTGCCATCTAGAAAAATACATGCTGTTCGGCATAGTGGCATACTCAACCCCCAACGTTAGTTGCTCAATGGCTTGGAGGCGGCGAAATAGCGGCGTACGTGCCAGTTCCAGCAGTAGTGGATCATACGGCTTATCGCCAATATACTCCTCACCCCACACCGGGTCGCTGATATGCATATAGCTGTCGCCTAGCTCGTACGTCGCCAGGGCCAGATGTTGGTCTATAGAATAATCACGTTCACGCTTGCCTAGCAAACCGGACGCAATCCTTCCACTAGGTGCACTCAAGTAATCGAGCTCGGCGGCTGGGTCGTTATTGGGAAAACGTGGCCTTGGTTCTTGCATGCGGAATCTCTTAGTTATTCATACCGCTTTAGGTGCGTCATACACCGGGGTTTATGTTCATCGGCACCTCTCTACTCAGTATCATTACTGTAAAACAATAAGCGACGAGGGACAAGTGTTGTCCGATGGGCTCAAACCTATTTACCCATGGCACACAGGCCAACTTCCATTTGCAAGTAAATAGAAGCTACCAATTGGGCTGCATGTGCTAAAGATCGGCCGCCGCTCTCCACCATAAAGGATTCGAACCCTTACACATATAAAATTCTACAAAACAAAAAAGTGCCCCATTTCTGGAACACTTTCGTATCTGTTATCAAAAATAGCAGGGGAGAGCTGACGGATTCCGAACTACAATAGCTTGCGAAGCTCTGCGATGTCGCGTATCTGCCACTTGTCCTTTAGTGTGAGCATTTCTTTATTGTTTATGATTGCCTGTTTTGAGAGTAACGGCAAAGTAAAATCTTCGAAATCTGTGAACTCGATTGGCGGAAAGTCGGTTTGATAGAAGGGTACATACGTTTTCTTATCTTGATTGAATATCTTTAGGTCGGCCATAGGGCAAATATCTATGATCTGATCTTCATAGATAAGTTCAAAGTTGTAGTTGTCGTAATTCTCATCAACGAAATGCTCCAAGGGCTGGGAAATGGACGACTCGACATCTTTCATAAAATGCTTAAACTCGGATGAATCTTTACTGGTGTCCAGGTCAATATCAATGTCGGTTAGCAATCTATCTATTCCGTAGACGTAGCACGCAAAGCCACCAGTAATGACCCATCTAAACTTGTACTTTTCAATAATTGGGACGATGAATTTTAATGCCGACTTAGCCTTTTGGTGTTCTTCTGCTTTAACGGTCATAACGTAAACTATAACAAAAGAAGACTGTCTAAGGTGAATGGAATAAACAAAAACGCCAACAATACTGTTGATGCGTTGTACAAGTTTGGCTAGGGCGGATATATCAGGTAACAAAGATCTGCCCGAAAATATACATGGCACAGACTTGCACTGTGTCATGTATATTGGCAGGCTATTATAGCTCTAAGCTACTGTTTCTGATTGATTGTAATGAGCTTAGCAATACCCCAGCCGATTAATGCATATATGGCGGCGGCAACTAAAATAGAAGGTTCAAAAACGGAGTGTGTTTGGCCTGTGGTGGCTTGTGTAACGCCGAATATGCTGTCAAAAGGAGCAGTCAAGACCCCCGTTACGCTGTATATAAAGGTAACAAACGGACTTGCAGTGTTGGCGCCAAATAGTTTGAGTACAAATCTAAGGGCAAGCAGAACCTCTACAATGCCCAAAATGTACCAAATTATATTCTGGAGTGTTGTTGTAGGCTCGGCAGCAGCATCGGTTTGGATGCGCTTTGTCTGCTGTTGAACCGACGCCCCAGTGGAATCAACTCCCTGTTCGTCGGTTCGCGTAACGGTCTGTTTTATATCTGCCATCTTCATCCTCCCTCAGCTAGTAGTGCTAACAGTCTACTCTCTTTACAGATAATAGATATGAGACAGATTACTGATTGAGCACATCAGCATAGCTGAAGGAGTAGCATGTAGTCCACGCCTTTGAGGGAGGCGACATTCAAAAATAGAGCGCGACATTCGAGAGGTACGCGAACACCTAGGTGGCGAGAATAACTCTAGCCAAGCGAGAAGCGTACGTTATATTTAACCCCGGATCTACGTCTAAGGTGTGGGGCGCAAGGCTGCATCGTACTGTTCTTGCGCTCTCTCTACCTCGTCCTGGTGCTTCATAGCCCACACACAAACGTCATCTAATATTTTCGTAAGAGACCGGCCTAGTGGAGTCAACGAATACTCCACCTGTGGTGGCACTACTGGATATACCGTCCGCGTGACGATTCCATTTCGTTCCAGGTTTCGCAGAGTTTGCGTGAGCACTTTTTGCGAAATGCCTCCGACTGCCCGCCTCAGTTCACTGTGCCGCATCGTTTTGCTCGACAAAATGTGAACAACCAACACGGTCCACTTGCCGGAGATAGTGTCAATGGTGTGAAGCTCTGGCAGGCGTTCCTGCGTAGTGGATTCTGTATTACGTACCATTTGGTAAGTATAGCACAATAATATGCCTACTTACAATAGATGGTTGTACCTACTATACTGCACCTACATCAATAGATACAGGAAAGAGTACAGAGGTCCAACATGGAAACCGCACAGCAATCTAAAACACTCATTATTGTCGCGAGTACGCGTCCGGGTCGCGTTGGACGGCCAATTGCTGATTGGTTCTTCGCCCAAGCCGCGAGCCAGCCATCTGGGGTGCAATTTGAGCTGGTTGATCTAGCCGACTGGAATTTGCCGTTTCTGGATGAACCAATTCCGCCCATGGCACATACGTACCAGCATGACCACACAAAACGCTGGAGCGCCAAAATTGCTGATGCCGATGGCTACATAATTGTCACACCAGAATATAACCATGGCTACCCGGCCGCACTGAAAAACGCTTTGGACTACCTGTATCACGAATGGGCTGGCAAACCTGTCGGATTTGTGGGATACGGCATGGGCGGCGGCCGTCTAGCGGTTTCGCAGTTGCAGCAGGTAGTAGAGGAACTACAAATGCGACCCTTGACTGAACAGGTGGCCATTACCTTTGAACACGATATGTTTGACGAGCACCACCAGCTAGTGGAACCGGATAAAGTATTAGCTAAGTACACGGGCGCGGCACGGATATTGGTGCAGGCAATGACCACTCAGAGTAGCCTCAATAAAAAGGAGAACGCTTATGAAACCGCTTAATAAATACGCCGGAGCCGCCGGGATATTGACCGGCGTAGCTCTGCTGTTAGAGCTCGCCTTCTTTATGGCGAGCGGCTTTACTCCTGCTGCGTTTGCAGACCCGGCGCAAGCCATTGCACTTATCCAGCATAAGGAGTCGCTATTGCGAATTGCGACCTTCTTTGGCTTTGCGGGAGCGATTGTTAGTGTGCTGTATATTGCCGGTCTGGCAAA
>Ga0105242_10003075_pt1 | contig 13016 bp, 11 predicted proteins | sample KBSM24metaG_FD_81521 | JGI IMG/M metagenome (GOLD analysis project Ga0105242, IMG submission 81521) | Miscanthus rhizosphere microbial communities from Kellogg Biological Station, Michigan, USA - KBS M2-4 metaG | ecosystem: Host-associated > Plants > Roots > Rhizosphere > Soil | place...
CAAAGGATAAAAGGTACGCCGGGGATAACAGGCTGATCCTGACCAAGAGTTCACATCGACGTCAGGGTTTGGCACCTCGATGTCGGCTCATCGCATCCTGGGGCTGGAGCAGGTCCCAAGGGTCCGGCTGTTCGCCGGTTAAAGCGGTACGTGAGCTGGGTTCAGAACGTCGCGAGACAGTTCGGTCCCTATCTGTTGTGGGCGGAGGAGAATTGAGGGGAGGTTTCCTTAGTACGAGAGGACCGGGAAGCACCGACCTCTAGTGTACCAGTTGTCCTGCCAAGGGCACCGCTGGGTAGCTAAGTCGGGAAAGGATAATCGCTGAAAGCATATAAGCGAGAAGCCAACCCCAAGATGAGTTCTCCCTGAAGACCCGTGGTAGACCACCACGTTGATAGGCTGGATGTGTAAGACGCAGCGATGCTCTTAGCTGACCAGTACTAATCGGTCGTTCGACTTGACCATATTTGTCTTGATTTGATGCGAGATACTGCAGCTGTGCCAGCTCGCTACAACCCGTATTCAATCAGCTCTTAGCTGTTAGCTCTTAGCTCTTAGGAGGCGCAATGCCACCCCAGTGCCGAGGGCGGGCGGGCCTAAGAGCTAAGACCTAAGAGCTAAGAGCCCTTAGAACCGAGACCCTCCGAAATACAGTTTCCGGTGGTCATAGAGAAGAGGTCACACCCGTTCCCATTCCGAACACGGCCGTTAAGCTCTTCATCGCCGATGATACTGCGCGGGTGACTGCGTGGGAAAGTAGGACGCCGCCGGGATTTTCTTTTTGAAAAGCCGCTGAGTAATCAGCGGCTTTTCGCTTTCTACAGCAGCCGCACGAGCAGGCTCACGCCCCATAATGCCGCCGCGGCGTGCGGCGTATAGCGCGGCAGCAGGCGCGCCCGCGCCGCGAGCCACAAAAGCCCGAGGAGGCACGCGCCGGCGAATGCCTGGCCGGCCCAGAACGCCGCCGAAAGCCCCCTCACGCGCGACGGCGGGAACGTCGATCGCATCGCCGCCTGTCGAGGGTCGGGATCGGGGGTCGCCGCGATCACCAGCTCGGACTTGCGAAATTTGAGATTGTGCTTCGCCGGCTTGCGGATCGCGTCTCCCTGGTACAGCGCGGCGTTTTCCGGCTTATGGAAGATCACGTCCGCGTACGACAGGAACGCCGTAATCGCCAACAGCGTCGCGAAGATCCAGTTCCAGCGCCGCTTTCCCATCATGCGGCCGGCCGCCCAGCAGTACGCCCACGCGAATGCGAGCACCACCGGCATCGCCCGCCGCGGGCTGTTCTCCCAGTCGAACACCGCCGTCGCCATTTGCTCGAGGAAGAAGAACGCCACGAGCAGCGCCACCAGGTAATTGCCGCGAAACGTCCCGATCCTCGGCCGCCCCAGCCACAACACCGCCACGCAGCACACCACGAGCGGCCAATAAATCATCGCAATGATCTGATGCAAAGCGATGTACAAGCCGATATGGGAGACCGTGAACGGCATCAGGAACTGCTGCGGGAAATTGAACAGGACGTGCAGGTAGCCGGCGAAGACGTTGAAAAGGAAGTCATTGTGCACCTTCGCCGAGATCGCCCCGTTGCTGGCCCGCATCAGGAACGAGTGCCACACCATCGCCGGCGCAATCGCGACGATCGTGTAAATCAGCGCGTCCTTCAGCTTCATCCTGACGATGAAAAAGATATAGACCGCGAGCGCGGCGCCATACACGTACCAGTCGTAATTGACGATCAGAATGGCCGTGAGCGCGCCGGCGATCCACGGATTGCGAAGGTCCTCCTCCGGCAGCGCAACCGCGGCCAGGACGATCAGAAAACTCACCACCGGGCCAACGATGTACTGCATCGGCTGTCCGATGTAGCCGGCGAACGGCGGCAGGACATAGACCGTCCCCAGTGCCACGAGCATCGCCACCGGGCGAATGTTCATCCGCTCGCCGAGGCGAAGCGCGGCGGCGGTCAGGAGCAGGAGAAAGACATAATTGGCGAGGACGTTCGCGAGCATGTAAGGCCGCGCGAACGCCGCCACGATCGCCGTTGAAAACGAATGCAGCGGCAGATGCATGTTGTGGGCAATCGTCCACTCCGGCGTCGAGCCGTCGTAGAAAAAGCGGGTGACGCCATAGACGGTCCAGGCGTCAGGATTCGCGCTCCTCGTCACCACGAACGGCGGCTCGAGGGCCTGTGCTCCGTAGGTGTAAGGAGAACGCGAGGCGGTGTGTGTGACGAGGAGCAGAGCGAGCCACAGCGACAGCGCCGCGAAAACCCAGAGCGTCGCGCGTCTCGTCTGCCCGCTCTGCGGCGCCTCACCGGTCATCGCGGGCGTATGACAGCACGGTTCGGCGGTTCGCGCAAGGAAGGAAGGATTGTGCGCGCTTGACGCACCACGGATGAATGTGCCACGGTTCGGCGATGAAGGTGGTCATCCTCGCCGGCGGTTATGGCACCCGACTGGCTGAAGAAACCGAGGTCAAGCCGAAGCCGATGGTGGAAATCGGCGCCCGCCCGATCCTCTGGCACATCATGAAAACCTACTCCCACTATGGCTTGAATGAATTCGTGATCTGCCTCGGGTACAAGGGCTATGTGATCAAGGAGTACTTCTCCAATTACTTCCTGCACATGTCGGACGTCACCCTCGACCTCCGCCGCAATGAAGTGAAGGTCCACCACAACACCGCCGAGCCGTGGTCGGTCACGCTCATCGACACCGGCACGAACACCGCGACCGGCGGACGGCTGGCGCGCGTCCGCGAGCACATCGGCGACGAGACGTTCTGCTTTACGTACGGCGACGGCGTCGGCGACGTGCCGATCGACAAGACCATCGCCTTTCATCGAGAACAGAAGGCGCGGGCAACCGTGACCGCGGTGCAGCCGCCGGCGCGTTTCGGCGCGCTGGAGATCAGCGAGCAGCGCGTCACCGCGTTTCATGAGAAGCCGTTGGGCGAAGGCGGCTGGATCAGCGGCGGCTTCTTCGTCTGCGAGCCGTCCGTGATCGACCTCATCGAAGGCGACGACACGGTATGGGAGCGCGGGCCGCTGGAGACCCTGAGCCGCGGCGGCGAGCTGGCCGCGTACATCCACGGCGGCTTCTGGCACCCCATGGACACGCTTCGCGACAAGCTTTTCCTCGAGAGGATGTGGTCCGCCGGCGAGGCGCCGTGGAAGGTGTGGTGAGCGTCGCTCCATGAACATTCTCATCACCGGCAACATGGGATATGTCGGACCGCGCGTGGTCCGGCATCTTCGTTCCATCTGGCCGGACGCGTTTCTCGGCGGCGTCGACATCGGCTGGTTCGCGCCGCTCCTCACGAATGCGCCCGTGCTGCCGGAGTCGTTGCTCGACGTTCAGCACTTTCGCGACGTCCGCGACGTGACGGAGGAGCTGCTGCGCGGCGTCGATGCCGTCGTCCATCTCGCGGGCGTGTCGAACGATCCGATGGGGAATCGCTTCGAGACGGTGACGCTCGACATCAACCTCCGCGCGAGCCTCGATCTCGCGGCGCGCGCGAAACGCGCCGGTGTCCGGAGTTTCGTCTTCGCGTCGAGCTGCAGCGTCTACGGGCAGGCCGGAGATCGCGCGCGAACGGAAGAGTCGGAAGTCAACCCGCTGACGGCGTACGCGAAATCAAAGATCTTCACCGAGCGTGAGCTCGAGCCGCTGGCGGATGCGAATTTCCGCATCACATCATTACGATTCGCGACGGCATGCGGCATGAGCGAGCGCCTTCGCCTCGATCTCGTGCTGAACGACTTCGTGGCCGGCGCCGTGGCCGCGCGCCGCATCACGATCCTCAGCGACGGCACGCCGTGGCGGCCGCTGATCGACGTCGACGACATGGCTCTCGCCGTCGAATGGGCGGTGTCGCGCGAGCGTGACGCGGGCGGCGACTTTCTCGTGCTCAACATCGGACGCAATGACGCGAACTATTCGGTGCGCCAGCTCGCCGAGGCGGTGGCCGAGGCGATTCCGGGAACGTCGGTCTCGATCAATCCGAACGCGCCGGCGGACAAGCGCTCGTATCGCGTCGACTTCTCGCGTTTCGAAATGCTCGCGCCGCTGCACCAGCCGCGCGTGGTGCTCGGCGACAGCATCGCTCGTCTGCGCGACGGTCTCACCGCGATGGGTTATGCCACTGCGAACGTGCAGGACTCGCCGCTGATCCGCCTTCGCGCGCTTTCCTCGCTTCAGGCGGCGGGGCTGCTCACCGACGAATTGCGGTGGACGCGCGCGGGTGCCGGCCGCGAGGCGGCGGCCCCGGTTTAGCGATGGAGGCGACGCTGCTCTGCCGCTTCTGTTCCTCGCCGCTCCGGAACGTGTTCGTCGACCTCGGACCCTCGCCGCTGGCGAACTCGTACGTCTCCGAAAGTCAGGCCCTGCAGATGGAGCCGTTCTATCCGCTGACCACGTACGTCTGCGAAACGTGTCTGCTCGTGCAGGTGCCGGCCGTGGTCGCGCCGGAGCACATCTTCGGCGACTACGCGTATTTTTCGTCGTTCTCCGACTCATGGGTCGAGCACGCGAGACGCTACGTCGACATGGTGACGGCGCGGTTCGGACTGGGCGAGTCGAGCCTGGTGATGGAGATCGCCAGCAACGACGGCTATCTTCTGCAGCACTTCGCGAAGCATCGCGTGCCGGTGCTGGGCATCGAGCCGGCGGCGAACATCGCAACGGCCGCGCGGGCGAAGGGAATCGAGACGCTGGTCCGTTTTTTCGGAACCGAGCTCGCTCTCGAGCTGCGCGACCAGGGCAAGCGTCCCGATCTCATCATCGGCAACAACGTGCTCGCTCACGTGCCCGCGCTGAACGACTTCGTCGAGGGACTGCGGACCGCGCTCGCGCCGGCCGGCGTCATCACGATCGAGGTCCCGCATCTCCTGGAGCTGATCCGCAACGGGCAGTTCGACACCATCTATCACGAGCATTTTTCCTATTTCTCGCTGCTCGCTCTCCTTCGCATTTTCGCGGCGCATGGCCTGAAGATCTTCGACGTGGAACAACTGGAGACGCACGGAGGCTCGCTTCGCATCTACGCCGCGCACGCGGACGACGAGTCGCAGCGCGACAGCGGCGCGGTCGCCCGCGTGCGCGACCTCGAGCTCGAGGCCGGACTCGGAAGCGCCGCCGGCTATCGCGATTTCGACGCCCGCGTGAAGGAGATGAAGCGCGCCTTGCTCGCGTTCCTCATCGAGGCGAAGCGGGAAGGGAAGAAGATCGCCGGCTACGGCGCGCCGGCGAAAGGGAACACGCTCCTCAACTACTGCGGCGTGCGGACGGACTTCATCGACTTCACCGTCGATCGCAGTCCGCACAAGCAGAGCCTCCTGCTTCCCGGATCGCGCATTCCGATTCACGCGCCGGACCGTCTCGACGCCGAGCGCCCCGACTATCTGTTGATCCTGCCGTGGAACCTGCGCGACGAGATCGTCTCGCAGACCGCGCGCATCCGCGCGTGGGGCGGCCGCTGGGTCGTGGCCGTGCCGCGGCTGGAGATCATCGCGTGAAGTTCTCGCCGACGGAGCTGCCGGGCGTCGTGATCGTCGACCTCGATCGTCTCGAGGACGAGCGCGGATTCTTCGCGCGGAGCTGGTGTGCCGGCGAGTTCGCCGAGCACGGGCTCTCGCCGCTCCTTTCGCAGTGCAACGTGTCGTTCAATACGCGTCGAGGCACGCTGCGGGGCATGCATTTCCAGCGCGAGCCGTGGAGCGAGGCGAAGCTGGTCCGTTGCACGCGCGGCCGGATCTACGACGTCGCGCTCGATCTGCGCCGCGACTCGCCGTCCTTCCGCCGGTGGGTGTCGATCGAGTTGAGCGAGGAGAACCGGCGCATGCTGTACATTCCGGAAGGCTGCGCGCACGGTTTCCAGACGCTGGAGGATGCGAGCGAGGTTTTCTATCAGATGACGAATCGATACAACGCGGAGTCGGCGGCGGGCGTTCGATGGAACGACCCGGCCTTCGGGATCGAGTGGCCGCTGCCGGATCCGATTCTCTCGCCGCGCGACGCGGGCTATCCCGATTTCACATGAGAGTGCTGGTCACCGGAGCGAGCGGCTTCGTCGGGCGGCAGACGTTGCAGCCGCTCCTCGACCGCGGCTTCGAAGTCCATGCCGTCGCGCGCCGCGCGTTGCCGTTCGCGGGCGTCGCGTGGCACGAGGCGGATCTTCTCGACGGACGTGCGGCGCGCGAGATCGTTCAGCGCGTGCGCGCCACGCACCTGCTGCATCTGGCCTGGTATGCGGAGCCGGGGAAATTCTGGACCTCGCCGGAAAACCTCCGCTGGGTCGCGGCGACGATGGAGCTTGCCCACGCGTTCGCGGCGAGCGGCGGGGAGCGGATAGTGTCGAGCGGCAGTTGCGCGGAATACGACTGGCGCCCCGGCGTCTGCATCGAAGACGAGACCCCGCTCGTGCCGTCGACTCTGTACGGCGCGGCGAAGCTCGCGGCCTGGAACATCCTCCGGGTGTGGTGCGCGCCTCCGACGCGCCTTCTCGGGGGCGCGCCGGAGGCGCGCACTACACCAAGCCTCAGTTTCGCGTGGGGACGTCTCTTCTTCATGTACGGGCCGGCCGAACCGGAAGCGAAACTCGTGGCCTCGGTCATCCTCGCGCTGCTGCGCGGAGAAACGGCGCGGACGACGACGGGGGAACAGATTCGCGACTTCCTGCACGTCAGCGATGCCGCCGGAGCGCTCGTGGCGCTGCTTGCGTCGGACGTTGAAGGCGCGGTCAACATCGGATCGGGGAACGGAATCGCGGTCCGCGATCTCGTGGCGCGCATCGGGGATCTCCTCGGCGCGCGCGAGCGCATCGAGTTCGGCGCGATCGTGCCGGCGGCCGCGGAGGCGCCGCGCGTCGTTGCGGACACGCGCCGCCTGAACGAACGCGTCGGCTGGCGGCCGCGCTTCGATCTGCGGGGAGGCTTACAGCAAACGATCGACTGGTGGAGACGCGAGCTCGCGCGATGACCGAACCGTGTCCTTCCTGCGCGACGCCTTCTCCGCTGCGATTCGAGATCGGCGACCGCAATCGGCGGCTGTCCGCCGACGTGTTTCGTTACTACGCGTGTCCGTCGTGTCAGCTCCTGTTCGTCGCGCCGGTTCCCGCAAACCTCGGTGATTACTATCCGCTCGACTACTACGGCGGCGCGCCGAGTCGCGAGCGGTTGCTGCGCGCGGCGGTGCTGGAGCGATACAAGATCGACATGGTGCGCGAATTCGTTTCCGGCGGCAGGCTGCTGGAGGTCGGCCCGTCGTACGGCGCGTTCGCGCATCTGGCGAAGGAGGCTGGCTTCGACGTCTCCACGATCGAGATCGATCCCGACTGCTGCCGCTTTCTTCGCGACATCGTCGGAGTCGATGTCATGCAAAGCGCCGAGCCGGCGAGCGTGCTCGCGGCGAGGACCGGCACCTTTGACGCCGTTGCGATGTGGCACAACCTCGAGCACGTGCCGCGTCCGCACGAGCTGTTCGCCGCGTCCGCGCGCGCGCTCCGCCCCGGCGGAATTCTTCTGATCGCGGCTCCCAATCCCGACGCATTGCAGTTCCGCGTCTTCGGCAAACGCTGGACGCACCTCGACGCACCGCGTCACCTCACCCTGATTCCGATCCCGCTGCTGGAACAATGGGCGGCCGCGGAAGGGCTGATCACGGAGAAGATCACCACCACGGATCGCGGGAGTCTGGAGTGGAACGAGTTCGGCTGGCGCGAGACATTGGCCGCGTCGTCGAGGAACCGTTACCTTCGCTTCGCGTTGCGAATCGCCGGCTCGGCGATCACGCTGCCGATGATGCCGTTCGAGCGCAGCGGCCGCCGCGGGGCGACGTACACCGCGATCTTCCGGAGAGCCTCCTGATGCGTTTCTCCGTTCTCATTCCTACGCGCAACCGGCTCGAATATCTGCGTTATGCCGTCGAGACCGTCCGCCGCCAGTCGTATGAGGATTGGGAGATCGTCATCGCCGACAACGCGTCGGACGAGGACGTTGCCGGCTACGTGGGCGAGCTTGCGGACCCACGCCTGATTTACACGAGGAGCGACCACTTCATCCCGGTCACCGACAACTGGAACCGCGCGCTGGAGCGCAGCACGGGCGACTACGTGATCATGCTCGGCGACGACGATGGTCTGCTGCAAGACTGCTTCACGACGCTGTCGGATCTGGCGAAGCGATTCGACGAGCCGGAGGCGATCTATCTCAACGCGTATCAGTTCGCGTATCCCGGTGCCGTGGCCGAATATCCGGATGGCTATCTGCAGCCGTACGGATACGCGCTCTTCCTGCGCGGCGCGACCGAGCCGTTCGTCCTGGCGCCGGACGTCGCGTCCACGCTCGCGCGAGACGTGATGGACTTTCGCGTCCGGTACGGGTTCAACATGCAGTTCGTGGCGACTTCGCGGCGCATGATCGAAACGATGTCGGCGCGCGGTCCGTTCTACCAGTCCGCGTTTCCGGACTACTTCGCCATGAACGCGATCTTCCTCCTCGCGCCGCGCATCATCGTCTGCCCGCGGCCGGTCGTCGTCATCGGCATTTCGCCGAAGTCTTACGGTCACTACTACCAGAAGCGACAGGCCGCGACGGGCGATCAGTTTCTGGGCAGCTTTCCGGCCGACGTCAGTCCCGAGCTGCGGTCGCTGCTGTTGCCGGGGAACAGCATCAACAACGGCTGGCTCTTCGCCGCCGATGCGCTGGAACGCGCGTTCGGGTCGGAATTCGGTCTTCGCCTGAATCGCAGGCGGTATCGCGAAGTGCAGATGCGGGCGATGGCGCGCGACGCGGCCGCGGGCGCGGTCGATCCCGAACAGGTGCGCGACTTCGTGTCACGGCTCACCGCGCGGGAGCGTTTCTTTTTTTTCGCCGCGCGATTTGCCTCGCGAGTGGCGCGCGTGCGGCTGCTGCAGCCGGTGAAACGCGTCGCCGCGAAGGTGTGGCACCTCGCCGGTCCGCGTTTTCGCGGAGGAGCGGCGCAGTTCCTGCCGTGGGATCCCCCGCGCGTGGAGGGGCGCTATCGGAGCGTCGTCGACGTCTTCGAGCAGGTGCGCTCATGACGATCGCCGCCGCGTACCTGGTCGGGAAAAAGCCGCAGCCGTTCCGGCGGTTCCTGCAGTCGTACGAGCAGCACCCGGCGGGCATCGCGCACGAGCTCGTGCTGGTCACGAACGCCTGGTCCGCGCCGCTGCCCGCGGAAATCCGGGAGATGATCGCGATGAGCGGGCTGCGCTACTTTGAAGCGACGGACGTGCAATTCGACCTCGACGCTTACTATGCGGCGGCGTCGCAGCTCGACGCGGAGCACTTCTGCTTTCTCAACTCGTACAGTGAAGTTCTCGACGACGGGTGGCTGGCGAAACTTCACGCCGCGATCCTCACTCCCGGCGTCGGGCTCGCCGGCGCGACGGGCTCGTACGAGAGTCATTACAGCGGCTATGTCGAAGCCGCTCCGGGCGCGGCCCGGCGGACGCTGTCGCCGCTCAAGCTGCTTCGCGGTGTGATCAACGTGTTCGCGCTGCGCCGCGACTACGATCCATTTCCGAATCCGCACGTCCGCTCGAACGCGTTCATGATCGCTCGCGAGACGTTTCTGCGCATCGGCGGACCGCGATTCCGAACGAAAGGGGAGACGGAGCGTGTCGAGAGCGGCAAGCGCGGCCTGAGCCGCTCCGTCGAGCAGCTCGGGCTCGCCGCCGTCGTCGCCGGCCGCGACGGTGTTGTCTATCCGCGCGAGCGTTACCGCGAGAGCCACACCTTTCGCATCGGCGAGCAGTGCAATCTCCTGGTCGCCGACAATCGCACGGTCGAATACGCGAACGCGGACGCGGAAGAGCGCCGCGCGCTGCGGCGCCTGGCGTGGGGCGACGACGCCGACGTCCGCTGCCCGCGCTGCGGAGGAACGTCGTGAGCGCGCCGCTGGTCACGACGGTCATCGCCACGTACCGCCGCCCCGATCTCGTGCGGCGCGCGATTAGGAGTGCGCTCGGGCAGTCGTTGCCCGAGGTTCGCGTCGCCGTGTATGACAACGCTTCGGGTGACGAGACGGGGGAGGTCGTGCGTGCATTGCAGGATCGCGACGGACGCGTGACGTATCACCGCCACGCGTCGAACATCGGCGCGTCCGCGAATTACAACTACGGTCTCTCCCGCGTCGACACGCCGTACTTTTCGCTCCTCGGCGACGACGACGTGCTGCTTCCCGGCCTGTACAAAGAAGCGGTGAAGACGCTGGAGCGGCATCCGGAATGTCAATTTTTCTGCGCCCGCACGATCGTCGACAATCGCAACGCCGGCGTGTTGCAGCATCGCGGCGCGTGGCCGGCCGGAGTCTACGAACCGTCCGCCGCGGTGACGAAACGAATGATCGAAGATCACTTCATCAACACTGCCGTCGTGTTTCGACGTTCGATGCTGGAGAGCGCCGGCTATTTCGATCACCTGGGCTCCGACCGCAACTACATCGTTCTCGCCGCCGCGCGACATCCGTTTGCGGTGACGGAGCGCGAGCTCGGCGTGATGACCGTCCATGACCGCAGCTTCAGCGGCGGCGGCACGACGACCGATTTCGGATCGGGAACGGAGTACTCGTGGGGGGCGCGTTATGTGATCGAGTCGCACGAAGAGCTGGCGCGGCGGCTCGCGGACATGCCGTGGACTGCCGGGGAGCGCGAGCTCCTGATGGAGACGCTGCGGCGGCAGACGCGGCGCGAGTTGATCTATGTGTCGGTGACCGCGCCCGACGCCGCGCGCGCGGCGGCGTGTGTGCGCGAGACGCGCGCGGCGGCGCCGCAGATGCGATTCGGATTCGCCGCGCGCGCGGCGCTCGCAACGGCGGCCGGCGCGATGTCCGTTCGTCCGGCCGCGCGCGCATTGCACGCCGCGGCCTCGCGGCTGTGGCGTCTGACGAAGCGCGTTCGAGCGGCCGATTCGCGTGATGGCGAGGTGCGCGACTATCTCGCCGCGCTCGATTCCGGCGACAATCGCCCAGCCGGCGCGTGAGCGGCCTGCCGACCGATGGCTCTTCTTCGCACGAATCTCATCGCCAACTTCGCCGGCTCGTTCTGGACGGCGGCGCTGTCGCTGCTCCTCGTTCCGGTCTACGTCCACCTCCTCGGCGTCGAGGCGTACGGCCTCGTCGGCGTACACGTCACGTTGCAGGCGCTCTTCAGCATCCTCGACGCGGGCCTGAGCACGAGCCTCAACCGCGAGCTGGCGCGTTTCGGCCACGATCGCGCGAACGACAGCCGGATCAGCGAGCTCGTATTCACGCTCGAAGTCCTGTACTGGCTCGTCGCGCTGCTCATCGCGACGGTGACCTACTTCTGCGCGCCGCTCCTCGCCGTGCGGTGGCTCAACACCGGCCGGTTGCAGAGCGAGACCGTGATCTCGGCGATCCGGCTCATCGGCTGCGTCATCGCGCTCCAGTTTCCGTTCGCCTTCTACTCGGGGGGCCTTCTCGGTCTGCAGCGCCATGTCGCCGTGAACACGATCAACATCGTGTGGGGAACGATCCGCGGTGTCGGCGCGGCCGCGGCGCTCTGGCTCGTCGCGCCGCTGATCCAGGTGTTCTTCGGCTGGCAATTGCTCGCCACCGCGGGGCTGACGATTACGTCCGCGATCGTGTTCTGGAAGTCTCTCCCGGCCCCGAAACGGCCGGCGTTCCGGATCACCGCATTGCGGCACGTGGCGCGGTTCGCGGCCGGGATGAGCGCGATCACGGTGGCCGGCACCGTTCTCACGCAGATCGACCGTGTAGTGCTCAGCCGCGTGCTGACGCTGGAGGCATTCGGCTACTACACGATCGCCACGACCGTCGCCACCGTGCTGCTCCTCGCGATGGCCCCGATCTTCAGCGCGGTGTTCCCGAAGTTCTCGCAGTTGATCGCGCTCGGCGACGATGACGAGTTGCGCGTGACGTATCACCGCAGCGCACAGGTCCTGTCGGTGGTCATCATTCCGGCGGCGGTCATACTGACGTTGTTTTCTTATGAAGTGCTGCTGGCGTGGACCGGGAATCATGCGATCGCCGCAAACGCGCACCTGATCGTGACTCTACTGACGATCGGTTACGCCCTGGGAGGCCTCAACCAGGTCCCTTACGCGTTGCAACTGGCAGAAGGGTGGGTCCGTCTGCCTCTGATCCAGAGCACGATCGCCGTGATCTTCGTCATTCCCGCCTCCGTCTGGGCGGCGAACCGCTACGGCGGCCCCGGAGCGGCGTCACTGTGGGCGCTTCTCAATGCCGTTTTCGTCGTGACGAGCGTGGCGATCATGCACCGCCGTCTTTTGCGCGGCGAGCGCGCCACGTGGTGTCTGCGCGACGTCGGCCTTCCGCTCATCGCGTCGCTCGCGGTCGCGGTTCCGGCGAGACTGTGGATCGCGCCGCGATCCGGTCAGCTGCCCGCGCTGGCATGGCTCGCGGCGATCGGTCTTCTCACACTGACCGCGGCCGCATTCGCGACGCCGTACATCCGCGTGCTGATGAGCGAGGCCCTCAGCTACGTGCGCAGGCGCGCGTAAACGGCGAGCGTTTCCTCCGCGCAGCGCGACCACGAGAAGAGCGCCGCCCGCTGAAATCCGGCGTCCATCAGCCGCGCGGCCACGGCGGGATCGCCGACTCGCTGCATCGCATCGGCGATCGAATGCACGTTCGTCGGATCGCAATAGATCACGGCGTCGCCTCCCACTTCCGGCATCGATGAGCGATCGCTCGTAATGACCGGACATCCGTGCACCATCGCCTCGAGCACGGGCAAGCCGAATCCCTCCATGAGCGATGCGAAGACCAATGCCTTGGCGCGACTGAGAAGCCGCCGCAGTTCCGCGTCGTCCACGAACCCGAGAAACTCCACGCGATCCCGAACCGATGGCGCGAGGTTCCGATCGAGTGAGCCCCACCCGGGAGTGCCGGCGATGAGCAGGCGGTCGTTCGTCTGAAGCGTCGCGAACGCCTCAATGACGCGCTTCAGGTTTTTCCGCGGCTCGATCGTGCCGAGGACGAGGAAGA
>Ga0105242_10003076_pt1 | contig 13015 bp, 13 predicted proteins | sample KBSM24metaG_FD_81521 | JGI IMG/M metagenome (GOLD analysis project Ga0105242, IMG submission 81521) | Miscanthus rhizosphere microbial communities from Kellogg Biological Station, Michigan, USA - KBS M2-4 metaG | ecosystem: Host-associated > Plants > Roots > Rhizosphere > Soil | place...
CCCGCCGCCAACTCATCTCTGAGCGCTGCAAGCCGCTGCGCCAGCCGCCCGCCGAGCGATCCTTCAGTTTAATCCCCCCGAAATGGGACCCAGTCAGAAATGGCTGGGTCCTCCCGCATTTAGGGCCTGCTTTTTATCATCAGTTCAATCATCAGTTAATTATTGTGGGGTGGGCATATCACTCCGTCCATTTCTTCGCGTTCTTGTCAGAGTGAACGACCCGAGAGACTGCCAGGAGGCGCCACGGTCAAAAAGACGAATTTCGTCACTTTGACAGTGACGCTTTTTGTAATTCTGGTGCTGAAAGAGGGTGGCCGCGCGTGTTCCGAGGTCGCTTCCAGAAATTATTTTGCACAGCGAAAAAACTTCCAGGAATGAATCGGGACACGCTGCGGCAACTGTTCCAGATAACGAGAGGAGGGCGCGATCAGATTCAAGTCAGCGCCGCTAATTTCCCCTCCACAACCTTTAGAATCCGGTTTTGCAGCTTCCGGAAAAATCATTGACTTCACGATCTGTTTGGCATATCGTCCGTCCCGCTCAAGAAGATATTTTCTCAAGTTAACGCAGCGCGCCTGAATCCCACGAGTTGTCCTCGCAAACAACCCCGCGACTCAGTCGCATGCTTTAGTCAATCGCCAACGTTTCCGGACTAGTAACTCTTGGTCACCCAAGGGTCTGGTTCTTCATCTTAATGCTCGCCCAAGCAGAAAGGGAGATGTCACTATGGCAAACGAATCAGGAGACATGAAGGTCCTAGGTAACTTTCGCAAGCTAGTCGATTTGCTAGCCGCCGAACCCGCTTACGCACCGCCGAATCCTAAACTCCAAGTCGCGGCGATGAATACGCAACACACAGCGGGTTTGGCCGCCGCGCAAGACGTCCCCAACCAACAGGCGCCAAATAAGGTAGCCATTACCGAACGGCAACTCGTTTTTGATCAGTTGCCTATTATCGTGCCCCGGTCTTACAACCTCCTGAGAGCCTCCGGAGCACGCAAGGAAATCGTGGCCGACGCGGACACTTCGCGACGCAAGGTTCTGGGAAGGCGCAAGTCGGCCAAGATCAAAAACGATCCGAACACGCCTGCGAATGATGCTGCCGCCAGCCATTCAGCCGCGCAAACCAGTTACGAGGCCCAAACGGGAAGCTTCGGCGCCTACGTAGCGATCCTGAAAGAGGTTCCGGAGTACCAACCGAACGACAACAGCCTGAAGATTTCGGCCTTGACGGCCCTGCACGCTGATCTGCAGGCCAAGAGCAACGCCGTCAGCAGCACCTTTGTGCCGCTGAGCCAGGCCCGCGGGCTGCGCGACGCCCTGCTGTACGACGACGAAGACAGCGTGGTGAACATAGCGCTACTGGCTAAGACTTACGTCGCCGGCGAGTTCGGCCGCGACAGCAAGATCTTTAAGCAAATCAAAGGGCTGGAATTCAAACGCGCACGCCAGAGATAGGCGCGCGTACGGCAAGCTCACGAATGCGGACGCCTGGTTCGCAAATGCGGACGCGTGGTGCGCGAGTGCGGACGCTTGGTTCAGGAGTGCGGACGCGTGGTTCAGGAGTGCGCAAGCGTAGTTGATGGGCGCGAACCGTGATTTACGAGTGCAGACGTTTGACTTAGCAGTGCGCATGTCTGGTTAACCAAGGCCGACGGTTGGTAATGAAGTCAGTACCCGGAGCGATAGCGACGGGGTGACAGAGAGGAGGACAGTTATGAATGGAGCGGCTGCCGCAACGACCCAGAATGAGGCCGAGCGTTCGCGTAGTGGAAAGGAAATCAGCAAGGAGGTAGTGATTGCGCTCTTGGGTGTTCTTCTAACGCTACTCTTTGAATTCATAAGTCTGGCAATACTGGACAACGAGGCTTTTCACAGACTGAAGTGGAATCAGGCCGAACAAGCAAAACTCTTCTCAGTGCATTTTGATCTGTACATGATCGCGTTCACCATTGTTCTTAGCTCGCGCGCGAAGAATTCTAATTTGGTAGCGTTTGTGGTCGCCATTGGTTTGCTATTCGGGCTACTGGCTTTCTCGTTGATAGCTCCAGAACAGATGACTCAATGGGTTCGTATATGGATCCCAGATATGATCGGATTGGGCTTGATTTGGTTTGCCGTGTACACGGTAAGGAGGAGATGATGCCAGAGCAGACTTCCCCAGGGACAAATGCGGGCGCGATAATTCTTACCATTATTGGAGGGGCAGCAATCTTATTGATTGCTAAGGTCTTCATTGCAACGATCATCGACCATTGGGTAGTTTCCCTAATAGTCGTTGGAATCATCGCACTGGTTGCCATCCTGTTCGTTAATAGCTCCGAATGAGCCAACAAAGCGCCTTCGAGCATCCGCTTCCAACCCGGCGACGTCGTTGGAGGTTTTCTGAACGCCCTCCCTCACGGTCGGGCTACTATCCCCCTTCTACCCGGGTCGCTACTGCTCCCGATACTGACCTCGGCGCGAAGGTTGACGACGAGTCGGTTTAAAGCCTCGGCATGAAGGCTTTGCTGCAAAAGTCGGCGAAGCCGACGAATGAGAGTAGCCCAGCGCTTCAGCGCTGGGAAACCAGCCGATAATATGACCGAGTCCGCGAAGCGGACGACTGAAAGAAACGGTGTCATTGCTGGCGTTTTTCAGCCGTCCGCTTTGCGGACTGAGAAATCCACCTCGGTCCGTCCCAGCGCTAAAGCACTGGGCTACTCTCACTCAGTCCGCTTCGCGGACGCGGAAAATCGACGTTTGCAGCAAGCCTCGGCATGAACAAAAAGAAGGTCCACACTAACAAATGAAAAAGACAAAGCTCACAATAAAGAGACTCACAGACTGCGAATGTGGCGCCGCGATCTTTGTGAATCACCCATATTCATGGTGTAAACGATGCGGCGAGCGCTTACCTGAAGAAACCCTGAAAGAGCTGCCGCAACTTGATACCTATCTAGCTCTTCAGAAACTCAAGCTCGTAGAGGATCCGGTGTTATCAATACCCGTTGGCAAGATCATTACGAAGTTGCGAGATCGCGCCGAGGGATTGCGAACATTTGCCGGCTTTACCATGTGCGGAATGGTTTTCCTGGTTATGGTGGGTATAGGAGTTTTCCTGAATGCAGGGAACACAGCTCAGCAGGAAACATCGCCCGCACTCAAGGATCTAAGTAACGCAAGTCAAACACTCCAGAGCATTAAAGATTTTGTAGATAAAGGAACGCCGTTACCACCCGGCAACGATAAGGTCAAATTAGACGCAGCGATTGATAACAGTCAATCCGCGATAACCAAGAGTACAAATGAATTAAAGCAAGACCTGCCTTTTACCAAAGTGGTGCTTCCGGTCCTAATCTCGTCAACAACTCAAAGAGTCGGCATAATTGTCCTGCTGATCTTCTTATTGCAAATATTGGTTCCCACATATCGCTATAACCATAGACTGGCTGCTTATTACTCGGCCCGGGCTGATGCGCTTGAAATATTGTTCATTTCGGACAATAAGCTTTCAGACAATAAGCTGGACACCCTGGTTGCCATACTTTCGCCCGACTTAGACTTTGGCAAAACCGTGAAATCTCCGGCGGACCACGCATTAGAGGCGATAAAGGAAACAATGAAGGCGGCAGGTCAATCGGCCGTGAAGGCAAGGTAGTGTGCGGTCACAGACTAAAGTCTGTGCCACTTACTCTGTGTCGCTAAACTCCGGCACATGCGCAAGGCGGCCAAGTGAAAGCGCCGCATCGAAAGTTCTCGCTCAAGTCCCTTCCACAAATCATCTCCGTCAAGCTATCGGCAGGTTGGTGTTATTGGTAAACTCGCGGCATGACGAAAAGCGCAGCGATGCGCTCATCATCTCGATCCTCAATCGCGCGCGCGCTAGGCGACGCGATCCCGTCAGCAGGTGAAGCGTCACTCCTTGCCGGATCGGCTCTCTTAACAGTCCTGTCATTTCCAAATTTCGATCTGTGGTTTCTCGCCTGGGTCAGCCTGGTTCCGTTATTGATAGTCGTCACGCGCAGCACCAGCTTCCGGAAATCCTTCGTTGCCGGTTGGCTGTGGGGCACTATTTTCTTTTATGGGACGTGCTGGTGGCTCACCTATCCGATGATTCACTACGCGCAAATCCGCGCCTGGATAGCCTATCCGCTCCTGTTGATGCCGATCGCTTTCGTCGCCGTTTTTCCCGCGGCGGCCTGTGGATTCGCTGCGCGACTGACTCAGCGGTTTGGCGCGATGGCCCTGCTGATAACGCCATTCGTGTGGGTTGCATTTGATTGGCTGCGATACGTCGTGACGGGGCAAGTCTGGAACGCAATCGGTTATTCGCAGGCTTTTCATCCGCTGCTGATTCAGCCGGCGCGCTGGGGCGGAGTCTATGCGGTAGGTCTTTTGGTTCTCATTCTCAACGCTGCGATTGCACAGTTTGTCGTCAGTCGAAAAATTATTCTGCCGTTGATTGCTGTACTGGTTGTCGCAGCTGCTTTGGCTGCGACTTCCGGGGTTTTCCAGCAAAGGTCAGCTCTTAGATTAGTCATCAACTCATCTAACGCCATTCGCGTCATCGCCATTCAGCCAAATGTCCCGATGGATATATCGGGGGACGACGCCCAGATGAAAGAGCTTCTACAGCGTCACTTGAGACTTACTGAAGGCGCGCTCCAGCAACTTCCGGGGGGATACGCGAGCCAGGGATTACCGACCGCCGTTCTGTGGCCAGAGTCGCCCATGAACTTCAGTTATTCGCGCGATCCGCAGCTCAGAAAAACCATCGGCGACTTCGCGCGCGCGAACAACATTTCAATCCTCTTGAACTCACTCGAACCCGCAAAAACCGGGGGCGATCAAAATTCTGCCATCTTAGTAAATGAAAAGGGTGAAATGTCGGCGCGTTATGATAAAATCCGCCTGATGCCGTTTGGCGAGTACGTGCCGCTGCCCCGATGGCTACCGGGCGCGAGTTCGGTGCGGGGACTCGTCGGCGAATTTACGCCGGGCAGTTCGTATACGCTGATGCCCCTCGGCGCGCTTCGCGCCGGGGTTTTTATTTGCATAGAAGCCGCGCATCCGTCGATCGCGCGCGGCTTCACGAGCGAAGGCGCTGACGTGCTGATCAATATTTCGAATGATGGATATCTCGGACCGACTCCGGTGATGCGACAGCATCTCGCGAATGCGGTCTTTCGGGCGGTGGAAAATGATCGCGACCTGTTGCGGGTCACGAATTCAGGAATTACGGCGTTCATCACCTCGACGGGCGTCGCGTACGACCAGACGAACGGATTTCGTGAAGACGTACGTACCTGGACGGTCAGCAAACGCGGAGGCGGCAGCACGTTTTATGCGCGGCATGGTGACGTGTTCGTTTACGGCTGCGCCTTGATCAGTCTCGGATTTATTTCGGCGAGTTTTATGAGAAGGAGATTAGGTACGCACGCCTCTGGCGTGCTCGCTGGCAGTTAAGAAAGCACGCCAGAGGCGTGCGTACCGATGATCGTAAATATTTCAATGCAGGAATTCAGAAACACATACGACGATTTAAAGAAGCGAGTCGAACAACTCGGGAGGTTTCTTTGATGTTCCCGCGAAGCGCGCGGAACTAGAAAAGATCGAGGCGCAGGCGTCGGCGCCTGACTTCTGGTCTGATCAGGAAGCCGCGCAGAAGCTCTTGCAACAGCGCAGCCGCGTGCAACGAACCATCGAGCGGCAAGAGAAATTCGAAAGCGAAGTCGCCGACGCGGGCGTGCTCTTTGAATTCGCGGAAGAAGATGAAGCGTCGCTGCCCGAGCTGCGCCAACTCCTCGCGCGGCTGGAACATGAAGTCGTCGCCGCCGAAAGCGAGACGTTGCTCGGCGGCGAAAATGACGCGCGCAACGCCATCTGCACGATTCATCCGGGCGCGGGCGGAACTGAATCGCAGGATTGGGCGCAGATGCTTCTGCGCATGTACATCAGATGGTGCGAACGCCGCGAGTTCAAAACTGAAATCATCGACTATCAACCGGCTGAGGAAGCAGGAATCAAGAGCGTGACTTTCAAAGTTGATGGCGAATACGCATACGGTTTGTTGGCCGCTGAGGCCGGCGTGCACCGGCTGGTGCGCATTTCGCCGTTCGATCAAAACGCCCGCCGGCACACGTCATTCGCCTCGCTGTTTGTCTATCCCGAAATCGACGAAGAAGTCGAAGTAGAGATTAACGACAAGGATTTACGCGTCGATACTTATCGATCGACCGGCGCCGGCGGTCAGCACATCAATACGACGGACTCGGCCGTGCGCATTACACACCTGCCGACGAACATTGTGGTGCAGTGCCAGAACCAGCGTTCACAACATCAGAACCGGGCGGTCGCCATGCAGGTGCTGCGATCACGTCTCTACGAATTGGAATTGGAGAAGCGGCAGGCAGAGACCAAAGAGTTGGAAGCGAACAAGCAGGACATCAGTTTCGGATCGCAGATTCGGAATTACGTGCTGGCGCCGTATCGCCTGGTTAAGGACGCGCGCACCAAACTCGAGCGCGGCGATGTCGATTCGGTCCTCGACGGTGACATCGACGAGTTCATCAAGGAGTATCTGTTATTACGCCGCGCGGCGTAAACAAAAAGCGATGAGTTATGAGTGAGAGGTGATGAGTTAGAAGAATGGCCTGCCTGAACTCTAATCCTGCTGCTCACTGCTCACAGCTTACGGCTCACTAAATCTTTATGGCGGCAATTCAACAAGACATCGAACTGGAATCGTCGGAGCGTAACACCCGCATCAACGAAATCATCGCCATCGGTCTGGTGGCGCTGGCGCTGCTGTTGGGGCTTTGCCTCGCTTCTTACAATCCGAATGACCCTTCGTGGAATGCCGCCGGCGAAACGGCCGCACGTAATTGGGTCGGCGTGGTGGGTGCGAACGTCGCGGCCGCGCTGTTCCAGTCAATTGGTCTGGCCGGTTACCTGCTTCCATTTTTGATTATCGCCGCGGCGTGGCGTCGCTTTCGTTCGCGCCGGATTAATGCGCCCATCTCGAGGCTGTCAGGACTTTTGATGTTGGTCCTGGCGTCAGCGGCGTTGCTTTCGCTCGCCAACATCAAGCCTTTCTTCGATGGCAGCTTCAACGCCGGCGGACTCGTCGGAGCGTTGATTGCGCGCGCGCTGGTAAGCGGTCTGAACACAGTCGGCGCCACCATTCTGTTGGCCGCCGTGGCCGCCACTGGCCTCTTGCTGGCGACAAATTTTTCGTTCGCAAACTTCTACGAAAATTTCGCCTCGTTAATCAGCGTCCGGCTCGTCGCCCTAAGAGCGATTCCCGAACGATTTCGTCTGTGGCGATTGGCCCGCCGCGAACGGCGTGCGGAATGGCGCGCTTTGAAACTACAAGCGAAGGCCGGCAGTGAAACCGCTGTCTTTGATGCCAAGGCCGAGGCCACCACCGAGATCCGCTCAAATAACGAAGAACTCGATCAGGCTTTCGCGACGTTCACGGGAGCGACGACCGCGCCGCCCAAGACAATGTCCGCTGCTGCCGGGGCAGCCACCGCGCCAACGAAACGCGGTTGGGCCACCCGCGGCAAGACTGAGGTCGCCGAGTCCGCCGTCATCCAGGACATGGTCCGCGAAGCCGCGGTCAAACGTAAGACTGAAACTCCGGCGAACGGCCAGTTGGATTTCGATGGCCGGCGCAAGGTAGGCGCCAAGACAGCGGCGACGGATTACCAATTGCCTTCCGTCAATTTGCTGAATGAGCCGCAGATGCGGCGCGAACAAGCTGACGACGAATTACTTCAGATGGCGACGAAGCTGGCGGAAAAATGCCGCGAGTTCAATGTCACCGGCCAAATCAAATTCATCTGTCCCGGCCCCGTGGTTACGACTTATGAATTCAAACCTGATCCCGGTGTGAAGTATTCGCGCGTGACCGGTCTGGTCGACGATCTCTGTCTCGCGCTCAAAGCCGAATCGATTCGCATCGATCGCATGCCCGGCAAGCCGCACGTCGGCATCGAGGTCCCCAACCCGCGCCGCGAAACGATTTTTCTCCGCGAAGTGATCGAATCGCGCGCCTTCAAAGAGTCGCCGTCAAAATTAACCATCGCGATCGGCAAGACAATTGACGGGTTGAATTACATCAACGACCTGACCAAGATGCCGCATCTTTTGATCGCCGGAACGACGGGCGCCGGTAAATCGGTCGGCGTTAATTCCCTGCTGGTTTCGATTCTCTATCGGGCACGGCCCGACGAAGTGAAATTGATTCTGATCGATCCGAAGCGACTGGAACTCGGTCTTTACGAAGACATTCCGCATCTGGCCACTCCGATCATCGTCGATCCGAAACCGGCCGCGCGCGCGCTGCGCTGGGCGGTGGGCGAGATGGAGCGGCGCTACAAAGAACTTGCCGGTTGGGGCGTACGCAATATCGACGGCTACAACGCTGAGCGCGAGCGTCGCAACACCGTCAAGGACTTCGACGAGAACGGCGAGCCGTGGACCCGCATGCCTTACATCGTCATCATCATCGACGAACTCGCCGACCTGATGATGACTTCCGGTCACGAAGTCGAGGATTCGATCACGCGCCTGGCGCAAATGGCCCGCGCCGTGGGAATTCACCTGGTGCTGGCGACGCAGCGTCCCTCGGTTGATGTGATCACCGGATTAATTAAGGCAAACTTCCCCTCGCGAATGTCGTATCGCGTCTCTTCCAAGATCGATTCACGAACGATTCTCGACACGAATGGCGCCGAACATTTGTTGGGACGCGGCGACATGCTGTTCCTGCCGCCGGGCTCGTCGCGTCTGTTGCGCGTGCACGGCGCCTACGTCGACGAAACCGAAATCAACAAGATCGTCGCCCACGTCAAAGCCCAATGGCAGCCGGACTACGACGAAACCATCACCCAATCAGACGAAGAAGCGATGGGTCTGGAAGATTCCGGCGGCGAGCGTGACGAACTTTTCGAAGACGCTCTCCGCATTTGCGTCGATATGAAACGTGCTTCAACTTCCGTCCTGCAACGCCGCTTGCGCATCGGCTACGGCCGCGCCGCCGCGGTGCTCGATCAGATGGAACGCGAAGGCTTGATCGGCAAAGCCGACGGCGCGCGACCGCGTCCTGTTCTGCAGAAAGCTTACGAACTAGTGGGCGAGTGGGACGAGCAGGAAGCTGCTCTCGTCTAGCTTCCACAGCTTCTGTGGAAAACCTTGTGAAGATCGCACAGTTCCGTGTTACAACTTTCTTACGCACAACACTTCCATCGAAATGCACTCTTCAGCGGCAATTGATCATTCCCTCTCTTTTCAGTAACTTGCATTCGTGAAACACGGTGTTGCCGGAACAACGCGCAGACTTCGAAAGACCTTCGGTTATGCCACGCTGACGATTGTGCTGACTTCCTTCGCCGCCGGGTGCGCGCGGCGCTCTTTCAACAGCGAAATCCGCGAAACACCAAGCGCATCAGCCTCGGCTATATCAACCCGACCGCAAGCGGAAACGCCATCCGCACCGCGAATCAACATCAATACTGCCTCAGCGGATGAACTGGAAAAATTGCCCGGAATCGGCAAAGGGCTGGCCGAGCGAATCATCGAACATCGCGAAAAGTACGGTTCGTTCCGCAAGCCCGCGCACTTGATCATCGTGCGCGGGATCAGCGACAAACGATTTCACGCGCTGCAGGACTTGATCACGGTCGAATGATTAATCTCACGCAACTTCAAATCGCCGCGCAGGAAATCTTTGATGAGGCCCTCAACGGTGTCGCCCCGGACGACGCTGTGCGGCGCGCCGTAAAACTCAGCGGCTCGCATTTCTCGGTGTGCGACACCGCCGTTGACGCGAAAGCGATTTATGCAGTGGCAATTGGCAAAGCTGCGCTGTCGATGAGTGAAGCCCTCGAACAGTCGCTCGGTCAATTTCTTAACGGCGGCGTTTTGACCGGTCCGTCACCCAATCTGGCGCAAGCCGAGTGGCTGTCAAAGAGCCGTTGGGCCTGGTATGTGGGCGGGCATCCGCTCCCCAACCGCGAAAGTCTTTCGGCGGCGGCCGACGCCGTCGGACTGCTGCAAAGAGCTAACCGCGAGCGGGCCCTGGTTCTGTTCCTGATTTCGGGCGGCGGTTCCGCCATGATGGAATGGCCCGCGGCGGCCAATGTGACTTTGGCCAATTTACAGCAGGCGCATAAAGCTCTCGTCAGTTGCGGCGCCGCCATTTCGGAAATTAATTCCGTGCGTCGCGCGTTCTCGGCCGTCAAAGGTGGCAAGCTCGCCGCGCGCGCTCCGTACTGCGATCAAATCACTCTGATCGTTTCGGATGTGCGCGCCGGCGAGGAATACAACGTCGCGTCAGGCCCGACGCTACCGCCCGGCGCAGCCGCGCCCGACGCCCTTGAGGTCATCGACCGCTACGGTTTGCGATCGCATTTGCCGGTGGAAATCCTTAACGCCATCGAAACTGCTCGCGAGTTTCCGTCTGATTCACTTTCGCTGCGAAAACATTTTGTCCTCTTGAACAACCAGGACGCCTTACGAATTGTCGCAGCCTCAGCTCACGCGCGCGGCTACATCGTTGAGACGGCGGACGATATTTCCGATCAGCAAATCGATCACGGATGCGCGCAACTTATGAATCGCCTGCGACAACTTCGGTCGCAAAACCCGGACGGCGCGCCGGTCTGTCTGATCTCCGGCGGCGAGTTCGCCTGTAGCGTGAAAGGCGATGGGACTGGCGGGCGCAATCTCGAAACGGCTTTGCGGCTCGCGACGTTGGGCGCGGACAGCGACGATGAATTCGTGGCCCTCTGCGCCGGCACTGATGGCATCGACGGCAACAGTCGCGCGGCGGGAGCCGTAATCGACAACACCACCATCGAACGCGCCAAGGCCATCGGCCTCGATGCTAATGATTTCTTGCAGCGCAGCGATGCGTTTTCCTTTTTTGAGGCGCTGGGTGATGCCGTCATCACCGGATCGACGGGCACAAACGTGCGCGATCTGCGAATACTTCTGGCCGGGTGAATGATCGTGCAAGGCCGCCTACCGTGTCAGTACCGGGAGCGGTAGCGACCGGATCAAAAAGTCCCACTGGGGTCCTGAGGTTGCTCCTTGACCCGGTCGCTACCGCTCTCGGTACTGACACCCAGTACTACTTCATCGTGATCCCGTCTTGACTCTGTCGTCAGTGGCAGCTTATAAACCCTAGCGACAGGAGTACGAGTGGCAACCCAATTTCAGCAACCCCAGGAAGCATCTTTCCCCGGTTCCAAACTTTCATTCAACGATCTTGCCGACAGACTAAAGTCGCTGACGGAAATCCCTTCCCTCGCCGAGCTTAATGAATTAGTCGAGCGGACGGCGATCACCGATGACGAAGTGCAGCCGTATCTCGGCTTCAAAGAAGGCAACTACTCGCGGCATCGGGTGATGAAGAACGAGTTTGTCGAGATGCTGGTGCTGTGCTGGAAGCCGGGACAGCGCACGCCGATTCACGATCACAACGGCTCGCACGGCGCGGTGTTCGTGCAGCAGGGCATCCTCTGGGAGACGATCTTCGACTATGAAGTGGACAGCGGGCTCAACTACAGCTCGCATCGTGAGCTGCGCACGGGCGGTCTGACCGGATCAGAATTGCCTGACATTCACCAACTCGGAAACCCCGACGTCAGCGGCCGCGACCTCGTCACCATTCACATCTACGCGCCACCGCTCGGCGTGCTCAAGACCTACAAACTCGGCAGCGCCACCATCGAACAGTACACACCCGCCGAACCTGATTTTGTTTAGTAACTAAGCGAGAAGTTTCCGAAGCGATTCCCAGCAAGAAGAGTTGCCAACCACTCGTGACGATCTCGGCGAACGACGTTTGGTAAATTACTCACCGATTGATCGAAGTATTTACTTGTCATTCGTCAGAGCGACGTCGTATATTGTGCCGGCTCTAAGAACCCGCTAATCGAGGAGAATCTCTTGTCCCCGACACTTGAGAGGATCGTCTGAATCTTGTGCGACGAGCATTGCCTCTGATCACTCTGATCATAATCGTCGTCTTTCCTTAGCTTTTCACAACATCAGACCCCTGAAGCTCGTCGTACGCAGTTGGTTATTCCTGCAACTGAATAGTGTGTCCCTGGAGACCTCTGTAGATCAGTCAAAGAAATCATAGGAGAAAAATGCGAACAAGACATTTCGTGGTTTTGGTGGCGGTGATGTGTGTAATGACCTTTGGCGCCTTGAACGGAGACGCGCGATCCAGCATTCGCGTTAGACACGTTCCGAAAAGTAAGTTGGGCATGGCGATGAAGGCGGTAGGCGCATTCCAATACAACGTCAAAGCGAACCGTTGGGAATCAGTTGAGGAAAAAAAGCCGGTAGTCATCAAACCTGATTTGATTGGGCCCAAGAAAGTGCCGGCATATTTAGAAGCCGGCAACATGATGGCTGACCCTTGCGATCGTAGCTACATCATTATCACCGATCAAAGTTACGCGATTGTTATTTCCACCGATTGCAGCGGCGATTCCTTTGAACGGCTGAAGCGGTACGCCAAGTCTTACAGTTTGCCAAAGGGAGTACACGCTGTCAGAGCGAAGGAAGAAGCCGGCTGGGAAGTAATTGAGTAGATTTTCAAGATCACACCAGGAGAGTAACTATGATTAAGAAACCAGGACTTATTGCACTTGCCATTTTTGCGATATCTCTTTTCTGCGGATCAACATTGGCTCAGACAAGCGAACAAAAGCAGGACGCCAGGTACTGGAAGTTGTCAGAAAAGTACTGCAATGCTCGATTCGGGTTTTGCGTCAGATACCCGGCCAGTCTGATGAAACGTGAGGCCCCGGCCAATGGCGACGGCCAGAACTTTGATAACGGCAACGGTTTGTACCTGACCGTGAGCGGCATCAACAACGCTACGAACAACACCCTCAAAGCCGAAATGAGTTCCGCCCGCGGCCAGTTCGATAAAATTACGTACCGGGCCCAGGGCCAGAACTGGTTTGTCCTGTCAGGAATGAAGAACGACGAAATCATTTATCTCAAAACG
>Ga0105242_10003083_pt1 | contig 13006 bp, 13 predicted proteins | sample KBSM24metaG_FD_81521 | JGI IMG/M metagenome (GOLD analysis project Ga0105242, IMG submission 81521) | Miscanthus rhizosphere microbial communities from Kellogg Biological Station, Michigan, USA - KBS M2-4 metaG | ecosystem: Host-associated > Plants > Roots > Rhizosphere > Soil | place...
GCAGCTTGTCGGCGATTTCCTGGTAGGACAGTTCCTGGATGTCGCGCAGGAGGACGGCGGTCCTCAACGTGTCGGGCAGCGACGACATCGCTTCGCGCAGCAGCTGGACGCGATCCTGCTGCTCGAGCGCGGCCACCGGGCTCGGATCGTGCGACAGCGGCGACAGCTCGTTGGCGTCGACGTCACGGTCGATCGTCTCGCGCTCCTTCCGGACGCTGCGGTAGTGATCGATGCACAAATTGCGGCTGATGCTGATGAGCCACGTCTGGAAATTCGCGCGCCGGTCGAACGTGTTCAGCGACTTGAAGATCTTGAGGAAGATGTCCTGCGTCAGATCCTCGGCCTCGTCGTGCTTGCCGACGAATTTGTACGCGACGTTGAAGACCTTGCGCCAGTACTGGCGGACGATCTGCTCCCAGGCGAGCTGATCGCCCTGCAGGCAGCGCTGAATCAGCGCTTCGACCGCGTCTCCCGGATCCGGCACCATGTGGGTTGAGTAGAATAGCGTATCACGTTGGATCAAGCGACCCGCCCCGCCGGCTTCTACAGGCTCGACGCTGGAACCCATGACGCGCTGGTTTGCGACGGTGTGCCGCTGGCCGCCATTGCGGCAGCCGAAGGCACGCCGCTGTACGTCTACAGCGCCGCGGTGTTCCGCGAGCGCTACCGCGCGATCGACGGCGCGTTCAACGGCTACCCGCACGCGCTGCACTACGCCCTGAAGGCGAACTCGGCGCTGGCGATCGCCCGCCTGCTGCACGGCCTCGGCAGCTCGGTGGACGCCAACTCGGTCTGGGAGATCGAGGTCGCCCGCAGGGCGGGTTTCGAGCCCTCGCAGATCGTCTTCACCGGCGTCGGCAAGACCCCCGAAGAGCTGGAGTCGGCGGTAGGGCTGGGCGTGAAGGCGATCAACGTCGAATCGGCCGGCGAGCTGGCGAGGCTGGAAGCGATCGGCTCGCGGCTGGGCCGCGCCGTGCGGGTCGCGATCCGCGTGAACCCGGACATCGACGCCAAGAGTCATCCCCACATTTCGACGGGGTTGAAGATCAACAAGTTCGGCGTGCCGCTCGACGATGCGCGGGCGCTGCTGCAGACGTTGAAGGCGCGGCCTTTTCTCCAGCTGGTCGCGATTCACGTGCACGTCGGATCGCAAATCACCTCGCTCGATCCGCTGCGCCGCGCCGCGGCGCTGGCCGCGGCCGTGAGCCAGGAACTGCAGCAGCAGGGGTTTCCGCTCGAGTACGTGGACGTCGGCGGCGGACTCGGCGTGTCCTACGACGGCGGCGACGTCCCGACGGCGGCGGACTACGTGAGCGCGCTGGTCGACGCCGTGCGGCACACCGGTCTGCCGATCGTGGTCGAGCCCGGGCGGTCGATTGCCGCGCCGGCCGGGGCGCTGGTCGCGCGGGTCATCGACCTGAAGCCGCGCACTGCCGAGAGCGACTTCATCATCATCGACGCCGGAATGACCGAGCTGATGCGTCCCGCGCTGTATGGCGCGTTTCACCGGATCGAACCGGTGTCGTCGCCGGCGGCCGGCGACCACCACTACGAGATCGTCGGCCCGGTCTGCGAGAGCAGCGACGTCGTCGGACGCGACCGCATGCTGCCGCCGATGAAGGAAGGCGACCTCGTGGCGATTCGCGACGCCGGCGCGTACGGATCGGCGATGGCGTCGAACTACAATCGCCGCCCGCTGCCGGCCGAAGTGCTGGTGGACGCCGGCACCTGGCGCGTGATCCGCCGGCGTCAGACGATCGATGATCAGCTCAAGCTCGAGATGGAGATGTAGACGTTCGACGTTCGTGGTTCTGCGTTCGTCGTTCAGGTTCGTCGTTCGAGGTTCGACGTTCGGCGTTCTCCAGACACTGAACGACGAACGCTGCACGACGAACCTGAACGACGAACGACGCACGACGCACGACGAACCAGAACGACGAACTGCGAACGCCGAACGACGAACGATTATGCCTGGACACCTCATCGCCTTCGAAGGCCTCGATCAAAGCGGCAAGCAGACGCAGGCCGAGCTGCTGCGCGACCACCTCAAGGCGCAGGGGCGCAAGGCGCGGCTCGTGTCATTTCCCGACTACGGAACGTCGATCGGCGAGGAGATCGCCCGGGCGCTGTCGAACGAACGGGACTACGGCCCCGACGTGATGCAGCTCCTGTACGTCGCGAACCGCTACGAGAAGAAACCCGACCTGCAGCGGTGGCTCGACGGCGGCCTCGTGCTCGTCGCCGACCGCTACACGGCGTCGAGCGTGGCGTACGGCGAAGCCTTCGGGCTTGATTCCGCCTGGCTGACCGAGATGCAGCGGTTCCTGCCGCCGGCGTCGCTGACGATCCTGCTCGACATTGCCCCCGACACTGCCGTGACGCGCAAGTCGGTGGACCGCGACCGGTACGAGCGCGACCTCGCCATGCAGGCGCGCGTGCGGGAAAGCTACCATCGCCAGGCTCAGGCGCAGGGCTGGGTGGTGCTCGACGGCGAGCGGGCTAAGGACGTCATCGCCGCAGACGTGATCGAAGCCGCTCTCCGCGTGCTGTAACCGCGTTTTACCCCAGGTGTAGTGCGGACCTTCAGGTCCGCGTAGCACGACACCTTGCTTTTCGTGATAGTCCGGCAGGATGCAATGCGCCTTGGCGGGGCCTGTCCGCGAACAGCCCACTCGGGTGCTCGGCGAAACGCTCTCGAACCACCGCTAAATCGCCTGCGCGCCCGAGTGGGCGCCCGTTCGCGGCCACCCTCGAGCGGCGCTGAATCATGACGTATTGGTGACTTGGCGGATTGGCGAATCGTGCCCGACGTTCGTAGTGCAGGCCTTTAGGCCTGCTTTTCGTGATGGTCCGTCAGCATGCAGAGCGCGCCCTGGAGGGCCTGTCCGCGAACGGCGCGCTTGAATCTCGACGAGTCCCCGACTAGTCGTCCGCCGTCAGCCGTCCGACCACGCGCGCAGCCGTCAGCGCGCGGACTTCCTTGATGCCTACCCGCTTCAATACCTGCGCGCACGCATCGAGCGTCGCGCCGGTGGTGCTCACATCGTCGATCAGCACGACCACCGCGCCGGTCAAGGCTGCCGCCGCGCGCGTCGGCGCGAACGCATCGCGCACGTTGCGGTGACGCTGGCCTGCGGGCAGGCCCGTCTGCGTCGCTGTGGCGCGCACGCGACGAAGGGCGGTGGCCACAGGGATCCGCATCTGACGCGCGAGATCGGCCGCCTGGTTGAATCCTCGATGGCGCCGGCGAGAGGGATGGAGCGGCACCGGGATCGCGCACACCGCGCCGTCGAGGATGTCGGCGCCGCGGTCGCGCATCATCCGGCCCAGCGGCCTGGCGAGCGATCGCCGTCCCTCGTACTTCAACGCATGAACAATTGCGCGCAGGGCGCCGTCGTACGCGCCGATCGCCCTGGCGCGATCGATCGGGCGAGGCACGCGCCTGCAGCGCACGCAATGCGCCAGCGGGAGGCTGAGGATCCGCCACGTCGGGAGCGGGTCGCCGCAGCGCTCGCAGAGTGGAGGGGTCAAGGGAAGGATCGACGCCCAGCAGGCGTCGCAGACCGGTCCGCGGGTCGGGTAGAGGAGCAGTTCGCCGCACGCGGCGCAGGACGGGGAAAGAACGACGGAGAGAACCGCGTCGGAGGAAGCGCGAATGGCAAGATGCACATGGCCAATCACGCGTGCGATTCGCGTTTTGCGATCAGCGATCGCTACGTCATCTCCAGCCGATCGGCGCTTCCCCATAGCCGTTCGAGATCGTAGAAGGTCCGCGTTTCCTTGCCGAAGACGTGGACGATGAAGTCGAAGTAGTCGAGCAGGATCCAGTCGGATCGGTCGTAGCCCTCGACGTACGCCGGCTTGGCGCCCTTGGCCGCCAGCGATTCCATCACCGCGTCGGCGATGGCCCGGACCTGCCGCGTGTTGGTGCCCGAGGCGATCAGGAAGAAATCGGTGAAGCCTCCGGTCTTGCGCAGATCCAGCACCACGACGTCGGCGGCCTGCTTGCTTTCGGCCGCGGCGATCGCGAGATCGACCTGCGCCGGAAGCTTCGCCGCCTTCTTCTTCTTGGTGGTCTTCAGCTCACTCTTTGTCATGCAACCTGCCTGCCGTCCAGGTCTGGGTCACGCCCGACCCGCGCCGATCCGGCGTCATCGACGCGTAAAGTCCGTGGTGTTCAATATGTTGCTGCACCGGCGGCGGCACCAGCCCGGTGATCTGCTCGCGGTTGGCCAGACGCTGCCGGATCGCCGTGGATGAAACATCCGCGGTCGGCGCATCGAGCAAAATAATCAACGGTGCGCGCTGCACCTCGTCGAGCGGCGGCCGCGCCATCCGGTCCGCCAGCGCCGGCAGCCGCAGCGGCAGCTCCTTCACCGAAAACCCGGGACGCGAGACGACCACGAAGTTCGCGGCGTCGAGAATCTTCGGGTAATCGTGCCAGCTCGCAATCTCCAGAAACGCGTCTGCGCCGATGACGAAGAACAGATCGGACGGCAGGTAGCCGCGCGCGTGAAACAGTTCCAGGGTGTGCGAGGTGTAGGACGGCGCCTCGTGCCGCAGCTCGACGTCGACCGCGCGCCAGGTATTGGGACGATCCAGCAGGGCGAGCGACACCATCGCGAACCGGTGGAACGATGAGGCGAGCGGCTGAGGCCGGTGCGGCGGGACGTTCGAGGTGATGATGAACAGCCGCGACAGCTTCAGCTCGCTGACCGCGGCCGCGGCGACGTCGAGATGCCCCCAATGAATCGGATCGAATGTGCCGCCGAGAATACCGGTGCGGCGCGCGGCGCTCATCGGGCTAGGCAGCCGGCTGGCGCGAGGACGCCAGTCCCTTCCACATCGCTTCCAGCAGCTCGGGCACGCCGCGTCCGCTGACGCCGGACACGCGGAGGAACGGCAGGCCGAGCTCGGACGCCCGGCGCTCGAGCGCGACGATGTCGTCGTCGTTCGACGGATCGACGGCGTCCATCTTGTTCGCGACGACGATCTGCGGCTTTGCCGCGAGGGTGGGCTGGAACAGCTCGAGCTCCTTGCGCACGGTGTCGAGATCCTCGACCGGGTTGCGGCCGGTGGCGCCGGACACGTCGACCAGGTGCACCAGCACTTTGGTGCGCTCGAGGTGGCGAAGGAACTGGTGACCGAGGCCCTGGCCGCGATGCGCGCCTTCGATCAGCCCGGGCACGTCGGCGACCACGAAGCTGCGGTCGTTGCTGATCTTGACGACGCCCAGGTTCGGCACGAGCGTGGTGAACGGGTAGTCGGCGATCTTGGGCCGAGCCGCCGAGATGCGCGCGATCATCGTCGACTTGCCGGCGTTGGGGAAGCCGACCAGCCCGACGTCGGCGAGCAGCTTCAGCTCGAGCCGGAGATCCTTGATCTCGCCCGGCTCGCCGGGCTGTACCTTCCGAGGTGCGCGATTGGTCGCGGTCGCGAACCGCGCGTTGCCCATGCCGCCGCGCCCGCCCTTGGCGACGAGGACACGCTCTCCCTCTACCGAGAGATCGGCGAGCAGCGCGTAGGACTTGTGTTCGGGGTTTTCGGGGTCGACGATCTTTTCGTAGACCAGGGTGCCGATCGGGACCGCGAGCTCGAGATCCTTGCCGCCGGCGCCGGTACAGTTCGAGCCCATGCCATGCTCGCCGCGCTCGGCGTCGAACAGCGGGTGGAACCGGAAATTGATGAGGGTGTTGATGTGCGGGCTGGCGACGACGTACACCGACCCGCCGTGACCGCCGTCGCCGCCGCTCGGGCCGCCGCGCGGCACAAACTTCTCGCGGCGGAACGCGAGACAACCGCGTCCGCCCGCACCTGCTTCGACGTGGATGTCGACTTCGTCGACGAACAAGTTATTCGAGTGGTTGGATGCTGATGACCCGGCCGCGCGCGCCGTGGTCCTCGAACTTCACACGCCCGGCGGTCTTGGCAAAGATGGTGTCGTCCTTGCCGAGGCCCGCGTTCAGGCCGGCCTGAAACCGACGTCCGCGCTGCCGCACGATGATGGTGCCGCCGGTCACGACGTTGCCGTCGTGTGCTTTCACGCCGAGCCGCTGCGAGTTGGAGTCGCGGCCGTTACGTGAGCTGCCTTGTCCTTTTTTGTGAGCCATTTCTGTGTCCCGTCGATCCTACAGGAGGATGTCCTTGATGCGCACCTGCGTGAAGAACGCGCGGTGCCCGTTGGTCCGGCGCATGCCCTTGCGGCGCTTCTTCTTGAAGACGCGGATCTTCGGCCCGCGGGTTTCCCCGTCCACGACCGCGATGACCCGCGCGTTGGCGACAAACGGCGCACCCGCCAGGACCTCGCCGCCGTCTTTTTCGACGATCAGCACCTGTTCGAGGGTGAGCTCCGCGCCGGGCTCGCCAGCGGTTCCATACAGCGTCGCGACGCCGCCCGGCGTCACCTTGACCTGATGGCCGCCTGTCTGAATGATTGCGTACATTATCGGCACCTGTGCAAAGGGGATAGTTTACTATCGAAGTCGCTCAGGTGTAAAGAGTTACCGTAGAATCATCCATATGGAACAGGTTTCCGATCGCCCGTCGCTGAATACCGTCCTGACCGAAGCGGCCAAGATCACACCCGAAGAGCGGCGCGCCCGCATTGCCCGATGCATCGCTGCCGGGCGGCACGATCCGGACACGCTGCCGTTCTGCGTCGTCCCGGCCGACCGGGAGCTGGTGCGATATTGCGATCACTGCTGGAGCGTGATTGACCTGCATGGCCTGACCTGGAGCTGGGCGCCCCAGCAGGCCTGAGCCGCGCTGACGGGTCGCCTACTTGAGCAGCACGCGCGTGCCGCGGATCTTCTGGCTGCTCAGCGCGCTGAGGAAGTTCGGCACCAGGCGATCCATGAGCTCGAAGTACGACGACAGCGCCGGCGTGTTCTGCTGCGCGTTGTAGAGAATCTCTTCCCGATAGCTCTCCGAGTACATCGTCGCGCCGGTGCGGCCGTCGATGAACACGAACTTCGGCCGCAGGATGAAGCCTTTGCGCTCCATGTACTGGCGCACGGGGCGCACGATGCGGCGGCCGAGGCTGTCGTAGGTCTCCTGATCGCGCTGGACGAAGCCCGACGTCGAGCGGCTGGAGAAGAGCACCGTGCCCGTGACGATCAGCGGGTTCTGAAACTCCTCGCCGATGCGCTTCCAGTAGGCGGTGTTGGCGAAGAGCCGCTCGTACGGCTCCAGATCCTTTTCTTCCTTGATGTCCTTGGGCAGCGTCAGCGTCGGGCTGGCGGAGCGGACCGACGGCGTTGCGCCGGACGTGACGTCGTCGGGCGCGTTCCCGGTCGTGGCCTGACTCTGTTCCTTCGCGATGTCGATCAGCGGCAGGATGTCGGCGTCGATCACCTTGAGGGATGATTTCGTCCGCAGCTGACTGCGGAGCAGCCGGACCGTCTCCTGGTTCGCGTCCACGTCCTCGCTGCCGCCGGCGACGAAGCCGACCACCAGGACGCGCTGGAACGGCGAGACGTCCATTTTGGGCTGGATGGGCGTTTCGATCGGGATTTCGTAGTAGTCGGGACCGCACGCGAGCGCGAACGCCGCGCAGCAAGCCGCGATGACCGCAAGCGCGAGACTACTTCTCTTTGGCCTGGCTGGTCCGGTCATTGATTTCCTTGAAGAGCTCGTAGTTCTGACGGACCTGGGAGTTGTTCGGATCCAGCTCGATCGCTTTCTCGTACGCCTTGCGCGCCTTCTCGAGCTGGCCTTCGTGTTCGTACGCGACCGCGAGGTCGTTGTAGGCCGCCGCGTAGGACGGATCGAGCTCCGTCGCCTTTTCCCAGCGGTAAATCGCCTCACGCCAGAGGCCGCGCTGGGCGACGTTGATGCCGAATTCCACTTGGGATTTGGCCTCGCTCTTCGCGTCGGCAAACGACGGCGACGCAACCACAGTCGCGGCGCACGCGACGAGAGCAACAGCAGGCACTTTCATGAGTGTTTCCTCGCCACTATAGCGTACTCCCAGGGTGAACCGAGCAAGCCATATGCCACAGCTAGCGTGAGGAAACGGCGTATTTTCGAGCGATCCTCTCACCGCGATTTACGAAACACGGTCGATGTTGTCCCCGGATGTCGTCATCGCCGGACGACGCTACAATACGGGCAGGGAGGTCGAGGCCCCGCGCGCAACGGCGCGAGGCGGCGACCTCTTTTCGTTTCGTTCCCGCCGCCGCGCCAGCATGAGGTGCGGTCATGACCGATCTGCTCGATTTCGTTTCGCTCTCGCTGCTGCCGCCGTGGTGCTGGCGGGTGGCGGCCGAATGGCTGCGCCGGGGCGACCCCGCGGCGGTAGTGGTCCGGCGGCTTCTCGCGGGGAATCCGCGCGACGATGCGGCAGAAGCCGTAGACGTCCGGTCGCTCGCCGGGGACGCCATCCGCCGCGCCGACGCCGGCTCGATTGCCGCCATCCCGTGGAGTGCCGCGGCCTATCCCGCCGCGCTGACGACGATTGCGGATCCGCCGCCGGTGCTGTGGACGCGCGGCCGCCTCGACGCGCTCGCGAGACCCGCCGTCGCCATCGTCGGATCGCGCGCCGCGTCGCCCTACGGATTGGCGGTGGCTGAACGCCTCGCGGCCGATCTCGCGGCCTCCGGGCTGGTGATCATCAGCGGCCTGGCACGAGGCGTCGACTCCGCCGCGCATCGGGGTGCGCTCTCGGCCGGCGGTGTGACCGTCGCGGTGCTGGGATCGGGCGTCGACGTCATCTATCCCTCGGAGCACGCGCCGCTCGCCAGCGCGATCGACGCGACCGGCGCCGTGGTCAGCGAGCTGGTGCCGGGCACCCGTCCGCAGCAGTTTTTCTTTCCGCTGCGCAACCGGATCATCAGCGGGTTGTCGCGCGCCGTCGTCGTCATCGAGGCGAGCGAGAAGAGCGGGTCGTTGATCACCGCGCGCTGCGCGCTCGACCAGGGACGCGACGTGCTCGCGGTGCCCGGCAACGTCCTGAGCGGAAAGAACCGCGGCGCCCACGCCCTCCTTCGGGATGGTGCAAAGATTGTGGAATCCGCGGACGATATCCTTGAGGAGCTGGGCATGCCGCCGAAGGGCGCTGCCCAGGGTCGGGGCGAACGAGAGGGTGCCGCGGCCGGTATCGCAGGCAGCCGCGACCCCGTGCTCGACTCCCTGGTGGCGGGCGAGGCCTCCGATCTCGACGAGATTTCCGAGCGATCCGGGCTGCAGGCGTCCCGTTTGCTGCCGCGGCTCTTCGAGCTCGAGTTGCACGGTCTTGTGCGCCGTGTGGGTGGCGGACGGTTCGTACGGATCGACAGAACGTGTTAGGGTGAAGCGGGACTATGGCAAAAACCCTCGTAATCGTGGAATCGCCGACCAAGGCGCGGACGCTGGAGCGATTCCTCGGCGATCGATATACCGTGAAATCGAGCTTCGGGCACGTGCGCGATCTTCCCGATTCGGCGAGCGAAGTGCCCGCGGAGATCAAGAAGGAGAAGTGGGGCCGTATCGGCGTCGACACCGACGGCGACTTCAAGCCGTACTACGTCGTGCCGGACGACAAGCGCAAGAACGTGGCGGATCTCAGAGCGGCGTTGAAGGGCGCATCGGCAGTGATGCTGGCGACCGACCCCGATCGCGAAGGCGAGTCGATCAGCTGGCACCTGCTCGAGGTCTTGAAACCGAAAGTCCCGGTCAAGCGGATCGTCTTCCACGAGATCACGAAGAGGGCCGTGGAGCAGGCGATCGCGGAAGCGCACGAGCTCGACGACAACCTGGTGCGTGCCCAGGAGAGCCGGCGCATTCTCGATCGTCTCTACGGCTACACGCTGTCGCCGGTCTTGTGGAAGAAAGTGCAGACCGGTTTGAGCGCCGGCCGCGTGCAGAGCGTCGCCGTGCGCCTCATCGTCGATCGCGAGGAAGAACGCCTCGCGTTTCGCGCCGCGCGTTATTCCGATCTCAACGCGCAGTTCACGGCCGAAGGCCGGACGTTCGGCGGCACCCTGACGCGCCTCGGCGACGTCCGCGTCGCCAGCGGCAAGGACTTCGATCAGCAGGGCGTGCTCACCGGCAAGAACGTGCGCCTGCTGTCGGACGAGGAGGCCGCGTCGCTGGCGCAGGTGATCGATCGCAACCTGCCGTGGTCGGTCACGAGCGTCGAGGCGAAGCCGGGTGTCGAGCGCCCTGCCGCGCCGTTCACCACCTCCACGCTCACGCAGGAGGCCAGCCGCAAACTCGGCTTCTCGACCCAGCGAACGATGCAGGCGGCGCAGCGGCTGTTCCAGGACGGCCACATCTCCTATCACCGCACCGATTCGACCACGCTCAGCGACGAAGCGCTCGCGGCGTCGGCCAGCGCGATCCGCGAGATGTTCGGCAACGACTACTACGCCGGGCCGCGCCGCTATGCGACCAAGGTCAAGAACGCGCAGGAAGCGCACGAGGCGATCCGCCCGACCGCGTTCACCAGCGCCGCCGCGGCGCTCGAAGGCGTGCTGAGCGGCGACGATCTGCGGGTCTACGAGCTGATCTGGAAGCGCACGATGGCGTCGCAGATGGTGGACGCGCGCGTGCTGCGGACCAACATCGAGATCTCCGCCGACGCAGGCAACGGCCAGCAGGCAGTGTTTTCCGCGTCCGGCAAGGCCATCGAGTTCGCGGGCTTCCGCCGCGCCTACGTCGAGGGCAGCGACGATCCGTCGGCCGAGCTCGAAGAGCAGGAGACGGTGCTGCCGACGCTCACCGTCGGCGAGCCGATCGATCGGGACAAGGCGCGCGTGCGGCTGTCGGGCCTCGAGCCGGTGGGACACGAGACCAACCCCCCGGCGCGCTACACCGAGGCGTCGCTCATCAAGGAGCTCGAACGGATCGGCGTCGGCCGGCCGTCGACCTTTGCGGCGACGATCGGCACGATCGAGCGCCGCGGCTACGTGTTCCGGCAGGGCAAGGCGCTGGTGCCGAGCTTCACCGCCTTCGCGGTCACGCGGCTGCTGCGCGAGCATTTCGGCGACCTGATCGACGTCGAGTTCACGGCGGAGATGGAGGAAGACCTCGATCAGATCTCGCGCGGCGAGCGCGAATGGCTCGACTTCATCAAGCAGTTCTATCGCGGCGACAAGCATCACCGCGGGCTCGAGGAGGCCGTCAAACAAGCGCAGGAGAACGCGGAGTATCCGCTGATTGACGTCGGCGTCGATCCGGAATCGGGTGAGAAGGTTCGCGTCCGCATCGGGCGCTACGGTCCGTTCATCCAGCTCGGCGAGGGCGGCCCCGGCAAGACCGCGGGCCTGCCGCCGACGCAGGCGCCGGCGGACCTGTCGGTCGAGAAAGCGATGACGCTGGTTCGCGCCAAGGCGGCCGGCCCACGTACGCTCGGCGTCGATCCGAACAGCGGCATGAACGTCTACGCGATCAACGGCCGCTTCGGCGCCTACGTGCAGCTGGGCGAGATGCCGGAGAAGGGCAGCAAGGAAAAGCCCAAGCGGTCGTCGCTGATCGGCAGCATGACCGAATCGACGGTGACGCTCGAGGAGGCGCTCAAGCTGCTGGCGCTGCCGCGCGATCTCGGCGCCGACCCGACCTCGGGCGAGGTGATCGTCGCCGGGCTGGGACGTTTCGGCCCGTACATCAAGAAGGGCGACGAATACCGCTCCTTGGAAGAATCAGACGATCTGTTCACCGTCGATCTCGAGCGCGCGCTTGCGCTGCTGGCCGCGCCGAAACGCTCCAGGCGCCAGGCCGCCAAGCGGGTGATCCGGAAGATCGAGGTGCCCAACGGCGGCAACGCGCTGCAGGTGCTCGAGGGACGGTTCGGTCCGTACGTCACCGACGGGGAGACCAACGCGTCGATCCCGCGCGGCGCGGATCCGGCGACGATTTCCCTCGAAGAGGCGCAGGGGCTGCTCGAGGCGCGCCGAGGCGCGCCGCCGCGCGAGAAGCGTCGCGGCCGCCGCGGCGCCGGCGGTGCCGCGCCACGTGGCCGCGCGCGTCGCGCCGCCAAGACGCCCGAGGTGGTGGCCGCCAAGCCCGCTGCCGCCGCGAAGGCGAAGGCCAAGGGTAAGACCACGTCGAAACCGAAGGCCGCGGCTGGAAAGCGAGCGGCCCGCAAGCGCGCGAGCTGATGACCATCCGGATCGTCGGCGGTGGCCTCGCGGGTTCCGAGGCCGCCTGGCAGGCGGCCTCGCGCGGCGTGCCGGTCACGCTGTATGAAATGCGGCCGGTCCGCGCGACCGCGGTTCACAAGACCGACCGGTTGGCCGAGCTGGTGTGCAGCAACTCCTTCCGCGGCGACAAGCTCGATAACGCGGTCGGCCTCCTGAAGGAAGAGATGCGTCGTCTCGACTCGCTGGTCATGCGAGCCGCCGAGGCGAGCCGGGTGCCTGCGGGCGCGGCGCTCGCCGTCGATCGCGAGCGCTTCGCCGAGATCATCACGCAGACGCTGTCGACCCACCCGCTGATCACCGTCGTTCGTGAAGAAATCGGGTCGATTCCAGCATCGAGCGAGAGCGAGCCGGTGATTGTCGCCACCGGCCCGTTGACCTCGGATGCCTTGTCGGCCGATCTTGCGTCGCTGGTCGGCCAGGCGCACCTCTACTTCTACGATGCGATCAGCCCAATCGTCCTCGCCGAGACGATTGATCGGTCGAAGGTGTTCCGTCAGTCGCGATGGGATCGGAGCTTGCGAGGCTCGTCCTTCGACACGCTCAGGACGAGCGAGGCAACGACGAAGGACACCGCTCGTAGTGAGCCTGTCGAACCACGAGCGCCTGCGTGCGGTGTCGACGATGGTGAGGGCGACTACCTGAACTGCCCGCTGACGCGCGACGAGTACGACCGGTTCTACGACGCGCTGGTGACCGCGGAGTCGGCGACGGTGCACGATTTCGACAAGGAGCGGTTCTTCGAAGGGTGCCTGCCGATCGAAGTGATGGCGCACCGCGGGCCGGACACGCTGCGCTTCGGGCCGATGAAACCGGTCGGGCTGACCGATCCCCGCACCGGACGCGAGCCCTACGCCGCCGTGCAACTGCGTCAGGACAACCTCGCCGGC
>Ga0105242_10003085_pt1 | contig 13001 bp, 12 predicted proteins | sample KBSM24metaG_FD_81521 | JGI IMG/M metagenome (GOLD analysis project Ga0105242, IMG submission 81521) | Miscanthus rhizosphere microbial communities from Kellogg Biological Station, Michigan, USA - KBS M2-4 metaG | ecosystem: Host-associated > Plants > Roots > Rhizosphere > Soil | place...
CGATCCACGTCATCGTGCAGATCGCGCGTCAGTCGGATGGCAAGCGCTACATCACGCAGATCGCGGAGATCACCGGCATGGAAGGCGACGTGATCACGATGCAGGAGATCTTCCTGTTCGAGAAGATGGGCATCACGCAGGACGGCAAAGTCGTCGGGCGCTTCCGGGCGACCGGCGTGCGGCCGAAGTGCTGCGAGCGGCTGAAGGCGTCGGGCATCCACCTGCCGGCGGACATGTTCGAGGGCGTCACGGAGGTGCGGTGATGTTTCTGGCCTTCCTCGTCTTCGTCGTCGTGTCGGGGTCGATCATCGGCGGCTACTACGCCGCCACGACACTGCCGGGCGTCCTCGCGGCACGGAAACTCGATCGCCGCCTGCAGGACGTCTCTGCGGACCCCTTTGCGGCGGACGAGAAAGTCGGCGGAGAAGAGTCGATCCTGCAGCGGAAGCTCGAGGGTCCGCTGCCGGGCATGGATCGCCTCGTGTCGGGCACCGGCGTCGGCAAGCGTATGGCCCGCCTGATCGAGCAGTCCGGCGTGAAGACAACGCCCAGCGCGATTGTGGTGATGTGCTTCATCTGCGCGGCGCTCTGCGGCGTCATCGCCTTCATGTTCATCCCGCAGCGAATCGCTCCGCTGATGGCGGCACTGTTCGGGGCGTTCCTGCCGTTCGCGTGGCTGCTCAACCGCCGATCGGTGCGGCTGAAGAAATTCGAGGAGCAGTTCCCCGAGGCGCTCGACCTGCTCGCGCGGGCGATCCGCGCGGGGCACGCGCTGCAGACCGCGCTGGGCATGGCGGCGGACGAGTTGCCGGAGCCGGTCGGCCCCGAGTTCAAGAAGACGTTCGACCAGCAGAACTTCGGCCTGCCGCTGCGCGATGCGCTGAACGAGATGTCCGTTCGCATCGGACTGCTCGACGTCCGGTTCTTCGTCACGGCCGTCCTCATTCAGCGCGACACCGGCGGCAACCTCTCGGAGATTCTCGAGAACCTGGCGCACGTGGTGCGCGAGCGGTTCAAGATCCGGCGGCAGGTGCGCGTGCACACCGCGCACGGGCGTTTCACCGGCTACGTGCTGCTCGCGCTGCCGGCGGCGCTCGCCGTCGCGCTGTCGTTCATCAACCCCGACCACATGCAGGCGCTGTTTCGCGAGCGCATGGGCCAGATGATGCTGATGGGCGCCATCGTCATGCAGACCATCGGGTTCTTCTGGATCCGCCAGGTCATCAAGATCGAGGTATAAGCCGTGACGCTGCTGCTACCGTTGCTCGCGTTTCTGTTTGGGTCATTGCTGATTGCCGCTGCCGCGATGGCCTTTGCGCCAGCCGCCACGACGGCGATCGAACGCCGCCTCGGCGAAGTGACCGGCACGCGCGTCAAGGCGTCGAACGACGATCCCGGTTACGACCGGGTCATGATCGACACGCTGAAGAAGCTCGGCAACATGGCGCCCCAGTCTCGATCGGAGATGGGGAAGCTGCAGGCCCGGCTCGTGGCGGCGGGATATCGCAGTCATGAAGCGGTGACCGTGTTCTTCGGCATCCGCCTGGGCTGCGCGCTGGTGGTGTTCGCGCTCCTGGCGTCGCCGCTCATCATCCGGCCGAATCTGCCGGTCGCGCTCGTGGGCTGCGCGCTCGGCTACCTGGTGCCGAGCATGGTCCTCGGGCGCCTGGCGAAGAAGCGGCAGCATCGTATCCGCCTCGGGCTGCCCGATGCGCTCGACCTGCTCGTGGTCAGCGTCGAAGCGGGCCTTGGTCTCGATCAGGCCATTCAGCGCGTCGGCACGGAGCTGGCCTTCGCGCATCCCGATCTGTCGGACGAACTCCGGTTGATCAACCTCGAGCTGCGTGCCGGCAAGGCCCGCGTCGACGCGCTGCGTAATCTTGCCGAGCGCACCGGCGTGGACGACGTTCAGTCGCTGGTGGCGATGCTCGTGCAGACGGACAAGTTCGGCACCAGCGTGGCGCAGTCGCTGCGCGTGCACTCCGACACGGTCCGGACGAAGCGGCGTCAACGCGCGGAAGAAGCGGCCGCGAAGACCGGCGTCAAGATGGTCTTCCCGCTCGTCTTCTGCATCTTCCCGGCGATCTGGGTCGTGACAATCGGTCCGGCCGTGATCAAATTCATCGAAGTCATCGTCCCGATGGCGCAAAAATGAGCTCTGTAGTCTCTGCTCTCGCTCCGAAGACCGAAATCCCGAACACGGCGCCGCCGCCGCCGGTGCTCCGTACGCTCCAGGACACGGGCCTGAGCACCGATCAGATCGAGCAGCTGCTGGTCAAGACGCTCTACGGCGGCGAGGCGACCGGCCTCTCGCTGGCCGATCGGCTCCGGCTGCCGTTCACGATGATCGAGCCGCTGATCGAGCGCCTTCGCGCCGAACAGCTGATCGAGGTCCGCGGCTCCGCCGGCACGGGCGCGGCCACCTACCGGTACGCCTTGACCGATGGCGGCCGGGATCGCGGGCGTCAATACCTGGACTTCAGTCACTACGTCGGGCCGTGCCCCGTGTCGCTCGCCGCCTATCTCGCGCAGATGCGCGCGCTCGCGGCCGCTCGCGGCTACATCGACCGTGAACGCCTGCGCCAGGGCTTCTCGCATCTCATCATCAGCGACCAGGTGCTCGAACAGCTCGGTCCGGCCGTCAACGCCGGCAAGGCTGTCTTTCTCTACGGACCTCCCGGGAACGGGAAGACCGTGATCGCGGAGGGGTTGGGCCGGGCGCTCGGCGGCGACATGTACATGCCGCACGCGATCGACGTCGACGGCCACACGCTGACGATGTTCGATCCGATCAACCACGAGTCGCTCGAAAGCGAGAGCGACCCGTCGTCCATCGTCTCGATCGCGCCGCGCGATCGCCGGTGGGTGCGCATCCGGCGTCCGGTGGTCATGGTCGGCGGCGAGCTCACGCTCGAGATGCTCGACCTGACGTTCAACCCGCTGACCAAGTTCTACGAGGCGCCGATTCAGCTGAAGGCCAACGGCGGCGTGTTCCTGGTGGACGACTTCGGGCGCCAGCGCATCCGGCCGCAGGAGCTGCTGAACCGCTGGATCGTTCCGCTCGAAAGCCGGTTCGACTATCTCACGTTGCACACCGGCAAGAAGTTCCAGGTGTCGTTCGACGTGCTCACGGTCTTCGCGACCAACCTGGATCCGGCCTCGCTGGCTGACGAGGCGTTCCTGCGACGTATCCCGTACAAGATTCCGATCGTCGATCCGACGACCGACGAATTTACGCGCATCTTCGACCTGAACTGCCGCCGCCGCAACCTGCGCTTCCACCAGGTGATGGTGGCGTACCTGCAGCGCCGGCACTACGGTCCCGCGGGACGGCCGCTCCGCTCGTGTCATCCGCGCGACATCCTCGATCAGGTAACGGCCCTGTGCCGCTATCGGGGGATCGAGCCGGCCATTACGCGCGAACTGCTCGACGCGGCGTGCGCCGCCTACTTCGTCGACGGTTACAGGACAGAGGCGCCGCCGCCGCCGCGCCGGAACAAGAACCGGAACCGCAAGGAACTGGAGGTTCATTGATGAGCGTGGAGGCGCTGGTCGGTCACATCCGCCCGGATTCAGCCGTGGCGGCGGTCTCGACGGACCAGCCGCGCCGCATGATCAGCCCGGCCGTCAGCGACTTGATCGCGCGGGCGAGCATCGGTGCGCTGTTCACGCTGCTGTCGTTCAACATCTTCACCGACTTCATGCGGACCGGGCACGTGACCGGCCTCCTCCTGCTCGTCGGCGAGTCGCTCGTCGTGGTGCTGACGATCCTGCGCCGGCGAACGAACATCGTGGATCGTTCGGCCGCCGCCGCGATCTCGACGACCGTGTCGCTGGCGGGGCCGGCGCTGCTTCGCGCGACGGACGGGCACGCCGGGTGGGCACCCGATCAGGTGACCGCGCTGGTGTCGGGCCTTGGCCTGCTGCTGGTCGTGGTGGGGAAGATGACGCTCGGCCGGAGCTTTGGCGTGGTGCCGGCGAACCGTGGCGTGGTCGTGCGCGGCCCGTATTCGTTCGTGCGGCATCCCATCTACACGGGGTATCTCGTCACGCACGCGTCGTTCCTCGTGGCGCATCCGGCGCCCTGGAACTTGGCCGTCATCCTGATCGCCGACTTCGCGCTGATTGTCCGCGCGCTGATGGAAGAGCGAGTCCTCAGTTCCGACGCTGCTTACCAGCGGTATTGCGAGCGCGTCGGGTGGCACCTGGTGCCGGGGGTGTTCTGATGAATGTCGCGCTGATGAACGAACGCACACACCAGCCGGTCGCCACCCGGGTGGAGATCGCGGCGACTCGGACGACGCGGCGGCGCGGGTTGCTCGGCCGCGACGGCCTCGAGGCATCGTCTGCGATGCTGCTGGCGCCATGCTCGGCCGTCCACACGATCGGGATGCGCTTTCCCATCGATGTCCTGTTCGTCGATCGGCAGGGGTATGCGGTGAAGATCGTTCGCAACCTGCGGCCATGGCGGATCGCGCTCGCGAGCGGCGGCCAGGCCGTCATCGAGATGGCCGCGGGCAGCCTGGCCTGGGACAGCGTCCAGGTGGGCGATCGGATTTTCCTCGCGCCAGTGTCCGCACCCGAGGCGTCGACGGAAACGGCACCGGCCGCGGAAACCACCGCGCCGGCCAACGAACACTCTGACTTCACGCCCAACCGGTTTCGGTCGGCGATGAACGCGCCGCCCGCGCGCGGATTCGTCCGCCGCCTGCGCGATACGGCCGGCACGTCGATTGTCGAAGCCGCGATCATCACACCGCTGCTCCTGCTGCTGACGCTGTCGATTGTGGACTTCGGCGCGCTCTTCTACTGCTACCTCGCGCTGGAAAACGGCGTCAGCCAGGCGACCCGGTTCGCGGTGACCAACAACGTGCTGGCCGATCCGAACAATCCGGGCACGTTCCTCTCGCGGGATGCCTCGATCAAGCTGGCGATGAGAAATGCCACGCCGACGCTGACAATTCCTGACAGCGCATTCACGTTCAGTTCGATGCCTCCGGGCGGGACGGCCTGGGGGCCCGGGAGCGGCGGCCCCAATGCGCTCGCGAAAGTATCCGTGTCCTACACGTGGACGTTCTTCAACCCGATGTTGTGGGCGTTTTTCTCCAATGGCCAGATCACCCTCAAGGTCGAGTCCGCGATGAAGAACGAGGGAGCACCGCCAACATCATGACCAAGCTGAACGCATCGAGACTCCGGCGAAGACTCGCCTGCGAGAACGGGCAGGCCGTACTGGAATTCGCGCTGGTCGTCCCTCTGGTCCTGGTGCTGGTGCTCGGGGTCGTCGAGGTGTCGTACGCGCTGCTCGACCAGCACATCGTCAGCAAGCTGAGCCGCGAGGGCTCGAACCTGATCTCGCGCGACACCAGCCTGGCGGATGCGGCAACCGCCATGACCAACATGAGCAGCCGGCCGGTCAACTTCACCGACGGCTCGTCGACCGTGATCTTTTCGGTGGTGAAGAACGTGGCCACCGTCGGCGCGAGCAACTACGGCAAGTCCGTGTTGTACGCGCGCTACCGGTACGGCAGCTACTCGGGGTCGAGCATTTTGAACAACACCGGAGGCAGCTTCGGATCGGCGCCGGACTACGAAGCGTTTAACTCCGACAACGACACGAGCCTGCAGATCACCAACCTGCCGACGACGCTGACGCCGGGCGACATGCTGTACGTCACGGAAATTTATACGAGGCACCCGATCATCACACCGTTCGATAAGTTCGGCATCACGGTGCCGCAGACGCTGTACTCGATCGCCTATTTCTAGCGTGCACGAGGCTGGGCGTCGTCTTTCTCAGAAAGGTCAACGGACATGAACACACGCAGATCCGATACATCACGCCAGGGCGGGTTCGTTCTCGTCTATATGGCGGCCGTCCTGGCGCTCCTGATGGTCGCCTCCGGCCTGGCCGTCGATTCCGGCCGCGCCTACCTGGTGAAGGCCCAGTTGAGCAAGGCTGTCGACGGCGCGGCGCTGGCGGCAGCGCGCAGCCTGAACAGCGGCAATCCGCGAACCGAGGCGGCGCAAATCTTCCGGGCCAATTTTCCCGCGGGTTACATGGGAACCACGTCGTCGACCGACCCGACGACGGCAGCTGACTTCTTCACGTCAAGGGTCGACACCGCATCGGGCGTGAACACGGTGACTGTGAATGCCACGGCCGTGTTGCCGACGACGTTCATGAGCGTCGCCAACATCAACAATGTCACCATCGCCAGCACGGGTGAGGCGACGCGGAGAATGGTGGACCTGTCACTGGTCCTGGACGTCTCCAGCTCGATCAGTTCGCAGTGGGGCGCGGTCCGCGACGCCGCACGAACGTTCATCAACTCGTTCGACGCGGCCCACGATCGGCTGGCGCTGCTCACGTTCAGTGACGGCGCGCAAGTGATCAACCCGATGCCCGCAACCCGTGGGTTCGACAAGACGGGGATGATCAGCAACGTCCCGAGCACGCTGCCCGGCGGCAGCACGGCGATGGTCGAAGGACTGTATCGCGCGTGGGACGAGCTCCGCTCGGTCCCCGCCGGCTCACAGTCGGGCCTGCGCGTCATCGTGCTGTTCACCGACGGTGCGTCCAACAGCGTGCCCGGCGACTTCGGAACGGGACCTGGCGTCGGGCTCCGGACGTATGACTTCCCGCAGAATGCCGGCGACACGCACGGCCAGACCTGGAACAGCCCGCACATCACGGGGCTCTATGACACACAGACGGGCGCCAACAGCGTGGGCATCGATACCACGGTTCCGTGGGACTCCACCAACACGCCGTTCAACGCGAACCCGGCGTGGCCGAAGTATCTACCCGTCGCGAGCGCGCACACGCATCATCGCAGCGCGGGCATTCCGACGTCGTTCCCGCTGCAGACCGTGTCGCTCAACGTCGATGGCGTGCCGCAGTCGAGCACCCGCGGCCTGCGGAACTATGACACGGTAGCCGGCAAGTACCCGGCCGAGGTGCACAACATCAACAACGCCGCGCGCAATCTCGTCGAGGAGATCGCCAACGCCGCGCGAAGCGACAACGGCGACTACAAAATCCGCATCTACACCATCGGCATGGGGCAGCTCGTGCCGCTGCTGTTGGGCACGAGGCCCGAGTCGTCCGAGAGCATGCTCAAGCGCATGGCCAACGACAGTACATCGCCCGACTTCAACAACCAGCAGCTCGAAGGCAAGTATTACTACGCTCAGACGGCCGCAGACGTGGGTCCTGCGTTCGCGGCGTTGCAGAACCAGATTCTGCGGTTGACCAAGTAACTCGACCCCATCAAGGAGAGGAATATGTTGTTTCTGGCTCTCATCGTCTTGACGATCGCGGTCGGCGGAGGTCTCGTCATGGTGCGACGGAAGCGCAAGGCCGACACCGCCGCGACCGCGCGGTAGCCGTTCGTACGCTCGCCGCGGCAGCTCCAGGCCGGCCCGCATCTCGCGAGCCGGCCGGCTCCGCCTTCGTCCCGCCGGGTTTCAACCTGCGGCTGCGGCCAGCCGTGGTATGCTGACGCTTCGGATCTTGCCGCGTACTGTGCCGGCCTCCGGCGTATCGAGCCACTCCTGACTCGCTCCTCCTGAAGTTTCAGCCTAGCTACGAGACGACATCCACCGACATCAAATGATGGTCGGGAAGGTCGCATTTGCGACAGAGGAGTTGGTGCCTATGAGTCGAAAACTATACGTCGGCAATCTGCCTTACGAAATCGGCGAAACGGAGCTGCAGGAACTGTTCGCGCGCGCCGGATCGGTCGAGTCCGTGTCCGTGATGCGTGACCAGGCGACGGGGCGTCCGCGGGGATTCGCCTTCGTCGAGATGAGCAGCGATGCGGAAGCGCAGACCGCGATTCAGGAGCTGAACGCCAGCCAGGTCGGAGGTCGCAGCCTTACGGTGAACGAAGCGCGTCCGAAGGCCGCGGGCGGTGGCGGCTTCGGCGGCGGGCCTTCGCATCGCAAGCGCTCAGAACCGCGCTGGTAGAGAGCCGGGCGAACCGCGGCGCTGAAACTCGCGTTCACTCACGACTCTGCTTTTCTGAGCCTTCGGCCATTCCGGTCTGAGCCCTCACCAAAGCCTCTTGCGCTTATGAGGGTCACCATGGTCACACCACCGGCCGACATGAATGTGTTTGAATTCGCCGTACTATCCGGGCTGCGCGCCGCGCAACTGCAACGCGGTTGCACGCCACGCGTCGCACCGTATGAGAAGTTGATCGTGACGGCTCAGCACGAAGTGGCCGAAGGCTGGGTGCTGAAGTTGCCGCCCGTTGTCGACGCGCTCCCGTCGTCGAACGATTAGTTCAAGCGCCTTTCGGGCAATCACCTTTCATGGTGTGGCACCAGGCTTGCTCCAGACAGGAGCAATGCTTCGCCCGGCCATCGTTCCGAAGGCCGGCACCACACCTACCTCACGGACGGGAGGCGTCGATGCCTCCCGCTCGCCACGTACGGCAGGTTTCTTCAGCGCGTGAGCATCGAGCTACACAAGGGAGGGCCGTTGCCTTCCTCGAGATGAGGCCGCGGCCTACGACGTCTGCTTGATGGTGATCTGAACCGTTTTGCGGAACTTCACCGGCATGCCGTTCAACGTGGCGGGCTTGAAGCGCCACGCTTTCGTAGCCGCGAGCACGATGGCATCGTAGGCCTGCGTGACGGACGAGGTCATCACGGCTGACTCGACCTGGCCCAGCTCGTCGATCACGACTTCCAGCTTCCCATTGCGTGGGATCACCACATGACCTGGAAACGGCGGCAGCGTCTGGTTCACGACCGCCGGCATGACGATGCCGGTCTCGCCGCCCGTGTAGATGCGGGGCGCGACGGGCACGACCGGCGCCGGCGGCGGCGTGGGCGTCGCGACGGGAGCCATCGGCGGCGGCGGCGGTGGAGCAGCCGCCTTGGCGGCGAGTTCCTGGAAGCCGCCGGCAAGCGTGCGCAGATCCGATAACGGCGGCCGGCTCGCTTCAGCCGCGACGTCCTGATCCGCCAGCGCATTCAGCACCTGCGTGAAGCCGTCGGCGGCCGCGCCAAATTCCTTTCGGTCGTACGCCGTCTTGGCCTGCGCGTACTTCTGCTGAATGATCGCGGGCAGCATCCGGCGGCGCACCGCGGTGAACGCCGAGCGGATGCGCGGCGACGCGTCGCCGTCGCCCGGCGTATAGGTCGGCTCGGCCACGACGACCGCCTCGATCGCCTGTTCGGCGTCGCTGGGCCGCCCGAGCGCGAGCAGACAGAACGCGCGGTACTGCTCGATGGTTCGCGACTGGCTGGCGGGGTGGTCCGACGAGCGCAAGCGGTTCAGGACCGTCAGCGCATCGTCATAAGCCGCCGATGCGTAGAGATCGCGGGCGGCCGTGAGGTCGGCCTCCTGGGCGCCGGCGTGGGTGGCCGCGAGCACGGTGCCCGCGGCAAAGGCTGCGACGAAATAGGCTTTCATTTTTTCCTCAAGTCGACGCTGAGGCGCGCCGGCGAATTGAGTGTCACCGTGGCAGCATGGCGCTGCTCTCCAAGATCCGGATGGCGGAAGAGGATTTCATGCGATCCGATCGTGAGCGACAGGTTCCCGATGGGCGTGTCGCCCACCTTCTCGCCGTCCACCCACACCTCGGCCCACGGCACGGCGTTGAGCGCAATCGTGCCCTTCGGAAAATCGATCTTGATCGGCGAGACCTTGCCCGGGGAGACCTGCACCGAGCGCAAGGTGCGGTACCCGAGCGTCTCGTTGACGATCTCGATGTCGTGTTTTCCCGCCGAGACCATCAGGCGATCGCTCTGGCTCGAGCCGATCAGCCGCTTGTTCTCGAATACCTGGACGTCGGCGGGCGCGGTCACGGCAATCCATCCGGACACCGGCGCGCCGTCGGTGGCGCCGCCGAGCGGCACCATCAGCGATGCGGTGATGCCCGCTTCGATGGCGACGATCTGCTTCACCGATCCCCGATCGCTCTCGAGCGACACGGCATGCTCACCCGGCGTCAGATCGGGCACGGTGACCGGCGACACGCCTCGCGGCACGCCGTCGACGGTCACGCGCGCGCCGGACGGTTCGGTGCGGACCTGCAGTTGACCCGCGGTCGACGTGGACTTCGGCAACTCGATGTACTGCGACACCTGAGCGCCCGCCGTCATCGCAATCGGCATCACACGCGACGGCCCGTCACCGCGGACTTCGAGTGCGTGCGCGCCTGCCTTGAGCGAGACCGACAACGGCGTGATGCCGCGTTCCACGCCGTCGACGAACAGCTTCGCGCCCGGCGGGTTGGTGGTCATGACCAGAATGCCGTCGTTGGCCGCCGGGTTCGGCGTCAGGAATTTCCGCGCGGCAGGGACGCCGGCGCCAGCCAGCGCGACGACCGCGATGCCGGCAGCCACCAGACCCCAGCGCTTCTTGCCATCCTGAGTCTTCTGCGGGCTCTCGAACGGAGACACGTCGAGCGGCGCGCTGAACAAGTCCGGCTCGGGTCGCATCGTCGACGCAGGCGGCTCGAATGACGGAGTACTGGAGATCGGCGCCGGCGGCGCGGACACCGGCGTCTGCGTCGTTGACATCGAGTGCGCGGCCGGAGCCGCGGGAGCGGGCGTGTGTACCGGAGCCGGCGGTGGTGCGGCAGCGACATGGACGACCGGCGGCGCCGGTGCGGGTTTCGCCGCGACGGGCACACGCGCCGATGACGGCGGTCGCACCGAGCCAAGTGACGGTGTCGGCGTCGCGATCGGCGTGAGCTCAATCGGAGTTTCCGCTTCAAGTGCAACCGGCCTGACGATCGGCCGGGTCACCGGCGTATGACTCAGGGCGGGCTGACTCGCGATCGGTTGCGCGACCGCCGGGTGACCGAGGATCGGCTTGACCTCGGGAACCGACGCATGCAGTGGCTCCTGCGTGTGTCCATAGTTCGGCCACGTCGGTTCGGATGCGGCAGGCGCGACCGCCGGCTCGGTGGCGGCGCGATAGCGATCGAGAAACGCCTCGAGTGAAGCCGGCGCCGCCAGGTAGTCGCTCTCGCCGAGGACGCGTTCGAGTTCCTCTTGCGCGTCGATGGCCGACTCGAACGAGTTGCGCGCGTCGAGCTGCAGCGCGCACATCATCCAGGCGCGCAGGCCGGCGGGCAGCGGCTCGAGTCCGCCGCGCGCCGAGACCGCCCACGCCGACGAGACGAGATCCGCCAGCCTGGCCGGGCCTTCGTCCTCGTGGAGCTGGCGTCCCAGAATCAGCGACAGCGCGACGACGCCGAGCTGCGTGGCGTCGGCGCGGTGATCGAAGCGGGGCAGCCCGGCCGATCGCGGGACCGCTACACGCAGTTCCCGCCAGTAGCGCTCCTGCGAATACCGCAACTGCTCGAGCGCGGATCCCAGGGCATGCTCGACGACGATCAGGCGCGCGTTCGGCGTGACGACCAGTCGCTCGGCGCCGAGGGCGCCGTGCGCGATGTCCGGCATGTTCTCGTGCAGCATGGCGATGGCCGGCACCAGCTGGCGCAGCAGGCAGAGCGCGGCGTCGATGTCGAGCGTGACGTCGTTCATCTCCGCGAAGCGCAGGATTTCTGACAGCCGTGTCCCGACGACGACGTCGGACACCAGCGCGAGCGTCGATCCGGGATCCTTCAGGCGTTCAACGCTGCGCACGCGGTTGTAGCAGGCGTGGCTGAATGACGCGAGATGGCTCAGTCGTTCGCGCAGCGCGAACTCGAAGGACGGCACTCCGGTGAGTTCGCCGCGCAGGCAGAGCATCTCCACCGCTTCGTTTCGCGCGCGATCGACGGCAAGCCGGCGGGAGCCGAGGCCGTCCTCGAACGTGACCGGAGCGGGCGTGGACACGGATGAAAGTGCAGGATCCATGTCCGCGCCAGATGCGGAAGTTGTGCCGTCGACGTACGACGATTGTTAGGCCGTTTTCTGATGATCGGAAAAATGCGATTACAGATCGCGCACCCAGACCCGAATTTGGTCTTACAGAAATGTGCGCGAACTCTGAAGACTGAATCGAGGGCCTGCTCACGATTGCACGCCTGTGTGCGCGGTCGCCGCGCATTGCCCGCACGCAAGCGAGCTTCAGTGCGGCTGCGGCGGGCGCGGCGCGGAAGAATCGTGTGCTCGCACCCCTCAATCCTGTCAGCCGGGCCGCCGGTTGTACACTACGAGCCATGAGAGCACAGACGCTGAAAACGATGCTTGCGGCTGCGGGGCTGCTCGCGTGCGCGTCGGCCGTCTTCGTCCGCGCCCAGGAGGCCCGCATGCCCGATACGCAGACCTTGCAGCAGATGGCCGCGCGGTTCGCGCCGACCGACATGACCGCGGATCTCTCGGGTTTGTCCGACAACGACCGCCGCGTGGTGGCCAAACTCGTCCAGGCGTCCAAGATCGTGGATGGCCTCTTCCTGCGGCAGGTGTGGGCGGGCAACGATGCGATGCTGGCGGACCTGGCCCGGGACCAGTCACCCGAGGGTCGCGCGCGCCTGCACTACTTTCTGATCAACAAGGGTCCCTGGTCGCGCATCGATCACAATGCCCCCTTTGTACCTGGCGCGCCGGCCAAGCCGGTTGGCGCCAACTACTATCCCGCCGGCGCCTCGAAAGCGGATCTCGAGCGCTGGATCCAGTCGCTCTCCGAGGCCGAGCGCGCGAAGGCGACCGGTTTCTTCACCGTGGTGCGGCGCGCCGGCAACTCCTTCACGCTCGTACCGTACAACGTGGAATACCAGGGTGAGCTCGCGCAGGCAGCGGCATTTCTGCGCGAGGCTGCGCAACTGACCGGTCAGCCGACGCTCAAGGCGTTCCTCAACAAGCGCGCGGACGCGTTTCTCTCGAACGACTACTACGAGAGCGACGTCGCATGGATGGAGCTGGAAGGCGCGATCGAGCCGACCATCGGGCCCTACGAGGTGTACGAGGACGAGCTCTTCAACTACAAGGCCGGGTTCGAGGCGTACGTCACGGTGCAGGATCCGGTCGAAACCGCGAAGCTTCAGAAACTGGCCGCCCAGCTCCAGGACATCGAGGATCACCTGCCCATC
>Ga0105242_10003087_pt1 | contig 12997 bp, 16 predicted proteins | sample KBSM24metaG_FD_81521 | JGI IMG/M metagenome (GOLD analysis project Ga0105242, IMG submission 81521) | Miscanthus rhizosphere microbial communities from Kellogg Biological Station, Michigan, USA - KBS M2-4 metaG | ecosystem: Host-associated > Plants > Roots > Rhizosphere > Soil | place...
CGCGGCGAGCCGCGGGGTGAAACCCGTGAACAGGATGATGAGGCAGCCCATGGGGCATCCTCGCACGGACGACCGTGGGCCGCGACACGACCTGTGGTCACTTGCTGCCGGGGCCTCGCGGATACACTCCGACGCGCCATATCCCCAGGTCGAAGGCGGTTCCCGCGTGAAGGATCGATACGAGATCGTCGTGATCGGCGGCGGCATCGTCGGCTGCAGCGTGCTGTACCACCTGGCGCTGCGGGGCAGCACCGACACCCTCCTGCTCGAGCGTGAGGAGCTGACGGCTGGGTCCACCTGGCATGCGGCCGGCGGGTTCCACGCGATCAACGCCGACGCCCGCGTCGCGGCGTTGCAGCAGTACACGATCAGCATGTATCCGACGGTCGAGGCTGAGAGCGGCCAGCCCGTCGGCCTGAAGATGTCCGGCGGGCTCGAGCTCGCCGGCACCGAGGAGCGCTGGCGATGGCTCCGCCAGGAGCTGGCGTGGCTCCGCGCGCAGGGCCACGACGACGCCTACATCGTGTCTCCTGAGCAGGCCGTCGAGATGGTGCCGATCATCGACCCGACCGGGATCTATGGCGCGCTGTTCGACCCCGAGGAGGGCAACCTCGACCCGAACGGCGCCACCCGCGCGTATGCGGTCGCGGCGCGCAACCGCGGCGCCACGATCGTGGAGCACGACCGGGTGCTGTCGCTCGAACGTGAGAACGGCGAGTGGCGGGTCGAGACCGAGCAGGGACCGATCACCTGCGAGCACGTGGTGAACGCCGGCGGGCTCTGGGCGAGACGGATCGGCCGCATGGTCGGGATCGACCACCCGCTGGTGCCGATGCCCCACCACTACCTCGTGACCGACGATGTGCCCGCGGTCGCGGCGATCGACGGCCTCATGCCGGCGGTCACCGATCTCGAGGGGTTCACCTACCTCCAGCGCGAGGGCAACGGTGTGCTGCTCGGTCTCTACGAGCAGCACCCACGCCACTGGGAGGTCGACGGCGCCCCGTGGGACTTCGGTCGCACCCTGTTCCCCGAGGAGCTGGACCGGATCATGCCGGAGCTGACGATCGGCTTCCAACGGTTCCCGGTGTTGCAGGAGGTCGGGATCCGACGGTGGGTGAACGGCGCGTTCACCTTCACCCCCGACGGGAACCCACTCGTCGGTCCCGTCGACGGCGTGCCCGGCTACTGGGCGGCGTGCGGGGTCATGGCCGGCTTCTCCCAGGGGGCCGGGATCGGTCTGGCGCTCGCGAACTGGATGGTCGACGGCGACCCGGGGGTCGATGCCTTCGGGATGGACGTCGCACGGTTCGGCGACTTCGCGTCGGAGGACGCCTACCTGCGCGCGACGACCGCACAGTTCTACGCGCGCCGGTTCGTGATGGCCTACCCGAACGAGGAGCTCCCTGCCGGACGGCCCTTGAAGACGACGCCCTGCTACGACGACTTCCTCGAGGCCGGCGCTCGGTTCACGGTGAACCACGGGCTCGAGGTGCCGTTGTACTTCGCACCGAGCGAGGACTTCGTCGAGCAGGACACGCTCGGCCGATCCAACGCCGAGCCGATCGTCGCCGAAGAGGTCGCGGCCGTTCGAGGCGCGGCGGGCGCCTACGAGATCGCGCAGTACGCGCGGTATGAGGTCACCGGGGCCGGCGCCGAGGCGTGGCTCGATCGTCTGCTGGCGGCTCGCATCACGCCCTTAGGTCGCATCCGGTTGACACCGATGCTCGGCCCGGCCGGCCGCCTGATGGGCGACCTCACCGTCGCGCGCATCGACGAGGATCGCTTCTGGCTGACCGGCTCCTATTACCTGCAGGCCTGGCACATGCGGTGGTTCCACCAACTGGGCCCTCCCGCCGATGTCGCTGTTCGCAACATCACCGACGACTGGATGGGGTTCTCGGTGTCGGGACCTGCATCGCGCGAGATCGTGGCCAAGCTCGCGCGCGAGGACGTGGCGAACGAGGCGTTCCCGTTCCTGTCGGTACGCGCGATGACCGTCGGGAGCGCGCAGGCGGTGGTCGGTCGGATCTCGCTCACGGGCGAGCTCGGCTACGAGCTGGTGGTGCCGACGTCGCAGCATCGCGCGCTGTGGGCGGAACTGCAGGAGGCGGGTGCCGGTGCGGGGCTCCGACCGATCGGCGATCGCGCCGTCGATAGCCTCCGCCTCGAGAAGGGCTATGGCATCTGGTCGGCGGAGTTCCGGCAGGAGAACACGCCAGGCGAGTCAGGCCTCGATCGCTTCGTCGCGTTCGACAAGGAGGACTTCGTCGGGCGGGAGGCCGCGCTGCGTGAACGCGAGCGTGGGCCGTCGCGGCGGCTCGTCCTGCTCGCCGTCGACGCGGCGGACGCCGACGCCGCCCAGGATGACGGCGTGTGGGCAGGCGATCGTCTGGTTGGACTCGCCACCTCGGGCGCCTACGGCCACCACCTTGGCCGGAGCCTCGCCCTCGCCTACGTCGACCGCGACGCGCTGGACGCGGACCTGACGGTGTTCGTCGTCGGGGAGCCGCGCGCGACCGAGATCTTGCCCGAGATCCCCTACGACCCCACGGGCACGAAGCTTCGCGCGTAGGGGTAGGGGGCGAGCACCTCGGGACCGTCGTCGGTGACGAGCACGACGTCGCCGAGCTTCACCCCATGGGAGCCGCCGACCTCACCCATGTACGTCTCGACCACTAGCACCATGTCGCGCCGGATCTCGCGGTCCGGGTTGCTCTGCGCGTCCTGCGGATGACAGACGCTCGGGCTCTCCTCCTCGAGGCCCGCGCCGTGGATCATGCATTCGTACCGCTGCGCGCGGAACCGTTCCGGCACGACCGGCGCGACGCGCGCGAGCTCGCCGCACGTGATACCCGGACGGACGAGCTCGGTCATCCCCCGGACCCACTCGTACGCGGCCTGATAGGTCGCGCGCTCCTCGGCGGCCGCCTCGACGCCGCCGCACACGAACGTGCGTGACACGCAGAAGAAGCACCCCTCGATCCCGACGGTGTCGGTATCGATGTAGACGAGATCGCCGGCCTCGACCGGTCGGTCGGTGGCCTCGGCCCGCCACGGGTTGGTGTTCGGGCCCGAGCAGACCGTGTTGGTCGCGAGGTACTCGGCGCCCCGACCGAGCACGCTCTGGGCGTAGACCGCGAACAGGTCGCGCTCGGTGATGCCCGGCGCGAGCGCCGCCTCGAACCTGCCGAGCGCATCGACCACGATCGGTCCGTTCATGCGGAACAGCGCGACCTCCTGCGGGGTCTTCACCTCACGGGCCTCCTGCGTCACCGGCGAGGAGTCGGTCAGCGTGAGACCGTTCGCCTGCAAGGCGAGGTACCCCGGCGCTCCAAGACGGTCGACGGCGACCCGATCGCCGGTGACACCCAGCTCGCGCAGCGCCGCGACGGCCTCCCGGGCGAATACATCCGCCTCCGCCTGCGCATCGTCGAAGAACTCCCACGCGTGCATCGGCCGGACATCGACGCCGGGGACGCGGTGCATCGAGTTCGGGTGCTCGAACAGGATCGGCGGACCGTCGGCCGCGACGACCGCGCAGCGCGCGAACGTGCTCATGCTATACACCGGCATCGTCACGGCGCCGGTCGCGTACCGGACGTTCGACTCGCTGAACAGCAGGCACGCCTCGACGTCGTGTGCGCCCATCGACGCCTGCAGGCGTGCGAGGCGCTCGGTGCGGAGCAGGCCGCGGTCGTACACGGCCCGAAGCCTACGCCCGGCGGGACTCGATCAAGTGCTTGAGGTTCGTGAGCGACGTCATGGCGTCCTTCTTGATCGCCGGGCCGGCCACGAACCGCACCACTGGGTTGATGCTGCTGTCGGTCTCCTTCTGCAGCAGCGTGCCCGAGCCCTGGGGCGACAAGGTGTAGGTGTGCTCGTACCAGGCGTCCTTCTTGCCCTCGTGGTGCTGATCGGACCGCAGTGCGAACACGGTTGAAGGCCGGTAGGCCTTGACCGATATATCAGCGGTGACCGCCGACTTCACGAAGATGCCCGACGACCGATACCTGGCGTCCGTGCCGGGGCCGTCGCCGGCGACCTGTTCCATCGTCATCTCCGCGGCCGGGTTGGCCCAGGTCGGATGCCGCTCGACGTGCGACAGCTCGTCGAAGACCGCCTCCGGTGGGGCATCGATCGTGATCGAAGACCTGATCATGGTGCCTCCTTCCATCCGTTCGTCCGCGCTCCGCGAACCATCCCTGAGACGAACGGGTCGGAGCGCATCCGACAGCCTCCCGAACGCCGGCCGCTCACAGGGACGTGAGTAAGGTGGCTCTCCGTCACGCGTCTGGTGCCGTCATGTCGACGATCACGCCTGCTCCTGAGCAGCCCTCCCGCGCCCGCAGGCTGTTGCGGCGCAGCATCCGCGTGCTCGTCTGGGTCGGCACGCTGCTGGTGGTGTCGGCCGCGTCGATCGCGTTCGCGCTGCGGGTGACGCCGGAGCGGACGATCGATGCGCTCGGCCAAACCATCAGCGTGGGAACGGCTTCCCCCGACTGGCATCTCGAGGGACCCGGCCAGGCGGTGCTGTTCGGTCAGACGATCCCGACAGAGGTCCGATTCATCGGCCCGGTTCGACCTCGGCTCACGCTGACCGACATCAGCATCAGTCAGCAGGTGACGGACCTGTTCTCGCCTGGACCGCACGCTGCGGTGGGCGACACGCTCGGCTCAGCGCTCGCGACCGGCTGGAGGTGGTACTTCACCTACGAGATCGCCTTCGTGGCGGTCGCCGCGATCGTGTTGCTCGGTGCGGTCGCCGGATGGCGCCGCCTGCACGGCCGCAGGACCGTGATGCTGATCGTCGGCGGCCTGATCTTCGTCGAAGCGGTCAACCTCGGCGCGATCATGGTCACGGCGTTCACGGCCCCGGGGATCCTCCGTGATGTCCACAGCTTGGATGACCTCATCGGGCGCGCCCCCCACGTGCCGGTCGCGACGGCGCCGGGCACCGACCTCCCCCACGTGGAAGCGGTGGTGCTCGGTGATTCGACCGCCGCCGGACTTGGCGGCCCCCCGGTGGAGGACGGCACCGACACGGACCGGTTGTGCGAACGCAGCTCCTTCGCGTTCGCGGAGACCCTCGCGCGGGTCAACGAGTGGACGGTCGACAACCTCGCGTGCAGCGGCGCGACGATCGCCGCCGGCATCCTCGGCCCGCAGGACGTCGGCGGGCAGACGTTGCCGCCGCAACTCAGCGTCGCCAAGCGTGCATCGAACGCGGGCACGGTCATCGTCTCGGTCGGTGCCAACGATCTGCACTGGAACACGCTCATCCGCCTCTGTGCGATCAACGAGAGCTGCGACAACAAGGCGTTGACCGCATACTTCCAACGCTCGCTCGCGGCGTTCACGCGCGATTACCTCGGGCTGCTCTCGCAGCTGGCGGCGCTTCCGGACGATCCGACGATCGTGATCAACCAGTACTACGTCCCGTTCGATCCGGCGCTGAACTGCCTCGCCGACATGGGCCTGACGGCCGACAAGGTGCAGGTCCTGCTGCAGGACCTGCAGATCCTGAACGATGTGCTCGCCAGCGGCGCCCAGACGTTCGGCTACCTCACCGTGCAGCCCGACTTCACCGGGCATGAGCTCTGCACCGACCAGACGTATGTGCAGGGCTCGAGCGATCCCGCTCCCCTGCATCCCAACGCGCGGGGTCAACTCGCGATCGCGGTGGCCGACGAGGCCGTTCTCGTCGGCGCCCCATAAGGTTTCGGGGTCGCCGACCGCAAGGAGGCCCGATGCTCTACCAGCTCGCGATCCACCGGCCGGAACCTGAGCACGAGCGAGATGTGATCGACTCGATGCATCGTTTCGGCGCCGCGGCCAGTTCGCAACAAGGGCTCGTCGAGGTGCACGCCCTGAAGGACCAGCGAAGCGACGCGCTGATAGGACTCGCCGTCTGGACCTCGGTGGACGCACTGATGGCGGCTCGCCCGGCGCTCGCCGCCGCGACAGCCGGCGACGACTTCGACGCCTGGGAGGGTGAGCCGATCCAGATGTTCCTGTTGGAGGAGATCTAGGGGTCCCAACAGGGCCCTGGCCCTCGCCAGCTCCGTCCATCACCGCTAGCCTGGTCGCACCATCAGGAAACGGGCGGCATCCGCCGTTTCGAACGCCAGCTCCGCGGGGAATCCTCCCCAAGGAGCGACGGGTGCGCTCAACGACCGAGGGAGGATCGCCGTGACCCGGTATTTCTGCGACGACGTGAGCCATTGGCGCGACGGCCAACCCCGGACCGTCGATGTGACGGCGCAGGTGCAACTGGAGTTGGGCTCCGTCGTCCACCGCGAGGCATACAGCGCGGACGTCCACGATGTGATCGACCGCGTGCGCGAGCTGACGACGGACGATCCCTCGGGCCGCCGAGCAGAGATCCGTCGCATCCTGACCGGCAGCACGATGCCGAGCCGAGCTCCCGTCCGTCTCGTCGACGGTCGTGCCGGCACCACGAGCGACGTGATCAGGCTGCCCGAGGCCGCCCCCCGGAGCAACGACCCGGGCACGGTGTCCACGCGCGCCGACCGCCGGACCGAGACCGGTACCGTCACGGGCACGTTCCCGGCGGATGAGCTCGCCACGCGGCTCGCGGCGGCAGAACGGACGCCGGACGCGCTGGTCGACGCGGTCCGCCACACCCCGGCCTTCGACGTCCGGTCGGCCGATCGGGTCGGCAGGCCGTGGCGGGTGGTGATCGCGTGCCCCGTGCTCGAGGGCAACCCCCCGGTGGAACATCGCGTCGTGTTCGCGGGCACGGGCGACACAGAGCAACTCGATGTGTTCGGCATCCCCGCCTCGAACTGGGATCTCGCCTTGGAAGCGAGCGCGACCACCGACCTGACGCCCTCGCGCGGCGCCCGACGGGCCGAGCGCCTGCTGGGCGGCCTCCTGATCGCCGAGGTCGTGGTGGCGGTCGCGCTGGCGTGCACCACCTGGATCACCGGCGGGCTCGGGATGGCCGCCAGGGAGGCTCCGGGATGGTTGCTGCTCGCGATCATCCTGGCCGTCGGCGCGATGGCGTTCGCGGCCGTCGGTCTCGTGGGCCCGCGCTCGCCCGAGGGGAACGTCAACGACACGTTGGTGGTGAGCAGGTTCTACGCCAGCCGGACCGAGATGCTGTGGATCGCAGCCGCGGTCTCGATCGCGTTGTTCGGGGCATCGCTCGTCATCGCGTTCGCCGGACCGCTCGCATCGAACAACGGTGCGATCCCGACACCGACGGTCTCGTTCGACACGACGGGGCGCTCGGTCACCGCGACCATCGATCTGGACGCCGCGAACATCGGTATCGACGAGCGGCCGACGGTAACGCTGCGGACGTTCAACGGGCACACCGACGCGGGCACGACCATCGGCACGGTCGTCGCGACCGGCACGTCGGACGGCCGGATCGTCCTGCACGACGTCGTCGGGCTGCCGCCCGGCGCGGACTTCCTGGCCGTGCTCGTCAACGTCGACGGACACGGACCGACGGCCTGTAGCCCGTTGGGCGCCACGGACCCCGGTTGCACCCTGCTGGCGATCCCGCAGCGAACCGGGGGCACGTCCGCGCCGATCATCGGGATCGGCGCCGCCTCCACGAGCACGGCCACCGCGACGGCGCCGACAGCGTCGGCGTCGGCATCGGCATCGGCGGCCCCGTCCGCAACGACATCGGCATCGACATCGCCGGCCACCTCCGTCTCGCCGGCGTCACCGACGTCGAGCATCGCCACTCCCTGAACAGCGAGATGAGGTGAGTGATGCGGCTCGCTCGTGGTGCTGATCGCCGGGTTCCTGAGCCCTTCCGATCGGTGAGGGACTGAGGATGCTGGGCCTGCCGCAGGCGCGTGGGCCACTCACCGAGGCGCTGATCGCGCATCTCCGGGGCGGGCCGCCGCCAGCAACGACAACGATGGTCGACCAGACCGAGCCACGCATCGACGACGATCTGCAGCTCGCCCTGTTCCTCTGCTACGAGCTGCACTACGGCGGGTTCGTCGACGTGCCGGATGACTTCGAGTGGTCGCCGGACGTCCTCGCGTTCCGCGAGACGTTGGAGGCGGCCTTCGAGAACGCCCTTCGCGCCGACGTGCGCGTCGTGCCTCGCCCCGACGACCGACCGATGGTCGACCAACTCCGCGACGTCGTGCGACACGGCGGCGGCTCGTCGCTGCAGCTCTTCATGGCGCGCCGCGCGACCCTCCGCCAGTTCCAGGAGCTCGTGCTGCATCGGTCGGCCTACCACCTGAAGGAGGCGGACCCGTTCACCTGGCTGATCCCGCGCATCGCCGGTTCCGCGAAGGCGGCGCTCGTCGAGATCCAGGCCGATGAGTACGGGGGCGGCGATGCCGCGTGGATGCACGCCCGCCTGTTCTCCGACCTGATGCGGCATCTGGATCTCGATCCGGACCTCGGCCCGCCGATCGACGAACTGCCCGGCTCCACGCTTGCGGTCGTCAACCTGCTGTCGATGTTCGGGCTGCACCGGCGCCTGCGAGGGGAAGGCGTCGGCGCGCTCGCGATCTTCGAGATGACGTCGTGCATCCCCAACCGTCGCTACGGCGACGGGATGCGCCGCCTCGGCTTCGATCAGACCGCGACGCGGTTCTTCGACGAGCATGTGGAGGCCGACGCCGCGCATGAGGCGATCGCGGCGACCGATCTCGCCGGCTCGCTCGCGACCGCCGAGCCAGCGCTGGCGGAGGCCATCCTGTTCGGGGCGCACGCGCTGGTCGCGACCGACGACACAGCGTCGGCGACCATGCTCGACGCCTGGGAGCAGGGCCGTTCGTCCTTGCGGGAACCGGAGCCGGCGGCCGCGGTCTCGTCGTGATCGACTACGTCTTGCCGATCCGCTGCGACCCCTGTCCGCCCGATGCCCACGAGGGTCTGCTCGCGTACCTGCGAACCCTGGCGTCGGCGGCACGGATCATCGTCGCGGACGGGTCGACGGGCGAGGTGGCGATATCGCACGCGGCGCGCTTCGGTGCCGTCGCCACCTACCGCCCCGTCGACGAGGGCCTCATCTCGCGCAACGGGAAGGTCGCCGGAGTTCGATCGGCGATGCGTCACGCGTCGCATGAGCGCGTGGTGCTCGCCGACGACGACGTTCGCTACACGGTCACGTCCCTCCGCGTGGTCGCCGAGGCGCTCGACGGCTGCGACCTCGTGATCCCACAGAACGTGTTCCCGATCGATCAGATGCCCTGGCACGCGCGATGGGACACCGCGCGTGGGTTGGTGAACCGCGCGCTCGGGTCGGACTATCCGGGGACCCTTGCGATCCGACGGTCCGCGTATGAGGCGATCGGCGGCTACGACGGCGACGTGTTGTTCGAGAACCTCGAGTTGATCCGAACCGTCGAGGCCGCGGGCGGCACCGTCTGTCGACGGCCCGACCTGTTCGTGGAGCGCCTCCCACCGACCGCACGCCGGTTCTGGGAGCAACGGGTCCGGCAGGCCTACGACGACCTCGCACGCCCGTCGCGCCTGGTGGTCGCTCTCGCGACCATCCCTGCCATCAGCGCGGCGCTCCGGGGGCATCGGTGGAAGCTCCTGCTGTCGGGCGGCCTTGCAACGATCGCGCTGGCGGAGATCGGGCGGCGGCGACACGGCGCGACGGCGCCGGTGCCGGCGACGACCTCGCTGTTCGCGCCGATCTGGATGCTCGAGCGCGGTGCCTGCGCGTGGCTGGCGGTCGCGAGCCGGGTGGTGCTGGGCGGCTGTGCCTACCGAGGGACGATCATCCGTCGCGCGTCGACACCGCGTCGCGTCCTTCGTCGGCGGCTGCGAGGGCGGCTCCATGCGAGCCATCGCACAGTGGCTTCGTCCTCGAGCGGCCGCATCGGCACAGCGGCACCACGGCTCGACGGATGACGACCTCGTTCCCATCCTCGTCGATGAGCCGCACATCACCCCGCACGAGATACGGACCCGATCGGTAGACGGTGATCGACGGCTCTCCCACATCTCTGTCCTACCCGCGCGGGACCGGTGCATGCGGTTTGCCGGAGCATCCTTCGGGTATCGACGGGCACCATGGGAACCCGTGATGATCGTGCGTGGGGACGGATACAGGACGGCCTGGTGAAGGGGCTCTCGTTCGGAGCGATCGGCGGCGCGATCGTCGGCCTGATCATCGGATCGATCGTGTTCCAGGGGATCGGTGCCGTGCTGACCTCGATGCTCGCCGGCGTGATCGGGCTCGGCGGCCTGGGAGCCTTCTGGGGTGTCTTGTCAGGGCTCGAGTCGCCCGATCCGGGGCGTGAGCCCGGTGACACCGAGCGACCGCTCGACGTTGCGGAGCTCGTCACCGAAGAGCACGACCACCGCTCGCGTTGACTCCCCTGGTGACCAGGGTGGAACCAGGTGGTTACCAGGTCGGCGGCGGTTCCGGAGCGTCCGGCCGCTCGGGTATCCGATCCTGATCGTCGCGCAGCGACGTGTCGGTCGAGGCGGGAGGACGGGCGTCACCGATCCGCTCGCCGGCAACGACCTCGCCGCGCCAGCCACCGCTGGCTACCCGCTGGTGCTCGATCAGATCCTTGAAGCGCGCAAGGTCCTGGCGGACGTGGGATGCATCGATCCCGAGGGCGGCGCCCACCTTCTCGACGGGACCGTCCGGCTCCCAGGACATGCGAACGGAGACACGGGTGGACTGCTCGCCCAGCGGCTGGAACGTGACGATCCCCGCCATACCCTTACCGACCGCGCGCCATGCGATGCGCTCGTCGGGCTGCTGCTCGGTGATCGCGGCGTCCCACTCCTCATGGACGCCGTCGATCGTCGCCGCCCACCGGAGCCTCGTTTCGTCGACCTGCTCGACCCGATCCACGTCATCCATGAACCGAGGGAACTCCTCGAACTGCGTCCACTGATCGTACGCGGCGCGCACCGGTACCGCGACGTCAACGCTCTCCATCACATCGCTCATGACGTTCCCTCCCCGGTACGTCAGGCGCGCGCGGCGGTCACACCGATCGGCTCGCGCGTCTCGTGTGTCTGCTCCCAGTGCTCGCGCAGCTCGTCGTCGGTCTCGAACCGTTCACCGCACAGATCGCATCGATAGGTCTGCTCACTCATCGTTGCGCCTCCTCCTGTAACTCTCTGCAGGTGTCGTACCCGTGAGGGGTTGCGACAAACCGCGCCCCCGAGGGGGCTCAGAACAAGGGCTCGTAATACGCCCCGATCAACTCACGGTCCCGATCCGACCCTTGGACATCCTGCAGGTCGGGGGCCTCCTCGATCTGCTGTTTCTTCAGGCGGAGGAACACGGTCTCGTTCGGGATGTCGACGCGCACGATGGCCTTGGCCGGGATGAGCACCCGGCGCCCGAAGATCCACGGGCCGGTGTCGATCACGATATAGGAGGAGTTGACCTCGTACGTGGCGTCGTCGATCTTGCCGACGTCACCGTCCAGCGCCGCCACCGCGAACCCCTCCAGGTCGGACCGGCGCTCGAGGTCGTCGCCGTAGTTCCACAGATCAGCGCTCATGGTTCGCCCCAGCCTTCTCAACCATTGGCGACGAGCGCGATCAGGTCCTCATCGGTCAGGACGTGGCGCGGCGGATCGATCTCCGACGTGCGCGGCGTCCGTGCGTACGACGGCTGCGGACGCGGCTCGGTGTGCAGCCAGCAGGCCCCCGACGTGTTGTAGGTCGACAGGATCGTGTCGCATCCCGCGACGTGGCAGATGCGGCGACTCCGGTTGCGCCGTGGTCGGCGTACCGCCGAGCCCGCTGGCGCCGTTGCTTTCATCTTCTGTATCGGATCGCGTGTGGTCGTCATTTGAAGATGCTCACCCCTCCCGGGCCGACCAGACAGCCGACCACGATCAAGACGATGCCCGCGATGACGGACCCTCGGATGATCCAGATGATCCCCGCGATCACGAGGATCGCGGCGATGATCCACAGGACCGTCGCCGCACCCCCAGACAAGGCCAACAGCTCCATCGAGCTCAACTCCCCTCCTGCGATGCAGCGCCTCCATCCGAGGACGCCACGCCGGTTGCATCGATCTGCTCGGTCGCCGGTGAGCGCGACAGCTCCGCGACCGCTTCCCCTACCTCGCGCGGCGACGCGCTCGTGACGGCGACGTCACCGAGGGCGATCACCCCGACGAGCTCTCCCGACTCGACGACGGGGAGCCGCTTGATCCGGTTGTTGGCCATCCGCTCGCGCGCCTCGGCCACCGTGTCGTCCGGCCCGATCGTCACGAGGTTCTTGTTCGTCGCGATCTCGCCGAGCTCCACCGACTGTGGGTCGAGGCCCGACGCCAGCACCCGGATCACGATGTCGCGATCGGTGACGACCCCGACCAGACGTCGATCGGGGTCGACGATCGGCACCATCCCGAAGTCGTAGGACGCCATCAAGCGGGCGCCGTCCATCGGGGTCATATCGGTCGTTGCGACCTTCGGTTCCTGGGCCATCACGTGCCGCACCAATCTGCTCATACGAACGGACTACCCACAGCCGACCGAGGCCTAAACGCGACCCGGGATCGGTCGCCTCAGGCGTCGCCTCCTCCCCGGAACCGAACCGACCAGACCCACCGTTGGCGGGCCTGGTCGGTGTCCCACGTCTGCAGCTCCCCGGCTTCGCCGCCGGGCAGGAGCACGATCGCGCCGCGGTCCTCCTCGGAGGGCCACATCGCCTCGCGCACGACGCGCATCCCGTCGATCGTCAGCCGGTTCATCGGCGTGTCTTCAGCCGCGCGGAGATCGGTGCCGATCGCGATCAGGCGCTCGCCGTTCGCGAACACCTCCACGTCGAGCACCGAGGGCGCGGCGTGCACCAGCACGGTGCTCGTCTCGTCGATCTTCGCCCGAGCGAACTCCAGCCCTTGGGAACCGCCGTCTGCGCCTCGAAGGGCCCAGACGTGGAACGCGCCGTCGGCCTCGGTCAACGAGGGTCGCGGGTCGTTGCGTCCTTGGTGGTGTTCCGGACGGTGTTGGCCGCCTTGCGCCCGCTCGTCTCGATCGTGTCGCTCGTCGAGGTCGCA
>Ga0105242_10003089_pt1 | contig 12994 bp, 12 predicted proteins | sample KBSM24metaG_FD_81521 | JGI IMG/M metagenome (GOLD analysis project Ga0105242, IMG submission 81521) | Miscanthus rhizosphere microbial communities from Kellogg Biological Station, Michigan, USA - KBS M2-4 metaG | ecosystem: Host-associated > Plants > Roots > Rhizosphere > Soil | place...
CGGCTTGTTCCTGAGGTCTTGATCGCATGCCTGTCCGTTCGAAATGGCAGTCGCTTCCTACCGAGCAAATCAACCCGGCGACTCTCGCCATCGACAAGCTCTCCGCCGCCGACATCGTCGAAGGCATGCTGAACGAAGACCGCAAGATGCTGCTGGCCGTCCAGCGCGAGAAGGATCGGATCGCGGTCGGCGTCGACATCATCACGACGGCCCTGCGCAAGCACGGGCGCATCATCTTCGTCGGGGCCGGCACGAGCGGACGCCTTGGCGTGCTCGAGTCAGCAGAGATGCCGCCGACCTTCGGCACCAGCCCTGAACTGGTCCAGGCGATCATGGCGGGCGGCAAAGGCGCCATCCTGCGCGCGCGCGAGGGCGTCGAGGACAACTACGAAGAGGGATCGCGATCGGTCAACCGTCTGCAACCGACGAAGAAAGACGTCGTCATCGGCGTATCGGCGAGCGGTATGACGCAGTTCGTTCGCGGCGCGCTGACGCGCGCCCGCAAGGCCGGCTCGAAGATCATCTTCGTCACGTGCGACCCGGGCTCGGAACTGCAGACGTTCGTCGATCTGACCATCGCGCCGGCAGTTGGGCCCGAGGTGATCGCGGGTTCCACGCGCCTCAAAGCCGGCACCGCGACGAAGATGGTCCTCAACATGTTGACGACGGCGTCGATGATTCGCATCGGCAAGACGTACGGCAACCTGATGGTCGACGTCCAGATGGGATCGGAGAAGCTGCGGGATCGCGCGCGCCGCATCATCATCATCGTCACCGGCCTCGAGTACGAGGCCGCCGACAAGCTGCTCCGCCGGGCGCACTGGAACGTGAAGGCCGCGATCGTCATGCAGAAGAGCGGACTCACCTTCACCCAGGCGCTCTCCCGTCTGCGGCGGGCGCATGACGTCGTCCGTGACGCCATCGGCGAGGACGTCGAGGGACGGCTGAAAGAGCTCCTCCGCGTCGGCTAGCTCACCGTTTCAAGGCGGCCGCCGCGGGCCGATCCAGCCAAATCTCGACGCATCGATGCAGTTGCAGGAACGATCCCGGCAGGCGTGGTGTGACCGGCCCTTCGATCACGCGCTGGACGCAACGCGCCTTGGTGGCGCCCGTCGCCATCAGCACGATCCGCTTCGAATGAAGAATCGTCGCCATGCCCATCGACAATCCTTCTTTCGGCACGGCGCTCAGTCGATTGTCGAAGAAGCGCGCATTCGCGCGGCGCGTCGCCGTCTTCAGGCGAGTCCGGTGCGTGCGCGCCATCAGCGCGCGCGCCGGTTCATTGAAGCCGATGTGGCCGTTGAGCCCGAGGCCGAGGATCTGCAAATCAATCCCGCCGGCACGCTCGACGGCGCGCTCGTAACGCTCGCACTCACGGTCCACGTCGCGGGCCGTACCTTCCAGAAACTGAATACGCCGCGGCGAGATGTTGATGTGATCGAACAGATGACGCTGCATGAACGCACGGTAGCTGCGTGGATCGTCCGGCGCCAGGCCGAGGAACTCGTCGAGGTTGAACGTGGTCGCCCGGCTGAAATCGACTTTCCCTCCGCAGTGCAGCCGGACGATTTCGCGATAGAGGGGGATCGGCGTCAGGCCGGTCGGCAGTCCGAACACCGCGTCCGGCTTCTCCGCCAGGCGCTTCACGACGTCGAGCGCGAGCGTGCGCGCCAGCACGCCGGCGCTCGCGAAGACACGAATGCGCACGCTTAATCTCCGTTTTTGTATTGCGGGATCCGTGCGCCACCACGGGTCTCGGCGAGGGCGAGCCAGACGGCTCCCACCGCCGGTTCCTGATCGAGCGACTCGACCTGCGCACGCGGCGCCACCTCGACGAGGCGCCGCTTCAATTCGTCGACGAGCCAGGGCACGACGCGAAAGGCCCCCCCGGCGAGGTAAAAGCTGAACTCGTCGCCCCGCATCTCCAGCCGCGTCGCCACCGAACGGGCGGCCAGGACGAGTTCTTCGGCCGCACGCTCCAGAATGCGGACGGCCACCGCGTCGCCCTGATCGGCCGCGCGCTGCGCAATCGGTCCGAGCGCAGCCACGCTGCTCCTCGGCTGCTCGCGATCGTAGACGATGCGCGGCAACCGCGACTCGTCGTTGACGTTGAAATACGAGAGGATGTCGGCGGTGAGGCTTGTTTCAGGTCCGCGGCCGTCGAAGGCCCGCATGACCGCCGCCAGCGATTCGCGGCCGATCCAGTACCCGCTGCCTTCGTCGCCGATCATGTGGCCCCAACCGCCCGCGCGCGCCGCTTCGAACTTCGCATTGCGGCCGTAGACGATCGATCCGGTGCCGGCGTTGATGGCGATGCCTGGCTCGTCACGAGCGCCGGCGACGAGACCGATGAGCGCATCGTTGACGACCAGCACGCGGGATTTGTAGCCGATTCGTCGCATGATGGCGCGAACCGCCATCTCCTCGTCGTCGCGGTCCACGCCGGCGATGCCGAGGCACACCGCGGCGGGAATGATGTCGCGATCGCCGATCGCCGCTTCCATCGCGGCGTGCAGCACCTTCTCGACCGCCAGCTCTCCGGCGGTGTGCAGGTTGGCACCTGGCCCGCGTCCTTCCGAAACGATCTCACCCTGCGAGTTGGCGAGCAGACAGACGGTCTTCGTCCCTCCCGCGTCGATGCCGAGCACGTGCATGCTTGAATAATTCTATGCTACGCTCGCGAGGATTCATGCGCCCTGCCGTTCCACGCTTTGCAATCGCGACGATCGTCGCATCACTGATCCTTTTCATCTCGCCGCTTCACGGTCAGGACGAAGTCCGCGCGCTCTGGGTCGTGCGCACCACGCTCACCTCCCCATCCACGATCGCGACGATGGTCAAGGAAGCAAAGAACGGCGGCTTCAACACGCTGCTTGTGCAGGTGCGCGGCCGCGGCGACGCGTATTTCCAGAACGGCATCGAGCCGCGCCCCGCATCACTGGCCGCCCAGCCCGCGTTCGATCCGCTCGCCGCGGCAATTGCCGCCGCACACGCCGCCGGGCTTCAGGTGCACGCATGGATCAACGTGAACCTGATTGCCAGCGCCGCCGAATTGCCGACCGCGCACGAGCACGTGATCTACCGCCATCCGGAATGGCTGATGGTGCCTCGTGCGCTCGCTGACGAACTGTCAACCGCCGATCCGCACAGTCCGGGGTACGTCGGCCGCCTCGCGCGTTATGCCAGGAACCAGTCGGCGGAGGTCGAAGGCCTCTATTTGTCGCCGGTGACGCCGGAGTCCGCTGCGTACACGACCTCTGTTGTCCGCGACATCGCAACCCGCTATCAGATTGATGGCGCGCACTTCGATTACATCCGCTATCCGACAAGCGACTTCGACTACAGCCGCGAAACGCTCACCGCGTTTCGCCTCCTCGTCGCGCGGGATCTCACTCCCGCTGAACTCAGCCGCTACGACGCGCGCGCGGCCACCGGCGAGCCGCTCATCTACACGCAGGCGTTTCCGGAGCGCTGGCGCGCGTTCCGCGCCTCGCGTCTCACGTCGCTGCTCACCTCGCTCCGAGGTGCGGTGAAGTCGGCCAGACCCGCGGCGCTCGTGAGCGTCGCAGTATTTCCGGATCCGCGTGAAGCCGCGACGCATCGGTTGCAGGACTGGCGCGGATGGGTGGATGCTGACCTCGTCGACGTGATTTGCCCGATGGCGTATACGCCCGATGCGAGCGTTTTCGCAGCGCAGATTGCAGGCGCGAAACAGGCTGCGGGTTCGCATCCGATCTGGGCAGGGATTGGCGCCTACCGTCTGTCCGCAGGACAGATCGTGGACAATACCCAGACCGCTCGCCGCCTCGGAGCGGCCGGTGTCATTCTCTTCTCGTACGACAGCCTGGCAGATTCCGTGCACGGACCGGACTATGTGGCGCAGGTGGGGCGTGCCGCCTTTCAGTTTTAAGCGCTCAGCTTGTGGCCTTAACTTCTCACTTCTGACTTCTAAGTTCTAACTTCCTTTTATGGGATTCTCCGCCATCGACTACCTAGTCCTGGCGGCATATCTGGCCGGCATCACCGTCTTCGGCAGCCGGTTCCGCGGATCCCATCGGTCGGTCAAGGACTACTTCGTCGGCACTCGACAGACGTCCTGGATCGTGATCAGCCTGTCGATCGTCGCGACCGAAACGAGCACCCTGACCCTGATCGGTGTTCCGGCGCTCGCCTACTCCGTCTTCCCTCGGCCTGAGCAAGGCGGAAGCTTCACCTATCTCCAGGTTGTTGCCGGTTACATCGTCGCGCGCTTCTTCATCAGCGCCTTGTTCATCCCGGCGTATTTCCAGGGTGAGATGCTGACGGCGTACGAATTGATCAACCGGCGTTTCGGGGCGCACGCCAAGCATTTTGCCGCGTCGCTCTTCCTGATCATGCGCGCCCTCGCCGAAGGCGTCCGCGTGTTCGCCGCGTCGCTTGTGCTCGCCGCGGTCATCGGCGCCAGCATCCCGTCCTTACCGCATCTCTGGCTGTGGTCGATCGTCATCGTCGGCCTGCTCACCCTCGTCTACACGTTCGAGGGCGGGATCGCCGCCGTCATCTGGACCGACCTCGTGCAGCTGGTGATCTACGTCGGCGGATCGATCCTCGCGGCGTACATGCTCGTCCATCTGATTCCGGGCGGCTGGACAGCCGTCATCGCCGACGCGCGCGCCGCTGGAAAGCTGCAGGTGATCTCGTGGTCGTGGGACGTCACCGTCCCGTTCACGTTCTGGGCCGGCCTGATCGGTGGCTGCTTCCTGACGATGGCGTCGCATGGAACCGACCAGCTGCTGGTCCAACGCCTCCTGACCTGCCGGAACCAGCGAGAGAGCCAGCTCGCCTTGATCTTTTCAGGCTTTGTCGTCTTCGCCCAGTTTGCGCTCTTCCTGACGATTGGCATGATGCTGCACGCGTACTACGCCGTTAATCCACTGCCGGCGATGGCGACGAACGACGAAATCTTTCCGGCGTTCATCGTCCGAAGCCTTCCGCACGGCATCGCCGGCCTTGTCATCGCCGCTATCTTCGCGGCGGCGATGTCGAACCTGAGCGGATCGCTGAACTCCCTGGCGTCCACGTCGATCCTGGATTTCTATCAGCCGCTCGCCGGCGCTCGAATCGACGATCGAGGACTCCTCCAGCTGTCGCGATGGCTGACCGCAATCTGGGGGCTCGTGCTCATCGCGATCGCGATCATGGCGCGCGGGTGGGGATCGGTGTTCACGGTCGGCCTCACCATCGCCTCCATCGTGTACGGTCCCATGCTCGGCGCCTTTCTCCTCGGTGTGTTGACGACAACGACAACTCAGGCCGGCGTCATGGCGGGGATCGGGACCTCGCTGATTGCGATGATCGGCGTACGTGTGTTCACGCCGCTCGCGTGGACCTGGTACGTCCTTGTCGGCACGGCCATCTGCATGGGCGTCGGCCTGGTGGTGAGTCGTGTCAGTCGATGAAGCGAGCCGGATAGTCGAGACGGCCCGGAGTGCCGGCGTGTTTCCCGCCGCAACGGCGGAAGCCGGATCCAGCGCTGGACCGATCTGGTCGGAGGCATTCGGCACCGATCTCGACACGCCGTTCGACCTCGCCTCCCTGACCAAAGTGATCGCAACGACGACGGTCGTCATGGAGCTCGTGCGGACCAGCGCCGTGCGCCTCGAAGATCGCGTCTCCGACTTTTTCGATGAGTGGCGCGGCGTCGATCGCGAGGCCGTCACCGTGCGAGACCTGCTCGAGCACGCATCGGGACTGTCGGCTCGCCTGCTCGATGCGCCGCCCGAAGGGCGACGCGAGTTCGAGCACGACATCTGCACCATGCCGCTGGAGTACTCCCCGCGGACTCAATCGATCTATAGCGATCTCGGGTTCATCCTGCTGGGATTTCTGGCCGCGGATCGCGGCGGCGCACCGTTGAACGAGTTGTTCGACGGCGTCATGGTCCGGCTAAAGCCGGACCTGTTGACGTTCACTCTCTCTCAAGCCGCGCGCCGGCGCGCGGCGCCGACGCGGCCGATGGACGAAGATGCACGGCGCGGACGCGATCTCGTCGGCGAGGTGCACGACAACTATGCGGCCGCACTCGGCGGCGTCGCGGGTCATGCCGGGCTCTTCGGCACCGCGTCGGCTGTCGGCGCATTCGCCGCCGCCGTCCTGCGCGCGGCCCGCGAAACCGGAGACGACTTTCCTGCTCCGCTGACCCCGGAGTTGATCCGGACGTTCACCAGGAAGACCACCGTCCACGGCAGTTCGCGCGCCCTGGGCTGGGATACCATGCTGCCGACCTCGTCATGCGGCACGCGCATGTCGACCGACGCGTTCGGTCACGTCGGCTATACAGGGACGTCGCTGTGGGTCGATCCCGCGCGCGATCGGTATTTCGTGCTGCTGACCAATCGCGTATTCGGACACGGATCGCTCGAAGACATGCGCACCGTGCGTCGCGCATTTCACGATGCGTTGGGCAATATCTAGACCTGGTAAGTGCTTTATCTGGTTATCGGGTCATTGGCTGATCCGTCCTTAAACACGAGATGACCCAATAACCAGATAACCCAATGACCAGCTAACCAAATGTATGGTTCTCACGCCCGTTGATTGGCTCGTCATCGGCGGCTATTTCGCGCTCAACCTCGCGATTGGGCTCTACTACGCCCGCCGCGCGCGCGGGAGCACGACGGAGTTCTTCCTCTCGGGCCGCAACGTGCCATGGTGGCTCGCGGGCACATCCATGGTCGCAACGACGTTTGCTGCCGACACACCGCTGGTCGTCACCGGCATGGTGGCTCGGTACGGCATCGCCGGCAATTGGCTCTGGTGGAACATGGCGGCCAGCGGGATGCTGACCGTGTTCGTGTACGCACGGCTCTGGCGCCGCGCCGGCGTGATGACGGACGTCGAATTCGCGGAGCTTCGGTATTCCGGAAAACCCGCGGCATTCCTGCGCGGCTTCCGCGCGCTGTACCTCGGCATCCCGATCAACTGCATCGTCATGGGCTGGGTGAACCTGGCGATGCTGAAGATCCTGCAGGTGACGCTGGGGCTCGACGCGAACAGCGCTTTGTGGGCGTTGCTGGCGCTGCTGCTCTTCACGGCGTTCTACACGACGCTCGCCGGATTGTGGGGCGTGCTCGTCACCGATCTTGTGCAGTTCGTGCTGAAGATGGGGATGGTTGTCGCGCTCGCATACTTTGCCGTGCGAGCAACGGGCGGGCTCACCGCTCTCGAAACGAAGGTGCGCGCGCTCGATGCGGCGGCGGGCGGCGGATCGCGGCTCGCGTTTTTTCCGTCCACGGACTCGGCCTGGATGCCGGCGATCACGCTGTTCGTTTATCTGGGCGTGAGCTGGTGGGCCAGCTGGTACCCAGGCGCGGAACCGGGCGGCGGTGGCTATGTCGCACAGCGCATCTTCTCCGCAAGGACCGAGCGCGACGGGCTGTTCGCGACGCTCTGGTTCAACATCGCGCACTACGCGGTGCGGCCGTGGCCCTGGATCCTGACGGCGCTCGCGTCGCTCGTGCTCTACCCCAACCTCGTGGACAAAGAGTCAGGCTACGTCCGGACGTTGATGGATCCGAACGTGTTTCCCCCGGCGCTGCGCGGGATCATGCTGGCGGCCTTCGCGGCCGCATACATGTCGACCATCGGCACTCAGCTCAATTGGGGCGCGTCGTACGTCGTCAACGACTTCTACCGCAGGTTTGTTCGACGCGGCGCGCCGGAGCGAGAGTACGTGATCGTGTCGCAGCTCGTGACCATCGCGCTGATGCTGGTCTCGATCTACGTCACGCTGCATCTCGCGTCGATCGAACAGGCATGGAAGCTTTTGATTGTGACCGGCGCGGGCACCGGCACGGTGCTGCTGCTCCGCTGGTTCTGGTGGCGCATCAACGCATGGTCAGAGGTCTCGGCCATGGCCGTCGCGGCGGCGGTCTCGTTGTACCTGCAGATCGCGCTCAAGTGGGACAGCGACAAGCCGCGTGACTTCGCGTATCTCATGATCGTGACCGTGGGCGTCACGACAATCGCGTGGCTTTCCGTGACCCTGTTGACGCCACCCGAGCCCGATACGACGCTGCAGGCGTTCTATCGCCGCGTGCGCCCGCACGGACGCGGCTGGGCGCCGATCGCCGCGGTCGTCGGACTCCCGCCCGCCGCATCCTCGCTGTCCGGAGAACTGATCAACGCGCTGCTTGGTTGCGTGCTCGTGTACGCGGCGCTGTTTGGTGTCGGTCAGCTGTTGTTGCGCAGCGTGGCAATCGGAATGGCGTTGCTGGCCGTCTCCGCGATCGCCGCGTTTACCATCGCACGAAATCTCACAGCGCAGGAAGAAGCCGCACACTCGGCCAGCGGCGCGCCTTCGACGTCATAACTCAGAACCGACCGCGCGGCGTAGGAGGCTGGATCGGTGTCACGCCGCCGCCGCCGAATGTTCCAACGCCGCCGGTGCCGCTGCCGGGTCCATTGGAACCAAAGGGACCACGACCGCGCCCCGGAGGATTGCCGCCCGGAAACGGACCCGGTGGTTGCCCGGGCTGGCCTGGTTGACCCGGTTGACCGCGCCCGCCGCGACCCGGTGTTGTCGAACCGGGAGCACCGCCGGCGCCGGCCGCTTGTTGCTGTTGGATGTAAACGAAGGCCCACTCGTTGTAGTGGCCTCGTCCGTTGTAGAGGCGAATCGATTGCGCTTTGCTCTTGCTCGTCACACCGCTGATGCCGCCCGCGACCTGCCCTGGCGCTGTGCTGGTTCCCGGGCCGCCGGTCCGGCCGCCCTGCGCGGCGGCATTGGGCGTCGCCTGCGTCTGTCCGGGAGCGGTACTTCCTGGCGCGCCGCCGCGTTGGCCTCCTTGCTGCTGCGTTCCGGGCGCGCCCTGACCAACAGGAATGGGCACGAAATCGTCGTTGGTGATCGGATCCTTGTACTTCTTGCGAAGAAATCGCTGATCGACGAGCACGTCGATGTTCGGAGGGTACGCGTTCGCGAACTTCCGCTGAAACAGTCCGATCGCATGCACGTATTGCTTGCCGCGGAAGACCAGCTCCTCTTCCTTCTCGCGCGTCGAGGCTTGCTTCCAGACCGGCATGGCAACCGTGAACATGATGGCCATGATCGTCATCGCCACCAGGAGCGCGGCCATCGCGTAACCGGACTGCCGATTCGACGTTGCCTTGGCTTGACCGGCTAAGTGCATGGGAATTAAGATGCTTATGGTTTTCATGATACCACGCCGTCCCTTGAGTGCCTTGCGCGCGCTGCTCGCTATGTCTGCCCTTCTCACGGTTGCGTGCGAGAAGGTGCCGCTGCTTGCGCCAAGCGGATCGACCATCACGTTGACCGCGCTCGCGACGGCGCTTCCCACCAACGGCTCAACCGACCTCATTGCTCAGGTCATCGAGTCCGGTGGAACGCCTCCGCACAGCGGAACGCTCGTCACCTTTACGACGAGCATCGGGACGGTCCAGCCGTCCTCGGCTGAAACCGATGTCTCAGGACGGGTTCAAGTGAAGTTCCTGGCGGGGACCGGCTCCGGCACCGCGACGATCACCGCCATATCGGGCGGCGTCTCAGCGAGCGGCACGAATGCGATCAAGATCCTGGTAGGCGCGGCAGCGGTTGGCCGGGTGATCGTCAGCGCCAATCCCACGTTGGTTCCAGCCCTCGGTGGAACGACGGCGATCACAGCTGTAGTGCTCGACATCAACGGCAACCCGCTGAGCAGCGTGCCCGTGAGCTTCTCGACCACCGCCGGCTCGCTGGCGAATTCCGTGGTGAACGCCGATCAGAACGGTCAGGCACAGACGACGCTCACCACCGCGCAGACGGCGACCGTGACCGCCAGCGTCGGTGCGACCGCGCCGGCCACGACGCCGCCCGCGACCGGCGGCGGCACGACAACTCCCACCACGGGAACCACGGCCGGCCAAGCTTCGGGCACGGTGACCGTCGGCGTGGTCGCCGCGCCGACGCTCGTCATTACACCACCCACGACTTCGCCGAGCGCAGGTCTCCCCGCTACGTTCTCATTCGTCGTGACGGCTGGGACAACTAACGGCGCCGCCGTGCGCGACCTCAGCGTCAACTGGGGTGACGGCAGCGGTGTGCAGGATCTTGGTGCGGTGACGGGTACGGCCGCCGCGTCTCACGTCTTCAGAGTCGCCGGCACATACGTGGTCACCGGGACGGTGATCGACGCGAGCGGCAACAGGAGCACGGTGTCGACGTCGGTCACCGTGATTCCCGTGCCGCGTCCGACGATCATCATCACGCCGTCGCCGGTGCCCGGCCATGCCGGTGCGCAGACCACGCTGCAAATCCAGGTGACGCTGGCGAACGGCATCAGCGTGCAGGATCTCAGGATCGACTTCGGCGACGGTCAGTCTGCGGATCTGGGAGGCGCGGCGTCGGCGTCGGTCCCACATGTCTACACGGCTGCGGGAACATACACGGTGACGGTGACCGTCATCGACACGACGGGCCAGGTGACGACTGGCACCACCGCCGTGTCCATCTCCGCGTCGTGACGGGCACCATGTTGAAGAAACTGGCCTGCGTGGCCGTTGTCCTGACGTTGCCTGGCATCGCGGGGTGTGCGTACGAAAACCCCGCGCAGCCGGGCCCTCCGGTTGTCAATCTCTCGGCGCCCGCTCAAGTCAGTGTGGGTGCGTCGCCGGGGACCGGAACGCAATCGGGCACGGCCACCATATCGGCGACCGTGCAGAACGTGAATGGCGCAGGGTTACCGAACGTCGTCGTGACGTTCGCGACCACCCGCGGCACGATTGCGCCGGCCCAGGCCGCAACGGGCGTGAACGGCGTGGCGACGGCCACGCTCACGGCGAACGACACCGCCGACGTGACAGCGGCAGTGGGCACGCTCAGTGCGCACATGCTGGTCGTCTCGACGGGAGGGAGTACGCCGCCCACAACGCCGACGCTGCCGGTGGCGTTCCTGAATGTGACCGGAAGCGCCACGACCGGCGTGCCGGTCGTCTTCAGCGTCAGTTCCAGCGTAAGCGGTGCGACATGGAGCTGGTCGTTCGGGGACGGCGCGAACGATCAGTCGACGGCCTTCGCCATTTCACACACGTACGGCAGGGCCGGCACCTACGTGGCGACCGTGTCTTCGAGCGTGACCTCTTCCTCGAGCGCGAGCGTGGTGGTGACCGACCCGCCGGCTCAGCCCGGAACGCCGGTGGCGGCTCTTAGCGTGACCCTCACGTGCACACCGGCGACGCACGGGACGCCGACGCCGTGCAACGTCTCTGCGACGTATGCAGGCAGCGGTGTGCCATCTGCCAACATCACCGGAGTTCAGTGGGACTGGGGCGATGGCGTGTCGGAACTGACAACGAAGCCGGTCAACACGCACGCTTACGTCAGCCAGGGCACGTACAGAGTCTTCGCGTCCGTCAACGCGCAAACCGTCAACGGCGTCCAGGGCGCGACGACTTCCACGTCTGTCGTGATTCCGTAGAGCGCGATCAGTCGGTGGGCGCGAACTAATCCCACTCGGCGTACTTCGTGCCGTCGAGCGCGGTGGCATCGGAGCCGCTCTTGACATCGTAGACGCCGGCTTCAGCCGTGGGATTGTTGGGATCGGGTTCTGCGGGAATCGTCTGCCAGGTGGAGTTGCTTTTCGTGAATGGATCCTCGGGCAGCTTGCGGACGTACCCGTCGCTGACGAGCGCATCCAGCGTACTGGGATACTGCCCCTTGTCGGCATAGTACTGGTCGATCGCGTCGCGCAGACGGAACAGATCCTCCTTCAACACGCCTTCCCGGGCGTAGGTCACGCTGTTCCGGTACTGCGCCAGCCCCATCGTCGTCAGGATGACGATGAGCGACATCACGACCATCAGCTCGATCAGCGTAAATCCGCGGTTGAACACGCGCCTGCTCACAATTCCCTCTCTACCAGTCCTTGTACTTCGTCCCATCGAGGGCCTTGCCGTCGAAGGTCGTGTAGACGTCGAACACGTTCTGGCCGCCCCATCGCGTCGAGTCCGGCTTGTCCTGGTACGACCGCATGCCCCACTCGGTACCGCGCGTCATCGGGTCGATTGGAATGTGTCGGAGGTACTTGAGCTTCCGTCCGGTCGCATCGTTGGCCGCCGTCACGCCGTCCACCAGCGTCTGCAAGTCGGGCGGGTAGTTCTCGCTGCCCACTTTGATCTCGAGCGCGCCGATCTGCCCGAGGTCCGCCGCATCCTTGTATTTGTCGATCGCCGTGCGGATCTCGCGCAGCGCGCGCCGGAGCTCGGCCTCACGTGAACGCGCCGCGGTAACTCGCGCCAGCGGCATGATGGCCGACGCCAGGATCAGCACGATCGTCGCAACGACCAGCAGCTCGACGAACGTATAACCCGAGGCGGCCCACCGCTGGAAACGCAAAGATGCGGTGACTTCTGCGGCCGCGTTGTCTCCGGCTACGCGCGTTCCATCATGCATTGCCCTACGGCTGCACGGTGATCGTCACCGGCGTAAATCGAAGGCCCATCGCCGCACCGCCAGGCCCGGTGGCCGATCCGCTGAGGGTCAGCGTCGCAGGGCCGGGCCCGATTGCATCGAAGAGAATCGCGGCGAGAACGCCCGTGCCCGACGCACCGGTCGCGTCGCCCCCGCGCGACAGCGTGATGTCGATCCGATTGCCGTTCACCGACTGCGTGAACACGACAGGCACGCCGCCCGAACGGAGGAAGCTGCCTTCCTGCACTCGATTCACGCGAAGCCTCGCCGGATCGAAGATGAGCGTCAGCGTGACCGTCGAAATCCTCGACGCTTCGTTGATCAGCAGCGGAACGGTGTACGGACCTCCACCCACACGGAACGTCGGCCCCGGCGGAGAGATCAGCACCTGGGCGGACCCGATTCCCGAAGAAGTCGTTGGAACCGCCGCTGGTGCCTGCGCGGCCGGCGCCGGCGGCTGAGCCGGAGTCGGTGGTGGCTGCGGAGGCGTCGCTGGCGCCTGAGGCGACGGGGGAAGCGGCTGCGCATCGACAGCGGCCGGCGGAACAA
>Ga0105242_10003090_pt1 | contig 12993 bp, 5 predicted proteins | sample KBSM24metaG_FD_81521 | JGI IMG/M metagenome (GOLD analysis project Ga0105242, IMG submission 81521) | Miscanthus rhizosphere microbial communities from Kellogg Biological Station, Michigan, USA - KBS M2-4 metaG | ecosystem: Host-associated > Plants > Roots > Rhizosphere > Soil | place: Michigan...
CGCGGCGAATGCACTCGAAGTCTTGCAGTCGCGGCGCGCCGACCTGACCGGGATCGAGTTGTCGTGTGCGAACACGACGACCGAGATGCCCTACATCGACCTCGTGCTCGAGCTGCTCGAGCAGCTCGCGATCGACGTCGATGCGCCGCTCGAGCCCCGCCAGACCGGGCTTGCCGCCGCCGAACTGCGGGTCCAGCCCGAGCATCGTCTGGACGAGGCGTATCAGCGCACGTCGGCGGCGGTGTTCCCATGGAGCCTGCCGTTCGATCGTCCGCTGCTGCTGGTGCGTGCCGCGATGGCGCAGCTCGGCGTGCCACGGGCGGAAGCGATGACCCAGCTCGCGCGGCCGGCTCCGCTCGTGGCTCCGGTGGCCATGGACGTGGTCGCCGAAGCCCTCGGCATCTCGCCGCCGCTGCTGCAGATCATCAGCGGCACGACGGCCTACCCGGCCCAGGAGTTTGCGGCGACGCCCGCGGACGCGGCATGGGGCATGCAAGGCGTGGCAGGCTGGGAAGCGACGCTCGCCGGCGACGTCGGCCAGCTGATCCGCCGCGCCAACGTGCCCTTGCTCGACCTGCGAGGCCTGCTTGCGCTCGAGTTCGTGGGCGACGACGGCGAGGTCGAGATCGTCTTCGATACGCCGAGTTGCGACCTCGCCGATGCGCGCGTGCAAAACCTCGACGTCGGTGTGCTCGACCGCTTGCACCGCTTCTTGCGCCTGTGCCGCGCGGTGCCGCTCAGCTCGGCCGAGCTCGACCGCGCCATCGCTCAGCTCGGCGGCGGCACGCTCGATGCCACCTTCGCGCAAGAGCTTGTCGACCACCTTGCGGTCACCGCCAGGCTGCGCCGGCCGAGCGATCTTGTCCTCGCGCTCTGGCATCCGCTCGACACTCGCCGCCGCGCCGATGCGCCGTCGCCGTACGAGCAGCTGTTTCGCAATCGCGTCTCCACCCCCGAGCTCGATCCTGCGTTCGAGCTGCTCGGCAGCGACCTCGCTCCGGTGCCCTTGGCCGAGCCGCACTTCGCCACGATCAGCGCGGCCCTCGGCCTGAACGACGCCGGCCTGCGGCTGCTGACCGCGACAGCGCTGCCCGCCAACGCGATGCTGTCGATCGCCACGCTGTCGCAGCTGCATCGCCATGCGCTGCTCGCGAAAGCTGCGGGCCGGCCGCTGGCCGATCTGTTGCGGCTGCTCCGAATCGTTCCCGAAGATCCATTCGAGCGCGCGGCCTCTACCCTCGCCTTTCTCGATGCGCTCGATCGGCTGAAGCCGGCCAAGCTCTCGCTGGCCGAGCTCGACTACGTGCTGCGCCACCAGCGCGACGAGCTCGAGCCGGTCGAGTGGGACGATGCAACGGTCGACGAGGCACTCGCCGCGATCGCAACCCTCGTCAGCGAGGGCGATGTCGCGATCGAGAGCGTTCAGGGCGAACTGCCCGACGTCGTCGCCGGCCACCTCGATGCCATCCTGCCCGGCCCGATCGAGGTTTCGGCGTGGATGTCGATCCTGGCGATGGCACCGGACGCTATCGGCGCGGAAGAGCTGGCGGTACTTGTTGCCGGCCTGGCCGACGTCGTCGCCGATCCCGACGCCGCGGCGCAGCAGATCGCCGGCGCCTCCGGCGAGGCCCGGCTCGAACTTGTGCGCGACCTGCTCGTCGACTTTCGCCGCGCCCGGGTGCGCGACGCGGCGCTGACCACCGTGCTCGCGGAACGCTTGCAGCTCGAAGCCGAGGCAGTTCGGACGCTGCTCTTCGAGATCGTCCACGAAGGAGGCGTCGCGTGCAGCGACTTGCTGCTTCCCGACGGCGGAACGCTTGCATCGCAACGGCGCGGCGTCCGCCGGATGCACAAGGCCGCGCTGGTGGTGCGCGCCACGGAGATCGCGACGACCGAGCTGCGCTGGTTCTTCGGCGCGAACCAGGCGGTTCGCGGCATGGACCTCGACGCGCTGCCGCTCGACCCGATCGAAGACGGCAGCGCGCACCTGGCCGCGTTGCAACGCGTGCTGCTCGGCAAGTCCTTGCGCCAGTCGCTGGCAGATCCCGCCGCGATCGAGGAAGCCAGCGCGGCGCCCGACCTCGACACGGCAATCAGCACGCTCGCCGCAGCATCCGGCTGGGACGCCGCCGACATCGCATTTGTGCTCGGACCGGAGATGCTCGCCGTCGCGCCCGCCGACCTGGAAGATCCGGAAGTGCTGGCGACTGTCCGCACCGCGATCGATCTAGTGCGGCGCAGCGGCGTCGCCGCCTCCCGGCTCGCGCATTTCTCACGCGAGCGGCCGACCCCGGAAATCGCCACGGACGTGGTCGCCGCACTCCGGTCTCGCTACGACGACGCGGCCTGGGCCGCGGTGTACACGCCGATCGCCGACCGCCTGCGCACCGCGCAGCGCGATGCCCTGGTCGACCTGTTGCTCGGCCGCGGCGACTTCGCCGACCCGATCGCGCTTTACGACCGGCTCCTGGTCGATCCGCTGATGCAGTCGTGCATGGTCACATCGCGGATCCGCCTGGCGATGAGCGCGGCGCAGCTGTTCATCCAGCGCGCACTGATGAATCTCGAAGACGACGTCGAGTTAACGCCGGCCGATGCCGAGCAGTACGGCTCGTGGATGAAGAATTACCGGGTCTGGGAGGCAAATCGGAAGGTCTTCTTCTATCCCGAGAACTGGGTCGAGCCCGAGTCGCGCGACGACAAGTCGCCGTTCTTCCTCGAGCTCGAGCGCCACCTGTCGCAGGCCGAGCTCAGCGACGACTATGTCGAAGCCGGCTATAAGGATTACCTGCGCAAGCTTCATGAAGTCTCGCACCTCGAGGTGCCGGCCCTCGTCCGCGAAGCCTTCGGCGCAAACGACCAGGCCGTGGTGCATGTGCTGGGCCGCACCCGCGGCATGCCGATGAACTGGTTTCACCGCAGCCGCGTCGCCGATGCGTACTGGACGCCGTGGACGAAAGTGCCGGTCGACATCCCGACCGACCAGGTCACCTTGGCGACGCACAACCGCCGCCTCTTCGCGCTGTGGGTCGAGTCGCAGGAAGAGGCAGCGCCCGGCAGCGGCGGCGGCGCGGGCTTGCAAGACGACGGCGAGGGTGGCCTCGTTCTCAAATCCGACGACGCCAGCGCCGCGCCAGCGGCGCCCCCGAAGGTGCTGCGGATGCGCATCGGCTGGGCGGAGCACCGCGACGGCGCCTGGACGCCGAAGAAGATCACGCCGCTGAGCGAGGCCCGTTCGGCGCCCGAGGACCATTTCACGGCGCCCAACTTGTGCGCCATCGCCTACGAACGCGGCACCACGGTGCCGATGCTCTTCGTCGACGTCCTCGCGCGCAAGGGCCGGACCGTGAAGGCGCTGGCGACGTTTCGCTATGACGACTGCCGCGACCTGCTCGAGGAGCGCACCGTCACCACGATCGCCTATGAAGCCCGCGATCTCGGCATGGGCGACGGCACCGTCGCCGACCGGCAGCGCGACCGCACGCTGACGGAAACCAGCCTGGCCGACGAAGGCCTCGACCTGCCGCGCTGGCAGACCGACGACTACACGTCGCCGCTGTTCCTGACCCACCTGCCCCACGACTACTGGGTCACGCCGGCGCGCCAGAGCCGGCTCTACGCCGGCTTGACGCCGGTCGTCTTCGACGATGAGGAACGCGCCTTCTACATCGTTCCGCAGTTGCTCGACCAAGGAAACCCGGTAGGCATCCTCCCTGGCAACGATCCCTGGGAGTCGTACGCGCTCTTGCCTCGGTCTGCGCCCGAGCCATCGGTCACCAGCCAGGCCCGCGCCGCGCGCCGTGCCGAAGCCAAGGGCCCGGCGCCATGGAACGGGGTGGTGCCGGGACTTGTCGATGCCGGCCGCGGCCTGGCGCGCAACGCCGATACGCAGGCCGACGTGGTGTTCGCATGGGCAGAAGCCCACGCCGTGCTGCCGGCGCTCTCGTCGCGGCCCGAGCTCACGGTCGCGCCGGCCCCCGTAGAGGCCAGCTATTTCCACTGGGGCTACCGCATCGACCGCTTCCACCATCCGTACACCTGCGACATGCTGGCGACCCTCAATCGCTACGGCATCGAAGGCGTGCTCGCACCGGCGAGCGCTCCGCTTCGCCGCCAGCTCGCGGACGTGCCGGTCGTCATCCCAGGCGATGAGTCGGACGACACTTCGCGGCCTTATCAACCGGAGCCGTGGATGGTGCGACCGCCGTTCCCGCGCGACGACTTCGACTTCGAGACCCAGGGTGCGTATTCGATCTACAACTGGGAGCTCTTCTTCCACGCGCCGCTGCTGATCGCCGAACGCCTGCGCCGCGAGCAGAAGTTCGAGCAGGCCCAGCGCTGGTACCACTTTGTCTTCAACCCCCTGGCCGGCATCGACCTGGACAACCCGGACGACCCGGACGGCATCTCGCGCTTCTGGAACGTCAAGCCGCTGCACCGTGAGGCGGTCGGCGGGCCGATCGATGTCATCCGATCGGTCTTTCTCGACGACGGCCTGTTGGCAGACCCCGAGCTGGTCGGGAATTTCTTCACCAGCATCGGCCAGTGGCTGGCCAACCCGTTCTCGCCGCATGCGATCGCGCGGGTGCGCGCCGGCACCTACCAGAAGGTGGTGGTCCGCAAGTACCTCGACAACCTGCTCGCCTGGGGCGATTCGCTTTTCCGCCAGGACACGATGGAGTCGATCAACGAAGCGACGCAGATCTACCTGCTCGCCGCCGGCATCCTCGGTCCGCGGCCGCAACAGCTGCCGGCGCTCGACGTGCCGGTGCGCACCTACGACCAGCTGGTGGGACCGATCCTTTTCGGCGGCTTGACCGAGCTCGAGAACTTCGTGCCCGACGCGGTGCTCGACGAAGCCGCGTTCCCGGCCGACGACGACACGCCGCCCCCCGGGCCGATATGGTGGGCGTTCTGCCTGCCGCCCAATGAGCAGCTGTTGGCGTACTGGGACGTCGTCGCCGACCGGCTGTTCAAGATCCGGAACTGCCAGAACATCGACGGCATGAAGCGGTCGCTGGCCTTGTTCGAGCCGCCGATCGACCCGGCCCTGCTGGTGCGCGCGCGCGCGATGGGGCTCGATCTCGGCGCCGTGGTCGCGGGTTTGAATGCACCGCTGCCGTTCCAGCGATTCCGTGCACTCCACGGCCGCGCGCTCGAGCTCTGCGCGGACGTGCGCGGCCTCGGGTCGGCGCTGCTGGCGGCATTGGAGAAACGCGACTCGGAGCAGATGGCGCTGCTGCGTTCGGCGCACGAGATCGCACTGCTCGAAGCGGTTCGCGAGGTGCGTGCGTTCCAGCTCACCGAAGCCGAACGGCAGCTCGAAGCGACAAATGGCCAACGCGCGGCCATCGAGGCCCGGCATGAGTTCTATCGATCGCGCGAGAAGATCAGCGGCCAGGAGGCCGAGGCGCTCGCGCTCGCGGCCTCCGCCTTCGGCGTGCAGCTCGGCGCCCAGTCTTTGCGCGCTCTTGCCGGGCTGTTCCACCTGATCCCCGACGCGGATGTCGGCGCGGTCGCGATTTTGCCGGTCGCCAAGCTCAAGTTCGGTGGCACGCATGTCGCGCCCTCGCTCTCGGCCGCGGCCGACGTGATTTCGATGGTGGCCTCGGGTCTCGAGTTCGGAGCGCAGCGCACCTCGAACCTGGCCGGCTACCAGCGCCGCAAGGACGACTGGACGTTCCAGGCAGAGCAGGCGAACGCCGAGCTCGACCAGCTGGCCCGCCAGGTCGTCGCCGCCGAGATTCGCGTCGACGTCGCCCGCAACGAGCTGCGCAACCACGAGCTGCAGATCGAGCAGGCGCGCGCGGTCGACGAAGTGATGCGCAGCAAGTACACCGGGGAGGCGCTCTACGAATGGATGGTCGGGCAGATCGCCGCGGTCCACTTCCAGAGCTATCAGCTCGCGCTCGACATGGCGCGCAAGGCCGAACGCGCACTCCAATACGAGCTCGGGCGCGAAGACATCTTCGCGATCGAGGGCGGCTACTGGGACAGCCTGAAGAAGGGGCTGCTCGCCGGCGAGCGCCTGCTGCTCGATCTGCGGCGCCTCGATGCCGCGTATGTCGAGCAGAACCGGCGCGAGTACGAATTGGTGAAGCACATCTCGCTGCGGCAGCTCGATCCGCTGGCACTGCTCGCGCTGAAGGCGACCGGTGTCTGCGAGGTGACCTTGCCGGAGTGGCTGTTCGATCTCGACTGCCCTGGCCACTACATGCGGCGCATCAGGACCGTCGGCTTCTCGGTGCCGTGCGTGGTCGGGCCCTACGCCAGCGTCAACTGCACCGCTTCGCTGCACGGCAGCACGGTGCGCTACTCGGCCGGAGTCGCCGGCGGGTATGAGCGCGACGGCGCCGATTCGCTGCGCTTCGTCGACCGCTTCGGCGCGGTCCAATCGGTGGTCACCAGCCGCGCTGCCAACGACAGCGGCCTGTTCGAATCGGGTGGCGGCGACGACCGCCTGCTGCCCTTCGAGGGCTGCGGCGCCCTCAGCGAATGGCGTCTCGAGCTGCCGGCGGCGCTGCGACACTTCGACTACGAAACCATCTCGGACGTCGTCATCCACATGAGCTATAGCGCGCGCGACGGTGGCGAGCAGCTGCGCGCCGCCGCAGCCGAGAGCGTGCGCACGATCCTCGCCGCCGCCGCCGATTCGCCCCTCGTCCTCTTGGTGAGCTTGCGCAGCGACTATGCCGGCGAGTGGCACCGATATGTCGCGGGGGAAGCCCTCGCCTTCGCCTTTGGCCGCGACCGCTTCCCGTACATCGCGAGCGGACGCTCGATCGATGTGCAGAGCATCCGGCTGCTGTTGGCCACCGACGACCCGCCGGTGTCGACGAACCTCAGCCCTCAGCAGGTCGGACTCGACGCACTGCCATCGTTCTCGGCGAGCGAGCAGCAAACGCTGCAGTTCGACTTTGTCGAAGACGAAGGCGTGTTGCCTCGCAGTGATGCCGCGAATCCTTTCCTATTGATGAGCTACAGCATCGAATAGGACGCTGGGATCGAGGAAGCCTACGATCGCTGTATCGCATCCGGCAGCGTTCTACGTCGGAGCCGCTCTCGTTGACCGCGTCGATCCCACACGGACGTCTGGCGAGAAGCGAATTCGACGCCACGGATCGACGAGACGAAGCGGACCGTCAATAGCCTCAGCTTCGTCCATCCCCAGACCGCTCGCTACTGACGACGGTGGTGCCAGATGGGCAAAAGATCTTCCCGAACTCTCGGTGAAGGACACAGGTTGACACATGGGCCTTTTATCGTAAATTGAAGTTTTCGTAGGAGTAGCGACACATGAGGAAGATTCAAAAGACATGGCTTGCGGTGGCAGCAGTTTCGGCGCTGCTCGCCGGTTGCGGCAGTGGTGACGACTCCGACTCGCCACCCCCTCCGGTATCGGCTGCAGACGCGGTTTATACCAACGCAAAAGTCTTGACCGTCGATTCCAAGTTCAGCACCGCTGAGGCATTTGCTGTCACGGGCGGCAAATTCGTCGCAGTGGGCACGAAAGCTGACATTCAACGTTATGTTGGGAACAGCACCCAGGTCATCGACCTGAAGGGTCGCACGGTCATTCCGGGCTTGTCGGACAACCACTTCCACGCCGCCGTCGGCATGGATATCGGTCTGGACCTCTCCGCCGCGAAGGTCCACAACCTGTCGGAGCTGTTCGCTGCCATCACCAACTATGTGAAGAGCTCGGGTCTGGATTGCGCCGGCATCGACCCCGCCACGGGGCAGCGCGCCATGTTCGTGTCCAACAGCGATTGGCACGAAGCGCAGTTGACCGAACAGCGCACTCCCTTTGCTTACGAGCTTGAAGCGGCTGCGCCAGGCTGCGTGGTGGTGCTCAAGCGCGGCGGCCACAGCTACTTCTTGAGCAACACGGCACTGGCTCTGTGGGGCTACGGGCCGAACACGGTTTCTCCTCCCGGTGGCGGCGTGCCCAGAATCAATGCCACGCAAGCGGCTACCATTCCCGGCGCTGCGGCCCACGTGGGCGAGTTGACCGGCGAGCTGGTCGACACTGCGAGAAACCAGACGGCGACGACCCCTGGCATTCGCAACCCCAGCCTGAAGTCCACCTCACGCCCGGCCAGCAACGCCGCAGAAAGGCAAGCCAACATCCTGGCCGAGCAAAAGGTCATCAACTCGTATGGCCTGACGAGCGTACGTATTCCTGGCACCAGCATCCAGGCCTACCAGGACCTTCAGGCGCTCGAAAAAGCCGGCAAGTCCACGGTGCGCTACAGCATCCTTTTCCGTGGACCGACCCTTGCCCAACTGCAAGCCGCCAATATCGGGCCGCATGACAGGGACGAGTGGTTGCAATCCTGGGGGATCAAGGACGGTCTCGACGGCGGCTTTGAAGGCGGCTACATGACCGTCCCGTACGAAAATCCTCCTGGCCAACCCGATGGTTACGTCGGTACTCCGCTGGTCACGCAGGAAGCCTTCAACGCGGTGGCCAAAGCCTGGAACGCAGCCGGATGGCGCATGTCCGTGCACTCGGTGGGTGACGCCGCGATGGACATCGCGTTGCAGGCCTACGAGCAGGCAAACGCCCAGAAGAAATTCAGCACGCAATACCCTTGGGCCATCGAACACGGCTTCGTGGTTCGCGATGACCAGGTTCCACGTCTGAAACTGCTGAACCTCAGCATGGCTGCGCAAGACCATCTCTATCTGGCGGCGCCGGTGCTCAAGCGCTATCTGGGCATGGCGCGCGCCTCGCAGATCACGCCGGTCAAGAATTTCCTCGACGCTGGGTTGCACACTTCCGGCGGCACCGACTCCGCCGTGGTTCCAACCAATCCTTTCTGGGTCATGTATCACTTCATCTCGCGGGACACGATCTCCGACGGCAAGTATGGCGACGGCCAGAATGGTTTCAAAGACCAGCGGGTATCGCGTGAAACCGGTCTGCGAATGTTGACCGGCTACTATGCCGATCTCACCGAAGACAGCGCAATCAAAGGCTCTATCGAGCCGCAGAAGGTGGCCGATTTCGTCGTGCTGTCCGCCGACTTCATGACCATCCCCGAGAAGGCCCTACAAGACCTGCACGCCATTCGTACTTACGTCGATGGCAAAGAGGTTTACACCAGCGGCGAGGGGCTGTAAGCATGGCGCGGCTCTCCAAGTATTTTGGCTGGTCGACCAAAATAGGCGGAAGGTCGTGCCGTACGCTTGTCATTGCCGGGGCTGGTGTTTTCGGCCTTCTTGCCGCGCTTGTTGTTGTGCTCATGCCCACGCAGGACGCTAAGCAGGCAAGCGGTCACAGCACCGCGTACGTCACGCATGACCGCGCCAGCGACGCTCGTGATCGCGACGCCCATCCTCACGCGTCGAACCCCGTCGACGAACCAGAAGACAATCGTTTTCAAGTCCATGCTCACGATGCCGAGCCGCTGAGCGACCAGGCCTACAAAGACGCACCCGCCGACGTCGTGCTTTGGGGCGATCTGGCGAGGGCGCTGGTGGTGCGCAAGGGCAGCACGTACCAGACCACGTTTCTGCCTTCTGTGCTGGCGCTGGATGGCAAGACCATTTCTATCGTCGGCCATGTCACGCCGGTCATGAAGAAGGACACGCCAAGCAAGCAATTTCTGCTCAGCAGCCACGCCTTCTTATGCGACGCATGCGAGCCGCCCACCTCCACCGAGCTTGTAGAGGTCAACACCAAAGACTTCGTCAAGGCCAAAGCCGGAGTAGCGACCATCAGAGGACAGTTCGAGGTCGTAAGAAACGACCCCAAAGGCTTGGTCTACCGGCTCAATGAAGCGATCATCCTGAAACAACAGGCGCATTGAGACCTCCGGGACGAAACCCCGGTGAAGCCGCCTACGCGGGACCGCACGAGCCCGCCGTCCCGCGGGGGCTGGACTGACGTCGGCGTGCTGGTGCCGCCTACCAACGTCGACGAGCAGGGCCGTCGCATGCCGGGTCAGGGGCCGTGCCGGCGTCCTTGACGATGCCGTCAGGCAGGATGCTGACCTGATAGATCAGACACGACCCATAGCGCATTCGATAGTTCCAAATCGTCGCGTTGTCCTGTCGCACGCCGAATCGGTAGTACGGATAGCCGAGTCGCTGGATGACTTCGGAACTCGCCATGCCGGGCTGGATGACCTGCTCGCCTTCGCTGACGACGTAGGAACCTTGACCACCGGATCCGCCAACGGGGGCGCTCACGCCAACGCCGACACCTCCGCCGCCTCCACCGCTGAAACCACCGACGCCGATGGTCCCGCCCGCGCAACCCGCGAGCGTGACGAGCAACATCAACGATGTGACCTTCATCATTCCTTGTGCCGTGCCTCGCCGTCGGACCTAGAGGTTCCTCTCGAAGAAGCGAACCACGCGCGCGCGCGATTCGAATGCCTGGTCGACATCGGGCGTGAATTGCACCGCCGGAACGATGCCGGTGCTGAAATAGCTGCCCTGATCGGCAAAGACGTCGTTCACCACGATCGGCACCATCAGCCGGTCCCAGCCGTGTGTCGCTCCCGGATAGGCGGTCACACGTACGCTGCCGCCATTGCTCGGATTGACGGAGGCAGCCAACGCGCGGCAGGGTTCGGCGCCGTTGTCGTAGGCGTCCTTCGTGCCGACCTCGATCAGCACCGGCGCGCCCGTGAGGTTGATCCACTGGACGCCGAACTGCGCTGGCGTGAGACCCAGCTTCGCGAACAAGGCCGCGTTGTTCCACGCATAGCACACCGGGTAGTGCGCAACGTGCGCCTTGAAGGTAAGCCCATTGCCGTACGTGCTGGAATACAGGCGCTCGGCGGCACCCATGCTGACGAGCCCGCCCCAGGAAAAGCCGAGCACCCCGATGCGCGAGGCGTCGATGTTCGGCTGATGCGACAGGAATCGCAGTGCCGAGAAGGCGTCGGGGTACGTCAGGTAGATCGCTGCCGGGCGCTGGCCGGGGGCGTTGTACCCGCGCGCCTGCCACATGTCGATCTGCAACGTGGCGATGCCTGCCTCGTTGAGCGCTGCCTCGTAAAAGTCGCCGCGCGAGTCGATCCCCGCCGAGCCGTGCACGATCAGCACCGCCGGGAGCCTGCGCTTGCCGTGGTGGCCGTTCCCGTGCTGCCAGCCGCCTGTTTCGGCCGGCACGCTGAGCTTGCCTTGGATCGTCAGCATCGTGCCGGGCGGCTTCGTCAGGTCGGGCGACTGGAACTGCACGAACGAGATGGCCACCGGCGGCGAGGGATTGAAACGCGCTTCGCTCTCGGCGCGCGAGGTCGCCGCCAGCAGCATTGCGAACGAGGCCAGCGCCGCAAGTCCCATGGCCTTCCATCCCGTCGTTCTCATCATTTGCTCCGGTTCGGTGATTCGCGACGCTCCAATGTGCGCACGCACCCCCAACTTACGACTGCGTGGGGCGCGGCGCAACTCCGGACATTCCACAACGAAAGTCAGGTCCATGCGTGATGCAGTGGGCGCGTGGATTGCCGCATGCCGGGGCTGTGCACGGCGCCGCAGCGTTGTGCTTCCATAGAAGAGGCTTGTGGCCGCGTGAGCGTCGATCGAACGCACGACCGGCTTGACCTCGTTTTTGCCTCTGTTGCGATGCCGGGCGATGGCCTGCCGGCACGCGCCGTCTAGACGCTGCTCCAGACCGACATCGTCCACGGCAAGACGCGGCCGAGACGCTGGGCGAGGGCGCAAGGGCGGCGGGCGGTTGCAGACGCGAGTCGGCGAACTTCGACAGCCAGCGCTGCGCATGGGTCCTGCGCGTCGGTCCCTCAGCCGTCGTCGTGATGCCGCTGCCCCGCGACTTCATGATCCAGATGGGCGTCGCGTCGGGGTTCAACCCCTCGACTGGCGGTTTCTATCCAGTGGGGTGGATCAGAGCGTGTCGCTTGATCACATTGCGGGGTGGTAGGCCGGGTGGGAGTCGAACCCACGAGGGACTTTCGTCGACGGCTTATGAGGCCGCTGCATGCCACCAACACTGCTTCCGGCCCGCTGTCTTCAGTCTACCCGCCGCCCTGCGTGACATGCTCCGTACACGGCGAAACGGGCGCTCCGCCAAGTTGTTAATGGCGACTGCGAAAAAGTGCTTGGCGCGCCGACGCCTATGAGTCCTCTGCTCTGACCGACTGAGCTAACGGCCCGCGGCAAACATGTTCGCATGGGTGAGCGAGAACGCGCGTGGTTTGCGCGGAATCAAGTTGCGTGCCGGAGCGACGGCCCTCACGCATCGCTCGACCTTCAACGGGTGCTAGGATTTGAGCGCAGGGCCATCGTGGCCGGATGCGAGGAGAGCGATCACGTGAGACTGGCCCAATACGTCAAGTTTCGGGAGGAAAAGTTCGGCGGCGTGCTCTTCGAGACGCGCTCCGAGAAGGTCTTCACCCTCAATCCGACCGCGACCGCCGTGATCCGCGAGATCGCCACCGGCGACGAGGCGACGATCTCGTCGCGCCTCAAGGATCGCTTCGTCGACCAGGGCGGCGCGATCGAGCGCGAGGTCTCGGCGTTCCTCGCCGAGCTTCGCCAGCGCGGCCTGATCGAAGGATGACGCGGTGACCGGATCGGCCGCCGCCGAGTCGGAAGATCTCGCTGCGCCGCTCTACGTCGCCTGGCAGATCACCAACGAGTGCAACCTCGCCTGCCTGCACTGCATCGAGGAGAGCGGGCCGGGCAAGGCGTTCGCCGACGAGCTCGACCGCGACCAGACGTTCGCCGTCCTCGACCAGCTGCTCGACAGCGAGGTCCCCTACCTCTCGTTTTCGGGCGGCGAGCCGATGCTCCACCCGCACTTCTTCGCGATGGTCGAGCGCGCGTGCGAGCGCGGCGCTCAGCTCAAGATCGAGACCAACGCCCACTATCTCGATCGCGCCAATGCCGTTCGCCTGAAGGAGCTCGGCGTCAAGGCGGTGCAGGTGAGCCTCGACGGCGCCTCGACCGCGACCTTCGGCCGGATGCGCGTTCGCGGCGAGTTCGATCGCGTCCTCGACGGCGTTCGCAACCTGC
>Ga0105242_10003092_pt1 | contig 12991 bp, 11 predicted proteins | sample KBSM24metaG_FD_81521 | JGI IMG/M metagenome (GOLD analysis project Ga0105242, IMG submission 81521) | Miscanthus rhizosphere microbial communities from Kellogg Biological Station, Michigan, USA - KBS M2-4 metaG | ecosystem: Host-associated > Plants > Roots > Rhizosphere > Soil | place...
GAAGGCTGCGGGTGTTCACGCTGTCGCCCGACGGCAACGAAGCCACGCTCTACACGATCAACCCGCACGAAACCTGTGTCCTCGCTTTGAATTGCATCTTCAACGATCTGTTGTACCCCGCATGGGTCGAGGCGGGCGCGGCCGCCTCGGTCGCCGTCATCCCGGGAGCCGTGTTCAAGACTCTGTTCGAGGCCGAGCCGGGGATCCGCAACATGACCGTTCAGGCATTCTCCACGATCGTCTTCCGGTTGATGACCGAGCTCGAAGAAATCCACTCCTACAAATTGGAACGGCGCCTGGCCAATTTCCTGGTCCTTCATGCATCGACCGAAGGGAAGGTCCATATGACCCAGCAGGAAATCGCATCGCACCTGGGTACGACGCGCGAGGTTGTCGGACGGGCCCTCGGCCAACTGGTGGCGCAGCGGCGGATCCGGACCAGCCGGAATCAGATTTCGATCGACGATCCAGCCGGGTTGGTGGAGCGGGGCGGGTCGCGACCGCCCGACGCGAGCGAGCCAGTGTTGACCAATCGGTACAGACAGTGATACCGTCACGATCGTCGAGGAGCGCTGGTGCCCTGGGAAAAGCAGTTCGATCGCGATGACGCCCTGAAGCGGGCGGGCCGCCTGTTCTGGAAGCGCGGGTACGAGAAGAGCTCCATGACCGCGCTGCTGAAGGCGATGGGCATCCAGAAGGGCAGCTTCTACGCGACCTTCGGCAGCAAGCACCAGATCCTGATGGAAGCGCTCGACGAGTACATCGGCGCCCGTTTCGGCAGCTTTCGCGCGCGTGAGGGCGAATCGCCTCTTCACGCCCTGCGACGGCACCTCGACGAAGTCGTCGAGGAGTCGATCGGCGATCAGCGATCGGCCGGCTGCTTCCTCGTGAACAGCGCGCTCGAGTTGGCGCCGCACGACCGCCAGGTGCGCGACGTTGTGACGAAAACGCTCGAGTCCCACGCCGGGTTCTACAAGTCGCTGCTGGATGAGGCGAAATCCCGGGGTGAGCTTCCCAGGCGATACGACACGGCCAAACACGCACAGGCGCTGCTCGCATTGGTGCTCGGCATGCGTGTCATGGCTCGCGGCGGTCTGGCGGCCGGCGCCATCCGCGCCGTGCGCGCACAAGCCGAAGACCTGCTCGCGAGCCCGGCCTGATTTTTTTTGCCCTTATTTTGACCAATCGGTACAGATAATTCGAAGGTAACCACAGAGGAGAGACGACATGCAGGTACGAGGATCGATAGCGTTGGTGACCGGCGCGAACCGCGGCATAGGCCGCGCGCTGGTCGAATCTCTGCTGGCCCACGGCGCGGCGCGCGTCTATGCCACGGCTCGCCACGAAGCCGATCTCGAGGCGATCGCGGGGCTGGATCGTCAGCGAATCGTCGCGCTGCCGCTCGACGTGACGGACATCGCGCAGCTGGACAGGATCGCTGAGGCGACGCAGGACGTGAATCTGCTCTTCAACAATGCGGGCGTGCTTGATTTTGGCAGCGTGCTCGACGCGCCGGACGAGGCGTTCCGGCGAAACTTCGACGTGAACTGCTTCGGGCTGTTGCACGCGACCAGGGCGTTCGCGCCGGCGCTCACGCGAAACCACGGCGCGGTGGTCAACCTCCTGACCCTGGTTGCGCTCGCGAGTATGCCCGGCCTTGGCGTCTACAACGCCTCGAAAGCGGCGGCCTGGTCGCTGACGCAGTCGCTGCGAGCCGACCTCGGCAAGAAGGGCGTGAAGGTACTCGGCGTTTTTCCAGGCGCGGTCGATACCGACATGCTCAAGGGAGTGGACATGCCCAAGACGTCGCCCCGCGCGGTCGCGGACGAAGTGATCGCCGCACTCGAGGCCGATGCGGAAGATGTCTTCCCGGATCCCATGTCGAAGCAGCTCTACTCGGAGTGGGCCAGGGACCACAAGGGCATCGAGCACCAGTTCGCAGCGATGTGAGGTGCATCCACATGAGCACCCTGCTGATCACGATCGCGCGCCTGCGGAGTGACGGCGCCGACGCGTTGGAGCGATACGCCGCCGGTGTGATTCCGGTCATCGCGGCGCAAGGAGGAGAGGTCGTCAGTCGCGGCATTCCGCAAGAGACCGTCGTTGGCGGAGACGAAGGACGTCCCGACCTGGTGGCGGTCATCCGTTTTCCGACGGCACAGGCCATTCGCCGCTTTCTCATGAGCCCCGAGTACCGGGTGAACCTGCCGCATAGCGAGCGGGCGTTCTCGGAAGTGCACTCATACATCGCGGCGGATCTGATGGAATGACGCAGGCGATCAGCGAACGGCGCTCGCACCGTCCGGCTGAAGCGAAGAGACACCGGCCACTGCGACATGTGCTGCCGCGGTGGCCGGCCGAATACGCAGCGACAGCGTGAGCTGCAGCGTGCACAGACCGGCCAGGGTCGCGATCAGCAGGACGGGAACGGTGAATTCGCTGCTGATCCCGATCGCGAGCGTCGCGGCCGCGAGCACCATGCTCGGCGACAGGATGCCCGACCGCGCGTGACGCCGATGGCCGGCCGACGTCAGGTCGATGACGGTCATGGCGGCCATCACCGTGGCGACCGCGCCGGCGAGGATCAGCGATTCAGTGCCACTAAGGGCGTGCTTCGACGCGGCGGTGACGATCCGCTCCACTCCGGCTCCTGCCACGACGATGCCGAGGTAGAGCGGGAAGTGGGCGTAGCTCCAGACGTGAAAGCGGACCGCGTCGCGCCTGGAGCGCACTGGCTGTTCCGACGCGCCAAGCGCGCCGTCGAAGTACCACCACCAGATCAGAAACGCGATCGCCATGCCGAGGAACGCGGACATCGCGGCACTGGGCGGCCAGTCCTCCTGGCTTTCCATCCCGCGCATGACGCCGACGACCGATTCGCCGAGAAGAATCAGCGTGAAGAGACCGAAGCGCTCCGGGAGATGCGCCGCGTCTGGCGGCACCTTCACTGAGTGCGGAACAGCGAGCCATGGTGTTCCGAGATCGATCGCGAACGCGACCGCCCAGATCCAGAACCGGGCCGGAGCGGGCACGAGCGCCGATCCCAGCCACAACACCGCAGCGCTTCCATGACCGGCGAGGTAGCGCGTTGCGAGCGGCGCCGCGTCCGGTACCTTGCGGGCTCGAGAGTACTGAGCGACGAGCAGGAACCGCACAACCGCATAGGCCGCCGCGAATCCGGCCGACGACCGGGTATCGAGCGCGTCCCTGGCGTTCGCGGCCATCGCCGCGACGGCGAACATCTGGACGAGCGTCAGCGTCCGCTGCACCACATCGTCGGCATCGAATCGCGTCGCGAACACCGTGTGCCCGGTCCAGGCCCACCAGGTCAGCGCGAACAGCGGCGTGAGCCGAATCAGGCCGGCGAGCGAATAGTCGGTCTGCAGCGGCGCCGCGACCTGCGCGACGGCGGCTACGAACACGAGATCGAAGAACAGCTCGAGCCAGGTGACTTTGCGGGACGGCTCACCGCCGAGCGAGCGCAGCCGCAGAGGGGCGCTGAAGGGTTTCATGTGCCGCTTGGATGACGGGGCGGCGCCCGCGGTTTCGGGTCAGCGCGCCAAGCGGGCTGCGAGAATGGCCTTGACCAGATCCTCCGGCACGTCCGCCGGCACTGCGGCATCGTCGTCGTCGAATGCGCGCTTGCCGAGGGCCACCGTCTCGCGATAACTGGCGAGATACCTTTGACAGTTGATGCACAGACCGAGGTGGTAGTCGAACGGTTCACGCAGCTCGGGCGTGAGCTCGCCGGACAGGTAGTCGGCCATGAAGTCCGCGAATTCGCGACAGGTCACGCTCATCCCACCTCTGAGAAGGTCTTGCGTGCGGCGATCATACGCTTCTTTGATGCCGGCCGGTGGGGCAGGTTTCAGCGCTGTTTCCGTTGAAACCAATGCGTTTTCCGGTCATCCAACGGGCATGCACAACTTGTCCAGGACCCAACTCGGCCTCAGCTGGCTGCTGCAGCTTGCGGCTGCCGGCATCCTCCTGCAGACCCTGTTCTTCAAGTTCACCGGGGCCGAGGAATCGGTCTACATCTTCACGACGCTTGGCGCGGAGCCGTGGGGCCGGATCGGGTCCGGCATCGTGGAACTGATCGCCTCGGTCCTGCTGCTGGTTCCGGCAACGGCTTCGCTCGGCGCGATCATGGCGCTGGGCGTGATGGCCGGCGCGATTCTCAGCCACCTGACGGTGCTCGGCATCGAGGTGAAAGGCGACGGCGGGCTGCTGTTCGGTCTGGCATTGATCGTCTTCGCCTCCAGCGCGATCGTGCTCGCCATCCGCCGTGCGCAACTGCCGGTTCTCGGTCACTACTTCGAGGTGGCGTGATGCTGGCCATGGTTGATCGTCAGGTGTCGGCCGTGGAAAGCGCGACCCGCCATTCCCCGGTCGCGGCGTTAGAAGGAGCACTCGAGGAGCTGGCGGCCGTCGTAGCTGCGGTCAGCCCGGAGGGATACCGTGCCCGATTGTTTCCGAACGGATCGGGCTCGATCGGCGAACACGTGCGTCATTGCCTTGACCACGTGTCGGCGCTGGTGTCCGCGGATCCTTCTTCGTGCCTGTCGTACGACCGGCGGGAGAGAGGTACCGCTGTCGAGACGGATCCGGCGCAGGCGCTTCGCAGTATCCAGCTGCTCCGAATCAAGATCGCGGTCGGCCGATGGTCCACGCGGCTCGACGAGCCGATCTGCGTGATGTCCGCGATGACGCACGGTGGCGTCATGTTGTCCGCGATGTCGACGCTGGGGCGGGAGTTGGCGTTCGTGCTGAGCCACACGATCCATCACCAGGCGCTGATCGGCATGCTGGCCACGCTCCACGGGTACGACGTACCCGACGGCTTCGGATTCGCGCCGTCGACACCGCGGCGGTAGGCGGTGGTTTCGGATCATGCTGACGCTCTTCGCGATCGCTCTCGGCACCTTCGCGTCTGAAGATCTGACGTGCGTGGCGACTGGGCTGCTCATTCAGCGCGGCCAGATTGGCGTCACCACCGGGATTCTCGCGTGCACCCTCGGCATCTTCGTCGGGGACGTCGGGCTCTGGTGCATTGGACGGCTTTTTGGTACGGCGGCACTGGCATGGCCCTGGACCGCCCGCCGGCTGCAGCATCACACACTGCGCGATGTGCGCGCGTGGCTCGACCGGCACGCAGCGGGCGCCATCGTCGGCAGCCGGTTTCTTCCCGGCACTCGCTTCGCGCTGTATGTGATGTCCGGTGTGCTTCGAGTTCCGGTGGCGGTGTTCTCGTTGTGGGCGCTGATTGCGGCGCTGCTCTGGACACCGACGATTGTGCTGATGACGGCGACGCTCGGCGATGCATTCGTTGCGCGCATCACGCCGCTGCTCGGGGCGGGTTGGCTCGCGAGGCTCGCGGTTGTCGCGCTCGCTCTTCTATTGCTCCACGGCATCCGGGCGCTCGCGTCGAGGCCTCGCCGCACGCGAGCCGCGGCTCGCGTCGCTCGAGCGCTTCGCTGGGAGTTCTGGCCGATGTGGCTGTTTTACGCGCCGGTTGGAGTCTGGGTGCTCTACCTCGCGGGCCGGTATCGTGGCCTGTCGACGATGACGGCAGCGAATCCTGGAATTCCTGACGGCGGAACGGTTGGCGAGTCGAAGTTCGACATTCTGTCAAAGCTTCCGGCGGACTGTGTCATTCCTTCGGCGTTGATCGCGCCGGGCGATGTGTTCGCGCGTGTCGAGCTCGTTCGCGAACATCTCGAGATGGCCGGTTGGCAGTTTCCTGTCGTCATGAAACCGGACGTCGGGCAGCGCGGCGCGGGCGTCAAGCTGGCGAGGAACGCGGGCGATGTGGAGACGTACTTCTCACAAGTCGCCGATCCTGTCGTCGTTCAGCCGTACCATCCCGGCCCGTTCGAAGCGGGAGTGTTCTACTACCGCCGTCCCGGAGCGGAGAGAGGGCGCATTCTTTCGATCACCGACAAGCATTTTCCCGTGATTGTTGGAGATGGTGTTTCGACCGTCGAGCAACTGATCTGGGCGCATCCCCGATATCGCCTGCAGGGCGATACGTTCATCGCGCGCCACGCTGACGCGTTACAGCGAGTTCTCGATTCGGGTGAGAGGCTGGCGTTGGGAATCGCCGGCAATCACTGTCAGGGGACGCTGTTCCTCGATGGGCGCGATCTGATCACGCCGGCGCTGGAGGAACGAGTCGATCTGATCGCGCGCGGGTTCGAAGGATTCTTCGTCGGCCGTTTCGACATTCGCTACCGTGATGTCGAGCGCTTCAAGGCCGGCACCGATCTCGCCATCGTCGAGTTGAACGGGGCGACGGCGGAGTCGACCAATATCTACGATCCGCACACGACGCTGTTCGACGCCTACCGGCAACTGTTCCGGCAGTGGTCCATCGTCTTCTCGATCGGCGCCGCCAACCGCGCGGCCGGCGCTCCCGTCACCAGCTATCGCCGGCTGTTCGATCTCGTGCGAGCGCACCTGCGAGCCACCGAACCATTTCCGGTCTCCGACTAGGCGCGCGCTTAAAAGTTGCTGACCTTGAATCGGCATGCGGGAGGTGGTCATCATGGTGGACTGTCGAGTGCACAGCGGCCCGCCTGAAACGATATGGCCAGACTCCTGTCGGTGAACGTCGGATTACCGCGCGACATTCCGTGGAGGGGGCGCACGGTGCACACCGCAATCTGGAAGGAGCCGGTGCGTGGCCGATGTCGGATCGAACGGCTGAATCTCGACGGAGACAAGCAAGGCGACCTGGCGGGGCACGGCGGTGAGCAGCGCGCGGTCTACGTCTACCAGATCGAATCGTATCGCTACTGGCAAGAGCAGCTGCACCGGACTGATTTCGTCCACGGGCAGTTCGGTGAGAACTTCACGATCGAAGGATTGCCAGACGCCGAGGTCTGCATCGGCGACCGCTATCAAATCGGCAGCGCACTGTTCGAGGTCACTCAGCCTCGCGTCACCTGCTATCGCGTCGGCATTCGGATGAACGAGCCACGCATGCCGGCCCTGCTGACCGCCAGCGGGCGGCCGGGCTTCTATTGCCGCGTCCTTCAGCCAGGCGACGTGGGCGCCGGCGACGACATCGTGAAGGTGGGAGAAGCCGGCGAACGGATGACCGTTGCAGAAATCAACGCTCTTCTCTATTCGTCAGATCATCCCCGCGAACGTCTGGAGCGCGCGTTGCGGATCGACGCCCTGTCCGCGGGATGGCGCTCGTCGTTTGAGGCGCTGCTGCAGAACTCGGAGGCGGCGGGCCGGGGCAATGCGGGGCTCACGCCGGCGGCCGCAGCGCATCCGGCTCCCGCCGGATTCCAGGCGCTCGCGGTGACGGCAATCGATTCCGAATGCGCCGACGTCCTGTCGCTGACGCTGCAGCGCAGCGACGGGGAGCCGGTGCAAAATGCATTGCCAGGCCAGTACGTGGTTGTACGTCTTCGACCGGCGCCCGGCGGCCCGCCGCTGTTTCGCAGCTATTCGCTCTCAGGCCCCCCATCCACCCACCATTATCGAATCAGCGTGAAGCTGGAACCGCAGGGGGCGGCCGGAAGCTACTTCCGCACGCATCTTCAGGTCGGCGACGCGCTCGACATCAGCGCACCGCGCGGAGGCTTCGTTCTGTCGTCGGGCCAGAGGCCAGTGGTGCTCCTCAGCGCCGGCATCGGCGCGACGCCGGTTCTGTCGATGCTCCACGCCCTGGCCGCGGCCGGCTCGACACGAGAGGTCTTCTGGTTGCACGGCGCCCGCGATCGAGAACATCACGTGTTCGCGGGTGAAGTGCGGCGCCTGATGCTTGCGCTCCCGCACGGCCGCAGCTACGTGTGTTACAGCCGGCCGGGCTCGCACGACAGGGTGACCGAGGATTTCGACGCGGTCGGTCACCTGTCGCGGTCGGTCTTCGACCAGGTCGGCGTTCCGCCGGACGCGGACGTCTACGTCTGCGGGCCGACCCGGTTCATGGCCGAGATGAGAGAGGCGCTCGCAGCCGTGGGTGTGGCCGCCGAGCGGATTCACGTCGAGCTGTTCAATGGAAGCGAATCGCTGACGCCAGGCGTTGTCGGCGCAGCACCGCGAGCTCCCCATCTGCCCGCCGACGACACCGGGTCCGGTCCGCTGGTTTCGTTCGCGCGGAGCGGTATCACCGCGCATTGGCGGGCGTCATCTTATTCAAGCATCCTGGAGCTGGCTGAAGCGTGCGACGTCCCGGTCAGGTGGTCGTGCCGCAGCGGTGTGTGTCACAACTGCGAGAGCGGGCTCGTGTCGGGAGCGGTTGTCTACGGACCCGAGCCGCTCGACAAACCCGCCGACGGCAATCTCCTCGTGTGCTGCTCGCAACCCGCCGGCGCCATCGTCGTCGATTTGTGAAACCTGATCGGCTGTCGCGGGAGAAGTCGGCGGAAGGGCCTTGTGTCTAGGCAGCTGCGGATGCGCGGCTGGTGTCGTGGTACGCCAGAAAATGTTTTGCGTCGTCGCGTCCGAGGTAGCGGTTGAGGATCGGCAGATCGACGGCCGTGAGGTCCACGAGCATCAATGCGTCGAGGGTTTCGCCGAACGCCGGATCGACGTTGAAGCCAATCAGCCGTGCATTCAGTTTCAAGTATTGGCGGAGCAGCACGGGCATTCCTTTCCCGTCCGTCTCGACGTGTTCGATCAGCCTGTTCACCTCGTCAAGGGATCGGGGGACCGACACCCGGCCGGCTGGTGCAGCAGCGATGCGCGACGTGTGTAGGGCGGCCACGAGCTCGCCGAACTCCGGCGCGAAATGATTCTGCCGCAGAAACGACATGAGCAACCGATGTGAGGCATCCGAGTAGCGCGCGCTGATGCTGACGGGCCCGAACAGCACCCGGTACTCCGGGTGCCGCGCGACGAATCGTCCGATCCCTTTCCAGAGCAGCGAGAGCGCGTTGTAGTTCTTCTGATACTCGGCACGAACGAACGATCGCCCGAGCTCGAGGGCCGGGGCGGGCATCCGCTCGATCAGGCGCTCGTCGTAACGGAACAATGTCCGGGTATAGAGGCCGGCCACGCCGGAGTCCGCGACGATCCGATCCGTTTGCCCGATGCGGTATGCGCCGACGATCTGCTGCTTGTCGTTGTCCCAGGAGAACAGGTGCTGGTAGCGCGCGTCGAAGCGATCGAGATCGAGCTCGCTGTCGGATCCTTCGCCAACAGCGCGGAACGTGATCGCGCGAAGGCGTCCGATTTCGCGCAGCGCCCACGGAATCTGATCGGCGCGCGCGCAGAAGACGTGGAAGGGTCCGCTTTCGAAGAGACGACACTCGTTGGGGAGTGCCGCGATTTCCGATGCGATCGGATCGGTCCGGCTGCTGCCTTCGCGCGCGCAGCGCCCTTCGGCGAGTCTCGCCGTAGCCAACGGCGGAGGCGGAAAGCCGGACACTACCGACGTGGCGTCCGCGGATGTAGCAGGTGTTCCGGTAGGGTCCGGCTTTAGCCGGACCTTCGTGGCAAGTTGATCGACCGCCGATCGCACTGCGCTCGAAAACTCTGCGGCATCCTTCGCCAAACCAGACGGCGACAACGGCGCGCCAAGGCGCACGCCGATCGTCGATCCGCGCTTCTTCAGCAGCTCCCTCGGCAGCAACAGCGTCCGGAGCGCAGGATGCAGCCGGCCCGCGGCGTAGAACGCCTGGCTGTTGCGGCCGCCGATGAACGCCGGAATCACCGCGGCTCCGGTTGCCAGCGCCAGGCGGCTCATCGCCGGCTTCCACTCAGAGTCCGCGCGCTGCCCGCCGGCAGCCGGCGCATGCGCGACTTCGCCCGCCGGGAACACGATCAGCGCGCCGCCGCCACGGAGCCAGAGGTGCGCGGCGCGAAGGCCGGCGCGACTACGCGCCTCGGCGCCAGGGCCATCGAACGGATCCACGAACAGACAGCAGTCGCGCAACTCGGGGATTCGCGCGAGCAGCTGGTTGCTCAGCACACGAAAGTCGGGCCTGACACGTCTGAGCGCCGACATCAACACCAGACCGTCGACGATTCCGTGCGGATGATTGGCCGCGACGATCACGGGACCGGAGCGCGGAATGTGGTCGAGATCCTCGAAAGAGATCTGTGCATCGATGTTCAACGCGTGCAGGGCGCGCGATTCGAACGGCTCGTCGAGCGACCTCTGCACCTTCCCGTAGAGCGCCCGATATGTGCCGAGCGCCAGGACTCGCGCCAGGAGGGGGCGCGCGACGGTGAACGCCGCGCGGCTCAGGGGCGCTTTGGGAAGGATGTCGATCTGAAAAGGATCGCCCGGCATGTTGCAGCTTGGATGTCGGGCACCGGGGCCGAGTTACGAGAGCTCACGCGCCGGCCTGCGGCCGCGCGTACTCCTGGCGCAGCAGCGTCGACAGCGCCTGCCTTGCGCGGTGGAGGCGGACCTTCACGGCGGTCGCCGTCATCGACAGCGCGTCGGCGACGTCCTGGGTCGATCGCTCTTCGATGTCCCTCAGCAACAGGACTGTTCGATAGTTGTCGGGCAGGCGGTCGATGCAGGCGCGCACGGTCGCGCGCGTTTCGTTGCGCTCGATGAGTTGATCGGCAGGCGTCGTCCAGTCGGCGAACTGCTCGACATGGTGACCGTCCTCCTGGAAGGCAGGGAGCAGATCCTCAATCGACTCTTCCGGCCGTCGCCGCTTCGACCGCAGCTTCATCAATGCCGTGTTGACGACGATGCGATGGAGCCAGGTTGAGAGTTGGCAGTTGCCTTCGAACTGGTCGAGCGCCCTAAACGCGCTCATGTAAGCCGACTGGACGATGTCCTGCGCGTCCTCGTCCTGTCGCACGAACCGCCGCGCAACGGCCAGGAGGCGCCCGCCGAACGTACGGACCAGCTCTTCGAAGGCGCGATCGTCGCCGGCGCGCAACCGGTTGACCAACTGGGCCTCGTCTACGCTCGCGGTGTAGGTGAGGCCGTTCTCGAGTGCTGCGTGCATTGCCCGCCTCCGGTGCGAAATGTAGGCGGACGTCGAAAAGGCCGCAATGCACAGCCGGACAATCGTAGGTGCATCGCACCTCACTCAGTAAGTCGTTGCAAACAGGTTGTTTGGATGGCCGTCTCATTCGGGCTAGAATCACGGTTTCTTACCGGAACGACCATGCTGCACGCTGATTCGCCCCCGACCTCGTACCGGTTCGGCCTGTTCGAGGTGGACGGCCGCACGGGCGAGCTGCGAAAGCAGGGGCGTCAGATCAAGCTTCGCGGCCGTCCCTTCGATATCCTCCTCCTGTTGCTGGGTCGCGGCGGCGACGTCATAAGCCGCGAAGAACTACGTCAGCAGCTGTGGCAGGCCGACACGTTCGTCGACTTCGACCACGGACTGAATTCGGCGATCAACCGGCTTCGCGAGGCGCTTGGGGACTCGGCCGAAAATCCCCGGTTCATCGAGACGCTGCCGAAGCGCGGGTACCGGTTCATCGCGCCCATCGAGGTGCCGCAGACCAATCCGCCGGCAGCGGCCCTGGCCCCAGCTGTTACAGCGCCGGTCCAGCCGATACCAGCGACCTCTGAGGTCGTAACGGCGGCGTCACCGACTCGCCGTCAGCTATCAGGCCCTTCGCGCGTCGTTCTGTTCCTCGCGACCGGCGCGCTTGTCGTTGCCGTCGTCGTGGCCGCTCTGTACCTCAGAATCGGTCGTCCGTCTTCGGCGGGATCGCCGCGCACCACGCTGGCGGTGTTGCCATTTCAGAACCTGAGCAACGATGCCGAGCAGGAGTTTTTCAGCGACGGCTTCACCGAGGAGATGATCGCCGAGCTTGGCGCGCTCGATCCCGATCGTCTCGGCGTCATCGCCCGCACGACGACGATGCTCTACAAGAACGCGCGGAAGGACGTCGGCCAGATCCGCAAAGATCTGGGGGTTGACTACGTGCTGGAGGGCAGCATCCGGCGCGCGGGGCCGCGGATGCGCATCACCGCTCAGCTCGTTCAGACGAGCGACATGACGCACCTGTGGGCCGAGAGCTACGACCGCGACGTCTCCGACGTGCTTGCCATCCAGCGCGAGGTCGCGATGAAGATCGCCCACTCGCTCACGCTGGCGCTCCAGCGCCCACGCACCGAACGCGGGTCCGCCGCGTCGTCGTTCCCGGCGTACGAACTGTGCCTGCGCGGAAAGTTCTTCCGCGACCAGGCCACGGAAGAAGGCGCGCGCAAGGCGATCGAGTACTTCCAGCGCGCGATTGCGATCGACCCGTCGTACGCGCCGGCGCACTCGGGATTGGCCGATTCGTATCGCCTCCTTGGCGCTCCCGGATGGGAAGTGGAGCAGCCCGCGGATCTCCTGCGCAAGGCCAAGGCTGGCGCCGAACGTGCGTTGCAACTCGATCCCGCATCGTCGGAGGCGCACGCGGTGCTCTCGATGGTCAAGCTCGATTACGAGTGGGACCGCGAGGGCTCGGAGCGCGAAGTCCTCGAGGCCATCCGCCTGAATCCGAGCTCGGTGCAGGCGCACCAGTACTACTCCAGCACGCTGACGACGATGGGCCGGATGGAGGAGGCGATTCGTGAGGCGCATCGAGCGATGGAGCTCGATCCGCTGTCGGCGATTGCCGGGACCTCGCTGGGCATCAGGTACTGGTACGACGGCCGGCTCGACGAAGCCATCGCAGAGTTCAACAAGACGCTCGAGGCCAACCCGGAGTTCGCGGTCGCGCATTGGGGACTGGCGCAGTGCTATCGCCAGAAGGGCGACACCGTGCGCGAGCTCAGCGAATTGCGGAGGGCGGTGGCGTTGTCGGGCAACAGCGCCTACATGCGCGCGCACCTGGCCTACGGCCTTGCCACATCGGGCGACCGCGAGCGCGCGCTCGCGATTCAGCATGACCTCGAAGTCGAAGGGCGCGAACGCTACACGTCGCCGTACCATGTCGCGTTGATCGCGGCCGGACTCGGCGATCGAGAATCGATGATGCAGGCGCTCGAACGCGTGTACGCCGATCGCTCAGGTTGGATGGTGTTTCTGCCGGTCGAGCCTGAATTCAACGCCGTGCGTCAGCTACC
>Ga0105242_10003094_pt1 | contig 12986 bp, 8 predicted proteins | sample KBSM24metaG_FD_81521 | JGI IMG/M metagenome (GOLD analysis project Ga0105242, IMG submission 81521) | Miscanthus rhizosphere microbial communities from Kellogg Biological Station, Michigan, USA - KBS M2-4 metaG | ecosystem: Host-associated > Plants > Roots > Rhizosphere > Soil | place: Michigan...
GCCGCAGGGCATCCTGCAAAGTTGTCATCACACGCTGGCGGTTACGACGCTCTTCCATATCGATCAAGTCGAGCACGATGATGCCGCCGAGATCGCGCAAGCGAATCTGTCGCGCAATTTCCTCGACCGCTTCCATGTTGGTGCGGGTGATCGTGTCTTCCAGACGGGTCGCGCCGCGGCCGACAAACTTGCCGGTGTTGACGTCGATTGAAACCAGCGCTTCTGTCTGATTGATGACCAGATAACCGCCCGACTTCAGCCACACTCGCGGCTTGATCGCTTTATCGATTTCAGCCTGCACGCCGTACGCTTCGAGGATCGGTTGCTCGCGCGTGTACAGCTTGACCTTCTTTACCATGCGCGGCTGCATGCGATTCACGAATTCGAGAATGCGTTGATACTCATCTTCGGTGTCGATGCGAATCGCGGTGAAATCTTCGGACAGCTGATCGCGGAGAATGCGCTGCACCAGGTCGAGGTCGCGATGAACCAACGACGCGGCTTTGGACGTCTCTGCAGACTTGCGAATGTCCTGCCAGGTCCGCAAAAGGTATTGAGCATCGGCGCGGAGATCGACTTCGCTCGCGCCGATTCCAGCGGTCCGCACAATGAAGCCACCGGCCGGCGATTTCTCGTCGGCATGAATTTTCTGGATCAGTTTGCGCAAGCGGCTGCGCTCGGAATCTGAATCGATCTTCCGCGAAACGCCCAGGTGCTCGACCGTCGGCATGTAAACCAGGAACCGGCCGGGCAACGCGATGTGCGAGGTAATGCGGGCGCCTTTCTTGGCGATTGGTTCTTTAGCGATTTGGACCAGGATTTCCTGGCCTTCGCGCAGCAAATCAGTAATCGTGGGCTGGTGCCGTTCGTTCCGCGCCGGCCGCCGGCGGCTGCGACTGGGCGCGCGTCGGGGCGCTGACGATTCCTGACCAGCGGCTGCCTCCGGCGCCTCATCTGTTTCGGTTGCGGTCTCTTCTTCCGGCTCGTCCGCGGCTTGAGCCTCGACGGGCTGTTCCTCGGTTGCGGCTAATTCCTCGGACTCGTCCGCCTGCTCGTCGGCGCCGTTTGAGCCGTCCGCCTCCCCATCGGCTGGCGTTCGTTTCGTGGGACGGCGACGACGACGCCCACCGCGACGAGTGGCAAACTCCTCGTGCGGCCGCGCGGTCGTGATGCTCGCGTCCGAATCAGCCAGCTGATCTGTCGAGCTTTCCGCTTCGGTTTCAGTCGACGCTTCGCGCTCGACTTCTTCATCTTCAGATTTCTTCGATTTGAACAAGCGGCCGATCACGCCGCTACGCTTTCGCCGCTTTTCAGTGGCTGCGCTCGGCGAGGGTTTTACCGCCCCGGTTTCTTCCGCCGCGCCATTTGCCGCCGCGTTTTCGTCATCGTCGCTGATACGTTGGAACGCGGCGTCGTGCGCCGCGCTCGGCGTGATGTCGTCGACAAACCGATCGACGTGTGCAGCTTTTACCGGCGGCGCACGACGCACGGCAGGCGCGGCTTCTTCATCGTCGGCGACTCTTTGAAAACCGGCATCCTCCGTTAGTCCATCGGACAACAGCGACCCGACAGCGGCGCTGGGAACATCTTCAAGATCGAATTCCACTGCGTGGACCGCATCCATGATTCGTTCCTGGAGCCGCGCATCTTTGAACATTTCGCCGTTCATCGCGCCCGCTTCGTCATCGCTGACACGTTCGAATGACGTGCCGCCGGAAGCAAACGGTGTATCGATGGGTTCGGCTTGCGTGGGAATAATGCTGCGCTCATCGACGTCGGCCGCAGCCGATTTCGTCGCGCGCCCGCGCCCGCGTCCACCACGACGACCGCGCCGTCGCGCGCCCGCGGGCTCGGCTTCTTCATCGGACTTCTCTTCGGCGACAATCGCGCCGGGTTCTAATTCGCGCAGCGGTTCAGCTCGCTCGTGCGAGGACTCAACCTGCTGCTCGCGCTGCACGCGCGCGATTTCAATGTGCTCAGTCGCGGCCCGGGCCGCACCTTCGGCATCGCCTTTCTTTGATTTGTCCACGACGATGCGTTCGAATTCGGCCTCTTCATCGAAGAAGTCGGTAACGTAAAGAAACGCGTCGCGGTCCAATCCGATATCGACAAACGCCGACTGCATGCCGGGCAACACGCGCATGACGCGACCTTTGTAGATGTTGCCGACGATTCCCTGGTTCTGTTCGCCGCGTTCGATATAGAACTCGGTGACTCTTTCATTTTCGACGATCGCGATCTTCTTTTCGCGACCGTTAACACTAACAATTAACTCTCTTGACATTGATTTTCTTTCTGAGGAGCGCGCGCTAAGGGCACGCATCCATGCATGCGGTTCGCAGGCATTTTGCCTGCGTCGCTTCTAAATTTGTTGATGGAAATTGCCGGCAGAATTGCCGGCAGCGAATTTGCGGTTGCCGATCGCGGCTGCGACCGGCGACGCGTTTGTTCTCGATCGAGCAGATCGAGATCTCCCGCGTGAGTTTTGAAAACCATCTGCCGTGGCAGATGGACACAATCCTGATTCAAAAAGGAAACTCCAGTAACCGCAACTGTCGCTACGGACATGACCAGGGAGCGTCGCGTCTAGACGAAACGCGCTCTGAAACCCGGTTGCGGTTATTCAAGGCCGACTAAACGCCGGCTTCAAAAATCTTCACTCACCTACTTCAGACTGATTAAGTTATGAAGCATGCTGTCGGGCCGGTTGCCCAACAAGGTAAGCAACCGCAGTATATCAGCGAGATTGCCGGAATCACAAGGCGTTTTCGCCGACAGCTCCCGCCGCGGTTCTTTGAACTCTCCTGCCGCTAAGCTGGAATCGCCAGTCTGAAAGGGAAAGCTAATGCCCACCGACGAACGAATCACCAAAGCAGTTTTTGCCGCGGTCGACGATTTGAATGAGCAGCTGCCCGCCGGCGTCCATGTCGAAAAGTCGCTCGACGCCCCGCTTTATGGCTCCTCAGGCAAATTGGAATCGCTGGATTTCGTGACCTTGATTATGGAAGTCGAGGAGAAGATCAACGCCGAATTCGGCACCGACATCACCATCGCCGACGAAAATCTCTTGTCCAAGGAAAAGAGCCCATTCTCCTCGCTGGGGACGTTGATTGAGTATTTACAAGAGCTGTTGAAAGAGCAGAGCGCCTAGTCGACTCGCCGCGCTACACACAATCCCGAAACGCCAAACGGAATATTCAGATAACGCAGCCAGTGTCTTTCGGCGCCCAGGATGGCCCCGAATAACCCGTTGAATGCGGAAATGTTGATGCTGTTCTCAGTGTCGGTTCGAATTCCGGTCAGGCGCATGAACTTCCGCACGAGCAGTACCGGCAGGAAGAACGTAATGTTTGCGTAGGTGGTGCGCTCGACTTCGAATCCGGCTGCGGTGACGACTTGCCGCAAATCGCTCAGCCGGTAGCGGCGTCGATGGTGGCTGACGTCGTCCTGAACGCCCCAAAGAAACATGAACGTCGGCACGAACAAGAGCACGCGCCCGTCCGGACGCAGCACGCGACGCATCTCGCGCAAACCGGCGATGTCATCATCCATGTGTTCGACGACATCGAAGGCCGTCACCAAATCAAATTCACCATCTTCGTACGGCAAACTTTCAGCCGCACCTAACTTCACATTGTTGAGACCTCGCTCGCGGCAGAACTTCAGAGCGTCGGGAGATATATCCACGCCCTCGGCATCGCCAAAGTCGGACAGCCTCACGAGGTTCGCGCCAGTGCCGCAGCCCACGTCGAGAATGCGCGCGCGCCGATCTTTGACTTGATCGCAGATCGCCTTTACAAAACTCGCAATGATGCGGCGACGACCGATGTACCACCAATGCGATTCTTCCACCTCGAAGAGAATCGGGTAGGTGTGCAGCATCATCTCGCGCGGCAGCGCTTCTGTTATTTCATTGGTCTTCAACTACGCAGATGTCTCCCCGGAAAAATTTTTCACTCGCCCGAATCCGCGCCAGCTATTCTTGTTGTGCCAGCCGATCTTCACCTCACGCGCTTCGATTCCTGTCCACCACCGTTCGAATTGTTCGCGGGTAAAGTAATGCGCGGTGGGGGCCACCAGATGATCAAAGACGATGACGTGGTGCTCGCGCCAGCCGAAACGCGAAAGCGAAGCCAAATAATCGCCATAGAACAACTTGCGCGCGGCGCCGCCTTTTCCGATTTTGCTGAGTGGTCCGTAAATCAATTTGGTCGCCAGAAAGAGGATTGCGGTCGGTATCTTTGAAAGATGAAAAAGTGTACGCGGGTCGAGCCGCGAAGTGAAATGCACGCGCAGCGGATTAACCAGCCCGGTAATCCATCGATTGTTTTCTGCGCCATAAACCCAGGCGGAAACGTGACCGCCAGCTTTCACTTTCGACGCCAACGATCTGAAACCTTCAACTGAATCCGGCAGATGATCCAAAACGCCGACACTGAACGCGTAATCGAACGAGCGCGCCAGCGGCAAGCGGCAAATGTCGCCCTGGACCACGTGAATATTGGGCGATGATCGAGTCGCCTCAAAGGCCGTATCGACCGCCTCACTCAGATCAACGCCAACGACGTCGCGCGCACCCCACTCAGCAGCCAGCTTGAGGTGGCGGCCTTTGCCACACCCTCCATCCAACACGATCTTGTCTTTGAAGAACTCCGGCTGCACCGGATTCAACCAACCTAACAGTTGGTCGCCGTACTTTTCATCGTGCTGCGTAAACTGCTTCCATTCCCAACCGAAGCCGGCGGCAATCGCCGCTTTCTCTTCGCCGACTTCCGCCAGGTCCGCAAACCGCGGCACGCCGCGCAGGATTGGATAAGCTCGATTGCATGCGACGCAATCGAGTTGACCGGCGATGATTTCGCCAGCTTCCGATTCGGCCGCATCAGCCAGAATAATCCGGCCATCGCAGGCGGGACACGCTAGAAATTCAAGCAGTCTCTCTTTCATGCATTTCGGCTGTGCATAAAACAGTCAGGGTTGAAATCAGACAGCACTATCGAGAAATTTAGCAGGCGCTAAAGCTTGTCACCAACCGGCCCCGCGTGAGGCCAACGCCGATGACGTATCAAGTTAAGAAGGTTCACGACGGCCAGCCCCGCAAATATCGGCAAAATCCAGTGCAGCGAAAGCACATAGCGAATCTCAGAGTGTGCGATCGTTCCCGGACCGAGGTAGTAGAGGACCGTTGCCAACAATAAACTGGTCAGCGGCCAATTCGCGCGCGCCGCAAACCAGCAGCCGACTATCGCGAGCGGCAGGAGTGCATAACGCGTTACGCTTTGAAGCATCCCGAGGCCGTTCACCAGCAGCGCCAGCACCCCACCCTGACGCGCGGGCGATAAGCACTTTCGACTCGTCACATTAATCCCTGAAGTACCGTAGTAGGGCAGCGGCTCGCCGGCAACCTTCAGCATGCCCCACATGCGTCGCAGCATAACGCCGGCGTACCAAACCGGATGTTGCTTGATGAAGGACAGCGATTCACGCGTGCGTTCGCGCTCTCGCTTGATGCCGTCGGGCCACATGGCTTCGAACGGAGCGCCGGCGGGCACGCCCATCTTCACACGCTCGCGCTCGACCATCACGTCGTCGCCGAACGCGAAGCCATTGTTGCGGCCGAGTTCAGTTTCGCCCAGGCCTTCCCAGAGATTCGCGCCAATCGTTCCCCCCGTCGGCGTGAAATCGGGAAACACGACATAGTTGCGAATCACGATCGGCGAGATCATCAAGAGCGTTCCCAAGACGACCGCGCCGCCCATCAACGCTCGCCGCCTTCGAGGCGCGTGAGCAAAAAGAAAGAGTGGCAAAGCCCAGAAGAAACAGAGGTAAAGCGGATTGACCCGCAGCCAGCACGCCGCACCAAGCACGATTCCGGAAGCCAGCGCCCAAACTATGCTGCCGCGCTTCGCCGCGATCAGGAGCAACCACAATCCCGCGATCACCAACCACGTCGTCGGCGCATCAGACGAAGGGGCGACGCCCACAATGGCCAACAACGGAGAGAGCGCGGCAAAAACACTGGCCGCCATTCCGGTGGGCCAACCATACGCTGTGACGGCGATTCCGATGATTAGAACCAGCGCAAGGATCGAATCGAGAACTGCCTGCACGGTCTGGACCGAATACGCCGATCGATTTCCGGTGATGCGGTAGACGGCTGCCACCAACCACGGGTACGCGGGAGGATACTGCGCCTGATCAGTGCGCGATGGATCGTCGATCCAATACAGCCTGCCCGTCCCGTCAAGAATGTCGTTCGCGCGTTTATCAAAGACCCGATACGAGCCGGATTGAAACCAGCTTGGATCATCCAGGTGCGCGCGCAGGAAATTGAAAGTCAAAATACGGACGCTCGCCGCCAACAGGAGAATGAGGAAAAAGAAAAGCACCCGCCGTCGAGTAACGGACGAGATGCGAAGAGAAAGTGGCATGCTAGAACGCTACCTTCGCGCGCTTGGTATTCTCGGCTGAGGGTTCATCGGCGCTGAATCCTAAACGCTCTTGCACCGCGTACAGCGGTCGGCGTTTCACTTCGGTATAAATTCTGCCGAGGTACTCGCCCATCACACCGAGGGTCAACAACTGCACCCCGCCCATAAACAAAACCGCCACGAACAGAGAGGCCCAGCCGCGGCCCAGTTGCAAGTCATAAAGTCTCAACAGCCGCACCACGACCGCCACGACGATCCCGCCAATCGCGAGCCAGATCGCCACCATGCCGGTGAAGGACGCCAGCCGGAGCGGCAGAAGTGAGAAAGAGAGAATGCCGTCCATCGCAAACCGGACCATTCGCAGCAGTGAATATTTCGTGCGACCGGCGTGGCGCACTTCGCGTTCGTAAGGTAGCGGTACCTGCCTAAAACCGATCCAGCTCACCATGCCGCGCAGGAAGCGGCCACGTTCCGGCATCGCCAGCAACACATCGACAACCTTTCGATCCATCAAACGAAAATCGCCGGTGTCGACGGGTATGGCGGTGTCGGAAAGACGATTGATGATCCGGTAATACGCTTTCGCCGTCATCAGTTTGAATCGGCTCTCTCCGGGACGCGTCGTGCGACTGCCATAGACGACGTGATTGCCTTGCCGCCAAAGGTCGACCATCTGACTGATCACTTCGGGAGGATCCTGCAGGTCGGCATCGATCACGACAATCACTTCGCCGCCCGCTGACTCGAGTCCCGCGGTAACCGCGATCTGATGACCAAAGTTGCGCGACAACTTCAGCACTCGCGTGTGTCGATCGGCCGATTGCAGCTCAGCCAGAATTTCGTAAGTCCGATCACGACTGCCGTCGTCAACAAAGATCAATTCGTAATCGAAGCCTTCGATCGACGACACCGCTTGCGTGAGCCGTTCGTGCGCCGCTCGCAGAACCAGCTCTTCATTGAAGCAAGGGATGACGACGGAGAGTAGCTTCATTTCTTTGCCGAGATAATAACATTCCAGCCGAGCGTCCGGCCCAGCTTGCGAAAGACGCTTTCGGGCAACAATCCGCCGAGAAAATAAAACTCTTCGCGCAGCAGTTGCGCGACCTCGATCTTCACTTCGCGAAACATCGAGAACAGTTCACGCGCTTCGCGGCGGCTGTAAGCTTTGACTAATGGGTGGCCGCCACCGGCGTTGAACTCAACGTACCTGCTCATGATGTCGTTGGCCGAAGTTCCGCGCAGAAATTCTCCCTTTAAGATCCCGTAACGCAAGACGACCTGGCTCCAGTACGCCCACGAGCCGCGATGGTAAAGCATCACGCGGGCTGTGCCGCCCGATTTGAGAATGCGATGGATCTCGCGGACTGCGCCCGACGTATCCGGCGTGTGATGCAGCACTCCGTTTGAGTAGGCCACGTCGAAGCTCTCGTCCGTGAACGGTAGACGTTCGCAATCAGCCAGCGCGAATTCTCCGGTGTGGCCGTATAGCTCAAGATGATGACGTGAAGTTTCGATTGAGCGCGGCGTCAGATCGACCCCGGTCACGCGCGCGCCGCCGCGCGCAAATTGCAGCAGGTCTGTGCCCATGCCGCATCCGACTTCGAGCAATTGCGCGCCGGCGAAATCGTTAAAGCCCATGACTTCGGGCATCCACGGCGCGTACACCTGGTAACGATGGCGCTCGACTTCGTCAAAGAATTCGCGCGTGCCGAATTCGTGCTCGCTGCCATAGACGGCCCCCGCCGGGTCCTTGCCCCATTGCTCGCGCGCGCGTTGTTTGTCGTCATCGATCATTGTGGTTGCGGGCTGTTGAATGCTTTGCGGCTTGCCGCCGCACAGTGCGGTAAGGCTTGCCTTACCGAAACGGTTCCCCAAACTGTGTGCAGGCTATGCCTGCCCCTGGGGCGTAGTCTCGAAATAAGTCGAGAGATTTCGGAAAGGCAAGCCTTTCCGCACAGTGCTGCGGCAAAGCGCGCCGTTAACTCAATTCGAAGTACTGATCGATCACTCGCTGTGCGTTTTGTTTCCAGGTATGTCGCTCGACTGCGGCGGCGCGTGCGGCCGCGCCGAGGCTCGCGCGCAACTCCCCGGAACTCGCCAGACGCAAGATCGCGTTCGTCAACTTGCTGACGTTTCCCGGCTCGACCAATAGCGCGGTTTCTTCATCGACCAGCACATCGCCGATTTGTCCGAGGCGGCTCGCCACGATTCCCTTGCCCATCGCCATGTACTCAAAGAGCTTCGTCGGCGACCCAAAAAAATCCGACCCGTCTTCCAGAGGCACGTGCGGCGACAGCAGAATATCGCATGCGTCGAGCAGCGCCGGCACGCGCCGGTGATCGACATGCCCGGCGAAGATCACCTGTCGCTCTTTTCCGGCATCGCGAATGATTTGTTCGACTTCATCACGAAAACGGCCGGCGCCGATCAGCAGAAAACGAACCTTCGGATCATCAGGCATGCACGCGATTGCCCGCGCCAGCGTCACGACGCCGTGCCAGGGCCCAAAGGTGCCGACAAAACCTGCAACCGTTTCGTGGCCGGCAATGCCAAATTCGCGACGAGCATCGTCCCCGCCAACGCCCGGCTGAAATCCTTCAGTATCGACTCCGTTGGGGTTGACGATGATCTTCTCGTCAGCAATGCCGGCGCGCAGCAGGTTCTGTCGCTCAACCTCGGACACGACAAAGATTCGCGCCGCGGCGATCAGATTCAATTTTTCAAACCGTTCGAGCAAAGGAATCATCCCGGAGCGGTCCCAATGTTTTCCGATCCAGACTTCTGATCCGTTGTATTCGAGAAACAATGGCGCGCCGATGTGCAGACTAGCTTCCACACCGGCCCAGGTAAATCTGCCGTATCGTTGATAAATGAAGTCGACCGGTTCGCGTTCGAGTTCGCCGACGACGCCCGCCGTAAAAATCAGATTGTTTCGCAAGTCAAAGGCCGCGCGCGTGCTGCCCAGGGGCTCGGGATCTATCAGCGTCAATCGAGTTTCATCAAGCCCGGCGATGTAGTCGTTGCTGATGATGCGCACGTGCGCACCCAGCTCAGTCGCTGCGTTGATGAAACCGTTTATGTGAGTTGCGGCGCCGCCGGCATGCGAGCCCGGGCTCGGCGTGCTGCGCAGGTAGGCGAGACTAATGTCGCGGGCAGGCCTTTCGATGTTGAGCGCGGGCCGCCTGGCGACTAGACGCTCGATCTCTTTCAAACGCGATCGCGATTGCTTCACGGCGGCGGCGCTGGCGACAGATTCCCTGGCCATGCGCGCGGGCGTCTTCGCGACAATCCCGGTGCGCGACTCGTCTCTTACCGCGCCGCGAGAATCAATCATGACGACTCGCCGCGCGCCGGCCAGCGCGCCGAAAGCAAACAGTGCATTCTGTCCGCGTTGCCACGCGAGACGTTCAGTCACAATCGCAAAGACGTGCGGGCGGCGGCCGCGCACGATCTGCAAACGCCGCGCGGCGCTCGCGTTCTCTAGCTCATACCGCGAGAGAGTTTCAATCGAAGCGTCAGCACAATTATTTCTCAACCAGATGCGCGCCTGTTCGGCGTCACCGCTAAGAACCAGCAGTAGCGCCTTCATCTGACTTCCGCTCCGATTTTTCTGATCAGCCTTCGCAATTCGACCGACCGTGGCGCGCATACAACCAGCGGGTTGTGACCAGTCTGACGACCAAAGTACACGGCGACCAGAATAAATATCAGCGCGTAACTGGCCGTCGAACTGATGGCCGCAGCGCGCGCGCCGAATGTTGGAACGAAGACCAGATTCAGTCCCAGATTGAACGCGACGGTGATCACCCAGAACCAGGGAATGATCGCGGGCAAGCCGGTCCCGGTGAAATACTGCACCAAAACCGATTCGAGTGAAATGAAGAACACTCCCGGCAACAAAATCAGGAATTGAATCGTCGCATCGGCGAAGCGGCGGCCATAAACGAGCGGCAAAGCGAACGACGCGAGCGCCGCGCCGAGGCAAACAATCATCATCACGAAAGACGTGTGACGGGTCACCTCGATGGCATAACCAGCCGCTTCGTCACGCCGGGCCGCTACACGCGGAAACAGCAATGACGCGATGACGCCCGGCAGCATTATCAACAGAAACGAAAACTGTGATGCGATTGCATAGACGCCCGCGTCCTGCGCGCCGCGAAACCGATTGACGATCAGGAGATCCAGACGAAAGATAATAAAACCCGCGAAGATACAGATGTAGAACTTCAAGCCATAGCGCAACATTCGCTTCAACAGCGCGAGGTCAAAAACTTTCCCGCCTTCGCGCCGCGTGAGCCGCGCGAGAAAACCGATCACGCAAAAACTCACCACGACCGCGGCGACCTGGTTGAACCAAACCAGCGTAGTCAGATCGCGTCGCCACAGAACCAGGATCCCAACTGCATTGAGCATCACCAGGAATGAAGACAACGCATCGAGCACATTCATCAATCGAATTCGATCGACCGCGAGCAGCAGATTTAATCCGACCAGCGTCACGAGTTGAAAAGGAATCGAAACCGCGACGATCGTAATCAGGCCCGCCGGCACTCCATTGAAGAGCGCCGGCCGAATGTCCGCCACGGCGATGACTGCAAGAGCAATCAAAGCGCCACCGCCCAGGCTGAATAGCAGACTGTTCGACCAAATTGCCGCGGCCAACCGGCGCTCTTTCGCCACGAAATAAGTCGTCGCCGAAGGAATGCCCGCGCTGCCCAACTGCAACGCCAGCGCCACCGTCACACTGAGCACTGCCAATGCGCCGGTGCCTTCCGGCCCGAGCCAGTGGGCCACGATCACACTCGAGCCAATCACGCAGCAGAGAATCACCAGTCGCGTCGTGAAGGTAACCGCCACGCCGGATGCGAGACTGCCGAAAACTTCAGGCATCGCTTCGTCGGCGGGTTGCGGCGTCAATGTGACAGCGTCATCGCTCATGCGGCTTTTTTTGGAGTGCGGCGGCTTGAAGCCGCTTTGTGATTTCTTTGACCGCCGCGTCACGGGCCGCGCAAAAGCGGCGTCGAGCCGCCGCACTCCAAAATACGCAAGCTGACAGCTTGCGCTACTTAATCCAGCGGTCGTACCAAACGCTCAGGTTGAGCAGTGCCCAAAGATTCGCGCTCCAGTCTGTTACTCCGCGGCGCTGTTCATCGGCCATTCGATTAATGAACTGGTAATCAAAGAACTCGCGTCTGCGCAGGGACGAGTTGGTGATTTGCTGAACCAGCGAATCTCCAGCCGCTCCGCGAAACCATTCGTGCACGGGCGCGCCGAAGCCGCGCTTCGGTTTATAGAGAACATCGTGAGGCAGAATCGATTCCAGCGCGCGCTTCAGAATATGCTTGCCCGAGTGTCCTTTGATCTTGAGGTCGCTTGGCAGATTCATCGCGTACTCAATCAGATGATGATCGAGAAACGGCACGCGCGCTTCGACCGAGGTCGCCATCGTGATCTTATCAACCCGCATCAGCAGCAACTCGGGCAGGCGCAACTTCAGTTCGAGATAAGTCATACGCGTCGCATAGTCGGCCTCGGGCCGCGCGGCGGCAAACGTTTCTTCATATTGTCGAATTACGTCATACGATGACGTGCCGTTGTAACGGGCGCGCATCGCAGGCAGCAGCGTGCTGGCCTTGGTACGTTCATCGAAAATCATGAACCCGCCCTGAAAGACGGACTCGCCCGCTCCCAGCCGCCGAATCAGTTCCGCGCCCGTCCGCTTCTTCAGGAGCCGGGCGGCCACGGGTTCCGCCATTGCGGAAACAACTCTTCGGGCGCTAATCGGCATGCGTTCCGCGTGTCGCCAGAAGCGCTCTTGAATCGTCAGGAAACGGCGAAACCATTGATAACCGGCGAACAACTCGTCTGAGCCTTCGCCGACCTGGACGACAATCGTTCCGGTGTCTCGCGCGAGTTTTGAAACGTAGTAGAGCGGAATGCAGACCGGATCGGCGATTGGCTCATCCTGGTGAAAAACCAGATCGGGCAGAAATTCTTCCATCTCGGGGCGGCCAATCATGACCTCATGATGATCGGTTCCGAAGCGCTGCGAGATTTCGCGCGCGGACTCGAGCTCATTCAACTCTTCACAATCTTTGAAGCCGACGGTGAAGGTGCGCACCGGTTGGGTCATCAACTCGGACATCAAAGCTACGTTTGCCGATGAATCAACCCCGCCCGAAAGAAAAACTCCGAAGGGCACGTCGGCCATCATTCGCTTGCGGATCGATTCACGCAGCAGACGAAGAATGTTCTCCTGATGCTCGGCCTCCGTGTAAGCGGTCGCGGAGACTGCGGGCAACGCGTCCCAGTACTGCGTTAGCTGGACCTCGCCGCGTCGATTGACGACAAGCAGGTAGCCGGCCGGTAGCTTTTGAATGCCCCGAAACAACGTCTGCGGCGCCGGCGTGGTAACAAAAGTCAGGTAATGATAGAGCGCTTCTTCGTTGATGTCGGGAGTGACGGCGGGATGTTGCAGCAGCGCTTTGATCTCTGACGCGAACATAAAGCGGCCGTTCGCATGATGAAAATAAAGCGGCTTTACCCCGGCCC
>Ga0105242_10003095_pt1 | contig 12983 bp, 14 predicted proteins | sample KBSM24metaG_FD_81521 | JGI IMG/M metagenome (GOLD analysis project Ga0105242, IMG submission 81521) | Miscanthus rhizosphere microbial communities from Kellogg Biological Station, Michigan, USA - KBS M2-4 metaG | ecosystem: Host-associated > Plants > Roots > Rhizosphere > Soil | place...
ATCGTCGGCCAGGCAGAAGCGGGTGCGCTCAGCCAGCGGCGTCGGCTCGCTGCGCGTCAACTTGCTGCCGTCCGCGTACACGAGCCGAACTTCCTTGGTGCCAAGCTGGCGGCCGATGATCGCCCGATGGGTGGCGAGCGTCGGCTTGAACACGGTCCACTCGTCCGGCGTGACGACGCCCTGGACCACGAACTCCCCAAGCCCGTAGGCGCCCGAGACGGTGACGACGTCGCGGAAGCCGGACTCGGTATCCAACGTGAAGATGACGCCGGAACTGGCCTTGTCCGACCGCACCATCGGCATCACGCCGATCGAGAGCGCGACCTTGAGCTGGTCGTAGCCGAGGCGGGCGCGATAGCTGATCGCCCGATCCGTGAACAGCGACGAGTAGCAGGCCTGAACGGCGCGCAGCAGTCCGTCCGGTCCGCGCACGTTGAGGAACGTTTCCGCCGCTCCGGCGAACGACGCCTCGGGGAGATCCTCTGCGGTTGCCGACGACCGGACCGCGAGTTCGCCTGTGCGGCCCAGGCGGAGGCACAACCGTTCGTATGCCTCGAGGATCTGCGCCCGCAGATCCTCCGGAATCGGCGTCTCGAGCAAGGCGGCCCGGGCCGCCTCACCACGCCGTGAGAGTTCAACCAGGTTCTCGGGATCGAAGGGACTGAAGATCGACCGCAGCCTCGCTTCAAGGTCGTGGGTTCCCAACAGATGTCGATAGGCATCCGCGGTCGTCGCGAAGCCGTCCAGGACCTTGACCCCTTTCGGGGTCAGCGCTCGAAACAACTCGCCGAGGGATGCGTTCTTGCCGCCGACGCGCGGGACATCGGTGTAGCTGATGTCGGCGAAATCCAGAGTCCATTGTGCATTGCTCATCGCTGCGGCCCTTCTTCAGCCGTCCTGCGTCACCGACCTCGTTCGCAATGCCTCGATCGTTCGATCGGCGGCGTCGCAAACGCTACGTTCTCTCACGCAAGTTGGCCGCCAACCGTGCGGGGTCCGAAACGACCACCCCGCAGTCGAATGAAAGACGCCAGGGTGAGATCTCGCCATCCTGACCTGCTACGGAGCGGAGCGTAACGGCGGCGTGCCGGTTTGCAGGCAGGCCGCCGGAATTGACCGTCGCTTTTCCGGCGATGTCCCTATACTCCATGGATTGCGCGGATCACGTGTGGCCCAATGGAAGAAACAAACTGACCACCAGGAGCTTCTACCGACCAGCGTGACGTGGGGGCGAGTCTTGCAGCGACCCGACGTAGTCGACGACGTTGGCGATTCGGACCGTCGCCAGCGTATCTGACCGGTCCAGGCCGAGGAACACCGGGCCCCACACCGGCATCTCCGAGCTCCCATGCGCCGGAGCCTGCACGTTCCCTCCATGCATGACGAACAGCTCGACTCGGCGTCGCGGGAACACGCCGCCGTTCGCGCGCGCGAGCTGCGTCAGGTCCGGCGGCGGCACTTTGAGCGCCGCAGCGACCGGGCCCCCGCCCTTCCCGTCACGGCCGTGGCAGGTCGCGCAATAGAAATCGAACAGGTCGCGACCCGCGAGCGACTGAATGATCAGCGGCGGGTTCGGAGGGCCGGTCGTCTGGGCCAGGACATTGACGCCGGCCGTGAGGATCAAGATCACGATGCCGCGCGTAAGGATGTGCTTTGTCATCGGTCACCGCCGCAGCGTCACGACCGGGCAGGTCGCCCGCCGCACAACGTGATTGGTGGTCGAACCAAACAGCGCGAGGTCAATCACCCGCCGGCCGTGAACGCCCAGCACGATCAGGTCGGCACGCTCTTCCGCAGCCACGCGGAGGATCTCGACGTAGGGTTTTCCATGGCTGATCCGCGTCGTCATCTGGCAATGAGTCCGCGTGTCGACGGGCACGAGCGACTCGAGCCGGCTGGCGGCACTCGCGGTGACGTAGCGACGGAACTCGAACAACGCGGCGGCCTGCTCGGGCGGCAGATCCGCCAGCGTCGGCGCCGGCGGCTCCTCCCACGGCCATTCGACGACGTGCAGCAGTTCGAGCGCCGCGCCGGACTGCAGGGCGAACGATCCGGCCACCTTCACCGCGGCGAGGGACCATTCCGAGAAATCGACCGCACACAACACGCGCACGAACGGAAGCTGCGACGTCGCGTACGCGCGTGGCGGGACCGTCAGCACCGGGCACGTGGCTTTTCGCAGGACCTTCTCGGTCACCGACCCGAGCACCAGGCGCTCGAATCCGCTCAAGCCATGCGTGCCCATGACGATCAGATCGGCGGGCAGGCCATTCACCTGACCCAGAATGGAGCGAACCGGTTGGCCAACCTCGACGACCACATCGACCGCGGTCCCGGCCGCCAGTACCGACTCGACAAAGTCAGACGCCTCCTGCTTCACGGGGTCAAGCTCGGATTCGGGAACGTAGTCAACCGGAAGGCCGGGTATCGGCACCAGCGGACTGTAGACGTGCAGCGCGGTCAGCCGGGCCTTGTACCAGCGTGCGACGGCGGCCGCCTGCTCGAGCGCATGCGCCGAGCCGACCGAGAAATCGATCGGACAGAGAACGCTGCTGATACTGGCCATGATCACGTCTCGCAATTCGGCGTCGGCAGGAATCCGTCAACCGGCCTTCGGTGAGCGCCGACAAACCGGCGCCGACGGCGCTGCTGAAGGGAGCTGCAAGAAACGACCCGGCATCTCATGTTCCTGATAGAACCAGCGCTTGGCCAATTCAGTCGCCGTCACGTACAGCGCGGTGATCGCGGCAATCGCCGCGAGCATGGCGCCCGGCAGCTTTACGAAGCCGAACACCTGCACGAACGGCAGGTAGGGAATCGCCATGGCGATCACGATCAGAACCAGCGTCGAGACCAGGAGCACCGTGCCGGGCCGGCTGCGAAAGAACGGCCGCCGGGTGCGGACCACCAGCGCGATCACCAGCTCGGTCAGCAACGACTCGACGAACCAGCTCGTTCGGAACGTGAGAGGGTCCGCTCGGAAGACGGCGATCAGGACCGCAAACGTGAGCAGGTCGAACACCGAGCTCACCAGACCGAAGGTCAACATGAAACGCCCGATGAACCTGATATCCCAGCGTCGCGGCTGGTTCACGAGCTCGGGATCCACGGCGTCGTCGGCGAGGCCGACCGCGGGAATATCCGAGAGAAAGTTATTGAGGAGGATCTGCCCGGCTGTCAACGGCAGGAACGGGAGGTACAGCGACGCTCCCGCCATGCTGACCATGTTGCCCAGGTTGGCGCTCGTGGTGATCAGGATGTACTTGAGGGTATTGGCGAAGGTGCGCCGCCCGGCTTCGATCCCCTGGCGGATCACGTCCAGGTCCGGCTCCAGCAGCACGAAGTCCGCAGCGGCCCGCGCCACGTCGACCGCCTGCTGTACCGAGAGACTCGTATCGGCGGCGTGCATCGCCGGCGCATCGTTGATGCCGTCGCCCATGAACCCGACGACGTGGCCCATCTTCTTCAGCGACAGGATGATGCGTTCCTTCTGGTTCGGATCGACTTCGACGAACAGATTCGTCCTCTCGGCCAGGTGCCACAAGGCTTCGTCGTTGAGCTGGTCGAGCTCGCGCCCCGTGAGCACGCGATCCGCGCGCATGCCGACCAGCGTCGCGACATGCTGCGCCACGAGCTTGTTGTCGCCGGTGATGACCTTCACCGACACACCCAGCCGAGCGAGGTTCGCGAGCGCCTCGGCGACACTCTCTTTCGGGCGATCGAGAAACGTCAGGAACCCCATGAACGTTAAATCGCACTCGCCGTCGCGACCGTAGGCGGGCTGTTCCTGCACCGACCGGACGGCGATGGCCAGGACGCGGATCCCCTGACGGCTCCAGGCCTCGTAACACTGCTCGAGCTCCGCCGAGCGCGCGGCGTCGAGCGGGGCGCCGTCGGCCATCCGGGTGCAGATCTCGAGGACGTGGTGAAACGCTCCCTTGGTGACGAGCTGCACGCCATACGGCCCATCGATCACTACGGTGACCCGCTTGCGGAGAAAGTCGAAGGGGATTTCAGCGATCTTCCGGACGTGACTGAGATCCGGGGTTCGCCCCTTCAGGATGGCGTCATCGAGCGGACTGGCCACGCCGGTTTCCAGCGCCGCATTCCACGCGCCCAGCGAGAGAATCTCATTGGCGGGCTTCCCAGCCGCGTCGTAGCTGCCCTCCAGTTGCACCACCCCTTCGGTGAGGGTGCCGGTCTTGTCGGCGCACAGCACGTCCATGCTGCCCAGGTTTTCGATGGCGTTCAGCCGGCGGACCAGCACGCCGTGGCCGGCCATCATCTGCGCGCCTCGCGCCAGATTGACGCTCAGGATCGCGGGCAACAGCTCGGGGCTGAGTCCCACGGCGAGGGCAACGGAGAACAACAGCGTGTCGACGGGCGGGCGGCCGCGGATCATATGAGCCGCGAAGACCAGCAGCACCATCAACAGCATCGCGCTGGTCAGCAGGTAGCCGAATCGGCGGATCCCACGATCGAACTCGGTCTCCGGCGGCCGGAGCGTCAGCCGGTGCGCGATCGCGCCGAACTCGGTCGACATCCCGGTTCTGACCACGATGCAGCGGGCCAGACCGCTGCGCACGTTGGTCCCGAGGAAGACACAGTTCCTGCGGTCGCCCAGGCCGGCGGACACCGTCGCGCCACCGGCCTTCTTCTCGACCGGAAAGCTCTCGCCGGTCATGGCCGCCTCGCTCACGAAGCAGTCGGTCGCCTCCAGGATGACGCAGTCGGCCGGGACGAGACTGCCGGCCGCCAGGAGCACGACGTCGCCGGGCACGATCTCCTCAATCGGGACCGTCACCGCGATCCCATCGCGCAGGACGCTGGCCTGCATCCGCACCTGCGCGCGGAGCGCCGCGGCCGCAGCCTGCGCGCTGTACTCGCGTGAGTAGCCGATCGCGACCGTCGCCACGACGATGGTCACGACGATCGCCGCATCCAGCCATTCGCCCGAGAGCGCCGACGCCGCCGCCGCAAAGACCAGGAGCAGGAGCAGAGGACTGCGACACTGCCTGGCGAGGACGCTGAGGCGCGACAGCGGGCGCTGATCGCGGAGGGCGTTCGATCCGTACTCGAGCAGCCGGGCCTCGGCCTCGCCCGCCGACAGGCCGTTCGTCGTTGAATCCAGCTGCCGGACGATCTCATCGGACCCAAGCGACCAGTAGGCGTCGGTCACCCGACGGCCCATGAGGCGGCCCGTCGCTACCATGGCGGCAGCGTCATGAAGAGGAACTCCTTCAGATATGCGTCCCTCGACGCCAGCAGCTCGGCCACCGTCCCCTGAAAGTAAATGCGCCCCTCGTGAAGGACCATGAACGTCGTTTCATCGGCCTTCGCCCCGCTTGCAGTGCGAATGGCGATCCGGCCCTCGACGTCGAGCGCCTCGTGCCTGGCGACGTAGGCGGCATCACGAATTTGATGAGTGACGAGAATCGATGTCACGCGCTCCAGATCCCGCAACTTGACCACTTCATCATCGACGGTCGTCGCGATGATCGGATCGAGTCCGGTCGTCGGATCATCGAGCAGCAGCAGGCTGGGTTTGGCGGCCATCGCACGGGCAATTGCGACCCGCCGCCGCTGACCACCGGACAGCTCGGACGGCAGCCGGTCGCCATAGTCGCCGAGACCCATGAACCCCAGCACCTCGTCGACACGCGTGCGGATGTCGGCTTCGGGCAGGTGCGCTTCCTCGGACAACCGGTAGCCGACATTCTCCGCGACGGTCAGCGAGTCGAAGAGCGCGCCGTTCTGAAAGAGCATGCCGATATCACCGCGCACGCGCATCAGATCGACTTCGGACATCTGGTCGACCCGTTCGCCGTGCACGAAGATGGCGCCGGAGTCCGGCCGAAGGAACCCCAGAATCAGTTTCAGCAACACCGATTTCCCGCTGCCGCTCGCGCCCAGCAGGATCGTCATCCGGCCGGTGGGGATGGTGAACGTGACGTCGCGAAGGACCACGTGATCGTCGAAGGCGAACGACACCCGGTCGAACTCCACCGCCGGCTGCATGGTGCCGATCGTCGGCGTCGGGAATGTCGGATGAGTCGCGGCGAGCAGCTGCATCGAGGTCCTCATTGCAGTCCGATCTCGACAATGAGACTGACCTCGGCGTCACACCAGGCGTCGACGGTGAGAGCGAGGGCGCGGTCCTCCGTCTGGAAGGTCACCGCGCCGAGGCTGCCGGTGAGAGCGTCCTGCTGGAAGAAGATGTGCACGACCGCTGTCTCGCTGGGGGCGGTCTGATGGACCAATCGTCCGGTGAGAATCCTGACGTTGGGACGGTCTGCGAAGCGATCGGGTGCGGTTGTGAGCACGATGGAGGCGGGGTGCCCGGTCCCCCGAAGCAACCAGCGGTGAAAGACCGTGTCGGGCTCGACCCGCATCCAGAAACCATTGATGCGAAAGAGATCGTTGGACAGGCGGTGATGCGCCAGGCTGCCATGAACGACCAGGACATCGCTTTGCGGCGCCACAACCGAGGGCGCGCGGCTTCGTGCCAGGACAGGCACGAGCAGGACGGTTGCGAGCACCACGGCCGTCGGATACATGCGTCACCGTTCCGCAATCCGGCTCCTGGCCAGGTACCGATGACACTCGACGCAGCTCAGCGTCACCGCGATGTAGGCTTTCGGCGTCGCCTCCAGATCGCGCTGCGCCGCCGCATCGTGCAGCGCGCGCACGGTGGCCCGGAATGCATTGCTGTGACTGACGTACTCCGGCTTCTTCAAGACGCTCCAGGCCGGATCGTTGGTGAGATCCAACAGGGCGCGACTCTGGAACTCGAGATCCTGCCAGTGGCTCGTCACCACCGCCTCGAGAATTTCCTGAGACACTTCGAGCTTCTTGCGCATCACACGATCGACCGCCGGCCCCTGCGCGGTCATCGCGCCGATATTGAGCAGCGCAAAGACGACGAGCGACATCCGCCACCTGATAGTCATCTGCTCTCCCACGGCCCTGCCGGCAATCCGGCAATGTCGCGTCCTCGCCGGTAGCTAGGGCAACGTCCGTGCCCGCGACTCAGCCGCCGCCTTCACCGGGCGCAGCATCAACCAGCGGATGAGGACGATCCCGGGGGATCCGTCTCCTCGTCACGATCGGCGCACGACCGCGCGACCGATCGGACGGGCTGTCCCCTTGTTCATCGGATCACCTGCGGCTCGCGCCCGCCCTCCCTTCACGCCGCGTGGGGATTCTCTTTCGGACGTGCCGCGGGCGGCTCTACGCGCTCAACCTCGATGGTGCTTGATCGAGGCCCACACGGTCTTTTCAGCCATCACGGCCTCCTCATGAACAGGCGGAACTCGGTGGTGCAGATCGGATCTGCCGCAACGCTCATACCGGGCTTCAAGCCGCCGCGACGGCACATTTGCCGAAAAGCCGCCGGTCCTTCGGCAGACGGGTTGCAGATGCTGTCCGCATGCGATTCCGCCGCCTCTACTGGTACCTGGTCATGAGGCTCGGCGCCCTGTGCATGCGCGAGTGGATCCATGCGGAGGCGCATTCTCCACGCGTCCACTGACCACCAGGAGTCCGCCAATGGGCACCGACCTCACGACCACCAATGTGTTCCTCGGCGTCATGGCCGCCGTCAGCCTGCTCGAGGCGGTGGCCGTCCTGGGGGTGTTCGCCGCCGCGTTCATGGTCTTCCGTCGCTTGATGCAGGTGATCAACGCGATCGAAGAACGTCAGGTGGCACCCGCGGTGACGCGGGTCAACGCGATTCTCGACGACGTGAAGGGTGTGACGTCGACCATGAAGCGCGAGGCCGACCGCGTCGACCGGGTGGTTCGAACTGCTGCCGATACCCTCGACCGGTGGCGTGCCGGGTCGACGTCATGAAGGCACGCCGAACGATTCTGTATCCCACCGACTTCTCGAAGGCGTCGATACCCGCATTCACCACGGCGATGGCACTGGCCAAGAGCACACGGGCAACGCTGACGATCCTTCACGTCATCGTTCCCATCGTGCCTCTGGTGCCGGAGCAGTTCCTGGATACCGCCACATGGGCGCGCATCGATCGAAAAGCCCGGGAGTGGGGATACGCGCGGCTGGGCCGTCTCGCGGCAAGGGCGCGGCGGCGTGGTTTACGGGTGACGACATTCCTCTATGAGGGCGATCCGTCCCGGCACATTGTCGCGACGGCTCGCGGCGTGCGCGCCGGCTTCGTCGTCATGGGGACGCATGGACGCCGCGGGATCTCCCGGTTTCTCATGGGCAGCGTCGCGGAACGCGTCGTTGCCCTCGCTCCCTGCCCTGTCGTGACCGTTCGACTGCCGGAATTCCGGCACAGCCCCGGAACAGGCGTTGCTGCAGCATGAACCGGAGGGGTCACCATGGGCGAATATGGACGACGCATCGTCCTCGACGTTACGTTCGAGCGAGCGGTGGCGGCAGTCACCGAGGCGGTCCATGCGGAGGGCTTCGATCTCGTCAGCACGATCGATCTCCGGCACTACCTCGCCGCGCACGCGCATCACGACTGCCGGCGCTATCTCCTGTTTGGTGTGCTCCTGCCGCAGTTGGCACTCGACGCGTTGCGTCAGGATCCGGAGCTCGGTCCCCTTCTTCTGACCACCATCGGCGTCTATGAGCTGCCGGACGGCGAGACGGCGGTCGCGGCGAGCCCTTCGCTCAGCCCGGTGGTGTTCGAGTTCGGATGGCGCGCCGGCAGCCCGGCGCTGGCGGCGATCGCGGACCGTGCGGGCGAGCGCCTGGCGCGTGCGTTCGACCGTCTGCAGCGAGTGACGCCGCAATCCGCCACCGGAGTGCGCGCGTGATTCGATCCGTGCCCGGGTTCCCGGCCTTGCGCACATCCCTGCAGTACGACTATCAGCAGGCTCAGGTGCCGCTGACCGAAGCGGTGCACGACGGACATGCCTTCGTCTTCACCAGCGCGCGCGAGCGGCTGAGCGTCGCCCGGGCCCGTGCGACGGCGCTGCTCGAACGCTTTTCAAACGGTCCCGGCCGCTGACGAGGCGCCTGGGGCGGGAGGCTGTCATGCGTCTGCCAATCTACGCGCTCGCCCTCACGCTCGTCGCAGGTGTTCCACACGGTACCTTTGACGAACGGCCCGAGATTCAGGCAGCGCACCAGGTCCGGGTGGTGTACGAGCACTCCACTCTCCAAGGGATCTGCACCCTCGTGGACGTCGAGCCGCACCCCGGCGGTTTCTCTCTCTCGTTCATCACGTCGGCACGGCTCTTCAAGAGCGACCGAGGAGAGCCGTTCATGCCCGCAACGGAAGTCCGGGTCATAATGGAGGATGGGGTCGAGCTGAGCGTGCCGCGCGAATACCGCTACCTGCCGATCGGCGGCTTCAGCGACATTGCGGTGCTGCGGGCCGATGTCGCGGCGAACGCCCTTGTCCCAGCGTCCATGGGTTTTTCGCCCCCGCCGCCGGGACGCGCCATCGACATTGTCGCCTTCGATCGCGATGGGCTGCGGCGGATTCAGACCCAGCACGTCCGCTTCACGTCGACCCGCTTCATGGTCGGCGATCGTGACCTCTCGACATTCGCGGACTGTCTGGGTGCACCGGTGATCGACGGCGACGAAGTCGTCGGTGTGGTCAGCGACTGCGAGCCGGGTCGCTCGGCTCTGGTGACACCGCTGTCCGTTGCCTTCTCGTTTCTGTCCCGGCACATTCCGGGGCTGACCGGCCGCCCGACCTCGAGGTAGCACCCATGAATCTGGCGACGACCTATCTCGGCTTGAAGCTCTCCCACCCGTTCATGGTCGGGGCTTCACCGCTGGCCGATCACCTCGATACCGTAAAGCGTCTGGAGGATGGGGGGGCGTCGGCCATCGTGCTCCGATCGCTGTTCGAGGAGCAGATCACCATGGACGAATCGGCCCGCATTCACCACATGGATCCGGCCGATCCGGCGTTTGCGGCCGCGCTGTCGGCGTTCCCGCGTCCCGAGAAATACCCGTTGTCGCCGCTCGAATATGTGGAACACATCCGGCGCGTCAAGGACATGGTGCGGATTCCCGTGGTCGCGTCGCTCAACGGCATTACCGCCGAGTCGTGGGCCGGGTTCGCCCGGACCATCGAACAGGCCGGCGCCGATGCCCTCGAGCTCAATATCTACGAGATGGCCGTGGACCCGCGCGAGTCGGCCCTGGCGATTGAGGCGCGGATCCGGGATCTGGTCATCGACATCAAGCGGACCATCGCCATTCCGATTGCGGTAAAGCTGGGCCCGTTCTTCACGGCGTTCGGGCACGTCGCACGAGAACTGGACATCGCCGGCGCCGACGGACTCGTGATCTTCAACCGCTTCTACCAGCCGGACATCGACCTCGCGAAGATGGCCGTCACGCCCCAGGTGGAGCTGTCGACCAGCGCGGAGCTCCTCCTCCGGCTGCGATGGCTGTCGGCGCTCCGCGGCCGGCTGCGCTGCTCGCTCGCCGTCACCGGCGGCGTCGCAACACCCACCGACGGGATCAAGGCGATTGTGGCAGGCGCCCACGGGGTGCAGCTCGTGTCGGCCATCCTGCGCAACGGCCCCGGCTATTTCACGACGATGCGCGAAGGATTGAGCGCGTGGATGGACTCGAAGGGCTTCGCGTCCGTCGACGAGGTGCGCGGCGCGATCGACGACCACCCCCGCCACCCGGACCTGTTCGAGCGCGGGAACTACATCCGTACGCTGCAAAGCTGGGCGGGCGGGGGTTCACACACCTAGCAGGACGGCGCATCGAGCACGTACTGCCTTGCTCTGCTTTTCATTCATGGTCGGTCCGGTCATATAGATCGTTCGAGCAAGGCAGCGGGCGTACCACCGCTGAGGTGCCGATTCTCAGACAATTTGAGGGAATTGTTCGCGAGCCGGGCGACTGCGGATTATTCCCCGGTTGTTTGGGTCAGGATGCCATAGCCCGCGACACGATTGCCGGCACGTCCTGCATTTCAACGGGCTTGCTGATCACGCAGACGGCCCCAAGCCGAATGGCTTCCGCCAGCACTTCGGTCGTCCCGTACGCCGTCATCATCACGACTCGACTTTCCGGAGAGAGTCGCCGGATGACCGAGAGGAGCTGCAGGCCGGTGGTGTCCGGAAGACGGTAGTCGAGCATGACGACCGCGATCGGCTCTGGCGAATTCCTGAGCGCGGCCAGCGCCTGTTTTCCGTCCCCGGCTTCCATCACCGTGTAGTCGTGGTCGAGCAGCGTCTGGGCCAGCGACCAGCGAATCAGCGACTCGTCATCGACAATCAGGACGCCGACACGTGGGGACTTTTTCGCCACAGGCGAAAAATCTCCCGGCGCCGCTTCGGCGTTTGGCTGCAACCTGTTCTCCGGTAAGGACGAATCGGCTAGGATACTCACGTTACGTGCTGCACCACTTCAAGACCCGCGCCACATGATTGATGCTCCGCACGTAACGCTGCGCTCGTCCCGACTCATCCGACGGGACCTCATCGTGGCTGCTGCCGGACTCGCGGCACTCGTCTTCGCCGTCGACCTGACCACCCCCGCGGGGTTCGGAGTCGGTGCGCTGTACGTCATCCCCCTTCTGCTGGGAACACTGACGGGACCATCGCGGATCGCGTACTTCGGCGGGTCGATCGCCTCGGCGCTGGTCGTCGCCGGGTTCTTCAAGTCCCCGCTCGGGATGGCGCCGTGGTTCGTGGTGACGAACCGCGCGATTGCGCTCACCGTCATCTGGACGACCGTCTTTGCCATCGTCCGTTTGCGGGAGGCGTCGCTGCACCTCGAGGAACGCACGCGCGATCTCGCCGACGTCAACTATGCCCTGGAAAAGTCCGCCATCGTGGCCGTGACCGACATCCGCGGGGTCATCAAATACGTCAACGACAAATTCTGCGAGATCTCTAAGTACACGAGAGAGGAGCTCCTGGGCCAGGATCACCGGATCCTGAACTCCGGCTATCACCCGAAGGAGTTCATCCGCGAGCTCTGGACGACGATCGCCAACGGCCACATCTGGCGGGGAGAGATTCGCAACCGCGCCAAGAACGGATCGTTCTACTGGGTCGACACGACCATCGTGCCGTTCCTGAATGCGGCCGGAAAGCCGTATCAGTACATGGCCATCCGCTACGAGATCACGGGCCGGAAGGAATCAGAAAAACGGCTGCAGGAACAAGCCGCTCTCGCGCGCCTGGGCGAAATGGCGGCGGTAGTCGCGCACGAAGTGAAGAACCCGATTGCCGGCATCCGCGGCGCCCTGCAGGTCATCTCCTCGCGCATGCCGGTGGACAGCCGCGATCGGGCCGTGACCGGCGACATCATCGCCAGGCTCGATGCCCTCAATGGCGTGGTTCAGGATCTGCTCGTCTTCGCACGGCCGCGCGAGCTGCGGACGGAGCCCGTCGACCTCGCCGTGCTGATCGACCAAACGATTGAGCTGCTCCGTCGCGATCCGATCTTCGCGGGCATCGACGTGCACATCCAGGGTTCCAGCGGCCTGGTGCAGGCCGATCCGGCACAGCTCCAGCTGGTCCTGCAGAATGTGCTGATGAACGCGGCGCAGGCGATGAGCGGCCTGGGCGCGGTGAGCATCGCCTTTTCCACGAGCAATGGACACTCCCGGACGTCGATTGCCGATGCGGGCCCCGGCATGCCGCCGGAGGTGCTGGGATCCGCATTCGAGCCGTTTTTCACGACCAAGAGCCGCGGCACCGGCCTCGGCCTGCCTCTCGCCAAACGGATCGTCGACGCGCACGGCGGCGAGATCACGATCCAGACGCCGCCGGCCGGCGGCACCACCGTCACACTGGTGCTGCCGCTGGCTGGCTGAACTCGAACCGCGCCACGATCCACCGCAGCCAAGCCAAGGACTGATGATGCCGTCGCGAATCGACGATCTCCGTGCGCACATCGAACAGCTCGAGCGCGCACTCGAAGCCGAGCTTGCACATGCCCGCGATCGATGGCGCTACCGAATCGAGGCCGGACGCATCCGCTTCGAGCACGACGTCCGGCTGGCGCACCAGCGTCTG
>Ga0105242_10003098_pt1 | contig 12972 bp, 7 predicted proteins | sample KBSM24metaG_FD_81521 | JGI IMG/M metagenome (GOLD analysis project Ga0105242, IMG submission 81521) | Miscanthus rhizosphere microbial communities from Kellogg Biological Station, Michigan, USA - KBS M2-4 metaG | ecosystem: Host-associated > Plants > Roots > Rhizosphere > Soil | place: Michigan...
ACCTCGTGCAGCAGGGCGCGGCGGGCAGCGGCGGCCTCTTCCGCGTCGGTGCCGGCATCCCCATCCGCCAGGGCATTGGCCGTGTTGCGGATGGCCAGGGCCTCGTCGGCACCCAGGCCGGCGTCGGCGTCTTCGGCGGGCGGCCCGGCCGCTTCGGTGCGCAGCAGGCCGGGCAGCAGCGCGGCCCAGTCGCGCTCGGTGGCGCTGAGCAGCTCCAGGCCATAGTCGTTCACGGCGATGGAGAAGGTGCCGGCCTGGCCCTGCGCAGCGCGCCAGGCGAACAGGCTGGCCAGGCCGGTGTGGGCGTGCCGGCCGGCGAAGGGATAGAGAAAGAGGTGCCAGCCTTCGCGCGTGCGCAGGGTTTCGGCCAGCAGGGTGCCGGGCGTGGGCAGGGCCGACCAGCGCTGCTGCACGTCGAGCAGCGGGCGCACGCAGCGCAGCTCGGGCTCGCCGAAGTCGCCGGCCGCGGCGCGGGCCAGCTGGCGCACCACGAAGTCGGCCAGCACGGTGGACAGCGGCATGCGCGAGCCGCCCCAGCGCGGCACGGTGGGCCGCCCGCGCGCGGCGCGGCGCACGTAGGCGGTCATGTCCTCGATCCTCACCAGCTCCAGCACGTTGCCCGCGAACACGAAGCAGTCGCCGGGCGACAGGCGCGAGAGGAAGCTCTCTTCCATGCTGCCCAGCCGAGCGCCGTGCAGCACCTGCACGCTCATGCTGGCGTCGCTCACGATGGTGCCGATGTTGGCGCGGTGGCGGCGCGCGAGGCGCGGGCTGAGCATGCGCCAGACGCCGTCATCGCCCGGCGCCACGCGCTGGTAGTCGGGATAGACGGCGAGCGAGGGGCCGCCCCGGTGCACGAAGTCCAGGCACCACTGCCAGACCTCGCGCGGCAGGTCGCGGTAGGCGGCCGTGCGGCGCACTTCGGCGTAGAGCGCCTCGGGCTCGAAGCCGCCGCCCAGGGCGACGGTGACCAGGTGCTGCACCAGCACATCGACCGGGCGGCGCGGGCTGGCGCGCCGTTCGACCTGGCCGGCGCGCACAGCGGCGCGGGCGGCGGCGGCCTCGACCAGCTCCAGGCTGTGGGTGGGCACCAGGGTGATGCGCGAGGGCCGCCCCGGCGCATGGCCCGAACGCCCGGCGCGCTGCAGGAGGCGCGCCACGCCCTTGGCCGAGCCGATCTGCAGCACGCGCTCCACGGGCAGGAAGTCCACGCCCAGGTCCAGGCTGCTGGTGCAGACCACGGCGCGCAGGCGGCCGGCCTTGAGGCCCGCCTCCACCCATTCGCGCACCGCCCGGTCCAGCGAGCCGTGGTGGATGGCCAGCTCGCCCGCCCAGTCGGGCCGCGCATCGAGGATGGCCTTGTACCAGAGCTCGGCCTGCGAGCGCACGTTGACGAAGACCAGGGTGGTGCCCGACGAAGCCAGCTCGCGCACCACGGCCGGCAGCATGGCCAGGCCCAGGTGGCCGGCCCACGAAAAGCGCTCCGGGTGGTCGGGCAGCAGCGTGTCCACCACCAGGCGCTTGTCCACCTGGCCCTGCACCAGCACGCCGGGGGGCTGGCCGGACTCGGGCTCGCCCAGCAGGGCCTGCATCGCCTCGGGCAGGTTGCCGAGCGTGGCCGACATGCCCCAGACGCGCAGCGCAGGGTTCCAGCCGCGCAGCCGGGCGATGGCCAGCTGCACCTGCACGCCGCGCTTGTTGCCCAGCAGCTCGTGCCATTCGTCGGCCACCACCAGCTGCACGGTGGCCAGCGTTTCGCGCGCGTCGGCGCGGGCCAGCAGCAGCGACAGGCTCTCGGGCGTGGTCACCAGCACGGTGGGCAGGCGGCGCTGCTGCGCGCTGCGCTCGCCGCTGGTGGTGTCGCCGGTGCGGGCGCCGGCCGTCCAGCGGGCCAGCACGGGGTGGTCGGGCGCGAGCGCGTCCAACGGGGCCTGCAGGGCGCGCAGGGTGTCGGCAGCCAGGGCACGCATGGGGGTGAGCCAGAGCACGGTGAGCGGCGCGGGCGGGGGCTTGCGCGCCTTCGCTATGCTTTCAATAGCTGCATACCCAGATTCTGCCTGCGCTGCGGCCCGCTTTCGTGCAGGTTTCGCATCGGCGAAGGCCTGCAGCGCCCCGAGCCAGACGGCATAGGTCTTGCCCGCGCCGGTGGTGGCGTGCAGCAGGCCGCTCTGCCCGGCGGCGATGGCGCGCCAGACCTCGCGCTGGAAGGCGAAGGGCTTCCAGCCACGTTCGGAGAACCAGCGGGAGACGAGCTGCCTGGCTGTCATGGCCTGCAATTATGGGTGCCGAATACGCCTGCCGCCCTTGGAAATCAAGCGCATGCAGCTATCAATACCGGAGCAATCCGTCGTCATCGATCGGCCTGCGGCAGCAGCGCGGACAGGGTCTGCAGCGAATCGGCCTCGGCCACGGGCTTGTCCTCGCGCCAGCGCAGCATGCGCGGAAAGCGCACGGCGATGCCGCTCTTGTGGCGCGCGCTGCGGGCGATGCCCTCGAAGCCCAGCTCGAACACCAGCGTGGGCCGCACGCTGCGCACGGGGCCGAAGGTCTCCACGGTGGTCTTGCGGATGATGGCGTCCACCCGCGCCATCTCGGCATCGGTCAGGCCCGAATAGGCCTTGGCGAAGGGCACGAGCTGGCGGCCGGGCGCCTCGGGCGGGCCGTCCCAGACGGCGAAGGTGTAGTCGCTGTAGAGGCTGGCGCGCCGGCCGTGGCCGCGCTGGGCGTAGATCAGCACGGCATCGACCGAGAGCGGGTCGATCTTCCACTTCCACCAGATGCCCACGTCCTTGGTGCGGCCCACGCCGTACTGCGCGCTGCGGGCCTTGAGCATCATGCCCTCCACGCCCAGGGCGCGGGCGCCCTCGCGCTGCTCGGCCAGCTGCTGCCAGGTGCCGCCCTGCAGCCGCGGGCTGGCGACCAGCGCCGGGTGCGGGTGGCGGGCGACGAAGGCTTCCAGCCGGGCGCGGCGCTCGTGCTGCGGCAGGGCGCGCAGGTCTTGCCCGCCCTCCTCCAGCAGGTCGTAGGCCAGCAGCACCACGGGCAGGTCGCGCAGCAGTTTGGGGCCCAGAGTCTTACGGCCGATGCGCTTTTGCAGGTCGGCGAAGGGGCGCACGCGGGCCGGCGCATCGCCTTCGGCGGCGCGCCAGACGACGATCTCGCCGTCCAGCACCGTGCCGGGCGGCAGCGCGTCGCCCAGGGCCTGGAGTTCGGGAAAGCGGTCGCTCACCAGCTCTTCGCCGCGCGACCAGAGCCAGGTGCCCTGGGCCGATCCGTCCGCCGCGGCGCGGCGCACCAGCTGGGCGCGGATGCCGTCCCACTTCCATTCCACCAGCCAGTCGGCGGGCGGGCCCAGCGCGGCGTCGAACTGCTCCACCGGCAGCTGCAGCGGATGGGCCAGAAAGAAGGGGTACGGGTGGCCGCGCAGCTCGCCGTCGGCCGCGCCGTCTGTGCCATCGTCGGCCGCGGCCGCCACCAGCCGCAGGTAATCGTCGGCCGTGGGCCGGGCGCCGATGTGGGTGTAGCCCATGAGGCGCTGGGCGATGCGCTTGGCATCGACGCCGCTCACCGCCGCCAGCGCCTGCGTGACCTGCAGCCGCGACACGCCCACGCGGAAGGCGCCGGTGATGAGCTTGAAATACACCAGCCGCTCATCGGGCGCGAGCGCCGCCCACTGGCTGCGCAGCAGCGGCTGCAGCGCCTCGGGCGGCTGGCCGCGCAGGGGCAGCAGGTGCTGCTCCATCCAGTCGGCCAGGCCCAGCGCGTGGGTCTGCGCGGGCGGGGGCAGCAGCAGGGCGATGGTTTCGGCCAGGTCGCCCACGGCGTCGTAGCTTTCGTCGAACAGCCATTCGGGCAGGCCCGCTGCCTCGCGGGCGAAGGCGCGCAGCAGCTTGGTGGGCACCAGCTGGCGCGGCTTGCCGCCGGCCAGGAAATACACGGCCCAGGCCGCATCGCCCGGCGCGGCGGCGCGCAGATAGGCCTGCAGCGCGGCCTGCTTGGCGAGGCTGGAGGTGCTGGCGTCCAGCGCGTGGTAGAGCGCGGCGAAGTCCTTCATGCCTTCATGGGCCGGATGGCTCCGGCTCGGGGGCGGCGGCTTCGGGGGCGGATTCCGGCGCGGCCTCGGCCGCTGCGGCGGGCTGCTCGTCCTCGTCGCCGTATTCGGTGTGGAAGGACTGCGCATCCAGCCCCTGCTCGCACAGCCAGCGCACCAGGATGGACACGCTGCCGTGGGTCACGAAGACGCGCTCGGCCCCCGTGGCGCCGATGGCCGACTGCAGGCCCGGCCAGTCGGCATGGTCGGACATGACGAAGCCCCGGTCCACCCCGCGCCGCCGCCGCGTGCCGCGCAGCTGCATCCAGCCGCTGGCGAAGGCGTCGGAATGGCGGGCGAAGCGGCGCATCCACGGCGTGCCCTGGGCCGAGGGCGGTGCCAGCACCAGCGCCGTCTTCAGAAGCTGGGGCGTGACCTCGGGATCGGTGGCGCGCAGCGTGGGCGGCAGGTCGACGCCGGCCGCGCGATAAACGTCATTGAGCGGCTCCACCGCGCCGTGGACCACGATGGGACCGATGCTGCGGTCCACCCCGTGCAGGATGCGCTGGGCCTTGCCGAAGGCGTAGCAGAAGAGCACCGAGGGGCGCCCCTCCTGCGCGTTGGCGCGCCACCAGGCGTCGATGCCGGCGAACAGCTCGGCCTGCGTGGGCCAGCGGTAGATGGGCAGGCCGAAGGTGGATTCGGTGATGAAGGTGTCGCAGCGCACCGGCTCGAAGGGGGTGCAGGTGCCGTCGTCCTGGGTCTTGTAGTCGCCCGAGGCGACCCAGACGCGGCCCGCGTGCTCCAGCCGCACCTGGGCGGAGCCCAGCACGTGGCCAGCCGGGTGCAGCGAGAGCCTGACGCCATGGTGCTCGATCGCCTCGCCGTAGGCCAGGGTCTGCAGGTCGATGCCCGCGCCCAGCCGCTGGCGCAGCGTGCCGGCGCTGTCGGCATGCGCCAGGTAATGGGCGTGGCCCATGCGGGCATGGTCCGAATGGCCGTGCGTGATGACTGCGCGCTCCACCGGCCGCCAAGGGTCGATGTAGAAGTCGCCGGCCGGGCAATACAGGCCCTGAGGCCGGGCGACGACGAGGTCGCCGGCCGACTCGCTGCCGGGCTGCTGCGGAGGGCTCAGCGCGGCAGGCGGCATGGAGTCACGCAAAGGGAGCAGCGCCCTGACGCACCCTGCCTGACCCCACGACCCAATGCCGTGTACGTAGTGAACGGTGCCTTCTGCGCCTGCATGCCGTGATTCTGGCCGGGCCCGTTCGGGCAGTGCGGCGGGCGCCGCCGCACGGTGATGTCAGCCGCCGCCTACGGGTGGGATACGGTGCAGCGGCGGCCGGGGCCGGTGGCCAGGGCCTGTTCACACGACGGAAGGGGATCGCTTTGCCCCGCCCAGGGGCTGGATGCAAGGCGCCCGCGCACAGCAAGGTGGGTGCCTTGCCAGTGCGGGCAACGCCGCAGACGGACCCTGGACGCGGCGACCCGAAGGGAAGCGCATCCCAGCGCGCGCCTTGATGGGCGGGCGGGGATGCGCTTCGCGCCCCCTTCCGTCGTGCGAACAGGGCCTAGAGCAGCTCCGCCCGGCGGGGCATGTCGGCCCCCCGGCGCGAGCAGGTGATGGAAGCCGCCCGCGCGCCGAAGCGCAGCATGGCGCCCAGCTGGTGGGCATCGAGCGTGTCCAGCGCCGCGGCGCTCAGCCCGCCGTGTTCCGCCAGCCAGGTCAGCAGCGCAGCCTGGAAGGTGTCGCCCGCGCCCACCGTGTCCACCACATCCACCAGCAGCGACTGCGCCGCGGCATGGCCCTGGCGGTTCCAGGCCTCGCTGCCGGTGGCGCCGCGCGTGACCACTACCAGCCGCGCCCCCTGCGCCAGCCAGCGCTCGGCCACATGGGCGGGCGATTCGTCGGGGTAGAGCAGGCCCAGGTCCTCGTCGCTGACCTTGACCAGGTCGGAGCGCGCCACCATCTCGCCCACCACGGTGCGCCAGCGCGCCACGTCGGGCTCGACGTTCAGGCGCACGTTGGGGTCGTAGGCGATGAGGCGGCGCCCGCGCTCGGCCGCCGCCAGGGCCTGCAAGGTGCTGCCCACCGGCTCCACCACCATGGAATACGAGCCGAACTGCAGCACCCGCGCCGCCTCGGGCAGCGCCGGCAGCGTGTGCGGGTGCAACTGGCGGTCGGCCGCGCCATGCCCGTGGAAGGCGTAGCTGGGCACGCCCGCATGGTTGACGCTGACCACGCTGAGCGTGGTGGGCGCCGGACTGTGGACCACCAGCGCCGCGCCCACGCCTTCGTCGCGCAGGGTCTGCAGCAGCCGCTCGCCGTACACGTCCTGCGAGAGGCCGGCCAGCAGCTGCACCGGCTGGCCCAGGCGCGCCAGGCCCACGGCCATGTTGAAGGGCGAACCGCCCACACGCGCGTCCAGCAGCAGCCCGGTGGGCGTGCTGTCGCGCACATAGACATCCATCAGCGCTTCGCCGCAGACCACGAACATGTTGTTTGCCTCCCTCTTCGTCGTTGATGGCTTCAGGCGCCGGCGTAGTCGCGCTCGTCGCAGCGCGCCAGGTGCTCGCGCACCGGCTGGCGCAGCCAGTTCCACAGCAGGCCGATGAAGAGCAGCGCGGCAAAGCCCGCCGCCAGCGCGAAGCCGTAGCGCATGCTGCCGAAGGCATCGGCCGCCAGCCCCATGGCGAATGGGCCGGCCGCCGCCGCCAGGCACGAGAAGAACAGGTTCAGCCCCGCCACCGCGCCATGCTGCGAGCGTGGCGCGCAGCTGATGCCCTTGGAGTTGAGCGTGGGGTAGAGCACCGACATGAACAGGCCCGATGCCGGCAGCAGGTACACCGCCCAGGCCACGCCGCCCCAGAGCGCGCCGGCAAAGCACAGCGCGATCAGGAAGGCCATGGCGCAGGTCAGCAGCGACCATTCGACATGGCGCAGCAGCCAGCCGCCCAGGAAGCGGCCGATGGCGCGCAGCGCGAAGAACACCGGCAGCGCATAGGCCGCCAGCAGCGCCGCCGGGCCTTCGTAGCCCTGCAGCAGCGTGGGCAGCCAGACGTAGATGGCGCATTCCACCGCCACGTAGAAAAAGAGCGCGAGCGCGAAGCCCAGCACGTAGGGCTGGCGCATGAGGGCGAAGCACTGGCCGAGGCTGGCGCCGGGCGCGGCGCGGGTGGCGGGCGCGGCGGCGGGCCGCTGCGGATAGCGCACGGCGGCTGCGGACAACACCAGCACCAGGGCCAGCACGGCGGCTGCCAGGTAGAGCCACTTCCAGGGCAGGCCGGCATGCAGCAGCCAGGTCACCAGCGCCGGGCCGATGATGGCGCCGATGGCGAAGAAGCCCTCCACCGTGTTCATGGTGGCGGTGTGTTCGCTGGTGGAGCGCGAGATGTCGCCGATCAGCGCCAGCGCTCCGGTCTTGAAGATGCCGATGGCCACGCCCGAGAGCATGAGCAGCCCGAGGAAGAAGCCGAAGCCGTCGCCCACCGCGAAGAGCCCGCTGGCCACCGCGAACAGGCCCAGGCCCAGCAGGATGGTGGCCTTGCGCCCCCAGCGGTCCGCCAGGCCGCCCAGCAGGAAGCCCGAGAGCGCGATGGCCAGCATGGTGCCGTAGTGGAAGGCGCTCGCGGCCGTCATGCTCAGGCCGTAGGTGCGGATCACCTCGGGCAGGATCACGCCGACCGCGTCGGTCGTCATGGCGAAGATCAGGAACATCAGGCAGGTGAGCCAGCGCAGCTGGCGGGCCTGCTGCGGCAGGATGGCGTTCGGGTTCATGGCGTTGTCTCCTCGTGATGTCGGGATGTCGTTGGTGCCGCGCCCTTCAGCGTGCGGCGTCCGGGCCGGCCACCACCCAGCGCGCGGGTTCGCCTTCGGCCCCGCCCTGCTGGGTGACGACGGCGCTGCGCGCGGCCAGGTCCACGTCCAGCCGGGCCTGGGCGGAGCCCTGCGTCCAGGCCAGCGACAGGTGGCCGGGCGCGGCGGGCAGCACGGCGAATTCACCCGCGAACGCGGGGTGCGTGTTGCGCCAGGAGGCCAGCGCGAGCAGGCGGCGCACCATCGGCGTCTGCAGGCAGTCGCGCACCTCCGCGGCCGCGTAGTGGTGTCGGTTGATGTCGCGGCCCACGCGGGTGCGCTCCAGCAGCGCCATGTCGTTCACGCCGCCCAGCAGGCCCACGTAATAGACCTGCGGCACGCCGGGCGCGAAGAACTGGATGGCGCGCGCCGTCAGGTAGGCCTCGTCGTCGCGGGCCAGCGCGTCGTAGTAGGTGCAGTTGACCTGGTAGAGATCCAGGTTGGAGGCCGCCGCGCCCGTGGCCTGGCGGCTCTGGCCGCCGCTGTGGGCGTGGATGGTTTCGACCAGCGCGTCGATGGCCTCGGGCGGCAGCAGGCCGGGCCGGCCGGTGGCGGCGTCGGCGCCCACGTCGATCACGCCGATGCCGTCGTGCGTGTCCAGCACCGTGACGGCGTTGCGCGGGCTGATGGCCAGCCAGCGCGCGAGCGGCCCGGCATCGGCCTGGAACAGCGCGTGCAGCACCAGCGGCGGCAGCGCGAAGTCATAGACCCGGTCCACCTTGGCGGCGATCTCGATCTGGGTCTGGTAGTAGCTGTGGATTTCCACCAGCACCTCCATGCCGAGGCTGCGCGCCTCCTCGCTCAGCAGGCCGATGAAGTCGAAGGTCTCGGGAATCATGAAGCAGCTGGTGCCCGCCTTCTTGATGGCATAGCCCGCCGCATCGAGGCGGATCGCACGCACGCCCGCCTGCTGGAAGCGCTGCAGGATGGCGCGCAGGTAGGCCTGGCCCTCGGGGTGCTGCACGTCGATGTCCACCTGCTGGGGCGTGAAGGTGGTCCAGAGCAGGCGCTTGTCGCCGTTGCCCAGGGTCACGCTGGTCAGCGGCAGGCCGGGGCGCGGGCGGTAGATGCGCAGCAGATCCTCTTCGCTCGCGCCTTCGGGGAATACGCGGCCGAGCGTGAGGAACATGCCGGCATAGGGCGAGGCATCGCCCTGGCGCAGGAAGTCCTGGAACTGCGGCGAGGCGTCGGAGACATGGTTGACGATCAGGTCGGCCATCAGCTCGACCCGTTCGCCCAAAGCGCGCACGTCGTCCCAGCTACCCAGGCGCGGATCGACGGCGGTGTGGTCGCTGGGGTCGAAACCGGCATCGGCACCGTCGATGGGGTCGAAGAACGGCAGCACGTGCACCCCGCCGATGGCCTGCGCCAGCGGCCCCGCCAACAGTTCGGCCAGGCCGGGGAAATGGCCTGCGAGGCGGTCTGCGTAGGTGATGAGCTGGACTTGGTTTTTCATGGGGACAGGCCTTCGGGGGCGAGAGGAACGACAGGAAGAAAGAAAGGGTGGAAAAGGACTACAGCCAGGTTTCCAGCTGCAGGCCCACCAGCGTGACGCTGCGGGCGCCGCCCGGCATGGCCAGCGCGGACGATGCCGCGCCGTTCATGCGGATGTGGGTCACGAAGAGCCGTAGCTCGGGCCGGCCATCGATGCCGGGCTTGCCGGCCAGCGCCGGTGCGAAGGTGAACTTGCTCAGGCGCTGCAGCGGGCTGCCGTCATCGGGCCGGCGCTCGTTGTGGCCCGCCTCGAACAGCAGCTTGGCGCGGGGCGCCACGTCCCAGCTGAGCCGGCCGCCGGCCACCCAGCCGCTGTCGCTGCGGGCAGCGCCCTGGTTGCGGCCACGCTCCACGCCGGCCAGCGCCTGGCCGCCCCAGGGGCCGAACTGGCCCTCCACCGCATGCACCAGACGCCGCGCCGTGCGCCCGCCGGTGCCGGCGAAGGAGCCGAAGCCGTTGTCCAGCGCGCCGCGGCCCGATGCGAACTGCAGCCAGGTGAGATGGCGCAGGCTGCGGGGCTCCATCTCGGCCGAGGAGCGGTGGCGCAGCGACAGCGAATGCCCGTCGCGCTCGCCGGCCGCGCCGCTGCGGGCATGCACCAGGCTGCCCTGCACGCGCAGGTCGCCGCGTTCGCCCACGGGCACGGCGCTCCAGTCCACGCTCAGGCGCGAGGCATCGACCTCGCGCTGCACGCCCTGCTCCGGTGTCTGGATGCTCTTGCCGAAATAGGCCGCGCCCAATCGGCCGGACCCGAGCGGCAGGCCGTGGATGCCCACGCCCTGGCCGCTGTCGGGCAGCAGGTAGTCGGTGTCCACGATGTGCAGATGCTCGCGCTGCCAGGCGCGGCGGCCGAACCACACCGCCGCCTGCGCGGGCAGCAGGGGCAGGCCCTGCAGTTCGACGAAGGCCTGCTTGAGCGTGTAGCGCGGGTTGTCCGGTGTGGGCGTGGGGTCGTAGAGGGCGCCGCCCCAGAGCGCGCGCAGCTTCAGGCCCGAGCCCAGATCGAAGCTGCGGCCGAGCCGGGCTTCGCCGTAGAAATCGCCCTCGTTGCCCAGCCGCAGCTTCTGCCCGGGCAGGCCCAGGCTGTAGCCGCCGCGCCGGGCGCCGTCCACCGAAGCGCGCGCCGCGCCGGTGCGCAGATAGGCGCTGAACTCCCATTCGCCCGCCGGTTCGGCAGCATGCGCCGCAGGGGCCGCCGGTATCATCAAAACGCTTGCAACTGCCAGGAATGCCCGGGCCGCCAGGTCCTTCGCCATACGTTCGCACATCAGGTTTGCCTCCCTTTTTTTATCGTTCATCCAAATTCAAAGCGCTTTGATTCTCTCTCAAAGCGGTTTGGAGACGCCTTAGTAGTTGCACTAGGGCGGTTTTTCGCCGCCACCATGTCCCTCAAGCAGATCGCCGCCGAACTCAAGCTCTCGCTGACCACGGTCAGCCGCGCCCTCAACGACTACCCCGAGGTGGCCGAAGGCACGCGGCTGCAGGTGCAGGCCGCCGCGCAGCGCCTGGGCTACCGCCCCAACGCCACAGCGCGCCGGCTGGCGCTGGGCAAGGCCGAGGCGGTGGGCATGGTGTTGCCCATCGTTCCCGGGCAGCTCGCCAGCGACGTGCAGTTCCTGACCGTGGCCGCCGCCATGACCGAGCGGCTCGCGCGCGACGGCATGGACCTGCTGCTGGTCTCCGCTCCGCAGGACCACGAACTGCGCGCTTACGAACGGGCCATCGCCGCCCGGCGCGTCGATGCCTTCGTGGTGGCGCGCACCCAGGTCCAGGACGAGCGCCTGCAGCTGCTGGCCCGGCACGGCATGCCCTTCGTGGCCTATGGCCGCACCGAGGACAGCCAGCTGCCGGCGCACGCCTGGCTCGACTTCGACAACCATTCGGGCGGCCGGCAGGCGGCGGAGCACTTTCTGGCGAGCGGCCTGCGGCGCATGGGCTACGTGGGCGCGCCGCCCGGCTACAGCTTCGCCGCGCAGCGCCATGCGGGCTTCGCCGCGGCCGTGCAGGCCGCGGGCGATGCCGCGCTGCCGCCCGCCGCCGTGCGGCGCGACGCCTTCGATGCGCTCTCGGGCTACCGCGCCATGCAGCAACTGCTGGCGCTGCCCGACATGGACCGCCCCCAGGCCGTGCTGGTGGACAACGACCTGGCCGGCCAGGGCGCGCTGCAGGCCGTGAAGGAGCAAGGCCTGCAGCTGGGGCAGGGCCTGGAACTGGCGGTCTATGGCGAACTGCCCCCGGAAGCCGCACCGCCCGGCCTGCTCTGCGTGCGGCAGGCCGACTCGGCCGCCACGGGCGTGGAACTGGCCGAGATGGTGCTGGGCCTGCTCCGGGGCGAGCCCCTGCAGGGCCTGCAGCGGCTGCACCCGCCGACGCTGCAGCGGAGCTGACGCCTCCGCGAGCGCCCCGGCCCTGCAGGATCAGCGGCGGCGAGCCGGGCGGCCCTCATCGGCCGGCTTGCGCTGCGGGACGACAGGCGGCGTAAGCGCCGTCCCACGCAGTGGAATGGTGGCAGGCGCGACCATCAGGACCATGGCCGTGCACCGCGCGGTTTCCATCGCTGATCACACCATGCCTGCTCCTTCCGCTGCACGCAGCACCGCCGCGCCCCGCCGCAATTCGTCCTCCGCTACCGCCGCGAAGGCTCCCGGCGCGCCGCGCCCTCCCAGCCAGGCACGCATCCGCGCGGCTCTCAAGGACGTGTTCGGCCTGAGCAGCCTGCGCCCCGGCCAGCGCGAGGTGATCGAGCGCGTGCTGGAGGGCGAGAACACCCTGGCCATCATGCCGACCGGCGCGGGCAAGTCCCTGTGCTATCAGCTGCCGGCCGTTCTGACCGACACGCGCACCGTCGTCGTCTCGCCGCTGATCGCGCTCATGCGCGACCAGTGCGATTCGCTGCGCGCCTGCGGCGTGGCCGCCGTACAGCTGCACAGCGCGCTCTCCACCGCCGAAACCCAGCAGGCCGAGGCCGCCATCGGCGACGGCAGCGCCCGCATCATCCTCACCACGCCCGAGCGCCTCAAGGACGCCGCCTTCATGGACCTGCTCTGCGGCAGCGGCCCGGTGGGCCTGCTGGTGGTGGACGAGGCGCACTGCATCTCGCAATGGGGGCACGACTTCCGCCCCGCCTTCCTCGACATCGCCCAGACCCTGCCGCGCCTGGGCCGCCCGCCCGTGCTGGCGCTGACGGCCACCGCCGCCGGCGCCGTGGCGCAGGACATCCGCCGCCAGCTGGGCATTCCGGCCGCCGGTGTGCTCGACACCGGCACCTACCGCCCCAACTTGCGCTTCCATGCCGCGCAACTGACCACCGAGGCCGAGAAGAACGACTGCCTGCTGCGCACCGTGCGCGAGGCCAGCGGCTCGGGCATCGTCTATGCCGCCACGGTGAAGGCGGCCGAGGCCGTGCATGCGCTGCTTCTCTCCAAAGGCGAGTCCGCGGGCCTCTACCACGGCCGCATGCCGTCGGCCGAGCGCAGCGCGGCGCAGGACGGCTTCATGCGCGGCGACACGCGCGTCATCGTGGCCACCAACGCCTTCGGCCTGGGCATCGACAAGCAGGACGTGCGCTTCGTCGTCCACTACCAGATGCCGG